>WNGQ01008219.1_pt1 | contig 13368 bp, 12 predicted proteins | sample 5407661 | NCBI WGS metagenome assembly WNGQ01 (sample SAMN13153382, study PRJNA577476) | soil metagenome | isolation source: 60 cm soil or saprolite under Garry oak tree replicate 2 | place: USA:California | collected 2016-06-15
TGGTTCTATGAGAAATAGAAACCACGGCTGAGAGGCCAAGACACGCGGCGAAGAATCACAAAGGATTTACACCCGCGCTCCTCCGCAGCGCGTCGGGAGAGCTCTTGCCCTCTTGACAAAGACCTATCATGGAAGTCGGGAAACCGGAAAAGTGGGGTCTAGTACCTACGCGGGTTGTTCTGCATGTGAAGCAACTTGTAGCTACGCTTTTCAGGTAAGCATCGAACGAAGCAGCTTCAAGGAGGAAAAGAATGTACCGCGTCCGTCAGGAAGAGTTGCCATTTGTGGGGAGCTCCCACGAATTTGTCGGCTCCGAGCAGGGAGACGTAGGCGTCTCCGTGTTTTTGTTCAGCGGCCTGCCGGGGAAGGGCCCCGGGCCGCATCGGCATCCCTACGATGAGATCCAGTTTATCCGCGAAGGCAGAGGAATATGGACTGTGAACGGAGAGACGTTTGAAGGGGGCGCTGGGGACATTTTCGTCATCAAGGCCGGCGAGATTCACAGCTTCCAAGCCATCGGCGATGGCCCGCTGCTCCAGGTGGACGTTCATCTCAGCCCGCGATTCATACAGGAGAATCTGGGCTGGTAGGGCGGGTTTGCCCTGCCTGCTCCTTTCCGGACAGAGCGAGCGCTGCACGGTTGTGCGCCCGGGTGATTTCTCGGGGCGAATTGCATCTTTTGCATCCCGTACGGTTCTACGCGAAAAACCTCTCTTCCAACCCACAGTATTTACGGCACTTAGAAATTTCTCTCAAACTACGTTCCGACGGAAATTTTCTTCCTTTCTAACCCCTAGCATCCACTGGACTTATTTGTCACTTGACAAATAGTACCTAGATGGTATACTATGTAGATGAATACGGCATCCCACCGCCGCTATCTCTGGTGCGCAGGCAGGCCTTCCCCTGGCCGCACGATTAGCCGTTATCTCGCCACTTCTCACTCACCACATGCCTCTTTCCTCAATTTTCAACAACTTACGAATTGCCCCTCTTTTTTTGCCCATCGGCAACTCGCGTATTTTCAGCATGTTCCGAACTGCCTACTTTGTAATCTCTTTGTTTTGATAACGATGCAAATTGCCGGGGGTGGGTGTGCTCCCCCCTGTGCTCGGGTGAAAGTACTACTTGAAGTCTCTCCCTCACCCCCGCCAAGGCTACACAGCTGTACGTACCATCTACTTTGGTGCCCCGCATTCGCCGTGCGTGCGTGTGGGGATTCTCCGGCTCTTTCCCCATTCTCGACTGTGAACCGTCGACTGCGGACCCGCCCAAGTCCTTTAGAATGCGCAGTTCCGCGATTTAGCGCGCTAAGCCCTTTAGAATGCGCAGATCCAAAAACGCCTCGCCGTAACCCCTTTAGAATGCGCAGTTACAAAAAAAACTGGGGGGAGGGTCTACGCCTGCCCCGCCCCCCTCATCAGTTCCTTTCCGATCCCGCGCTACTTGTTGATGTCGTCTTTGGCTTCCAGGCGCTTGAGCAGGCCTTCGAGTTGCGGCTTGTTTGGATCTGGCGCCGTGCTGAGGGCTTGCGTCATCTCTTTCGCGGCCGCCGGGAAGTCGCCCTTGTTCGAGTCGATGCGCGCCAACGCCACGTGGCTGATCCAGTGATTCGGATCCTTCTTGGGAACCTGGGGATACAACTCGAACGCGCGCTTGGCGTTGCCCTGCCGCTGCAGTGTGCGCGCATAGACGTAGAGCTGTATGGCGTTCGCCTTCTCGAATGCCGTTGCCAGCGCCTTGTCCGCTTCGTCTTTCTTGCCCATCGCGCTCAAAATGCGCGACTTGGTCTCCCAGTTCTCGAAGCGCGGCTCGCCTTGAATGGAAGTCTCTTCCCACTTCATGGCCTGCTCAAGTTCGTAATTGTTGTCCAGGCACCATTGCGCCGCCTCGTCGTAGCCCCCCCAGGTGAATCCGCCGACGTTGCGCAACTCGTTCTTGATGCTCTTCAGCACTACGGCCTTTACGTCCACGCCAATCTGGAACGGCACTGCCAGCTTCTCCCACCGCAGCGTCGCCACCGCCGAGTCCGGCTTCACGTCTTCAAAGGTGTAAGTCACCTGCTCAAACATTTCCGCCGGATGCGGCTTCACGGTCACGCGCAGCGCATCTTCTTTTTCGTCATAACTGAAGCTGCCCCACGAAGTAGAGTTCTTCGAGAAGATGACCGTCCACTGATCCTTGTCCGGAATCGTATGCAAACCGTACGTGCCCGCCGCCAGCGGCTTTCCTTCCACCATCACGTCATCCGCAAACGTGATGGTGGTATTCTCGTTCGCACCGGCCCGCCACACCTTGCCGTAAGGAACGATCTTCCCCCAAATCTCGCGCCCGCCGACGGCCGGCCGGTGGTAATGAATCGTGATGTCCGTCAGCCCGATGCGCTGCGTCACGCTTCCGCGCTGGCTGACCCGCGGAATATTCAATTCCGTCGGCTGGCTGCCATTCTTGAATTGCGCTTCCGCGCTCGCGGCCAAAAAGCCCAGTCCTGCCCATCCGGCACAAAGGCCCAGAACACACTTCGAAATCTTGTGCATAACCCCACCTTCCTCTCTCGTGAACTACGACCTGGCGAGCGTGCCGGAATCCCCGGCGAGACACCCCCGTTTGCGATGGACGGCTTGGAGCAAATTTAGGTGAGCAGAAAGACCGAGGAAAGTGGCCTCGGATGGCGCGGATTCAGAGGAAATTTAGAGGAAAATTTGCGTAACAGAGAATCAAGACATTCGCCGAGGGTGCAGTTTCCTGAAACGTTCCGGGTGGCTCTGGCGTTCTCTCGTTCAGAGTTGGTGGGGAGGGCGATATGAAACGCAGTTGGATAATAGGCATGGTAGCGGTCCTGGTGGTGGTCCTGGCTGGATGGAAAGGCCGGGCGAACCAAGCTCCGTCGCAGCAGGCGCCGCCAGCCGCCGCGCCACCAGCCGCCAAAGAGCTGTCCAATCAGGAAATCAACGATGCCTTCGTTCAGCAGATTTCCAAGCAGATTGCCGGGCACGAACAAGATCCGTCAGGCCAGGTATTCAAGAATATCCAGGTGGACTTCCTTAAGAAGGTTCCGGCCGGGCGATTGCTCCTGATTATGAATCAGGGATACAGCCGAGCGCTGGGCGTGAACTGCAAGCATTGTCATGTGGAGGACGACTTCTCGAAAGACGACAAGCGGCCCAAGCGGTGCGCTCGCGATATGGCGTTGATGCATTTCTCGATCAACCAACAGCTCGTGAAGATGCGAAACCTGGCGCCGAATCCTAACGGGCACTTCATCAACTGCTCGACCTGCCACCGCGGCCAAATTGATCCCATGGCGCAGTCGAACTGATGCGCAGCAGGGCACGCGGACCAAGTAAAAGAAGGGCCTGGCTGGATACAAGCCTGAGGTTCTCGGAACAGGGGCCAGATGCGCAGGGCGCTCTTTCCATGTAGGATGGGTAGAAAGCGCAGGGCCCGTAGCTCAGCGGTTAGAGCAGCGGACTCATAATCCGTTGGTCCCAGGTTCAAATCCTGGCGGGCCCACCAGTTCACTCGTGAATGGGAGCTTGTTCCTTTTTCTGCACGCCGACCGTTTTGGCAGGCTGTCGATCGCGGCGAAACCCCTGCTATGGGAGAGAATTTAGCCTTCGGCGAGTTTGCGAAGTGTCTCAAGGTCTCGAACGATGACCGTCGAGCCCTTCACTTGAAGGATCTCTCTCCTTTTGAAGTCCGAGAACAGGCGCGTCACGGTTTCCCGGGAGGAGCCGATCATCTGCGCAATTTCTTCGTGCGTCAGAGTGAGCGTGGCGCGCACCTCGCCATCCACCTTTTCTCCGCCGGCGATCTGTTCAAAGAGGAAGCGCGCAAACTTCTCGGCCGCGGAATGCGAGAGGCCGATGGTGCGCATTTCGGCGATGGCCAGGTGGTAGTTTTCGCTGAGTTCCTGAGCGACCCGCAGCGCAGCTTCGCCGTGAGTCTTCAGGAACTCGAGGAAGTCATTGCGGGCGATGAAGTTGGCCTGCGCCGGCTCGAGAACTTCCGCCGAAGCCTGGTACGGCTGGCCGGAGATGGTGGCTGCAAGTCCAAGAATTTCTCCTCTTTCCGGCACGCGCAGGATCAGCGTCTTCCCGTCGGCCGAGGAAGTCGAGAGCTTGACGCGCCCATTGCAAAGAATGAAGACGCCGCGCGGCTTTTGCCCTTCCACAAAAAGGGTGGCCCCTTTGGGATAACTGGCAGCTGCGGTAATCGATTCCAGATGCTTCAAAGCGGCGGGCGGGAGGTCGCAAAACAGCCGCTCCTCGCGATAGGGGCAGTTCAGGCAGCTTTCAATGATTTCCAGGCCATAAGGGGCCTGGGTTGCGGACCCGCGGCGGGCCGCGCCCGCCTTTTCCTTCGGGACAAACCAGAAGCGGTTGCTCATAGATCCTCGCGTCACGCCTTCTTGTGCTTGTTCCGGGTCAACTTTGATGGTCTCCATAAGCGCCTCCGATTACACTGGGGAGCGAATGACGTTCGCTTCGAAAACTACGCAAGAGTGGGTGCGCTCGTTTCCACTTCTTATTTTCGTGCGGTGGATTGCAAGCAGATATGACTGAGGTCACAGCGGAATGTGACGCGCATCACGCGGCCGCGGCAGGGGCTGGGTGATTGGCAGACGAAAGCGGCAGGGTCGGAGGTTAGAGCAGGCAGTCTTCTCTCGCTAGCTCTTTGCTCCGGACTTTCAGGCGGGTTTTCCTGCGCTGCTGATGGCTCCCGGGGCGCTCTTGATGGTCTACGCCGAACAGACTGCGGACACAAGAATCCAGCGGACCGGCTTCCGTTAGGAATGCCCAGAGACTCTAGACGAGGTTCGCCTTCGTCAGTGGAAGTTCGCGGATGCGTTTTCCCGTCGCGGCGAAGATAGCGTTGCAAATTGCCGGGGCAATCGCAGGCAGCCCCGGTTCGCCGATGCCGCCCGGAGGCGCGTCGCTTTCCACGATGTACACGTGAACTTCGCGGGGAGCGGTATTCATGCGCGCCACAGGATAAGAATCAAAGTTGGATTGATCGATGACGCCGTTCGTCGCGGTAATCTCGCCGTAGAACGCGATGCTCGTGCCCATGACCGCTGCGCCTTCAAACTGGTTTCGCGCCATTTCGGGATTCACGACGGTGCCCGCGTCGAGCGCTGTGTCCACGCGCTGAATGTGCACTTTGCCAGCGTCGTCGATCTGCACTTGCGCCACGGTCGCCGCATACGTCAGGAAGCTGCGATGCATCGCCAGCCCCATGCCAAATCCGTTGCCTTGTTTCTTCTTGCCCCAGCCGGATTTTTCGGCGACTGTTTGTAGCACGCGGCGGAATCGCGCGGTGTCAATAGGATACTGTTCGTAGGGCTGCCCGTAGTTTTCATAATCCTTGGGCAGGTCACTTTTGGGAAGGATGCGGTCTGGCCCCAGGAGCTGAAGCTGATACTCGAGGGGATCTTTCCCAGCGGCGTGCGCCAGTTCGTCAGCGAAACACTGAATGCCGAACGCGTGATAAATGTTGGCCACGGAGCGGAACCAGCCGATGCGCACGTGCGCAGTGGCTGGGCCGTTTTCGGAGCGATGATTGGGAATCGCGAACGGCAGGTCCGAGAAGCCCAGTCCGAGTTCGCCGGCATCGGAATAGACCGCGTCAGCGTTGAACGTCGAACCGATCGGAGGGAAGACGGTGCGTTGCAGCCAGGCTGTGGGTTTTCCATCCGCGCCCAGGGCGGCTTTCATGTACATCGCTGACACGGAGTGATAGGTGCCAAACTTAATGTCGTCCTCGCGGCTCCAAACCACTTTCACCGGCTTGCCGGTTTTCTTGGAGAGGACTGCCGCTTCCACGGCGAAGTCGGGGAATGACTTCCGGCCAAACGCGCCCCCGAGCAGCGTGACATGTACAGTTACGTCTTCCTTTTTGGATCCTACGGCTGCGGCGATCGCATCGCGCGCGCCCACGGGGTTTTGCGTTGGCGCCCAAGCTTCCACTCTTCCATCGCGGTAAACTGCTAGGGCCGCGGGCGGCTCCATAGAAGCATGTGCAAGAAGCGGGGCATAATATTCTGCCTCAACGATTTTTCCGCCCTGCGCGAACGCAGAGTCCACGTTGCCGACTTCGCGCACAACTTTTCCCGGCTTGCGGGCGGTTTCTTCCAATTCTTTTCGATACGGGCCAGAGTTAAATACTCTGTGCGAACTCTCTTCCCATTCGACCTTCAGTTTTTTTCTGCCTTGCATCGCAGCCCAGGTGTTGACCGCAAGGACGGCAACGCCGCCCAGCGCTTGAAATAGAACGGGCGGCTTGAAGGTATCAATCGTCGCGGTTTGCTTTACGCCACTGACGGCCAGCGCGGCTTTGTCGCCCACGGACTTCACGGTGCTGCCGAGGACGGGGGGATGCAGCACACTGGCGTACAACATGCCGTCCATGCGGGCGTCCTGTCCGAAAATTCCTTTGCCGGTGCACAAATCCTTCAGGTCGTAACCGGCCGCGTCTTTTCCGATGTAGCGCCACTCGCTGCGCGGCTTGAGCTTCAGCTCTTCTTTTTTGGGCACATCGAGTTTCGCGGCGGCCGCGGCGAGTTCACCGTAGCTCAGCTTCTTCCCGGTTACTTTGTGAACCACGTTATGCAATTCCGTGGAACATTCGCCTTCGGGCACATACCAATGCTGTGCAGCAGCGCGAACCAGCATCAATCTCGCCGTTGCGCCGGCTTCGCGCAGAGGCACAAAGAAGCTCACTACCGAGTGCGATCCGTCGGTGTCTTGATCGCCATACTTTTCATCCCCGGTGGCTTGCACGACTTTCACGCGGGACCAGTCGGCATCGAGTTCGTCGGCGACAATGCGCGGCAGGGAGGTTCGCACACCGTTGCCCATTTCCGAGCGATGCGCGACGACGTAGGCCGTTCCATCGGTGTCGATCGCCAGATAAACGCTCGGCTGCAACGCAGCTTTGCCCATGGCCTCTGCAGCGCCTGCATTCGGGGTCGTGGAAGCCGCGAACGCTTGGTCCGGCATCCAGCGCACGCTCAAAACAAAAGCGCCCGCGCCGAGCATGCCCTTAAGGAATCCGCGGCGGCTGCTTGAGGTTTCTTGTTCAGTGTTGGAAATGTTTTCGATGTGAATCATACGTCCTCACAAAAATGCGGAACGGAATGATGCGTAGGCCAGGTACACACCCATCCTACTGCCATCCGGAAATCTTGCAAACTCAGGAGCTACGGCGTGGGCCATTCTCCCAGGGCGCGCCGCAAATCCACAAGCTGACCGAGATGATAGGCGTTGTGGTCCGCGAGCAGCAGCGCCTCGCGCAAAATGGTTTGTCCGTCGCCGTGTGGAATCTTCGCGCACAGATCGGTCTTCGGGTTGTTCACCAGGCTGACTATTTGCTCGAGGTCGCGCCGAAACGCTTCCACGGATTTGTCCCAGGCAGACGTATCCGGGGGCCCCGGCGTTTTCGGCCAATAACCTTCAGGAAAGCCGGGCGAAACGTGTTTCGCGTTGCGGCTGAATTCCAGGATGTCCCATTGGGCGATCCGCGAATGCTCCAAAAGCTGCCAGCCCGTATGCGGGAGTCCGGCGATGAAGGTTCCGCGCTTCGCTTCGGGAAAACCCTCGACGGCATCCATGAAATGCACGTGCGCGCCGCCTCCCTTCAAAAGGTAGACGAGGTGCTTGCGCAAAGCTTTGTCGCTGTTGCCCGAATTTGTTTGTTTCCTGGCTACTGACTTTTTCTTGAGGGCTGGCCTAGCTTTTTTCTTCATGTTGGGGATACCTATTTTCCCGAAACCAGAACCTGTTGCGGCATGTCCGGAACGGGATGCAAAGTCGTTTTTGCGAATCCCGCACTGCGGAACATCTTCTCATATTCCGCGAAAGTGTAAGCGTCTCCCGCGTCGGTGCCCGCGAGCATCACCAGGCTGAAAGCAGCAGCCATGGGGGGCGTGACGCGATCTTCATTCGGCACAAACTCCAGCGTAATGGCCTTGCCGCCGGGCTTCAAAGCGGCCTGCACGCGGCGCATCAGCCTTTCACAAGTGGGCACGTCGAAGTGATGGAAAATGTTGGTGAGCAAAACGAAGTCGTATCCTTCACCGAACTCAACTTCGAAGGCGCTTCCCGGCCGCGTCGCATAGCGGCCGGCCACGCCGAATTTTGCGGCATTTTCTCCGGCCACCTTCAAGACCGCGGGCCAGTCCACGGCAACAATCTGCGCATTCGGATTGCGTTTCGCGACGGTAATTCCGTACATTCCATGCCCGGCGGCGATGTCCAGGACTTTGCAGGGCTTGGCTTCGGCAGTGCCGGCCAATCCCGCAATGAATTCCGCGCTCGGTAGGGTCAGTGGCGCCATGGAGCGCGCGAAGTTCACCCAGACTTCTTCATGCGGCTTGGTATGATCTCCCGTAACGTTAGCCGTGCCTCCTTTGCGGACGGCTTCCGTAAGACCCCCAAAGTTCTTCCTGCTCCAGGGGCTTGCGAGGAAGTTCACCATCGAGGCAAGACATGCGGGCGAATGGCGATTTAAGAAGAACGCGGACTCCTGCGTGAGAGCATACTTCCCGTCACTCTTGGTTAGGAATTCCCGGATGGTGAGGAAATCGCACAGAATCCGCACACCGCGTTCCGCCGCTCCGGTTTTTTCGGCGAGTGAGGCAGAGGTGTTCGCGCCATCGGAAATGGCGGTGAAAATGTCCAGATCGATCGCGGCTTTCAGGGCTTCAGTCTCCTGAAACGCGATCATGCTATTGAAAATGCGCTCGGGTGTTGGTTTGGAAGCCGATGTGGACGTAGCCATCAGTTTGGCTCCTCTTTGTGATTTGAATCTTCCAGTTTCTACAGATGCTGGCGGCCGCGAAATGTTGCGAGGCGAGAGCAAGCGCCTTGCGTCGTTGCCCGGAACCCGCTCATGCTGGCATACTTTCTCTCCCCGCGGCAAGCAAGAGGCACAGATGAAACGCGAATATCAGCGCTGGTATTCCCAGCGGCTTGGGCTGGAGCTAGGCGTCGTGATCTACGGCCACTGGGGAGCGCCGCTGCTGGGTTTTCCCACTAGCGCGGGCGACGAGTGGGAACTCGAAGGCCAGGGCATGGTGGACGCGCTTGGCGATTTCATCGAAGGCGGCAAGGTCAAGCTTTTCACGGTGAACTCGATCAACGGGCTCAGCTTTTACAACAAGGGCGCGCATCCCTTTCACCGCAGCTATGTGCAATCTGTTTTCGATTCGTATTTGCGAGAAGAAGTTGTGCCATTTATCTGGAACAATTGCCAGGCGCAGGGCCTTGCGATCTCGACCATGGGCGCTTCTTTTGGCGCATATCACGCGGCGAATTCGCTCTTCAAGCATCCGGACGTGATCAAGCGCTGCTTCGCGATGTCCGGCGTTTACGATTTGCGGAATTTCATGGACGGGTTGTACGACGACAATTTCTATTTCAATAATCCCGTGGATTATCTCTCGAACATGAGCGATCCGTGGTTTTACGAGCAGATTGCGAGTTGCGACATTCACATCACAACGGGCACGGGGCCTTGGGAAAACAGCGGGCCGACTTATCGGCTCTCGGAAGTTCTTTCCGGGAAAGGCATCCGCCACTCGCTCGACAACTGGGGCCCGCAGGGCGGCCACGACTGGCCGTACTGGAAGCACCAGATGCGGGAATATATCTCGCGGCTTTTCTGATGATCCAGACCGAAGCGTACGCCGGGATGGGCGAGTGCTCTTCGCCTTGGTTCTAGTCCGAGTCCAGGATGGAGCCTATGATTCCTCCAACGACCCCGCCTTGCACGGCTTTGTTGGACTGGATTGGCATATACTCCATCAGCTCGTGCGCGAGTCTGGCGATGGGCAGGGTTTGCAGCCACACGCGGCCGGGCCCTGTCAGGGACGCCAGAAAAATTCCATCGCCGCCAAAGATCATGTTCTTGATTCCGGGCACAGTGGTGATTTCAAAACGCACGCTGGTCTGAAACGCGCCGACCGGTTCCCTGGCCGCCGACATGCTGCAGCACGAATCCGCTTCCGCCAAAAATTCCCGCGCCCAGCGATTGTTGGAACCCGATGCCAATCTGAACTTGCGGGGTCGAGCAAAGAAACCCGTGGCGGTGAATCATGTATTCGCGGCCCGGGCCGACCTCCATCGGCACGATGTGCCCGGGAAGTTTTGTGGCAAACGCCAATTCGCCCGACGCTCCCATGGCGCGATATTCCGTCATGAACAGCGTCCCGCCGCCGGCAACGCGCTTTATCGCTCCCCACACGCCTCCACCGCCGCCATATTGAGTATGTGTGGTCATCTGGATCGAGCTGCCCATCCAGGAAAGCTGGCCGGCTTCCGAGATGATGGAATCGTTCGGATCCAGCACGAACTCCAGGACGGGCATTGTCGTGCCCACAATTTGGTTGCGCATCCTTCACTCCTTATCGGCTGGAAATGTCCGCGCTGGTTAAGAAAGACCGTGCCAGGCGCGCATCTTGTTAGCATCGCAGCCTAGCATCGCACAAAACTATCTACGCAGACATGGGATGAGAAGTTGCGGAAATGATTGGCCGCGGTATCTGAGTTCTACTCCAGCCCAAGATGGTCGAGCTGGTAGCGGCCTTTTTCGATGACCTGGTCGTGGTCAATCCAGACGTCGCATTGGCGGGTCAGCACGTCCACGTGCGTGGTGGATTTCCAGTTGGCGTGCGTCTGGCTGCCGTAGGGATCACCGAAGGCGAGATGTACTCCAGGGAATTTTTCGTCTTGCAACAGCACGCCAATCATCTCGGTCAATCCAAGATTGGTTCCGAAGGCCAACTCGCCGACGCGGTCGCTGTTTTCATCCGTGTGGCAATAGTCCCAGAATTCCTGCTCCAAATCTTTGCGCTCGCAGGCGACGTCCACCAGCCGCGCGCCTTTGATGGTGAGCGTGAGCGGCGTCGACTGCAAATCACCGTACTTTCCGTTGAAGTGATCGCCTGCGGTAGCGTCGCAAACAAAGGTGCCGTCAACCGTCGCCGGGGTCGTAAAGACTTCGCCTGCAGGCAGGTTCGACCAGTAACGCGGATTGATGAGCCCACTGGTCTTCACCCAGTCCAATTGGAGGTCGAAGTGCGCGGCAAACTTCGTGCCCGCCTCGGTCTTCACGGTAAGCGTTTTCGCGCGGAGCATGCGTTCGCGCAGCTTGTCGCTCAGTTTGTCCACCATGCGGTAGTCCGCGCGCATGCCTTGCTGCATGATCTGCGGAGTTACTCCAACCATGTGCGCGTAGCGGATCTGGCGACGCTCGACTACTTTTACGATGGCCATGCGCGCCGCGAGCTCGCCCAGTTGCGGCGTCATGCACATCACGCCAACGTCCACAGTCTCAAGCGCGCGCAAAACTTCTGTGGGCGCTGCCGCCATCGGCCGCGGACCCAGATCCTCCAGTAAGAGTCCCGTGCAGTGCGCTTGGCGTTCGTCGAGTGCGGCGGAAATGCTGGCGGCTACAGCGCGGCTCGCTTCGTCGGCAATCAGCGCGACCTGTTCGCCCGCGCGCACTCCGAGGCACGTTTCCACGGCGTTGCGCGCGCCCGGCATCAACTCCGGATTGGAAGCGCCGAAGTCCATCGGAATAATTTTACTTGAATCGCGCGGATTTTCTAGCGAAGACGTTTGCGTGCGGTTTTTCGTCAACTGGCCGGCGGGACGGGCCGTCTCGATGACCTTTCGGCTAAGTGGAAGCGGCGGCCTTAGGAGAAACCCGAAATGCTGGTACCTGCCCGCCGCCGCTGGTGACGTTGGCGAGCCCGGTCGAGCTGAGCCGCGTCAGAAAGCCGCTCAGCTTTCCACGGAACAGGTACGGCGCAAAGTCCACCAGCATGTCGCGGTAGTCCACGCGACCCGCCTGCGCGATATACGGGAAAACTTCGCGCCGAATGGGGATTCGCTCCTGTACGATCCAAGTGCCGTTTTTTGCCGTGAGCGCGCGCCCGATGGCTTCATCCCAGGCGGCTTCGCTGGTTTCCCATCCTAAGGTCACGCCGGAGCCGCCGTACTCATCGCTTGGCTTGAGCACCAGGTTCTCGCGCTCTTTGCGAATGAACGCCAGCAATTCTACATGCTCGCCATAATGCGCCGTTTGAACATCGGCCACCACGCGCGTCCACGGGATATGCTTGCGGATAAGTTCGCGTTCGCCGAGCGAAAAAAGCGCTCCGTTTTGCTCGTCGGTGAGCACCGCAAAAAATGCCTTCACGTGAGGAATCTTGCAGCGAAAATTGTTTGCCACGCACACGGCACCCGAGGTGTACGCCTTCACCAGCGCGGAACACTCCACCGGCTTGGCCACAATGTCGTTGATGAGCACGCGCCGGTAGACGAGATCTATCTGTTTGTCCTCGACAGCCAGCGATTTTCCGTCCCATTCGAGCTGCCGCGGATCCGCAATCAAAGTGGGAATTCCTATTTTCTCGAAGCGTGCCTGAAGAATTTCAAATTCGCTCCAGGTAGGAACTTCTTCCCAATCCACGATGGCGATTTGCGGCTTTGGCGCCGAGCCGCCCGAGTCCCGGTAAGTCTGCAGTAGCGCTTCGAGCAATTTGGCGCTTAGCGAATACCGGTGCACTTCGTATTTCCTGGCGAATTGTCCCATCATCGGGAGTTCGTTGAAAATCTCTGCGAGCGTTTCCGCGTAGCCTGCGCCGGCAGGGGATTCCCCATTGTATTCGGCAAACTTCAGCGAATCGGGAAGGAGGAAAGCATCGAGGCGCGACGCCGTGCTGGCAGGCCCGAAGCCGACGGGGATACGCGCCAACCGCTCTTCTTCTTCGCGCAAGTGGAGTTGCGCAAAAAGAGGTTTGTCGTCCAAGGCTGCAACGACTACGCGCTCGCCAAGCTCGGCGATGGTCTCCGCGACGGTACGCACGCGCTCTTCGTCTTCCGGAGACAGAAAAAACGGCCGCAGGAAAGGGCAGTGCACGCGATCGCCGAAAGTCAGGTTGGCCCTGCGCATGCGGCGGAATAAATCCTCCGGAAGCCCGGGCATGCGCAGAAGCATGGGCTTCAGAATTTCGTGCCACTCCTCAGCGGGAGAAGGAGGGAGAGCCAAAGGTGTGGGAGCAGTCGTCACGCTTAGGATCCTTGTGCAGAACCCACCGCTGGAACCGCAGCCGGCTTTTGCGCTGAGGCCGCGCTTTTCGGCGCTCCAGTGAATCCAGCGGCGGCGCCAATGCCCAGCATTTCCTCCCAGCGCGGCCAGGGAGAATACGCTTGACCGTGGAGCGCTCGGTCGATCACCAACCGCGCCATCTTTTCCACCACCAGCTCGAAATAAAACTCCGTGATGCGGTCGCGCTCGAAATCCGGCGCAGGATTCAGGAAATCGATCGCATAAGGCACGCCATCCTTGATGGCGAATTCA
>WNGQ01004780.1_pt1 | contig 13367 bp, 13 predicted proteins | sample 5407661 | NCBI WGS metagenome assembly WNGQ01 (sample SAMN13153382, study PRJNA577476) | soil metagenome | isolation source: 60 cm soil or saprolite under Garry oak tree replicate 2 | place: USA:California | collected 2016-06-15
GTCGGGTCCCGATGTGTTCGTCCACTTCACGGCGATCCAGGCTGAGGGCTTCCGCAGTCTCGCCGAGGGCGATACGGTCGAATTCGAAGTCGCCCAGGGTCCGAAGGGCTTGCAGGCGCAGAACGTCCGCAAGGTCTGAGCAGCACCGATTGGAATCGAAGCGGGCCCGGCATGTTCCGGGCCCGTTCTCGTTTTCGGCCTGTATATTAGGTCATGCGTTCGATCCGCACGGCGCTCCTGCTCGGCGCGATCATCCCGGCCACCGCCGTCACCCAGACGCCGCCCGGTCCGGCCCGACCCCCGCTCGCGACACCGGAGTACCGCGGCTTTACGCCGGGCATCAGCTACCGGGCGTTCGTGGAGCGCGCCCGGACCCTCGCCGACTCGGACGTCGTGCGCTGCCAGACCTCCCCACGCACCGCGCAGGTCATGGAGTGCGGCGTGGTGATTCGCGGTCCGAGCGACGCCTCCCGGTTCTACCTCAGCGCCCACTTCATCGAGGGGAACGCCGACGTGGTCGCGTTCTACGACTCGGCGGGCTTCGGCGACAAGCGCGGCGTTCCGCTGGTGGACCGCACCAAGCAGGAGTTGACCCGCCTGTTCGGCCGGCCGCGCCCGATCGGGAAGAGCGGCTGGGAATGGCGCTACGGTCGGCGTGCCGTCCGGTTCAACTGGCGGGGGCGGGGCACGGCCCGCTGGGTGTCCATTACGCTCATGGATAAAGACGTGATGGACAGGATCGCTCGATACGCGAAAACAGCCGCAAGGCGTAAGCCGTAAGCAGCCGCACGGCTTACGGCTGTTTATGGCTTGCGGCTGTAATCAGTCTCTCCGCCAGCTCCGACACCCCGCGCGTTGTCCCTCTCCCCAACTGCTCAAGCCAACGAGGCGGGATGCCCGCTTCGCCGTCTCGCGCGCCGAGCAGTGCCCCCGCGACGGCGGCGTTGGTATCGGTGTCGCCACCCGCCTCGGCGAGAAAGATGAGCGCTTCCTCGAGGGACGAGCGATGCATGGCGCACCAGAAGGCGATTTCCACGCAGTGGACCACGTAGCCGGCTTCCCCACCCCTGCTGATCGGTAGGTCCGTCTCCTGCTCCCAGGGCACGCGCCGGATCGCCTCGACCAGCATGCGCGGCGCGCCCTGGAGACGGTGCAACACCTCCTCGACGAAGTGCTGATTCCCTTGGAGCAGCTCGCGCGCGGCGAGGTTCACGGCCGCCGCGCCCCAGGTGCAACGTTCATCGGCGTGCGTGATCGCCGCCTGCTGCGTCGAGACGCGGACCATCCGGTCGACGTTGTCGTGGTAGCGGAGCGCAACCGGGATGCAGCGCATCACGGCGCCGTTGGACGCAGCCCGGGGGTTGTGGGCCAGCCGGCCGGCTTCGAACGGCTCGGTGCCATCCTCGATGAACCGCAGGGCGCGCTGTGTCGTGAGACCGATGCCGCGACCGTCCTGCTTCATCCATTTCACCCAGCGCTCCGCCACGTCGTTCGCGTCGAAGTCGCCCGTCTCCGCCAGCGACTCGGCGAGGAGCAGCATCATGGCTGCGTCGTCGTCAAACGGCGAGCCCTGGGGCGACGGCGCGAGATCACGCACTCCCTGAGGGAACGCTTCGCGGATCGCCTTGGCGGTGCCAAGCCGCTCGGTAGGCACGCCCAGCTGGTTCCCCACCACGAGCCCGAGCAGGGCCCCGCGCGCCCGCATCAACAGCCGGGGATCGAGGCTTTCGTCCGAGATGGGCGCCGTCAAAAGGTCAGCACCACCGCCCCGCTTTGCGGGGTCACCCGACCGGCGAAACCGTGCCGGTCGGCGTGGGGTCCGATGTAGGGATGGGCGGTATTGTAGGCAGCCACGCTGGAGTTCTGGTACAGGCGATAGTACCCGATGTGCGTGCGGACGGCACCCTTCGACACGAGGCAGTTGCACCGCACCGCCGCGGTGCTGCCGGGGTTGACCTCGAGGGTGATATCCGACGCGCTGCCATTCGTGATGAGGGGTGCGAAGTAGCGCTGGCCGCTCACCTCGGCACTCACGTCGGCGAGCAACCGACCCCCGGCCCGGGGGAACGCCGGAAGGGGCCCCTCCAGCGGCTCGCCGATCGGCGGGTTGCCGGGGCGAACGAGCCGCCACCGCAGTCCGGTGCGTTGACCCTGCGGCAGGCCGAGCCGTTCCGTGGACTCCGGTGCCACCGTGTCCACCGGGACGCCGTTGCTCAGGATCTCGATCGGCTCGACGAGGGCGTTATGGAGCGACGCGACTCCCGATCCGAGATAGCCGGCGCGGCGCGCCAGCCACCCTGCCACGAGCGCGACGCCCAGCACGCCGGCCACCCACCAGCCGAGCCTGCCCGAGCGACGGCGAACCTGGCCGGAGCGCCGGACCTGACGCTCGAGTGTCTGGGCACCGACCAACCGCTCGGACCCGGACGTGCGGCCGGAGTCGAGCGCCGCCAGCACCTCGTCGGCGTCCTGAAAGCGGTCCTCGGGTTTCTTCGCGAGGCACCTCACGATCACGCTGGAGAGCCAGCGTGGGATCTTGGCATTGACGTCGCTCGCGACCGGAACAGGGTCGCTCAGGTGTTTCCCGACGATCTCGGCGCTCGAGTTGCCGTCGTAGGGGGGGGTCCCGGTCACCATCTGGTAAAGCATGGCGCCGAAGGCGTACAGGTCACTCCGGCCGTCGAGGTTCGGTTGGCCGAGAGCCTGCTCGGGGCTCATGTACTGCACGGTGCCGACCGTGAAGCCCGTGGCCGTCTTGGCACCGCCCGCTTCGCCCCCGCCGGGGTCGAGCAGCTTGGCGATCCCGAAGTCCAGGAGCAGGACGCGGCCGCCCTTCGCCTCGACCATCACGTTGTCGGGCTTGATGTCGCGGTGCACGAGGCCCTGGGTGTGGGCGTGGGACAGCGCCTGGAGAATCGGCTCGGCGATCTTCAAGGCCTCGTCCGCGGTGTACGGGCCGCGGCGGCGCAAGCGCTCCGCGAGCGATTCGCCCTCTACGAACGGCATCACATAGTAGACCAGGCCCTCACCGTCGCCGGTGAAGTGGATCGCGAGGATGGCCGGGTCCTGCAGGCGGGCCAGCGCCTTCGCCTCCTGTCGGAAGCGCGCCACCATCCCCGGGGTCCAGGCGATCTCCGGGTGGAGCACCTTGCATGCGAGGCGGCGATCGAGATCCCGGTCCCAAAGCTCGTATACCTCGGCGAAGCCACCTCGGCCGATCAGGCCCTTCACCTCGTACTTCGGGCCCAGCGCTTGGGCGAGGCGCTCCGATGTGGGGGCAGCTAGGGCGGCAGCGGCAACAGGAGCAGCGGTCGCGCGCTCGTTCGTGATGACGGTGGGAGAAGCCGAGCCGCATGCCGGGCAGAAGGCCGCGCCTCGCGGGATCTCGGCCCGGCACGAAGGGCACGTGAGCTGGGTCGTCACGGCTCTAAGTTAACTTCTTCAGATGCTGGCGCTCCGCATCATCGTGGGCCTCGGGCTCGCGTACCTGGTGTTGCTGCTGCTCGCCTGGCTGTTCCAAGATCGGCTCGCCTTTCCGGCGCCCCGGGGGAGCCTGCCCGATCCCGAGCGCGTGGGCGTCGAGAACGGGGAGAAGGTCGAGCTGGTGTCGCGCGATGGGACGAAGTTGGTGGGGTGGTTCTTGAGGGCGGTGGGGGAGAGCAGCAGCGCGTCCACCGCCTTCCACCGCCCTCCACCGTCTTCCCCCGCCTTGCTGTGGTTCTACGGCAACGGTGAGACCGTCGCGGCAATCTGGCCGGTGGTGCGTGCGTTCCAGCCGCCGGGCACCGCGCTGCTGGTCCTCGACTACCCGGGCTACGGCGGCAGCGGAGGCCGGGCAACGGAGGCGGCCTTGTACGCCGCCGCCGACGCCGCCTACGATGCGCTCGCAACCCGTCCGGACGTGGACCCGCAGCGCATTTACGTGTACGGCCGCTCGCTCGGCAGCGCGGTGGCGACCTACGCGGCCGCGCACCGTCGCGTGGCCGGACTGATCCTGGAATCGCCGTTTACCAATGCCGCGGCGATGGCGCAGCACCACTACCGGCTGCTGCCGCGCTTCCTCCTCCGCCTGTCGCTCGACAACGTCGCCAACATCAGGCAGGTCCACTGTCCGATCCTGCTGTTTCACGGCGACGCGGATCGGCTGGTGCCCACGGCGATGGGGATGGCGGTGGCGGCGGCCGCGGCGGGACCGGTCGAGGTGGTCCTGATTCACGGATCCGGGCACAACGATACCTACGACATCGGCGGGCGAGCGTACCGGGAGAAGCTTTGGAAGTTCGTGGCAGGAACGTCGGCGGTCGGGCGGACAGGCGGTCGGCCGGACCGAAGGCCGTAGGCCACCGTCCGGCGGTCCGCCCGTCCGACCGTCCGCCCTATATCACCACCACCGGCACGATCCGATCCCGCGTGGCCTCGAAGCGTCGCTCCGCGTCGTCCAGGGTGCGTAACACTGCCGCGTCGTCGCCGTCGGCGAACTTGGAGCTCGGCGCGACGCACCCGGTCGCTCGACGCACCACGACGAGCGCCCGGGTCACTTCGCAGCGATCCACGTCCGGGTCGGTGTGCCCGGCGACGAGCAGTTGCTCGAACAGCGGCAAGCTGCTTTGCTCACCCAGCACATAGAGGGACTCGAGGATCTTGGGGCCGAGGAACCGGCGCTGCAGCTGGTCGCCGCGGATCCGCTCGAACAAGCGCACCAGGACGTCGGCGTGTCCCGCGTAGTAGCGCGCCGCCTCCACGGCGGCGGCGACAAACGCGTGGTGCGCGCCGGGCGTCACGAGATACCGCTCGAACAGCGGCCATGCCCCCTCGGGGTGCCGTTCGGCCAGCGCGAGGAACGCGAAGTAGCGACGCCCGAGCGGTGCCCCGGTGTCGGCGATCACGGTGCGCAGACCCGCGACGCCCCAGCGCGCACCGACGAGGGCTGCGGCCGCGGCATGTTGCCAGCGCTCGAGCTCGGGAACCCGGAAGGTCACGACGTGCGGATCGGCGAACACGCGGCAGCGATCCAACATGGCGAGGAGGCGGCGGTCCACTTGATCGAGCGCGGGCTCGAGGGCCTCGCTGTCCGCCCGTCGTGCGCCCCCGAGCGCTTCCCAGGCGAGCCGGTCGACGTGCGCCATCTGCCACGCCCGCTCGAAGGCCTCGGCATCGGGCGCGGCGAGCAGCCCTTCGAGCGCACCGGCAAATCGGTACAGGCGACTTGACGTTTCCACTCGCATCAAGCTACCCCGGACTGGGCCGCAGGCAATCCAGAATTGTCCACATCGATCTGGAAAACCACGTGGAAATCCTGTGGGGGGGTGGGGAAATGTTGCGCTTCCCCATGGGCAAGCTTAACCTTGCCCCGCGCCTACCTGGAGGGCCTCTGCGAACCCCAGCTCTCGTCGTTGCTCTTGCGCTGGCGGCGTGCTCCCGCCCCACGGGGTCGATCGCCATCGGCCTCGCGGGTCCCTTCTCCCAGCCGCGCGGCGCCTCGATGCTTCGGGCCGCCCAGTTAGCGGTAAACCAGATCAACACCAAACGGGGGATCCGGGGTCGCAAGCTCGAGCTGCGCATCGTCGATGATTCGGGCACCGAGGACGCCGCGGTGCGGGTGGCGGAGCAACTGTACGCGGACCCGGCGATCGTGGTGGTCGTAGGGCACCTGAGCTCGGGCACGTCTCTCGCGGCGGCGCGGGTGTACGGCGGCGGCGTGACGCCTCTCGCGATGATCTCACCGTCCGCGTCCAGTCCCGATCTGTCGGGGATCGGTCCCTTTGTGTTCCGCGTGTGCCCGAGCGATTTGCAGCACGGGCCACAGCTCGCGCGCTTTGCCTGGCAGACGCTCGGCGCCAGACGAGCCGGCATCATCTACCTCAACAGCGACTACGGGCGCGGCGTGCGCGGTACGTTCGCGGCCGAGTTTGCGCGCTTGGGGGGGACGGTGCTCGAGGCCGATCCCTACATCCCTGCCACCTCCTCGCTCGAGCCGTACCTCTCGCGCATGCGCCGGGCGGGCGCGGACGTGCTGCTACTGGCCGCGGAGCGACCGGGGGCGGAGCTCGCGCTGCGAGAGATGCGCTCGCTCGGGCTGCGGTGGCCCGTGCTCGGTGGCGACGCGCTCACGGGGATCGAGGCGGACGGTGCGCTCGCGGAGGGTCTCCGGCTGTCGTCCGCCTATCTCCCCGACCGGCGTGACGAGCGTAACATCGCGTTCGTGGCGGAGTACGGGCGCGCGTTCCCGGGACAGCGGCCGGACCATCGTGGCGCAGGCACGTACGACATCGTGCTGCTCCTGGCGCGTGCGATCGACCGGGCGGGGGCCGAGCGGCACGCCATTCGGGACTACCTCGCGCGGGTGGGCCGGGGCCAGCCGCCGTTCGAGGGAGTCACCGGCACGATCGTGTTCGACGGCAACGGGGATGCGGCGGGCAAGACCGCGGTCATCGGCATCGTGCGGAACGGGCGACTGGTGACGGAGGCAGCGCCGTAATGCGGGGCCGGTTCGACACGATCCGTGCGCGTATCCTGATCGGGCTCGCCCTGCTGTTGGCCGGTCTCGTCGCCACGGCGATCGCAGGCGCCGCCACTCTGCGCCAGATGCGGTACGCCATCGAGCAGGAGCTCGACGCGCTGCGGACCTCCACCGAGGAGGGGAGCGGTCTCGTCACGAGCGTGCTGGAAGAGATCCGGGCCGCCGAGCAGTATCTGGGCTCGCCCGGGGACGTCCCGCGCCGAGAGTTCCAAGCCGCCGCCGAGGACGCGTTTCAGCACCAACGGCGGCTGGATGCGCTGGCCGGCCTGACCGTCGAGGATCGCCTCACCGTGAACCGAGTGAAGCAGCTCCACGCCGCGATCCAGACCGAGTACTCGCTCGCCCACGCCCTCCGCGACCTGGGGCGCGATCAAGAAGCGGCGGCGCGGGCGGCGGCGGTGCGACCGCAGGCCGCGGAGCTGACGCGGCTGGTGCGCGATATCTCACGCCGTCAGGCCCAGAAAGCGGTGAAGTCCGCGGAGCGCTTGACGGCGAACGCAGCCGACCGAGAGCGCAAGCTCTGGGTTTTCGTCGTCACCCTCGTGGTCTTGGGCTTCTTCCTGTCGCGCTACACGGTCCAATCGGTGCACGGGCCGCTCGGCCGACTGGTGACGGCCGCCGAGCGGTTCGGCGCCGGCGACTTGCGACCGGTCACCACCGGCGAGATGCCCCGGGAGTTCCGCGTACTGGCGGACGCCATCCAGCGGATGGGCGACCGGCTCCGGCAGATCGTGGGCGAGGTGATCGGCGAGGCGGACCGGATCGCCGGGGCGGCGGGAGACCTGTCGGCGGTGAGCGAGCAGCTCGCCGCTTCCTCGAACGAGGTGTCGACGGCCATGGTCGAGATCGCGGGGGGGGCGGACCAGCAACGCGCCGCCCTCACGTCCATGGGCACCGGTCTCAACAGCCTCCGCACGGCGACGGGCGAAATGGCCGATGCGGCGGAGCGCGCGGCCAAGCTGGGAGAGGAAATCCGCACCGTCGCCGACCGGCACCGGGGCGACGTCGCCGCCGCGAGCAGCGTGCTGCTCAACGTGCGGGAGGTGGTGCAGACCACCTCCAAGCAGATCGGCCAGCTCGGCGAGCTGAGCGTGTCGATCGACGACTTCGTGGAGCTCATCAAGCGCATCTCGTCGCAGACCAACCTGCTGGCGTTGAACGCGGCGATCGAAGCCGCCCGGGCGGGCGAGCACGGCCGCGGCTTCGCGGTGGTCGCCGAGGAGGTGCGCCAGCTCGCCGACGAGTCGGCGCGAGCGGCGGAGGAAGTGACCCGCACCACGGGCTCGATCCGGGAGCAGATGGAGGACGTCACGGCCACGATGTCCGCCGGTCAAGCGAAGGTCCGGGGCATCGAGAACGTCGCCGAAGGCGCGGCGCATGGCCTCGCCGAGATCTCCACCGCGGTCGAGCTGGTGGAGCAGGTCGCCGCGCGGGTGCGCGTCGCGGCCCAGGCGAACCGCGAAACCACCGTGCAGCTGCAGGGGCAGGCGGAGCAGGTGGCGACACGCGCCACGGCGCACGCGGCGGGCGCGGAGCAGGCCACGGCCGCCGCCGAACAGCAGGGCGCGTCGACGCAAGAGATGGCGGCCGCCGCCAGCAGCCTGTTGGAGGCGGCCGAGAAGTTGCGGGGGCTGGTGCGGGGATTTCGAGTGTAGCTCGCTCGGAGACTACGGTACGATCGTGGCGCCGCCCGGCGCCACGAGCAATCCGGGCGTCAGATCGAGGCTCGTGAGCGCCGCCGACAACACAGGCAGCGACAACACGTGACTGGAGGGTCCTAGGCCGGTCGCGGTGAACCAGAGGCGGGCCAGTGTCTGTGACCCGATCGCCCCGAGCAGGTTGGTCCCATTGAAGCGCAAAATACCACCTGTCGCGGTGTCGGGGATGACCATCGGAGACGCGAATCCGCCGGCCTGCGTACTGTCGTACCGCAGCACGCCGGGATTCCAGGTGAAGCGCGCGTCGTAGCTGCCGAGCAGCTCTGTCGGGACCGCCTTGAGATCGACGACGATGTCGATCGCGATGGGCTGCCCGACTTTTCCGACACCGAAGCTGCGGCCCCCGGTGAGTGCGAGCGCGAGCGCATTGCCGGGGAGGATGGTCGCGTTGCCGACCATCACGACCAGCGAGTCCGCGACGCCGGGTGCCGCAGTCGCGACCACGATCGCGCTGCCGGATAAGACGCCCGTGACGAGCCCGGTGCTCGACACCGTCGCCACGCCCGGCGCGCGGCTCGTCCAGGTCGCGAGTGAGGGAGACAGCTGCTTTCCGGCGATGTCGGTGACGACGGCCGTGAGCTGCGCCGTGTTCGCCGGACTCAAGGTCGTGAGCGTCACGTATCCCTGGTTGACCAGAACGGCGGCGGGAGCGGTGAGCGGCGCGACGGTGAGCCGCAGCGTATCGGCGGCGCCGCGAATCGCCGCCTCGACAAGCCCCGGGCCGCCGGTCGGGCTCAGGAGGGCCGTGACCGTGCGATCCGGCGCCACCAGGACGAGCCCCGGCGTCAGGTTGGTCAACGCCACGGGCACGCCCGTCACCGGGATCAGCGCCGAATCCACGCTGATGCGCATCACGAACGAGCCGGCCGGTGCCACCGTCGTGTCCTGTGGAGCGACGCTCACCCGGCAACCGGCGCCCGGCCCGCAGGGTCCGACGTAGGCGACAGGCACGGAGTCGACGGGCCTCGCGTAACCTGCCAGGACGGTCACGACGTCGCTCCCGGTGTACAGCACCGCTCCGTCGCGCGACCGGATGCCCTGGACGTCGATCAGGTACGTCTCCGCTGACCCTACCACGATCACGGGAACCGTGATCGTCGCGTTTCCGGCTTCGTCCACCGGCACGGTCGTATCCGCGACCACGACGGGTGCCCGCGTCTGCGAGGACGAGCGCACGACGACGCGCAGGACGTCGAGGTCGTCGAGGAGCACGATCCCGCCGCCCAGCCCCACGATCCCGAACACGGGCACGATCGAAAGCCTTGGACCCCCGGGACCGGGCCCCGCCCACTCCGCGCACCCGAACACGCCCCCCGCGACCACGAGGGCGAGCCAGGCACGGCGAATCACCGCGCCCATTCGAGCACCACCACCGCCCGCGGCCCGACCAGCGATACGGAGGTCCCGTTGTTCGCGAGCCGGCCGAACGCCGCCTGACCCTGGACCACCATCGTCACCGCTCCCCCGGCGCGGTAGCGCAGGTCCACGCCCGGGCGCACCAGCCATCCCAGCAGCGCGAGACCTCCGTCCTTCGACGGGGCGAGCTCGTTACGAAATTCGATGTTGGGGGCGAGCCGCAGCGCCGGCGAGAGCGGGCGCTCGAGCCGCGCGCCCAGCGCGAGCACATTGCCGCGCGGCACCTGGACGACGGTGGAGTCGTCGCCGTGTGGATGGAAGCGGTACCTGTCGTACGCGTAGAGGGACAGGCTGCCCTTGCCCGCGGGGAGGCTCAACCCCGCATAGAGCAGGAAGCGGGGGCCGCTGGCGCTGCGTGAGCCGGAGCCCAACGTATCCGCGCCGCTGGTCGCGTACACCGCGGCGCCTCGGAAATATCCTCGGCCACCTACCGGTCCCTCGGCACCGAGCCGCATGCGACCCTCACCGCCCGGCTCGAGATCCCCGCTCCCCGCGACGGGGGTGTAGGCCGCGCGCCAGCGGTAGCTCCCACCCACTCCAGCCGCCCAGCGCTCCCCCAGCGGGAACGCGGTCGCGAAACCGCCCGTCACGCCGCCCCCCGTCCCGAAGCTCGGCGTCGTGAAGTTGAGCAGTTCGGTCGCGAGCGCGCTGAGCAGCGGTACCGACGACGTGTCGACGGCCTTCTTCCCCGTCGGCAGCGTGCCGACCAGCGAGACGATCACATGGCCCGACACGGCCGCCCAGCTCATGCGCACATCGGTGTCGGTCGGTCCCGAGACCTCGATGGTCCCGCTGCTGGTCGCGGCGGCGGCGTGCGCGTACCCGCTCGATAGATCCATCGTGAGGCTGGGACTCAGCCGATGCGACACGCTGACCGGAACAGTCCACTCGACGACGTGATCGAACGCGTAGCTCGACCCAAAGTAGTAACCGTCAAACACGAGCCCGGTGCGCGCCGCGGTGCCGACTCCGTCCGTTGGCCCCCCTCCCTGCGCGGCGAGCGGCGCCGCCGCGCACAAACACAACAGGCCCCACCTCACGGCGGCCGTTTGAAGATGATCGTGATGCCGTTGGTGACGGACAGGATGGACGGCAGGCCGAGCGATTCTGGCGTCAACTGACGGTCGATGGTGGAGCTGCCCGTCGGCAGCCTGACGTCGCCGATCGCGTCGCCGATGGCGGGCACGACATCGCGCGCTCCCGCAGAGAGCAGTCCGCCCGCGCCGCCCAACCCCGTCGGCTGAGCGCCACCCGTCACCCGCTCGACCGCGTCCACGACGCGGCCGACTCCCCCCCCCTCGCCCGTGGCCTGCTCGGCAGCCGGAGCTGCGGTCGCCGTCTGCTGCCCGTCGCGGGCCGCCTGGAAGCTCGGGTCGGCCCGAGCAGCGCTCTTGAAGTGACGCGCCGCCGCGTCGTAGTCCCCGCGATCCATTGCTTCGAGCCCCCGGCTGTAGGCGAGGAATGCGGCGAGGTTCTTTGGACCCTGACGGAGGATCTGCTCGCGCTCCGCTTCTGTCAGCGCCAGCCCGAGTTGCGCGGCGAGATCGAACACCACCTGCTTTTCGAGGTCGAGCAGCTTCGGGAACGGCCCGGTCACCTGATCCACAGGCCGTACGACGCCGGTGCCCGTGACCACGGTTGCCGAAATCTGGACCGGCCCTCGGAGCGGAATCGTCGCTGTCCCAAGCACCAGGCGCTCCGCCCGCAACAGCCGTCCCACTCGTGCCGCCGTCGCCGGATCCGCGCGCCCGCTCCGGCCGAGCTTGAGCTCGTCCAGCAACATGCCGATTTGCAGACGCTCGAGCAGGCGCAGCGTCCGGATGTAGGCCAGGTCGGTGGTGATGAGCTCCGCCAGCCCGCGCGACAAGGGCTGGACGGTCGAATCCCCTGCGATCACCAGTGGCAGCACCGCAACCGTGGCCGGTTGGGGCGGCTGGTTTGCAAGCTCCGCCTCGCGCGCCAGCGCTTGTCGGGCCGTGTGTTCCGCCGCCGCGCGGAGGGCGAGCTGCGCCTTGGCGCGCAGGGCGGCTACACCGCGGACGCTCGGGTGCTGTGCTACAAAGTCGGTGTAGGTGGCGACCGCATCGTCGTAGCGACCCGCCTGCTCCTGACACGTGCCGATCACGAGCGGCCCGAGCACGTTGTCCGGCTCGCGCGCGAGCGCGGCGCGTGCTACGACGGTGGCGGTGTCGCAGCGCCCGGCGGCGGCGAGCGCCGCACCGAGCCTAAACGGCGTGACTGGAGCGGGCTGCGGTGCGCGAGCGCAGGCGACCGCCGCGCCCAGCAGAACAAGCGGGAGCTGCAGCTTCACCGCCGCGACTTCTTCTTGGCGGCCTTTTTCTTGGCCAGCGCCTTGGGTCGCGGGGCGTGGGCGGGCTTGGGCTTGGACTTGAGCGGGCCCTCGACGTCCCCGAGGACGCGATCGCCCTCTTCCGGACCGATCAAGCCGCGGCGCACCGCGTAGCGAACCAGCTCCTCGGCATCGTCGAACGTGAACTCACCCACCCCCGCGGCAGCGCGGATCGCCTTGACCAAGGCGTCGGCCACGGGGCTGCGCAGCACACTGGCGATTCCAGGGAGGGCTTCGAGCAGCGAAGAGATCTGCGACCCGCCGAGCTCGGCTGGCATGGAACACGCTGCTCCGGCGCTAAAGGTCGCGCCAAGCTACATCGGCCCTCCCGGACCGTCAAGGATTTTGGACCGATTGTTTGGCGGAACTACCGCTGGGGAGCGCGGTTACGACGCTGGCGCAGTGCCTGGACGAGTGCGCCCGGCGCACGCCGCGAGATGGTGAGGTCCGAGTGAGACAAGAGCTCGCCCAGCACGCTGCGGGTCCGCGAGTCGAGCGGCATCTCGAAACGCAGGTCGAGCTGATACTCCACGCGATCGGGACCCTGACCGGTGAGCGTGAAGCCTTGGGGCTCCGGTTTGGCGGCGTCGACCTCGATTTGCGCCAGCGGCTCGTACTGGGGGCGGTCCATGGTCACCTCCGCGGGCAACCTGCGGGCTGCGTGAGAGATACGCCTCAGCGGAGAGGTGTCAAGGAGGCCCACCTTCCAGGGGTGACTACATTTCAGCCGTGGGACGACGCGGAATCAAGGAATACCGAGCGCCCGAAGCGCTGGCGCTGATTGCGGCGGACCGTGAGCACGTGCCTCTGGTCTGCCCCTCCTGCAGCACGCGGTCGATCGTGCGGGCGCCCCGACGCCGGGGCGGCCGCGCCGCGCCGCTCGCACCGGAGCGCGTGACGCTGACCTGCCAAAGCTGCGGCCGTCACGCGTCCTACATCGAGCGCGGGCCCACCGCGCCGCGGGATGAAACCATGGATCCGCACATCGCCCGACTGTGACATCCCCCGTTCCACGACGGGAGAAGGAGAGCGACACCGAGCGTGGCTGGCGACGCGATACAAATGATGGGTACGGTCAGCGAAGTGCTTCCCAACACGACCTTCCGCGTGAAGCTCGAGAACGGGCACGAGGTGTTGGCCTACGTCAGCGGCAAGATGCGCAAGAACTACATTCGGATTCTGCAGGGGGATAGAGTAGCTGTCGATCTTTCTCCGTACGACCTCACGCGCGGGCGGATTACCTACCGGTACAAGTAAGAAAAGCGTCACGCAACAACGTAAAAGGCCGGGAATCACTCCCGGCCTTTACGTCTTCTTTGCTACGTCTCTGTGTTACGCCTTCGTGTTACGTCTTTCTGGTGTT
>WNGQ01030462.1_pt1 | contig 13365 bp, 14 predicted proteins | sample 5407661 | NCBI WGS metagenome assembly WNGQ01 (sample SAMN13153382, study PRJNA577476) | soil metagenome | isolation source: 60 cm soil or saprolite under Garry oak tree replicate 2 | place: USA:California | collected 2016-06-15
GCTTCCCAGCGCGGCAAAGGAACCCATATGAAGCGTGCATCTGGACTTGAACCGAGGATGGCGCAGACGCGCCCGAACTTGAAAGCTATGACCGGCCCAACACTACAAAAATTCCAGCCCCGGAAAAACAGACCTTCGGGGTCCGACCGACCCCGGGAGGGGAACTCTCAAAACGCGGAGAGAAACTATCAACGCTATCTGGCCCTGGCACGAACCGAAGCTCTCTCAGGGGACCCCATCGCAGCGGAGAACTACCTCCAACACGCTGAACACTATTTCCGATCGATGGGGAGGGATAAATCACTCGGTTCGTCCCAACGGCCCGTCAGCCGACTGGGATAGGGATAAATCGCGTTGGACCGCCTGCTCGCGCAACTGTTTCGGAATTGAATGGCGGAATTGAACGCCGCCGCGATCAAGCCACGTCGTTGACTCGGGCCGTTCGTATCCGATCCAGCCATCGGCCACACCTCACGAAGCCTGGAGCTTTTTGCCAAGAGGATGGCTCTTCTCAACTTCCGCTATGGCTTTGTTGGCGAGAACGACTTCGTTTCTCACGCCCCGCCGCCAGTCCGCCATGATTGCTTCCCCGGCGAAGGATTCGACGCTGGCATGCTGCTCCTCGTCCGGGGGCAGGTCAAAATAGCGCATGGCGATATCCAGCGCATTATCGAGGATCAGTTCATCAACGGGCCAGGGAAAACTCATAGCATATCCCCGCGAATTTACATGGAAATGGAAAAACGCGTGCCAAAGGCAAGCGTTCCGGGCGGAGTGATTCGATTTGGCGTCTGACAGATCGCTCGCTCCCCTCGATCAGGGAACATCCTGCGCTTTGCGTTGCCGCCGCCGCGCGATCACGAACACGGGCAATGACGCAAGTTGGACAATGACCGCGAATAGAACGAGAGCAATGCGCGATTGCTCGTAGAGCACTCCCGTGACCACACTGCCGATCAGCCAGCCCACGCCATATCCGGCGTAATAGAGGCCGAAAGCCGAGCTGCGTTGATCTTCCGGGAGTACTCCGGCTACGATCGCCTTAAGCAGCGTGTCCTGCGTGGCGTAGCCGAGCCCCCACAGCAGCATTCCAATCAGTGCTACGTAGAACCCGCCGAAAAATACCAGGGGAGAAAACAACGCGGTAAGCAGAACGGCGACGAGCATCACCGGCAGCCCGCTTCGGTCATATAGCTTACCGAGAACCAGACTGGCCATCACGCCAAACAAATAGTGTAGTGGCGGAGAGGGAGGGATTCGAACCCCCGATAGGCTTGCACCTATGCCGCATTTCGAGTGCGGTGCATTCAACCACTCTGCCACCTCTCCTGGCGCCAAATCGGGGCGGATGCCCCCGTGGTCGGGGGCGTGTTCTAGGCGAGGACGGCGGGTGAGACAAGGCGCGCCGATGACAATTCCACGCGCCGCCTGAAAAAAGGACGGCCATCGAACGCCTCACGGGTCGCGCCGGACCGCGGGCCGAAAACGCCCCTGACGGAAAGCGTCTACTCGGACGGAACGGGGTGGGACCGCCATACGCGGGTACACAATGGCGGTCCCGTGCCGCGTCATCGCAATCGCTGACGGGAAGAGTGGGGGTTCGCCGGTCAGCATGAGCGGCGACGGGACGCTAGCAGTGGCAGCATTTCCGGCAACGCAATCCACTCCTTAACCTAACCGGTCAAGGTTACTGCCCGCCGCGCCTCCGATCCGCCTCATCCTTGCGTCGTGCGGTCGCCATCCTTGCGGCGATTGGTGAAGCGCGCATTGCCGAGCCCGGTACCGATGGTGAGCACGGCCCAGCGCGCGACGTCCTGCATGAACGGCAGCTCGGAAAGACCCTGCACCACGGCGTCATTGTGCATGAGAACAGCGGTGTCGTGATCGCCGATCCGCGGGATGGCCTCTACCAGACTTGCCGGCAGGTTGAACTTGCCGCTCTCCCAATTGCCCGGCAGATTCTGCGCGCCCTTCTCGATTCCGCCGTCGCCCCTGATCACGCCCGGACAGGCAATCCCGATGAAGGGCGCAAGCTTCCGTCCCTCGGTGTCGGCGGCAGCGATGAGATCCTTCAGCATCTTCGCCAGCCGCTTCACGGCACCTTCGCGGGTCGGCTCGTCGTCGGCGTAGCGCCACAGTTCCGATCTCCACACCGCGGCCTTCGACAGGTCGGACGCCTTCTTCAAGCGCGTCTCGACCACGCCGCAGCGGATATTGGTGCCGCCGATATCGGCCGCGAGGATGCTGTCATGGGCCTCGAAGATCCAGGATGGCGCCAGATGCAGCGTACCGATCAGGCCGGCCTCGTCGGGATGAGCGCGGATCGGCCGGAGCTCGACCTTGAAATCCTCGGCCTTCAGGATGATCTCGGTGCGCGCGATCGCGAGCTCGCCGAGCCTGGAGTCGCGAAAGCCGCCGCCGACCACGATGCGTTCGGTTTTCGCCCAGGCCCTGGTCTTCAGGAAGCGCCGGGTCACATGGGCCAGTTCCTGCGCGAATTCCTCGATCGCGCTGTGCACGACCGCTGACGCCTCGGTATCGTCGCCGACCAGGACGGCATCGAGCGTCCTCTTTTCGATCTTCGCCGAGGATTCGTCGCCGAACGGATCCTGACCCGACCTGCGCAAAGGCCTGCGCCAGCGTTCGAAGATCGCGCGGAACGCACCTTTGCTGGCGCGGTCGCCGAGAAACCCGGCGTCGTCCTTCAACTCGATGTTGAAGCTGTCGACCTCGACCGCCGGCAGGCGGGTCGCGCCGTGGCGGGCGATCCCCGTGGTGGTGTCCTCAGCCATTTTGTCCTGCCCGTCTCCCGTTCGGACACAACGACGGGGGAACCTATTGGTTTCAGCGGGTGTGAGCAGCGAATGGGAGCGAAGTTTGGCTGTCCGCCACTCGCCATTCGCCCTCGCTTGCCGCCAAATCCTTCGATTTTGGCCGGTTTTCGCCCGGCTTTTCCTTGACTCAGGGGCTTTTACCGCTATAAGTCCCCCATTCGGCGCGGGGTTTCTCGCGCCGCTTATTTTTGCGCAGAGTCCGAGAAAATCCAAAACGGATCGCGCGAAAGCGTAACCGTCGCAAGACGTACCCATAACGACTGACCAAAAAGCCGGCCCGGACCTGTCCGAGGCCGGGATCGAACACGAAGGAATAAAACGATGTTCGCAGTCATCAAAACCGGCGGCCGGCAGTTCCGCGTCGTTCCGGATGATGTGCTCGAGATTGGCAAGATCACCGGCGATGTCGGCACGATCGTGCAGCTTGGCGAAGTGCTCGTGGTCGGCGGCGACACGCCGGTGCTCGGAACGCCGACGGTTGCCGGCGCGACCGTTGCAGCCGAAGTGCTGCAGCACAAGCGCGGTCCCAAGGTGATCTCATTCAAGAAGCGCCGCCGCAAGAACTCGCGCCGCAAGCGCGGCTATCGCGACGAACTCACGGTACTGCGGATCACCGAGATCCTGACCGACAACGCGAGGCCGACCGTCGGCCCGCGTCCGAAGAGGGTCAAGGTTGCGGTCGCAGCCGAGAACGACGACTAGCGCTCGAGCATCGCTCGGAAAACCGGGGAATCGTTTTTCCGAACCAACAGGCGCAAGGCTGTGACAAAAACCGCGCGTCAAGGTGAACCGAGTGGTTCGCAGGATGCGCAGCGTGACCAAGGCGGCGTGACAAAAAGTGACATGATTCCGTCGAGGAATTGATCTAGAGATTCAATGGGTTTGGAGACGGGCCATGGCTCACAAAAAAGCAGGCGGTTCATCGCGGAACGGACGTGATTCGGCAGGCAAACGCCTTGGTATCAAGGCGTATGGCGGCGAGCGCGTGGTTCCCGGCAACATCATTGCGCGTCAGCGCGGCACAACCTGGCACCCCGGCCTTAATGTCGGCATGGGGACAGACCATACACTGTTTGCCAAGGTGGAAGGCCATGTCGAATTTCATGCCAAAGCCAATGGCCGCACGCTCGTATCGGTGCGCCCGATCACGGAAGCTGCGGCTGAATAGACGGCGGACGATATGAGTCCGCCGGTCCTGATGAACCGGCGGGGCTCGCAAAGGCTCCAAGGGGGAGGCGGGACACCGGCCTCCCCCTTTCTTTTGCGCGTGTTTCAGAGAAGTGAACGACGGTTTCGCAATCGAGACACGCACCACGGCTAGTGTGATGGTTCAGAAGTTCTGTTCATTGTCGTTGTGTGTTCATCAAGAGAATTTCTGAGTCAACCCACGCTGGAATCTCAGCTTTCTAGTGTCCTTCCGAATCCAGGGGTCCGGCGAAGTGGTCGCTGCGAACTTTGGGTCCGGGACATTGGAGTGCTTGTCGACGGAGCCCGACATGCTGCAGGACTTTCCGACACCGATCTTGCGCGAAGCGAGAGCTTGCGTGCTCGAGACCGAACGGCTGACGCTGCGCAGGCCGACGCTCGCGGACGTCAAAACGATCGCGCATCTCGCCAATGACCGCCGCATTGCGGAAAATACCCGGCGCCTGCCGCATCCCTATTTGCACGACCATGCCGTCGAGTTCGTGCGTACGGCGGCGGACGATCGATGCGAGGCCGCGTTCCTGATCGAAAACAATCACGCGCCGATCGGTATGGCCGGCATCAGCTGGCGCGAGCCGGAGCTGCCGGAACTCGGCTACTGGCTCGGCGTCGAGCATTGGGGCCAGGGCTTCGGCACCGAGGCCGCGCGCGCGGCCATCGATTTCTTCTTCGAGGAGAGCGGGGCCGAACACCTCTGCGCCGGAGCGCGCGTCGCCAACCCGCGTCGAGGCGCGAGCGGTGACTAGGCTCCTCCGACCTCCCCTGGAGGGGTGAAGAGCAGATCACGCTGGCGGGGCGAGCGCCCCCTGCACGCGCCCCAGCTTGCGTTCGCGCAGGAAAATGTAGAGCCCGGCGCCGATGATGATCGCGGCGCCCAGGATCGTCGGCGGCTGTGGCATGTCGCCGAACACGACGAGCCCGAAGATGACGGCCCAGACGATCATCGAATATTGGTAAGGCACCACGAGGGAGGCCGCCGCCAGTTTCAGCGAGCGGTTGACGCAGAACAGCGCGGTGACCGAGATGCATCCGGCTGCGGCAAACATGACGAGGCTGCGCGGGGTCGGCGTGACCCAGCCGAACGGCGACATCGCCGCGCCGAGCAGGAACGTGCCGGCGAATTGCGACGTCGCCATCACGATGTCGGGGGTCGCGCGCAGCGATCGGGTGATCAGCATCAATGTCGCGAACGACAGGCTGCCGCCGAGCGCGATCAGGGCCGGCCCGCTGATCGTTTGCGCCGACGGCCTGAGCGCGATGACGACGCCGCAGAAGCCGATCAGGATCGCGCACCAGCGCCGCCAGCCGACGTGCTCGCGCAGCACCAGCGCCGACATTGCGGTGACGAAGATGGGACCTGCGAGATAGTAGGTGACGACGTCGGCGAGCGGAAGGTAGACGGTGGCGAGAAAGAAGGCCGCGACCTCGAGCGTCGAGAGCGTCACACGCAGGAGCTGCAGCCACGGCCGCTCGAGTTGGAAAAACTGCGAGCGATTGCGCCAGATCATCGGCGACAGCAAGATGAGCGCGGCGCAGGCGCGAAGCCACAGCAACTGCCCGACCGAATAGGTCGCGACGATGAATTTCCCGAGCGCATCGCCAAAAGAGAACATGGAGACCGAAAGCAGCATCAGTCCGATGCCGGCGAGGCGGGCAGAACGATCGTCGGCGGCGGTGGAGATTTTGGCGAGTAGGGTCATCGTGACGGGGCACCTCATCCCGAGCAGGCGGTAACGCGGCAAGTGTACGACGCCTGCGTCGACCTGCCTGGGCCGCCTCCAGACCATGAGGGGTGGGGTGGCGTCAATCCACGGCGACGAAGACATGGGTGGATTGCCGCACGGTCCGCCCTGCGATACGGATGGAACCGATGTCAGCAGGGACTGGTGTGGTGCTTCAGAGGTTCTCTTCATCGTTGAAGCAAGTTCGCCAAGAGAGCTTCTGAACCAAAACCACGCTAGATTCAAAGATTCCTGGTGCCCTTTCGAATCCGAAGTTCGCTCGAGAGGACGCTGCACAACGATGCGAACTTCGGATTCGGGACACCAGGCCATGGCCGAGTTCGACCCCGCGCGCCATCGCATGTTGCCGCAGCAACGCTGGTTCGAGGATTTCAAGATCGGCGAGCGCTTCGTGATCCCGAGCCGCACCATGACGTCGGGGGTGTTCGCCGCGTTCCAGACCGCGAGCGGCGATACGCATCCGATCCATTACGATGTCGAATATTGCCGCGCCCGCGGCATACCCGAGCTGCTCGCGCACGGCTTCCAGACCCTGATCCACACCGCGCCGGGCGCGGGGCTGTTTCCGTTTCTGGTCGAGGACTCGCTGGTCGGCTTTCTCGAACAGGCGAGCCGGTTTCTCATGCCGGTCTATGCCGGCGACACCATCTATCCCGCGCTCGAAGTGGCGGAGCTCGTCCCCGGCCAATCGACAGGCGTGGTGACCCTGCGCTCCACCGTCTTCAACCAGCGCCGCGAGCTGGTGCTGGAGGGCATACAGAAATTCCTGATCCGGAAAAGGCCGGGATAGGCGGCCGCAGCGTTGGTTCCCGTCGCCCGCCCCGCAAAGACGTTCACCACTCCGACTTCGCTTTCGCTATCAGACCATTGACGGGATCGCTGATGGATTGGCACTGCATCAGGATCGCGAAGGATTTCTCCGCCAGTAGCCACCCCGCTTTGCTGTCGGAAGGAAAGTGCAATCCCAACACTTCCCGGTTGCGCGCAATCCGGGCGGCCATCTGTTGCAACGGCGATATACCGGGATTCGGCGGCGGCGGATTGTCTGGCGCCGCCACGTTCATGGGCGTGCTAGCCGCCGAAGGCATCACCTGTTCCAGACAAAGCGCGATCAAAAGGGATTCCGTCGCATGGCCGCTGGGAAAGGCAGGGTGTCCAGGCACATCGATTGGCGGCAGCAGCGCCGGCGAATATTGCGAAGGACGAGCGCGACTGAAATATCTCTTGTAGTGCATCACCTGGAACTGACCGATGTGTGAAGCAGTTTCGACCAGCCGATGGGTCGCCGGCGCGGACCTCGAATTGCACATGAGAATGCCGCGAAACCAGCGCCAGGGATTGGTGAGCTGCCCCAGCGCTTCCACCAAGACGCCGGGGCGATACTCGATCAGTTCGACCAACTCTTGGAGCTCGGCATCGATATCGGCCTGCAGCTTCGGCAGCAGCGCATCAAGGTCGTTATCGAACTGGCTCCAGGCCGGGAGCCCGGCACCGTTGATGATCAGCACGAATTCGCCGAGAATCGTGATTGCGTAGAGTTTCGCATCCCAATAGGCCGGTGGGAAACTGGTCGGCTGCGCATTGGTCCATTGCGACAAGAAATCTGCCGGCGGCCACTTGTAGCCGTGAAACCAGTCCTCCATGACGCCGTACTGGTCCGGCACCGTCGCGAGCGCCGGAGAAACGCAAGTCATGGGTACTAGCAAACTAATGATTCTGGTGCCGCCTTTCGATCTGAAATTCGCGGGTCGAGCTCGCTGCTTGCGCTTCGCGAACTTCATATCCGGCGGCACTAGTCGGGCAGTCCCGCCCTCCGCAAATGCTCGATATATCTTCCGCTGATTTCAGCGTCGCGAAACGGCTGCAAGGTCTGGCTGAAAGTGCCGAGTCGGAATTCCGGCTCACGCTGCATCAGCGTCGCCGCGACTTCGCGCGCTTCGTCAAGGCGATCCAGCGCGGCCAGAGCCGCCGCCAGATATCTCAGATTGGCCGTATAAAGCGGATTTTCGCTGGCAGAGAGCTTGCCCCACCTGACGGCTTCTTCATAAGCGCCCAGCGAGTAATGAGCCAGATTAAGGCTGCTGTAGTAGGAAAACAGATTTCGGTCCAAAGGAGACAGCCGCAGCGCCTGTTCGGTGTGCTTGATGGCCTCCTCGCCGCGGCCAGTATAGCTCAGCGTGGGGCTGGACAAGAACCAGGCCAGCGAATGATTTGGGCAGGCCGCAAGCGCACGCTCGAAATAGACCGTCGCGCTGTCGTAATCGTGAAAAAGGAAGGATTGCAAGTGGCCGTATGTCGCGAGCGCGAGTGCGTTTTCGGGATCTAACTCGATGGCCTTCGCGGCAAGTTCCAGCGCCTTTGCGCGGTCAGCAGCCGGGTCAGCCGACCACCCCTGGCCAAAATACAAATTATACCAACGGGCAGCCCAGGCGACCGGCATCGCGAACTCGGGATCTTCCTCCATCGCCTGCTGAAGATAGTCCCGCGCCCGCAGGAAGGTCATCTTTTCCAGGTTGTTGATGATGTGGAGCGCGCGCAGCGTGTGATCATAGGCGCTGAAGTTCTCGGGTCTCTTTCTCATGGCCGTGCGCAGCTCCGCTGCACGCACATTGGGAGCGATGCCGGCCACGATCCTGCCGACAATCCGGTCTTGCACGTCGAATAACTCTCCTGGCGCAACGTCTGACTGTTCCCCCCATAGCGTGGCGCCCGTGCTGCCATCACAAAGCTCCACGGACACGCGCACCGACCTTTCCGACCGACGCACGCTCCCGCTCAGGATATAGCGAACCCCGAACATCCGGCCGACCTCGCGCGGATCGGCCGTTCGTCCGCGATAGGCGAGCGTCGAGCCGCGCGAAATCACGATAAGTTCGCGCAATCCGGCCAAAGAAAGTGTGATATCCTCCACACATCCATCACAAAAATAATCGTCCGCTGGATTGCCGCCGACGTTCTCCAGAGGCAGAACCGCGATCGAGGGTAACCCTCCGACCTGACGAACGCGGGGAACCACCACACGCTGATCCGCAACGTCAAGCGCAAAGGCGCGTACGGATTTCTCGAAGTTCTTCAAGTCCAGCGGTCCGAGGTCCCGTGCCTCGGTACCGAGGCTGCCGCGAACAAGATCGTGAACCGCCTCCGACAGAACGATGCCTCCGGCTGGAGCATGCTCCTGCAGCCGCGCGGCGACGTTGACGCCATCGCCGAAAACGTCGAACTCGGTCGTGATGATGTCGCCGATATGGACCGCAATCCGGAGCGCGATCGCGGGTAAGGGGTCGGTCGCGCGCCTGGCTTGCTGGGCTCGCTGCACATCGAGCCCCCACTGGACTGCATCGAATGCACTGGGAAATTCGGCCAAAACGCCGTCACCGGTCGATTTCACGACCTTGCCACGCCGCAGTTCGGCCTGCGGCCGGATAATCTCGTCGAGAATCACCATCCAGCGCTGATGCGTTCTGGTCTCATCCCGCGCCATCAGGATCGAATAGCCGACGATGTCAACGAACGCGACCGCCGCAAGCCGCCGGTCCATTTGCGGGGCCTTATCCCCGTTTGACGGCCAACTGGGCATGGCTTCTCCGCACCGCGCGCACTCTTGAGTGTCCGGTGGTCTATTTTTCCATTATGCTATCAACGATTGCAAGGTCACATTTGACGCACGGTGCCCGCAAGAGGTACCGCGCTTAAGGGGAGCGACAGACAATGACGCAGAACCCGATCCGATATTACGTCGTTTGCAAGGCGGACCAAGGTCTCAAACCCGGATATTTCGACCCGGATATCGAGAGAGCCAACGAATGGGCCAAACAATATATCACGAACCATGTCTACGAACGGCCGATGGCCGATCCGCCGTTCAAGATCCGAGCGCGTCCGTCCGCCCAAGTGTCATCTACCCAAGTGTCATCCGCTCGAGTGTCATCCGCTCAAGTTTCGTCAGCCCAGGTGCTTTCGGGATCCGAACAGGTCGACGCGGACAAATTACTGGAGCTCGTGGTGGCGCTCGACGTCGTCGGTGACGACGAGCACTCCGGCGAAGAGGTTATCGAGCACATCGTCACGGCGGTTCGAGAAAAGCCGGATATCTTCATCGGCAGCAGCCCTGATCTCGTCTTTGCGTCCGCCGACCACTGGTGCATCGGCGACGCTACCGATCCGATATTTTCCGACCGATCGGCAGCCGAACGTGTGCTTGCAGTCGACTTTCTGCGGCAGCAGGTCAATGCGTCGGGCGACGGCGTAAACGTCGCGCCTATGGTGGCGGCTGGAAGGTTGGACTTTCCAATCCGGGATCGCCGCCACAAGCACCGAACTCGCTTCGACGCCCGCACGGCATGATGATCGCCGAAAATATTCTCAAGGTGGCGCCAAACGCCAAGCTGTTCGATCTCCCGCTGGTCCCGTCGAAGATCGACAATATCCAGGCCTTTCTCAGTCTCGCCGATGCCGCGTTCCGCCACATGCTCGCTGATATCGCACTGTGGAAGGTCGGCCCGTTTCCGGGGCCGTGGATCCTCGTCAACCCCTGGGGAATCTACGATCGGCGATCCGAGCATCCCCGGGGCCACTACACCGAGAACCCGCACAATCCCTTCAACAGACTGGTCAAGCACGCGGTCGCGCAGCGCATGGACGTGGTATTCGCCGCCGGCAATTGCGGGCAATTCTGTCCTGACGGCCGCTGCGGCGAGAAGGCCCGAGGACCGAGCCACAGCATTTGGGGCGCCAATTCGCTCGAACAGGTCTTAACGGTCGGCGCGGTTCGGGTCGACGATATCTGGTTGGGCTATTCGTCCCAGGGGCCTGGCCAACAACTGCTGGGCTCCGACAAGCCCGACCTTTGCGCGACGAGCCAGTTCGCTGAAGATGACGACGCATTCACGATCAACACCGGCACCTCCGCTGCCTGCGGCTTGGCCGCGGGGGTTGTCGCCGCTCTGCGAAGCCGCTGGAACGATGCGACCGTCTCGCCTTACCAGCTCAAACAGATCCTCAACCAGACGGCAAGAAAGCCGGTCGCGGTGCCCTGGAGCAACGTTCTCAAACATCGGCTGGGAAACGGCATCCTCGATGCCAGAGCGGCATTCGAGGCGTTGAGCGCCCAATATCCCTGAGATCGCGGCTCGGCTGGTCCGCGGTTCCCGACCGCTTTCGGGGGTACGCTGCAAACCTGGGCTCGAGGGGATGCGGACATGTCGAAGGCTGCCAGGACGAAGCGGTTCGAGGCTCGTCGCACGGCCCGAATCGCTTCGAGCTCGGCTTAGCCGGCCGGTGTTACTTCAATTCGTACGTCGCTTCAGTCCAAAGCCACTGCAAGATCGGCGACGGCGGCGATCATGTCGATTCTGACGGGATGGAATCGATTTTGGGAGGATCGATGTTGGGATCAGGCAGCTCGCCAGCATTGGCCGGATTGCAGAAGCTGCGCAGATCGAAATCCTTCGTACCCGGATAGCGCTCACCGTCAAAGCGCCAGGCGTCAAATGTCTGGCCAGCCGTCGTCGCGCGCTGGATGAAGAAGCGACCGAGCGCCAGCCCGAGTACCTGGCCGGCCGCCGTATCGACCGGAAAGTGCACGCCCGCTGCCGTGCGGTTGACTGCGGTGCGCGAAGCCTCTCGCATCAATTGTTCGCCGAGCTCAGGGCCTTCTCCGAACGTCCGCGGATCTCAAGACCCAGCGTCCCCGGCCGTCCTACGCCGTCGCCGGATCACGCGGCGCGTGCAAAAAAATGTTCAATGTGAAGCAGTTCACACAAGCTCATCCAAGATTGCCCCACCTTCCCATTGTGCGCTCGAATGGGCGAACGCACAGATAAGTGAGGAATAAATGAAAGACCGCACGGACAATCCTGTGAAAGTCCAAGTGGGTGGCGGCGCAACCCCTCCCAAGATTGCTCTCCAACGCTCAAGCGCGAGCAGTCCACCCGTGAAAGTTCAAGTTGGCGCCGGGGCCACGCCCCCGAAGATTTCTCTCCGACGTTCGGACTCTTCAGTGAAGGTCCAGATGGGCGCCGGCGCGTCTCCTGCGCGAGTCACGCTCGCGCGTTCGAGAACTCACTAACCTCCTTTTCCTTCAAAACTCATCTGTGAAGGTAAACACTTGGCAGGAGTGCAAACTATCCCTGCCAAGTCACTCCGCTGGAGGTCAAGATGAAGGATGACGGCATCGATCAAATCGTCTCCTTTTATAGAGGCGTTCCTCAAAGCTATGCGCCGATGCGCGCGGATCGTGGAGCTCTTGGCGTCCTTCCGACGGCGGCCTTCCAATACTGCGAAGCGATCACCTCAGCCTCCGCGTTTGGGTGGTACGTTTTTTCGCCGATGTCATTCCGCCTGCTATGGGACGGAACCGATGTGCTCTGGACGCATGAAGGTGAGGATTCCTGGCTGCCACTGAGCAGTTGTCACTTTCCGGAATTTTCAAACTACTTCGACCGGAACGCTCCGGACGACTTCAAGGGCTATGCGCCCCCATTCCTGACCAAGATATTTTCGCCGGGCGTCGTACAGGTTTGGTCCGGACTTTTTGCGAAGACCGCACCTGGTTGGAGTCTGCTGATCCGTTCTGCAGCTAACATTCCGCGGAGTCAGGGCTACGAGCCGTTTGAAGGCATCGTCGAAACCGACCGCTGGTTTGGCCCCCTATTTGTAAACGTTCGACTCACCGCCACCGATTGTCCGATCGAATTCAGTACTGAAAAGCCGCTGTTTCAGGTTCAGCCGTTGATCCGTGAAACCTATTCGGAGCGCCACTTGAGATCGTTTCGATTCGTTGAAGAGCTATCCAAACTCACGACCGAAGATTGGTCCGCTTACCGCGAGACCATAGTAAACCCCAACGTCGCCCCGCATCGACCGGTAGGGCGGTATGCGGTTTCGGTGCGCAAACGCGAAAACGAGCGACCCACGTAAACTTCCGAAGGACCCGCATCATGAGCATAGAGATTGGGACCAAGGCGCTCCCGAACGTTGCCAGAGGTCAGCGCTTGGCTGCATTCGGCTTTCTGACCGCCTTTGCGGCAGTAATCTTCACCGCAATTTACCCCGCCGTGACGCGCGTCAGTATAACCGCGACGCTTACGCCTGCGGACTTGCTGATGCTCCGGTTGGGCGTGAGCGGGATTCTGTTTGCACCGTATCTTCTATGGAAAGCTAAGGACATCCCGAGGCCTATCTGGCGCGCCGGCATAAAGTTGTCGTTCTTCCATGGCTGGGGGATGGCGGGATGCGTGATCTTCGGTTTGCAGTTCGCTCCCGCCAGCCATTCGGCCGCACTGGGTCCCGGCGCAATCTCCGCCTGGATCGCTGCAATGAACTTTCTGATTTACGGTGTCACGATAGGCCGTGAAAAAACATTGGCGATCTCGGCCATCGTTGTCGGGGTCGGGCTGCTGCTCACAGGGTCATTCAGTGGACTGTCCACTGCAAATGCATTAACCGGTGACGTTCTGTTCCTTGCAGCATCGGCCTTGGGAGCGACATACCTGACGTATGTGCAGCATCATAAACTTGATCCGGTGTTAGGCGCTGCGCTGGTCTCGACTTATTCCGCAGCAATCCTGCTGCCTTGGTATCTA
>WNGQ01004781.1_pt1 | contig 13364 bp, 13 predicted proteins | sample 5407661 | NCBI WGS metagenome assembly WNGQ01 (sample SAMN13153382, study PRJNA577476) | soil metagenome | isolation source: 60 cm soil or saprolite under Garry oak tree replicate 2 | place: USA:California | collected 2016-06-15
GCCTACGTCACCGCCATCGGCGGCCACCTGCGCCTGGTCGCCGACTTCGACCAGGCCACCACCACGTTCATCGACTACACCGACACGCTCACCGCCTGAGCATCCGCGCCCCGGTCCGGCGCGTTGGCATAACTCGTCAAATTGCGTCGCCATCGGATCGTGCCGGGACCGGGGCGAGCTCTGGCGGCGGCCAGCGCCTGATGCAGCGGAAGGCGTCTGTGCTGTGAGATACCTCCTGTGATCGGCTGGAATTGCAAGGCTTTGTCAGTTCCGGGGGAGGGACTTCGATGAGTTCGTTTAATGTCCGGGTCTTCGCGATCCGGCGCAGGCCCGGCCACGCAGCATTCGAGGTGCGGCGGCGGGTCGCGGGCCGTGACAAGTCCCGGTCATTCATGACCCGGGCGCTGGCCGACAGCTACCGCCGAGTTGGTTCACGCCGCGCGCCAAGGTCAGGCGTTCGACACGGCAACCGGTGAACCCGCGGCGTGGGTGGCGCCGGAACCGGTGACCGTCACGTGGTACCAGCACGCGATGGCCTGCGCCGAGATGAAATAGCCGCACCTGGCACCGCACTCGCGGGCCAGCCTGGCCGACGCGTTGGCTGCCGTCACCCCGCTGCTGACCAGAGAAACCGGCCGCAGGCCGCCGACAGGCAGGGTGCGGGCCGCCCTGTACGGGTATGCCTTCACCCCCCGCGCCGGTCCCGCGCCCCGGACCCGGTCACCGTCAGCGCGCTGGCCTGGCTGGAGCGGGCTGCGCTGCCGGTGGGCCAGCTCAGCGCCCCGCGGGTTACCCGGGCTGCCCTGGACACGCTATGCGTGCGGCTGGACGGCTCGCCCGCCGCAGCCAACACGATCACCCGCAAGCGGGCCGTGTTCCACGGCGCCCTCGGCTACGCCGTCGAACTCGGGCTGCTGCCCGCCAATCCCATCGACCTGGTGCACTGGCACACACCCAGAGCTGCCGCAGGTCACCTGCGGACACTCCCTCAGCCCTGTGAACTCGCCAGACCGGAAACCCAGCTTCCGCTTCCATCCGTATCCGCCGAAGGCTGGGGAGATCACGGGGTCGATGGGATGACGCAACCGGTCATCAACATCGGAGTCCCGCGGCCCGCGCAAAGATTTGCCGCTCGCCTTGCAAGGTGGGCAACGGCGGTTGCGTCAGCCGATCCAGCCGAACCCGACGCTACGCGCAGTGCCGCCGCAGCCGGGTCATGCCAACCGTGGGTCTCTTGCACGGAATTGTGCACGGGACCACTCGGAAGCGGGCGAGTCGCATGAGATGGAGTGAGACACCAGATCCAGGCGCGCGGGATTTACCCAGGCTGGCGCACCTTCCAGAGACCAAGCGGGACCCAGGAAACCTGCGTCCTGCGGTCATAACCCAGAGACGGCAGACTCAGTCCAAGATTCAGTGGCCTTGATGCGCTGCTGCCACAAGCGCGCCGCTTCTCCCCGCCGCTGCCGCTGCTCAGCTAGGGCAAGCAGGGCGCGGCATCGTTCAACCATCGCCTGGTGTCGCGCAGGCCACGGGGGACGGTGACCGTAGGCGTCGAGGAACGAGGTGAGGGCGTCTGCGTGTTCGGGATGGTGCATCCGGACGATCCATTCGCACCAGGCCACATCCTCGACCGGATCACCGGCATGGACCCATTCCCAGTCCACCACAGCAGTGACCTCCGCGGCCGATCAGTCGAGCAGGACGTTTTGCGGCCCGTAATCGCCATGCACCAGCACCGCGGAATCTTCGTGCCGACTCAGGACACGCAGCTCGGCCGGGTCGATCGCTCGGATGCGGCGCAGCATCTGGCCGCACGCGCGCAGGACGTGCTCTGCCAGCCGTCATCGATCAGCTCTTGGCCGGGCACGCCCGGCATGAAGCCCAGCCGGAGGGTGGCATCGTCGCTGCCAATGACCAGCGGCACCGGCAGCCTCCCGGCCAGAGCCGACAGCGCGGCGGCCTCGCGGGCACATCTGCGTGAGGCATCGGGTCCCGGTATGACTTCACCGTCACCCGCACCCTGAACGGCCCGCGTGACCGGGTCTGGCAGGTTCTCACCCAGCCCGGCCCGTTCGAAGGCTGGCTGCCCGCCAAGCCGGGGACGGCCGTGCTGGACGTGCGGACCGGCGGGTCCTGGCAGGCGACCGTCATCTCCTCCGAGGGTCAGGAGATCGCGCTGACCGGCCGCTACGACCAGGTGTCCGAGCCGGGCCGGCTGGTGGTGACGGTCCCCGGCGATGTGGTCACCGCGATCACGCTGACGTCCGTCCCGGACGACAGCACGCGGATCGCCTACACCTTCGACGTCGAGGAGTCCATGCACGCCGTGGTCACGCAGACCGTCGATGAGGTCCTCGGCCGGGTCTCCGCGGTCCTGGCCGGGACCGCGTAGGAGGTTCGGGCCGTGTACGCCGACATCAACGGCCTGAAGATGTTCTACGAGATCCGCGGCACATCGGACCAGGCCACGGCGTCGCCCCGCTGCGCAGGCAACCGCGGCACGGCCGGATGAGCGGCCGTGAGGGATGAGGGGTCACAGGATGCCGGGGTCAGTCAGGCAATCCGGGGCGTGGCCGCCGGCCGAATTGCGCAATCGACCTGCTGACAGGGCGGAACCGGGGTGCCCGGCTGGGCGTCCAAGAGGCATGCGACCACATTTGCCATGCGCGCCGAGCGCGACGCTCCTGCTGGCCGCCGCCGCGGCCGTGACGGTGGCGGGCTGCGCCGCCACGCGCACCACGACGGGACCGGCAATGGCGTCGCGGACGCCGCGGGAGCGTGCCGTGGCCGATGCGGCGGCCATTCTGAAGGCGTTTGCGGTGCCCCCTGGCGCGCAGCGGTTGCAGAAGGCACCGGATGTCCTCAAGGTCCCGGTCACTACCCTCGTCTCGACCACGCTGGTGGACGACGTCTCCTTCTGGCGGGCGCCCGGCCAGCCGCAGGCGGTGCTCGCCTGGGAGCAGGCGCACCTGCCCCGTCGGTTCATGCCCGGAGACGCCGATTTCGGGCCGCCGTCGTGGGACCGCATGTTCTCGCTATCTCCGATTCCCGGCGTGCTGAACGCCCGGGACCTGGTGGTCGAGGTGGTCGGAGCGGGCGACGGGCAGACCGCGATCCGGGTGGACGCCCAGGTGAGCTCGCAGCCGTCGCGGCCGGCCGCCGAACGGGTACCGACTGCCGCCCGCGTGGTCACGATCACCCTGCTGCCCAGCCTGGACCCGCACGCCAGGCGTCCGCCCGCACCGGTCACGATCACCGGACTGGCGGTCGTCCGGCGGCTCGCGGCGCTGGTCGACAGCCTCCAGCTGTCCACGATCGGACCGGGCGCATCCTGCCCGGCGCCCCCCGGCGGCGGGATCCGGCTCACGTTCCTCGCCCGGGCCGGCGGCCTGCCGCTAGCGGTCGCGCAAGGCCCGGCTGCCTGCGGCACCGTGCAGTTCAGCGTCGGCGGCAAGCGGCAGCCCGCGCTGCAGCTCACCGATTCGTTCCTCCCGCAGGTCCTCAAGCTCGCCGACCTGAACTGGAACGTCCCGTAGGACGAGTGGCCTGCGGATGTCAGCCCGGTCAGCGCTTGGAGAGCGTGGGCTGGCCGTTACCGAATTGGCGTTGGCTGACCCATCAGCCCGGAGACGCGGTGGACCACGGCGGCCCGCTGACCAGCCGCGGGCGCGGTCCCTGGCCGGCAGCATCGGGCTGCACCCCTGGCCAGGGGCGGCCAGCCCGTTTCCCGGGGAAGGCCAGCGATGCAGCACAGCACAGGCCCGCCGAAACCGGCTCCCGGCGCCAGCGGCGCCTGCCGCCCGGGCGCCGGGCTAGACGCCAGCGGCGTGGTCATTCCCGTCACGACCCCGGCCGCGGGGTGCCGGCCCGCTGCGTCCCCTGCGGATCGGTGCGGACGTCGGCATCGAGGCCACCTCGCTGCGGGGGAGGCGCCGCTGCCCGTCCAGCGCCGCGTACTCCGCCGCGCTCACCGTGCCCTGGCACACGACCCAGTCCCGGCCGCCGAACGCTGCCCGCAAGTCCGCGACCGCCGAGTGGTCATCGGCGAGGTCGCCCCACGGCACGCCGCAGGCCGGGCAGGTCTCGGGCAGCATCGCGTCACGCTTAACCCGGCTGTCCTCCACGAGCGTGATGCTAAATGCGGATGCGGCGCGGGCATATGGGGAGTTCTCCCCAGCGCTTCTGGGGTCGGTCAGTGCGGGCGTGTTGGCGACGGCTAGTTTGAGGAACGCTGCGGTGGGTGTGAAGGTCTCTCCGATGGTGCGGTCTGCTAGCTGAGCTAAGTAACTGGGTGTGACACGCCGTTGTAGGTGTTTGGAGTACGGGCAGTTCACAGGATAGTCTGGTTGTGGATCAAACAACCAGACTATCCTGGGGTGGTGGACGTGCAGCTGCTGGCCGAGCTGGAGGCCCGCCGGGCCCGGTTGTTCGAGCGGCTGGCCGCGACCGGTGACTTCCGCCGGGGCAGCGTCAGCGAGAACTGGCGGCGGTGCGACAAGCCGTCGTGCCGGCGCTGCGCCGAGCCGGGCAGCCGGGGTCACGGGCCGCGGTGGCTGTGGACGCGCACGGTGCCGGGCCGGGGCACGATCGGCCGTCAGCTGCGAGCGGAGGAGCTGGGCAAGGTGCGGGCCGAGCTGGGGAACTATCAGCAGTTCGCGGTGCTGGCCGAGGAGATCGCGGAGGTGAGCGAGGCAATCTGCGAGGCCCGGCCGGTCCCGGCGCACGCCGTCCAGGCCCCTGACCCGGAGGGGCAAAAAGGGGGCTCTGCGACCAGCTCGCCGCGCGGCTCGCGGCGGAGGCCGCCGCCGAGGTAACCGCGCTCGCCGCAGCCGCGGCCGCGTCGCTGGCCGGCGGGGCCGGCCTGGAGCGGGCCGAGCGGGCCATCCGGGCGGCGGTGCTGGAGCTGGGCCGGGCGGTGCTGGAGCCACTGCTGGCCGCCGACGCCGGCTACCGCGGCCCGCGCGTGCCCTGCGGCGAAGGCCACCAGGCCGGGTTCGTGTCCTGCCGGGACAAGAGGATCGACACCGTGCTCGGCCCGGTCACGCTGCGCCGGGCGTGGTATCACTGCGCGGAGTGCGGGCACGGGCTCGCGCCGCGTGACGCCGGGCTGGGCGTGGCAGGGGACACCATGTCGCCGGGGCTGGCCAGGATGACCGACCGGGCCGCCGCCGCGGTCCCGTTCGACGCCGCGGCGAAGCTGGTGGGCGAGCTGGCCGGGATCACCCTGACCGGCGAGCGGGCCCGCCGCCGCACCGAAGCCGACGGCCAGGCCGCTGCGGCAAGGATCGGGGCCGGGGCCGTCGCGATCGCCGCCCGCCAGGTCGTCCCCATGCCGGCGGCCGGGCCGGCCCCGGACATGCTGTACATCTGCATCGACGGCACCGGCGTACCGGTGATCGCCGCCGATACCGAGGGCCGGGACGGCAAGGCCGATGACGGCAAGGCCAGCACCCGCGAGGTAAAGCTGTGCTGCGTGTTCACTCAGACGAGCCTCGATGAGAAGGGCCGGCCGGTGCGTGACCCGCGCTCGTCGTCGTACCTGATCACCTTCCAGCCCGCCGCGGACTTCGGCACCCTGATGGCCGCCGAGGCCCGCCGCCGCGGCGCCGGGCGCATCCGCCAGCTGGTGTTCCTCGGTGACGGCGCCGTCTGGATCTGGAACCTGGCCGCCAGGCACTTCCCCGAGGTTATCTTGAGCTTGATGATCAAGCAGCGCTGTGACCTGGGCGGCTGCGTTGAGGACGGTGTCGTCGACGCAGCTGGGGCAGGGTTCCGGTCTTGTCTGGCCGGGGTGTGATTGTTATCGGAGGGTGACGTCCCGGGCGGTCAGAACGGCGGGTCGTAGCTGGGGTTCCCGCCATTTGTCTGGCGTTGTTCGCCGAGGGCGCGGGCGACTTGCCTGCGGGCTCGTGCGATTTCCTGGCGGAGCCGGGTGTTTTCCTCCTGGAGCCGGCGGCGTTCGGCGTGGGCGGCTTCCAGGCGGCGCAGCAGGGAGGCATCGGTGGTGCGCTGGGCGGCGGGGACCGGCGCGGCCGGCGAGCGGCTGGTCGCCTCCCGCAGCCGGACGATCTGATCGCGGATGTCGGGCTGGGCATACAGCCATGAGCGGGACACGCCGGCCTTGGCGGCGACGGCGGCGAAGGTGACTGGTGCTCCGGTGCGGTCGAGTTCCCGCAGTGCCTGGACCGCCCGGGCGCGGGTCAGCTCGTGCCGGTGCCTGGCAGCGGCGACGATGGGGGCGGCGTTGTCAGGACGCATTGGCCTGGGTCTCCTGGGTCTTGTTCTCGTCCTTGTCCGGGGCTTCCTTCTCGTCTTTTTCCAGCGACGTGATGATGCTCTGGAGGCTGGTGGCGACCTGGCGGTTCATCTCGGCCACGCGGGTCTGCCCGCGGGCCTCGGCGGCGGTGATGATCTGCAGGGTGGCGCGGTGCTGGGCACGGTGCTGGGGCAGGAACTCGGCGGTGGTGACGAATACCGGGCAGGGCGCCAGGCAGGCGTTGGCGTGCGGGCAGGACTGCTGGATCGGCAGCCCGCAGTAGCCGTTGGGCAGTGCCTGGGTCGCGCGGCCGACCCGCTGCTTGGCCCACGCGGCGCCGGCGAGCGGCCCGTCGGGGTCCAGCGTGACGTCTTCGCCCGTGGCGTTGACTTTCCGGGCGTTGTCCCAGTGGCGGCGGATGGTGGTGTCGGACAGCCGGGCATAGTGCGCGGTCATCGCGTGCGAGTCGTGGTCGAGGATCCGCCGGACAACCTCTTGCGGGACATCTTTGTTGATCAGGGCGGTGCCGAGGGTGTGCCGCCACTGGTGGGGGACGAGTTTGATCGGTCTGCCGTGTTCGTCGTGGATGTCGCAGAGCTTCAGCCACTTGTAGAGGGCGGGCCGGTAGGTACTGCCGTCGACCGGCTTGTGGCCGTGCAGGTTGGTGGTGGGGCGGGGGAACAGCACCGGCACCTGCGATGGCCAGCGCTGCAGTCTCCGCTGCTGGCGGAGGATCAGCTGGTGGAGTTCGCCGTCGATCGGGACCAGCGCCTCCCGTTTCATTTTCCGGTTGAAGTACCTCAGGTAGGGGGCGCCGTCGGCGTCGGTGACCAGGCAGGCGGACGGGATCTTGCAGGCGTCGGAGATGCGCAGGCCGCAGCGCATCAGGATCATGGTGATGAGCCGGTAGTCGGGCCTGTCCCACCTGTCCTGGTTGTCGCGGCGGTCCAGCTGGGCCATGACCTGCGCGGCGAGCGCGCGGGGCAGTCCTTGGGCGCGCCGGGGGTAGTCCTCGGTGAAGAGCATCGCGCTGGCCGGGAGGGCGCTGTCGTCCCAGCGGTGCTGGCGGATGGCGGTCAGGAAGCCGCCCAGCGCGGTGAGGTGCTGGGCATGGCATTTTCTGCCGCCCACCGCGGTGTGCAGGTCGGCCAGGTATGCCTCCAGCAGCGGCCGGTCTACCTGGGCCAGGCCGTCGATGCTGGCGGGCTGGGCGGCGAGGAACTGGCTGAACCGGGACAGGGCCGCGGCTGCCCTGGCGACGGTGCCGCTGCTCCGGCCGGTGGTCAGCTGCCACCGGGCCCACCGCTTGGCCAGGGACTTCAGCCAGGGCTGGGTGATCTGCCCGAAACGGATCGTGGCCGCTGGCCGGCCGGTGCCCAGTTTCCGCAGCCGCCAGGTGTCTCGCGGGTACTCGATGTCCCAGCCCTGCCCGAACGCCAGCGTCTCGATCCGGTCGTAGGTGCCGAGGGTGAACGCGCGCCACCCGTTCCCGGTCCGGGGCGGGTTGGGGCACTGCCGCCAGTGGTGTTCGGGCTTGTCCAGCATTGAGGACACCTGCTGCGCGGCCAGGCCGCGCAGGATCGGCTGGAGCTGGGCGGGAAATATCCTCGCCGTCTGCTCATCGTGCCGGCACTGCAGGGCGTACTGGACCTCCAGGCGCAGATGCGGGGCCAGGCACCGCAAGTCGACGCGCTCGCCCGCGCCGGGTCCGGGGTCATCGCGGGAGGTGATGAAGTCCTCCAGGTCCGGCCGCCCCTGCTCGATCCAGCGGTTGTGGTGGGTCCGGCACAACGTCGAGGTGCCGCGAACCCACAGGTCGCAGTAGCCGACCCGGCAGGCCGGCGGTTGCGTCGCCGGCGGCGGCTGTGATCCGCGCCAGGCGGCCGGCTCGGGGCATCCGGCGCGCTGCCACTGCCTGGCATGCCGCCTGCACAGCCCATGGCCGCCGTCCCCGCCGTAGTGGCAGCCGGCGACCTGGCACGACGGCACTGGCAGGTCCCCCCGCCAGTCCGTGCTGGTCGTGGCCGCGAACTCGGCAGGATCGGGCCGGCCTGCTTGCACCCAGCGTCGCCGGTGTGACCGGCACATGCCGCGCTCGCGCTGGGGGCGGTCGCAGCCGGCGATCGTGCACGGCGGTCCGCCGAACACCGGGTCGCGCGGGTCGAACACCAGCACGTCGCCACGGAACTCGGGCCGGACCGCGGTCATCAGCTTGGCCAGCAGCCCGGCCGGGCGGGCACCCGGCTCACCGTCATCGGCGGGAACAGCCGCCCGGTCATCGCGGGCGCTCACTGACCGGTCTCGACGTCGTCGAAGACGGTGGCGGTGAGCCGGACCTTCACCTGGTGGCGGCGGGCGGCGGCGTGCAGCCACATCGTCCCGCCGCTCATCTGGTGCTCGCGGTAGTCCTCCAGGACCAGTGCCGACTGCCAGGCGCCGAAGGCGGCCCGCACCTGAGCAGCCGGGGCCAGGCCGTTCACCTGCCCGGCCAGCACCGACCCGGCTGGGCCCACCGTCCAGGAGATACACGGCAGGCCGGGGTGGGCGGCCAGGATCGAGGCGAGCTCGGCTGCGGCCCGCCGCTGCCACCAGGCCCGCTCGCCCTGGGTGATCTCACAGGACCCGGTCACAGGGTCACCTCGCTGCCGGAGGCGCTGAACCAGCCAGCAGCCTCCATCGCCTTGCGGGCGTCTTCCACGGTCAGGTGCCCGTAGATCGAGGAGGTGGTGGTGATCGAGGCATGGCCCAGTAGCTTCGACACGACCTCGATCGGCACGCCGTCCCGCAGCGCCCTGGTCGCATAGGCGTGACGCAGAAAATGGGGGTCGACGTCGATTCCGGTCTTCTTCCGCAGCCGCAGCACCAAGTCGTAGACGGCCGCGTAACTCCAGGCCTGGCCGCGGGGCTCGGCGAACAGGTTCACGAACAGGTAGTCACTATCAAGATCGCCGTATTCGGCGGCCAGATAGTCGCCCCACAACCTGATCAGCGGTGCGCTGACGGGGATGGTGTGCTGTTGCCGGGACTTGCAGCGTGCCCCGTTGGCGTTGTCGCGGGGCACGATCGTCACCGTCCGCCCGGCAGCGGCGATGTCAGCGTGCCGCAGGCCCAGGGCCGCACCGATCCGAACGCCCGAATCCCACAAAAGCGCGAAGAGGAAACGGTCCCGCAGATGCTCACACGCGTCCAGGATCGCCTGCATCTCCGCCACCGTCACCACCCGCGGCACCTTCTTCGGCACCTTCAGCGCGATGGCCCGCCGGGCCTGCGGCTTGTCCTTCGCCACGTGGTGCAGGAAGCTCTTGAACCCTCCGTTCCGGCGGCCGCCGGCCTGCCAGGTGGTCAGCAGCTCCCCGACATCCACGCCATGGCGCACCTGGTGGGCGTAGAACGCCGACAGCGCCGACAGTTTCCGGTTCACACTCGCCGCACCCACCTGCGGGCCCGCCGACGGCAGCACAGCCACCTGCCCGGCCCGCCCGGCCGGCGGCAACGCCAGCCAGCCCACGTAACCGCCCAGGTCCTCCAGCCGCACCTCCCGCCAGTCCAGACCCCGATGATCAAGAAAGACGAAGTAATCCTTCAGATCATGGGCATAGGCCTTGACCGTGTTCGGCGACCGCTCGACCGCCGTCAGGTAGGCCAGGTACCGCTCCACCGGCCCGATCGGGACACCGTCATCACCCAGGACGGTCCACGACTCCACCCGCGAGCCGGGTACCTCCACCCGCTGAACCTGCATCGCTCCTCCACTTCACCGACATGCTGGATGAAGCGGGAGATAACCATGTCCGTCAGGCAGACGCCAGGGGCCCACGTGCCGCTGCTGGACGTCGAAGACGACCCGCAGGGAGCTTCAGATAACCGAGGCGACCCAGATCGTGGACTTGTTTCACGCCCGCGAGCACCTGCACGACCTGGCCAGGCTGCTGGAGTTCATGCTCGGCGACCACAAGCAGGCCTGGCTTGAACAACGGCTCGCCGACCTCGACAACGGCGACATCCCCGCGATCTGCGCCGCCGCCCGCGCCTTCCCCCTGACCGGCAAGAAGGCCGCCGACCTCAAGACAGCCCTCGGCTACTTCGAGCACAACGCCCACCGCATGCACTACGCACACTTCAAGAAGCTGGGCATGTTCATCGGATCAGGCGCGGTAGAGGCCGGCTGCAAATCCATCGTCGGTCAGCGCTGCAAGCTGTCCGGCATGAGATGGACGGTATCCGGCGCCACCGGCATCTTGACGCTGCGCTGCCTCGAAGCCAGCGACCGCTGGGAAGAAATCCCTGCCCTGCACAGCCAGACCCCGGCGGCCTGACCCGATCTGGCAGTGGCCCGCACAACCAGACGAGCATGCTACGCCATGCTACTGGCCAGTCACCTACATTTACGTGCCGCACCCTAAGTAACTGCCATCAGGCCAGATTGTCAGTACCACTGCCTAGGCTCGGGCTTATGGCGGATAGCAGCTTGTCTGTACGCGATCGCGAGTTCTTCTTGGCCGAGCCGCACGTCGCGGCTTTGTCGGTGTCGGCCGGTCAAGGCCGTGGTCCGTTTACCGTGCCGATCTGGTATCAGTACGCACCGGGCGGGGAGGCGTGGGTGCTGACTGAGGCCGGGTCCCGGAAGGTCCGGTTCATTGAAACAGCCGGGCGCTTCACCCTGATGGTCGAACGGGTCATGCCGACAGTCCGGTACGTATCGGTGGAGGGTCCGGTCACTCGGACGGTTCCGGGGACCGACGAGCTGTTGCGGGAGATCGCTGCCCGCTATCTGCCGCCGGACAAGGTCCCGGCCTACATCGAGTTCGCCAATGCGGAACTGGGCGAGCAGGTCGCGATCTACCTGCGTCCGGAGCGATGGCTGACGGCAGATCTCGGGCCAGGAGCCGTACCACCGCGGGTGACTTGATCGCCAAGTCACCCCTATGAACGATCTGGGTCCTGGCGTCGTGCTGCCATTTCAGCACCGGATCTTCCTTCATTCGGTCTTGCCAAGGCGGCCTCCCGTAGCTGGTGTCCTGCTCCATCCCCGTCTTCCCCGCCGGCGCCGAATCCTGGCGAGTGGGTGCCGGGTTCTAGGGTGGCGAAGCCATCGCGAAGCGACGGCCCGCAGGGCCGCCCTGGACGCGGTGGCCGCGAGCTGGACAATGGATCGCCAAGGAAGACGGCCCCCGCACTCACCGCGCAGCTTGGCCGGATGATCGGGATTTGATCAGGAGGGCTGACCGGCGGCGGCGGCTTCGAGTTCCGGCCGCCCAAGTCCAGGGCCGGCAAACGGAGCGTGCCGATTCCCGAAGTGATCATTCCCATCATCCGATGGCATCTGGCCTGCTTCGCCGGGCAAGGAGACGAAGGGCTCGTGTTCACCAGTCCGGCCGGGAAGCCGCTGCGGCACAGCAACTTCCGCCGCCGGGTATGGCTGCCCGCGCTCCGAGCGGCCGAGCTTCCGGCAGTTCATTTCCATGATCTCAGGCACACGGGGAACACGCTGGCCTAACCGCTGGTCCGCGCGATCAAGCTCGCCGTGGACCGCGACCCCGCGCCGGGCCAGTTCGTGCTGACCGGCTCGTCGAACTTCCTGACCGTCCCGACCATCTCCGAGCTCTGGCCGGCCGGGCCGGCTTCGTCGAGGTCTGGCCGTTCACCCAGGGCGAGGTCAGCGGCCAGGCTGACCGGTTCATCGATCGCGCGCTCACGGGGCCGGCCGCGTTCGGCGCCTACTAGCCCGGCCGCTTCAGCCGGGGAGCCGCTGGAACGGGCCTGCACCGGCGGCTACCCAGAGGTGCGCCGGCTCGCCGCCCGGGAGCGGCCGGGCTGGTTCCGGGACTACGTGCTGACCACCATCGAGCGCGACGTCGTCCAGCTGTCCGGATTCCGCAAGGTCGCCGAGATGGGCCAGCTGCTCCGGCTGTTCGCCGCGCGCACGGGCTGCGAACTGGTCATGCAGGGCATCATCGACGACGCCCCGCTCGAACGGCAGGCCGTCTACGACCTCCGGGCCTGGCTCGAGACCATCCACCTGATCACCACCCTGCCGGCCTGGTCCCGCAACCTGACCCGCCGGGTCAAGAGGCACCCGAAGGTCTTCGTGACCGACCCCGGGCTCGCCGCCTGGCTGCTCGGCAAGACCCCCGACGCACTCGACGATCCGACCGACCCGGCCACCGGCCAGCTTGCCGAGACCTTCGTCTTCGGCGAGCTCCGCCGCCAGCTCACCTGGGCAGCCGCCGACGTCACCCTGTACCACTGGCAGGACCGCTCCGGCGCCGAGGTCGACATCATCCTCGAAGCCGCCGACGGACGGGTAGCCGCCATCGAGATCAAGACCGGCCAGACCGCCAAGCCCGAATGGTTCCGCTGGCTCGGGCAAATGCGCGACACCATCGCAGACAAGTTCATGACCGGCATCGCCCTCTACGCCGGCGACGACGTGCTCCCCTTCGGCGACCGGCTCCTCGCCGCCCCGATCTCCCCCATATGGGAACTCTGACGACAACAGCGCCATCACGCACCAGATGGCTCGTTCGGCGCGGCTGAGGTTTGGTTGGTCAGCACAATTGACGCGGCACCGAAATGGCTGATCCGAGTTGGCGGGGGGAGTGTCGGGCAGGGGCCACGTTAGGGCGCTGCTTCGCGGTGTGCAGGGGGTATCCGGCCGGATCGAGGGTCCGGGCCCTTGCGCGCGGGCCCTCGCGCGGCCGACGGCCTGGCGGACTGGATCGCGCGTCGACCCTCGCCGGGAGAGGCATGGTGTTATTCGGGCAGCTCTTGCGGCAGCTGCGGACCAGCGCCGGGCTTAGCCAGCTTGGACTCTGCCAGGACGCGGGCCTGAGCATCCGCATCGCCAGTGACCTGGAGCGGGCGGCATTAACCTGGCGCGCAAGGACACGGCCTCAGCACGCGGTCCGGAAACGACGGGAACCAACCGGAAGTCGCGGTGGAGGTTCCGGGAGCGGCCGATCAGCGGGCTGCCGGCATGATCCGGTAGCCGACGCCGGGGGAGGTCGCGATGACCGGCGGATCGCCGAGCTTGCGGCGGAGCCTGCCGATGGTGACCGTGACGGTGTTGGTGAACGGGTCGGCCTGCTCGTCCCAGACCCGCTCC
>WNGQ01008540.1_pt1 | contig 13364 bp, 6 predicted proteins | sample 5407661 | NCBI WGS metagenome assembly WNGQ01 (sample SAMN13153382, study PRJNA577476) | soil metagenome | isolation source: 60 cm soil or saprolite under Garry oak tree replicate 2 | place: USA:California | collected 2016-06-15
TTTCAGTATCCGTTGCCCGCCCCCCGCCTCTTCGGCGTCTGCGGCCGTCAGGCCGAGCCAGTCTCCTTGCGGCGCCTCCGCCGGTCCAACACAGAGGCAGCCATCGAGACTGTCGTCCAGGAAGGCGGCGGCGCGATAGACGCGACCATCGAGCTGTTCGGCAAGCCTGCCTTCCGGGCCGAGCCGACTGTAGGCGAAATCGTGCCAGAACATTGGCCCCTGGCTCGTGGCCAAGCGATATTCGAGGCCTTCGGCGACCGCCACTCGGGCCCACCATGTCCCGGCCGGCATTGCCAGGGTGCCCCGCGTTCGCACGAAACCGCGAAGCGGAAAGCCGACCGGCGCAATGGTCGCCGGCGTCGCTTTCGCTTCGGGCTGACCCGAATGGGGGTCGGTTCGGGCTGCGACCAGATCGCCGACGCAGGCGCTGGATGCCGTCTCGCCGCTCCAATGGATCGGCACGAACAGCGAGCCCGGCTGCTGATTGGCGCTGACCATGACCTTGACGATACAGGCGCCGTGGGCGGTCGCGACCCGGGCGAAGCCCTGGTCGGTCAGGCCCATGACACCCGCATCCTGCGGATGCACCTCGACGAAGGGTTCCGAAAGATGGGCCGCGAGGCGCACGCTTTGACCCGTGCGGGTCATGGTGTGCCATTGGTCGCGAATCCGGCCGGTGTTGAGCCGGAGCGGGAACGCCGCGGAGGTCGGCGCCAAGGCCGGCGGCTCGGGCGGCACCAGCCTCGCCCTGCGATCCGGCGTGAAAAAGCCGCCGTCCGCGAAGAAGCGTTGGACGTTTGGCCTCTTGGCTGCCGGCGCCGGCCAGTACAGCGGCTCGAGCATATCGTATTCGGCGTCCGAGATGGTCGCGAGACCGCCGAGATCGAAATCGCGCATTCCCTCGTTCTCGAAGCACGACAGCGCGGCATGCTCGCGAAATACGTCGGCTTCCGATCGATAGGAGAAGGCGTCGACGAAGCCCAGGCGCTGCGCCACCGCCGACACGATCCACCAGTCCGGCTTGGCTTCGCCGGGCAGCGGCAGGAATGCCCGCTGGCGGGAGATGCACCGCTCGGAATTGGTGACGGTGCCGTCCTTCTCGCCCCAGGCGGCGGCGGGAAGCAGCACATGCGCGCCCGCGTTCACGGTATCGTTCGACAGCACGTTCTCCGAGACGACAAAGAGCTCGAGCCGCTTGAGCGCCGCGCGCATGGCGCCGGCACGCGGCAAGGAGACCGCTGGATTGGTCGCCATGATCCACAGCGCCTTGATCTCACCGCGCTCGATCGCCTCGAACATCTGCACGGCCTTGAGGCCTTCCCGGGTCGCGATCCGCGGCGCGCGCCAAAATCGGCGCACGCGATCGATGTCCTGCGGCACGAAGCCCATATGGGCGGCAAGCTGATTGGCCAATCCGCCGACCTCCCGGCCCCCCATGGCATTGGGCTGCCCGGTCAGCGAGAGCGGCCCCGTGCCGGGCCGCCCAATCCGCCCGGTGGCGAGGTGGCAATTGATGATGGCATTGACCTTGTCGGTGCCCTGCGCCGATTGATTGACGCCTTGCGAGAAGCAGGTGACGGTGCGCGCCGTGGCACGGAACAGATCGAAGAAGGCAACGATGTCGGCAGGCTGCACGCCGCACGCCCGGGCGGTTGCGCCGGCGTCGGGAGCGATCTCGCGCGCTCGCGCGAGCGTTGCCGCAAAACCGCTCGTGTGATTTTCGACATAAGCCTCGTCGGTCGCGCTGTGCTCGGCGAGATGGACGAGGAGGCCGCAGAACAGCGCCGTGTCGGTTCCCGGCGCGATCGGGAGAAACAGGTCGGCCTCCTCGGCCGTCACCGTTCGGCGCGGATCGATGACCACGATCCGCGCGCCGCGCTCTGCACGGTTGCGCATCATGCGCTGGAACAACACCGGATGGCACCACGCGGCATTCGAGCCGACCAGCACGATCAGGTCGGCTTCATCGAGATCGGCATAATTGCCCGGCACGGTATCGGCCCCGAAGGCGCGGCGGTGGCCGGCGACCGAGGACGCCATGCACAGCCGGGAATTGGTGTCGACATTGGCCGAGCCGATGAAGCCCTTCATCAGCTTGTTGGCGACGTAATAGTCTTCGGTCAGGAGCTGGCCGGAGAGATAGAACGCAACCGCGTCGGGGCCGTCGCGCTCGATGATCCGGCGAAATCCCTCGGCGACATGATCGAGTGCCTGCGGCCAGCCGAAGCGGGCGAGCGTGCCGTCGCGCTGTCGCCGCATGGGATGGAGCAGGCGCCCGCCAAGCCCGAGCGTCTCGCCCAGCGCCGCGCCCTTCGAGCACAGCCGTCCGAGATTGGCCGGATGGGCGGGATCGCCCGCAAGCGCGACGCCGCCGCGACCGTCGGGCTGTGCCAATAGCCCGCAGCCGACTCCGCAATACGGGCAGGTCGTGCGCACCGTGGGGGCGACATGCGCAGGTGCGTTCATGCTGATCCCGGCCCCACGGCGCGTCTCAATAGACATCTTGCTGATAGCGCCCGTTCTTCTTGAGATCGGCCACGAACGCGATGGCCTCATTGGTCGAGCGCAGGCCGCAGGTCGCGACGATCTCGACCAGCGCCATCTCCACGTCCTTGGCCATGCGCTTGGCATCCCCGCAGACATAAACGTGGGCGCCCTCCGCAAGCCATGCCCACAGATCGCGGCCGACCTCGCGCATGCGATCCTGGACATAGATTTTGTAGTCCCCGTCGCGCGACCAGGCGAGCGTGAGGCGCGTCAGCACGCGTGCCGCCTTCATGCCGGCAAGCTCGTCCTCGTAGAAAAAGTCGTAATCCGAACGCCGGTGACCGAAGAACAACCAATTTTTCCCGGTCGCCTTGGTCGCCATCCGCTCGTGGAGGAAGGCGCGGAACGGCGCGATGCCGGTGCCGGGCCCGATCATGATGATCGGCACGGCCGGGTCGGCTGGCAACGCGAAGTGTTGCGCCCGCTGCACGTAGGCGCACAATTTTTGGCCGGGCGCGATGCGGTCCGCGCAAAAGGTGGAGGCAACGCCGAGCCGCGTGCGCTTGCCGACCGGGTAGCGGACCGCATCGACCGTGAGGGCGAGGCGCCCCGGATCGACCTTGGGCGAGGACGCGATCGAGTAGAGCCGCGGCTGCAGCGGATCGAGCGCCTCGATGAAGGCTTCGGGATCGGGGCGGATGCCGTCGAACCTTTCGATGGCGGCAAGCACATCGAGCGTCGCGGCATCGCCATCGGGGTCGTCGCCGCTGGCGAGCGCCTTGGCGGTCTGCCGTCGCGCGCCGCCGGTGATGTAGGAGTAGAGCTGGAACAGCATGTCGGGCGCAGGCCCGAGCGCGACGCCGTCGATGAGCACCTCGCGCAAGGTGTGGCCCCCGATCGGAAAATCCGCCGGCGCCTTGAGCGCCGCAATCACCGCATCGACGAGGCCGGGAGGGTTCAAGGGAAAAATGCCGAAAGAATCGCCGACCACGTAGTCGATCCCCGAGCCCGCCAGGTCGAATTCCAGATGCCAGGTTTCCTTGTCGGATCCCGGCTTGTTCAGGCGCCTTCGCGACAGAAATGTCGCGGTCGCTGGATTGTCGCGGGAGCGGCCGGCTTGGGCGGCAGCGTCGGGCGTAGCGGGGCGCGCGACGATCGCCGGCGCGGCGGGCGAGGTCGTTGCCGCCCGGCACGCACAGGTTCAGCCGTTCTTCGGTCCGCAACGAGATGGCGTCGGAATAATCCTGGCAGTTGTAGCCGCACTGGCCGCAATCCTGCTGCGCCATGGCCGCCATCATCCGTCGCCGCAGCGGGCGGCCGTTGGCGAGCTTCATGCGCTCGGCGAGCGGCAGCGTCTGATCGTGCCAGGGCGCCGCATCATCGTCGCCGTCATCGGGCCGGCCCTTCCCCTGCGCGGGCGCGCTCGGCATCAGCGCGGCGGATTCCTCCAGCGACAGCGCCGTGACGGTGCTGCGCTCGACTGAGATCAAGCCGGAAAAGAAGCCGTTGAGCCAGGCGCGCTGCTCCGGCGTGAACGGCGCGCTTTCGGGCAGCAGGGACGGTGGTTGCGGCGGCGGCGCGAAATTCATGTCACCGGCTCCCGCTCCAAGGTCTGCTCGATGATCTGCCTGAGCGCCGCATCGTCGTGGCGGCGCGTGAACGCCAGAAAAGTCTCATCCCGCCCGGCGCGGTGGGCGAGATAGGTCTTGAGCAGGCGTTCGACGGTCCGAGGAACGTCGGTGGCCTTGACGTCCCGGTAAATCTCGCGGGCAAGCGTCGCATCGGGCCCGAAGCCGCCGCCGACCAGGACATGATAGCCCTCGATCTGCTCGCTCTCCTCGCTCTCCTGCACCTTGCAGGCGAGCAACCCGATGTCGCCCACGTAGTGCTGCGCGCAGGAATGATGGCAGCCGGTGAGATGGATGTTCAGCGGACTGTCGAGCTCGACGCGGGTCTCGCACCAGCGCGCGATCTCCTCGGCGTGACGCTTGGTGTCGGAGGCGGCGAATTTGCAGCCCGCGTTCCCGGTACAGGCGATAAGACCGGCGCGGATCGAGCTCGTGCTGGTGGAGAGGCCGAGCGCCTCGATGCCGCTCACCGCGTCGCCGACCTTCGCCGCCGGCACGCCGGAAATCAGCAGGTTCTGCCAGACCGTGAGGCGCAGCTCCCCGTCCCCGCAATCGCGGGCGACGCCGGCGAGCCCGCGCATCTGGGCGACCGTGAGCTTGCCGACCGGCAGCACGACCCCGATCCAATTGAGCCCGTCCTGCTTCTGCGCATGGACGCCGATATGGGCGGTACGGTCGAAGGCCGGCCTTGGCTCCAGCGCCTCGGCTTGCACGCGCGTAAGCTTCGCCCCGAGCTTCTCCTCGACCAGCGTGAGGAATTTCTCGATGCCGAAGCGGTCGAGCACGTATTTGAGCCGCGCCTTGAGCCGGTTGGTGCGGTCGCCATGATCGATGAACACGCGCACGACCGCGTCTGCCACCCGCGTGGCCTCGGAAGGCTTCACCACCACGCCGGTCTCGCGCCCGAAATCCCGGTGCCCGGTGATGCCGCCGAGCAGCAGCCGAAACCAGACGCCGGCCTCGACCCCGAAGCCGTCCTTCACGACCACGGCCTGGAACCCGATATCGTTGGTGTCCTCCAGCACCGGGATCAGGCCGCCGCCATCGAACCCGACATTGAACTTGCGCGGAATGCCGTAGAGGGCGCGCTCGTTGAGAATGTGGAAATGCCATTCGCGCGCGTAGGGGCGGGTGTCGATCAGCTCCTGCGGATCGATACCCGCGGTCGGCGTTCCGGTGACGTTGCGGATATTGTCGGCGCCGGAGCCGCGCGAGCACAGGCCAAGATCGAGGATCGACTCGACCATGGCGACCGCGTTCTTCGGCTCGATCTCGCGAATCTGCAGATTGGCGCGGGTGGTGACGTGGGCGTAACCGCCGCCGTAACGCTCCGCGAGGTCGCCGAGGCCGGCGAGTTGCCAGTGCTTGAGGATGCCGTTGGGAATCCGCAGCCGGCACATATAGGCCTTCTGGTTGGGCGCCGCATAGAACAGGCCGAAGAACCGCCAGCGGAAATTGTCGTCGGGCTTGGGCGGCTCGTTCGTCGCGGCCTGCGCCTTGAGGCGCTCGTAGCCGTCGAACGGATGCAGCTCGCGCTTGAACCTCTCTTGATCGGAGAGCTTCTTTCCTTCCGCGAGAAAGCGATCCTGCGCCTTGATGTGGTCGGCCTCGGGCCCGATCGGCTCCGCGGCGACCGCCGCGCCATGGCGGCCGCGCGCGTTGCGTGCGATCTGAAGGCCCGACGTGAAGCCTTCGAGATAGCGCTTCTGCTCGGGGGTGAAATCGGCGGACATGCCGATCCGCGGTCTCACACACGTGCTGCGGCGAGACTTGCCGTGCTCGGCGAATAGCTCTTGCGCAGGTAGTACCACCACGTCAGCCCGAGGCAGGTCGCATAGAATGCCAAGTAGACGACCAGCGCCAGATGCGGACCGCCGGTTGTGGCAATCGAGGCGCCGAAGCCGCGTGGGATCAGGTAGCCGCCGCAGGCGCCGACTGCGCCGATAAATCCAAGCGCGGCACCGCTTTCGATACCGGCGGCCTTCATGGCGAGCGCCCGGCCTTGGTCCCCCGATCCTTTTGCCTTCTGAAGGTTCTCCTCGCGAAAGATCGACGGGATCATCCGGTAGGTGGAGCCGTTGCCGATCCCGGTGGTGACGAAGAGAACGAGGAACATCGCCAGGAAGCCGGCAAATTCCTTGACCTCCACGAAATACATGACACCAACCGTCGCGGCCCCCATGGCGATGAAATTCCAGAACGTCACGATCGCGCCACCGACTTTGTCGGCAAGCAGGCCGCCGAGCGGACGCGAGAGCGAGCCCACGAGCGGTCCCAGGAACGCGATGGCCACCGTGATCGCGGGAAATTGGGTCTTTATCAGCAACGGAAACGCGGCCGAGTAGCCGATAAAAGAGCCGAAGGTTCCTATGTAGATGTAAGACATGATCCAGGTATGTTTGCGCCCGACGATGGCGACTTGGTCTTTGAACGTCGAGCGTGCCGAGGTGAGGTTGTTCATGAAGAGCGCCGCGCCGGCCACGGCGATGACGAGCGGCAGGAGCCACATCAGCCCGGCATTCTGAAGGTAGATGCCTCCCGGGCCGGGCGTTGCCTGATAGAGACTGATCAGGCCGACCCCCATCAAGATCGGCGTCAGCAACTGTACGCCGCTGACGCCGATATTCCCGCCGGCCGCGTTCAAGCCGAGCGCCCAACCCTTCATGCGGTCAGGGTAAAAGAAAGAAATATTGGCCATGCTCGAGGCGAAGTTGCCGCCGCCCAGACCCGCGGTTGCGGAAACCAGCAACATCAGGCTGAACGGGGTGTCGGGCTGGGTCACGAAATAAGCGAGTGCGATCGTCGGAATGAACAGCACCGCCGCACTGAAGATCGTCCAGTTCCGGCCGCCAAACTTCGTGACCGCAAACGTGTAGGGAAAGCGCATGAGCGAGCCGATCAACCCGGGCAGGGCCACGAGCTGAAACAGCTCGTCGGTCGTGTAGTGAAAGCCGGCCTGCGGCAATTTGGTTGCGACGATGCTCCAGATCAGCCAGACCGAAAAACCGATATGCTCGGCAACAATCGACCAGATCAGATTGCGCCGGGCGATGAATTTGCCCTTGAAGCTCCAGAATTTCTCATCCTCCGGATTCCAGTCCGAAATCCAAGTGCCGGTTCGCTCGCTCATCGCAGATGTCCCCTGGTTCGAATGATCGCCACGTCGGCCCCGGCGTGTTCCCTGTGGCTGAAAAAAAACCGCAGCCTGATAGGGCGCGCTTGGCGCTCCCTCCCAGACAGCGGCTTTGCTTGTTGGTCCGTCGTTGGACCTGGCAGCGCCGCGATCGTGCGCGGCGCCGTCCTGGTCTTGGCTATACAAGCTTCGTGCCAGCTCAGGCCTGGGCGGAAAAGACACGTGGGATCAGCTGCTTGGACTGATTTGGCGCCCGGTTGCGAAAGTGTTAACGAGGCCGAATTTGATTAGTCGGATCGCACACGAAGCAGCAATTTTGTGCAGTGCAAAAAATAGGCAGACGGTGCTTAACTTACGTCAGCGGATGTTTGATCTTCCATGCCGCGATATGCGCAGCAATGTCGTTGGCGTCGAATGCGGGCCCCGCGAAAGCGCCGATGCCCTCGACCGGCCCGCCCGCCACATCCGGCTTGCCGTCATCGAGCGCGGCATCGAACAGATCGGCACGAAACACCGCTTTCGCGCGGGCAAGGAGCTCGGCCGAGAGCGGCGCCTGGCCCCAGCGCACCATCTGGGCGTAGAGCCATGCCGCCTGCGCCGGCTCCGGCCGCGCGGCGCCGTTGCGGCCAATGAGGAGATAACGCTCGCTCGCACGCACCGTCCCGTCAGGCGCGACCTTCATCCGGCCATCGAGCGTGCGCCTGATCATCTCGGCCGTCACGCCGACCCGATTTGGCGCAGCCAGCATGGAAGCAACCTCGTCGCGGTTGGCGGGCTCCTCGACGAAGGCGGCGGAGCGTTGCTGCGCGCGCACGAGCCGTTGCAGCACATCCGCATTCTCGTGCGCCCAGCGGGCGCGCACGGCCAAAAGTTTCTCGGTGGCGTGGTGCAGGATGTCGGAGACGAAATGCAGGATCACGCCGACCCCGAGATCGACCGCGACCGAGCTCCACGGCGCGCCGACGCAAAAGGCATCGACGTGCTTGTTGGCAAGGCTCTCGACCATATAGGGCGGCGGCAAGACCACCAGGCGGATATCCTCGTCGGGATCGATGCCGCCGGCCGCCATCCAGAAGCGCAGGTCGTAGTTGTGCGAGGAGAACGGAAATGTCATGCCGAAGGTGAGCGGCCCCTCGCCCTTGCGCTTGCGATCGGCCACCACGCGTGAAAGCGCCTGTGCCGACGCCAGCGGATCGACGATATCTGCGTCCGCCGCCGCCGCGATCGCGGCATGCAGGCCGGGCGACACCGTGATGGCATTGCCGTTCACCCCGAGCGCGAAGGGGCCGATGATCGGCACCTTGACATGGCCAAGGCCGAGGCTCGAGGCGATCGCCACCGGGGCGAGCAGATGCGCCGCATCGAACAGGCCGATATTGAGCTTGTCGCGCACGTTCGACCACGAGACTTCGCGCACCAGCTCGACGCTGAGCCCCTCCGCCGCCGTGAAGCCGCGGTCGACCGCCACGATCAAGGCGGCCGCATCGCAGAGCGGGATGAAGCCGATCCGCAACTCGCTGTCGCTCATTTGAGCAGCTCCGCCGCGGTAACGACCGATTGCGCGATCTCGGCGATCTTCCGGTTCTCGTTCATCGCGGTCCTGCGCAACAGCGCATAGGCTTCCTCCTCCGAAAGATTCCTGGCCTTCATGAGAATGCCCTTCGCCCGATCGATGACCTTGCGCTCCTCGAGCGCGGTCTTGGTGCTTTCAAGCTCGCTCTGCAGCCGCGAGAAGGCATTGAAGCGCGAGATGCACAGATCGAGAATATGCTTCACCCGCTCCTTCTTCAGCCCATCCACGATATAGGCGGAGACGCCGGCATCGACCGAAGCCTGGATCGATGCGGTGTCGCTCTGGTCGACGAACATGGCGATCGGGCGCTTCACTGCCCGGCTCATCTGGAACATCTGCTCGAGCACGTCGCGGCTCGGATTCTCGAGATCGATGAGAACCACGTCCGGATCGATGCTGTAGATGCGCGCCAGCAGGTTCGCGGTTTCCTCGATCCGCAGCACTTGCGTGAAGCCAGCCTCGCGCAGCCCGTCGGCCAGGATGGCTGCGCGCACCGGGCTTTCGTCGACGATCACGATTTTCAGTGAGGGGTCCATGGAGGCGCGGTGCAAGGCGGCGGAACGCTTATCCTAGGCGCGGTGGCGCGGTGCAGCAATTGCGCCGCAGCAGGTAGCTGCGTCGATGAATGGTTCAGGCGCCGACTTTTAGAAGGCGTGACGCATGCCCGTCGAGGAGCGCAAGTCCGCGCTTCGTCAGGCTGACCGAGCGTTCCCGCATCGTCCCGGCGCCCGCCATGCAGATCAGGCCGGCGCTGACCGCGTCCTCCCAGACGGGCATGCGCGGACACGTGGTGTGCCACGCATCCATGGTCTCACCGTAGCTTCGGGGACGGTCGGAAATCCAGGTCAGGAGCTGCAGGGTGAGGGCATCCATGGAGCCAACTATGCGCCGAGAATCGTCACGATTCCAGTGGGTGCGAGCCCGGCCCGCCTCGCACTGCAAGGGAGACCCTGCGCACGGGGGAACTGCTCCAACAACTGCAACCTGGCATATCTAGCGGGTCCGGCAAAACAGACCAATTCATGTCTGGGCATGTTGACTGCGATGGGAGAAATTTCGCTCACCTGAGAATGGCTTGCCTTATTCAAAGGAGCCCCAACCCGAAAAGCTTTCTGGCTGAGCGTCAAAAAAAAGCCTTAACTTAGCTATTAACGAAGGTCCGACAAAAAAAATTAAACGGGCGATAAACGAAGTTCCGAGACGCTCTGCTTGTCTTCGGTGACTTCGGTTGGGGGGCACGGGGCAGAATCCAATCTGAAGCGTCACCACGCGTGCGTCTGGCGGCGGGATCGCCGCGAGACTCGAATGGTGCGCGACTCCGCAGACTGAAAGTGATTCATAACGGCCGCCGACAAAAGGTTCTGCCTCCGTAGAACCTTTTGCAGCTGCCGAAACAATATCTTATGGGGGCGGGAGCAAATCCCACCATCAGAAGAACCTGCCGCGAGGGCGAGCCGAGCGCCCTTGCGTGCCTGGCAACGTGTCTCGGTTCGCGAGGTTTCGTGCGGATTCAACTGATGCAGGATTGCAAATGAGCAGCACGCCGATCTCGACGGCCATAGGTCCGCTAGGCACCGGTGTCGACGCCAATGGCTGGACGACTTTCACGCCCGTCGCCGACACCCGCACGATCTACGTCTCGAGCAGCACGGGCAGCGATACGAATAGCGGCCTCTCCGCAAGCTCGCCCGTCGCAACGATCGCCAAGGGCCAATCGCTCCTGCGCAATGGCTCTGATGATCAGCTTCTCTTGAAGGCGGGAGATACCTGGCATGAGTCGGTTCGATGGGGAACCGTGTCCGGCACGTCAGCGTCGCAGCCGATTCTCTTTTCCAGCTATGGGACCGGCCCTCGACCGGTCATAGACAGTGGAACTCAGCAAGGACTTGGCACCAATAACAATCCCGGCATCCCCGTTAACAACATTGCCATCGTCGGTCTCGATTTCTACGCCGGGGCACGCGACCCCAATTCCCCGGAATTTACCGGCGGCACTACCGGGAACGTAGGGATCTCTATCCTCAGCAATTCATCGAATATCCTGATCGAGAACTGCGTAGTCCGTGACTATACCCAAAATATCGTTATCGGAAGTCAGAATTTCGCCCCGACCAACGTCTCGCTTCGCCGCAATATTGTTGTTGACGCCTATTCCCCAACCACTAGCGCTTTCTCGGAGGGGCTTTTCACCTACGGCGTCAATGGCTTGTTTTTGGAAGGAAACCTCTTCGACCACAACGGGTGGAACGCGTCGGTGCCGGGCGCCACCCCGAGCGTTTTCAACCGTAATATATATATCCAATACACCAACAGCCCGGTCACCTTCATCGGAAACATTTCGACGAATTCTGCTGCCGAAGGTGCTCAATTCAGGTCTGGAGGAACCATCCTAGACAACTTGTTTGTTCGAGATTCCACCGGGTTCGACTTGGGTCACGACCAATCAGCTCCCCCGATCACCACCGCTAATGTCCATCAGAACGTCATCCTTGAATCGACTGATATTCAAACTTCTCCTACGCCTTCTCCCCGTGGGAACGGCATTAATTTTTTCAGCGCGCAAGGTCCGGGAATCCAGGTTACCGGCAACATCATCGCGCATGAGGCCAGCGCCTTCCCCTATGGACATGGCCTCCAGCTCGACAGCTCGGACACGGGAGTTAATGCCTCCAACAACATCATCTATCAATGGGACCATCCGATCGTCGACACCGGCACCGGCAATATCACGTCGCCCAATGCGATCAACCTCACCGGCTACCCCGACCCGAACCGCTCCGTTGAAACATACGATGCCTCGCTCGGACGCAGCGGGACCCTTGCGGATTTTCTGGCCGCAGCCCGCAATCAAGGCAAGGGCAATTGGAGCTATCAATACACTGCGGATGCGGTCGACCGCTACATTCAAGCCGGATTTGCCGCGATTCCGGCGACCCCGACGGTGCTCTCGGTCTCGGAGTCGCCCGCGAACGGAGACTGGAACGCCGGCAATACGCTCACGGTGGTGCTCGACCTGAGCGAGGCGGTGACGGTGGCGGGCGGCACGCCGACGATCACCTTCAACGACGGCGGCAGCGCGACCTATGCGTATGGATCGGGCACCAGCGCGCTGATCTTCCACTACACGGTGGCATCGGGGCAAAACACCGGCGCGCTCTCGGCAACCGCGGTCAACCTCAATGGCGCCACGCTGCAGGACGCAAACGGCAACGCCGCCAACCTGTCGCTGACCGGCCTGCTCCAGGCCGGCCCCCAGATCGACACCACGGCACCGACGGTATCGACGGGGTCGGCCGCCGCGGGCATCTACAATGCCGGCGCCGCGCTTACGCTGACGCTCAACCTGAGCGAGGCGGTGACCGTCACCGGCACCCCGACGCTGACCCTCAACGACGGCGGCAGCGCGGCCTATACGGGCGGCTCGGGCACCAGCGCGCTGACCTTCAGCTATACGGTGGCGGCGGGGCAGAGCACCAGTGCGCTGGCCGCAACGGCGGTCAACGGCACGATCGCGGATCAGGCTGGCAACGCACTGAGCGGCGCCAACCTGCCGGCGACCTTCGCGGGCGTGATCATCGACGCCACGATTCCGACGGTGAGCTCGATTGCGGAGACGCCCGCCAGCGGCGACCTCAATGCCGGCAGGACGGTCACGCTGACGCTCAACCTGAGCGAGGCGGTGACGGTGGCGGGCGGCACGCCGACGCTCACCCTCAACGACGGCGGCACCGCGACCTATACGGGCGGCTCGGGCACCAGCGCGCTGACCTTCGGTTATACGGTGGTAACCGGGCAGAGCACGCCCTCGTTGGCGGCGACGGCCGTCAACCTCAACGGCGCGACGGTGCAGGACAGAGGCGGCAATGCCGCCAACCTGTCGCTGACCGGCCTGACCCAGACCGGCCCGCAGATCGACACGGTGCCGGTGGTGACGACTTCGAACGTCAGCCTGCACGCCAACCAGAGCGTTGCGGCATCGAGCCTGTTCGCAGTCAGCGATCCGAACGGCTACGCCATCGCCGAGTACCAGTTTTGGGATTCGACGCGCGACGCCGCGAGCGGACATTTTTATGTCAACGGAGTGCAACAGGCTCCCGGCGCCGCCATCGACGTTCCGGCGTCGCAACTCGGCCAAGTGACATTCGTCACCGGAACGCTCGGAAACTCTCTGCAGGTGCGCGCGTTCGACGGTGCGAGCTGGAGCGCGGGGGATAGCGCGGCCTGGGCGCCGTTTAACGTCAGCATTGCAACAATGCCCCCGCCGGTCGTGACGACGTCGACCCTCACCAAGCAGCCGAACCAGACCCTTGCGGCATCGAGCCTGCTCACGGTGAGCGACCCGAACGGCTACGCGATCACCAGGTACCAATTCTGGGATTCGACGGCGAATCCGAGCAGCGGACATTTCTTCCTCAACGGAGTGCAACAGGCTCCCGGCACCGTCATCGACGTTTCGGCGTCGCAACTCGGCCAGATGACATTCGTCACCGGAACGCTCGGAAACGCCCTGCAGGTGCGCGCGTTCGACGGCATGAGCTGGAGC
>WNGQ01014288.1_pt1 | contig 13362 bp, 11 predicted proteins | sample 5407661 | NCBI WGS metagenome assembly WNGQ01 (sample SAMN13153382, study PRJNA577476) | soil metagenome | isolation source: 60 cm soil or saprolite under Garry oak tree replicate 2 | place: USA:California | collected 2016-06-15
GCACCTGGCGGGAGGAATCATCGTCCTGCTCTACGCCGGAATTATTTCCCTGTTGCATCGCGCGGTCGAGCAGCGCCGCATCGTGCTGGAGATTGCCAGTTGGTACTGGCACTTCATGGGCGTCCTTTGGATCTACATTTTCGCCCTGCTGCAATTTGGGCGGTAATTCCAGGCGATCGAATTCCCTCCTAACCTATTCTGCTCTTGAACGTCTAAGCTGGCTCGGCTTAGAATCGCCAGTCCTGTCCGCCATCTTCTAAGAGAGGTTCTCATGCGCTTGTTCGTCGCCCTTTTGCTTGGAATCCTGATAACTCCTTCTTTTGCTCAAACGCCGGGGGAACAGCCCGCCGCCGGCTTCAGCGTCGACAACATTGATAAGTCTCAAGACCCATGCGTAGATTTCTATCAATACGCCTGCGGCAACTGGCTGAAGAAGGCCGAAATCCCTGCCGACCGCTCGAGTTGGGTCAGCTTCGAGGAAATCGAAGAACGGAACCTAGCCACTCTGCGCAATATCCTGGAGAAGGCCGCGGCCGGCGGGCCGCAACGCAATCCCATTGACCAAAAGATCGGCGATTACTACAGCGCATGCATGGACGAGAAAACCGTCGGCGCCAAGGGGCTCGATCCCCTTAAGCCGGAACTCGACCGCATTGCCGGTGTCGCGGACAAGAGCGCGCTGATCGAGTCCGTGGCCCGCGTGCATTTGATCGGGCCGAATCCGCTGTTCCGCTTCTATTCTTCTCCCGACCTGCACAATGCCGATATGGTCATCGCCTACATTGACCAGGGCGGCCTGACTCTTCCCGACCGAAATTACTACATTAAAGAAGATGACCAGAAGATGGCCGAGATGCGCAAGCAGCTGGTCGCCTATGTGACCGCGCTGTTTACGCTGTCCGGACGAACGCCCCAACAGGCGGCTGATTCCGCGCAAACTGTGCTGCGGATCGAAACCTCGCTCGCAAAAGCTTCCATGGACCGAACGCTTCGCCGCGACCCGAAGAACCGGGATCACAAAATGGCGCGCGATGCGGCCATCACTCTCGCGCCCAATTTCTATCTTTCGCGCTATTTCCAGGACCTGAATACGCCCAGCTTCTCAGAGCTGAACGTGTCCAATCCAGAATTTTTCAAGCAGGTAAACGGCGTCATTGAATCCGAACCGCTCAACGCGTTGAAGACTTACGTGCGATGGCATCTGCTGGAGGGCGCGGCCCCGTGGCTGTCGCAACCCTACGTCGATGTCCATTTCAAATTCCAGCAGGCCCTGACTGGACAAGCTGAAATCCAGGCGCGCTGGAAGCGCTGCGTAGATGCAACCGACAACGCGCTGGGTGAAGCCCTGGGGCAGCGTTACGTCGAGGAAACATTCGGCGCGGACGGCAAGCAGCGCATGCTGAAAATGGTGGATGCGCTCGAACAATCGCTCGACGAGGACATCCGCAATCTGCCCTGGATGACGGACGAAACCAAGAAGCAAGCCAAAATAAAGCTGACCGCGATTCGCAACAAGATTGGCTATCCCGAGGTGTGGCGAGATTACTCCAAGCTCGACATCAAGCCCGGCGACCTGTTGGGCAACTTCCTTCGCGCCAATGAGTTCGAGTCGCGGCGCGATATCGCCAAGATCAGCAAGCCGCTCGATCGCAAAGAGTGGGGCATGACTCCGCCGACGGTGAACGCGTATTACAGCGGCGCCCGCAACGAAATCGTCTTCCCTGCCGGCATCCTACAACCGCCGTTTTTCGATAAGGCGATGGACGATCCTGTGAACTTCGGCGGAATCGGCGTAGTAATTGGCCACGAACTCACGCACGGATTCGACGATCAGGGGCGGAAGTATGATCCGCAGGGCAACCTGCGCGATTGGTGGACCGATCAGGACGCAACAGAATTTGAGAAGCGCGCCAGCTGTATCGCAGACGAGTACAGTAGTTTCGTCGCCATCGACGACCTGAAGCTGAACGGCAGGCTCACGCTAGGCGAAAACACCGCTGACAACGGCGGCGCCCGCATCGCGCTCGCGGCGTTACTGCACACCATCGAGCAGGACAAGTCAGATAAAGCCGCAGAGAAAATCGACGGCTACACCCCAGAGCAGCGTCTGTTTCTCGGCTTCGGACGAGTGTGGTGCGAAAAGCGCCGTCCAGAACTCTCGCGCATGTTGGTCAATGTGGACCCGCATTCGCCCGGCCGCTACCGCGTGAACGGTGTCGTCGAAAATATGCCTGAGTTCCAGAAAGCCTGGGGCTGCAAAGCCGGACAGCCCATGGTCAGCCAGAACCAATGCCGAGTGTGGTGAGCAATCGGCAATAACCTCCCTGCGGCCTTTTCACGCGGATCTCGTCTCGTCGACCTCGCCGGAAATGACTTCAAGCGAACGATCGCCGGACTCCGCTATGTCGTTCCTGACCGGACCATCCATGATGATGCAGCCCCTCGATGCTGTCCCTGTTTCGTGCTTAGAATCCCCATGAATTAGAAAGCCGTCGCGGCCAAACATCTGGTTAGCCGGGTCAGGTGTAAGCGGCAAGACGCACGGCCCGTGCTTCAGGGTGTCTTCATGACCGCCAATGGAATACTTGTCAATCGGAATTGGGCCGACTTCATGCACGGTCTGCAAGTCTGGATTATTCTTGCCCTGCTGGGCGCTAATGGGATCGTCGAATCCTGCATAGCCAAATGCCTCATGCCTGCCGTCGCGTAGTAACTCACCGGTTTTTTGTACGTAAGTCCACATCTGAGACCTCCCGTAAGAATAGTGTTGCGGCATGCATGATCGTGTCCACCCACTCTGATTAGCGCTAGCCGCGTGACTCGCGCCGGAGTTTACTCAAGAAGGCTGGAAGATAGGGACTGACTAGGTTTTGTTACGAATCTGGAACAGAAACCGACGGTGCCGTGGGCGCCTGTTCGGAAACCGCAACATCCCACTGCTCAAGTGCGGAACTGCCTCGCGATGTTTCTAGCGCGTGCCAACGCCCGGCAGCGACACCGATCCCAGCTCTACCACTTCTTCTTTAGTGAGCTTGACCGCGGCCGCTCCCACGTTTTCTTCCAGATGCGACACCGACGTTGTCCCCGGAATCGGCAACATCATTGGCGAACGCTGCAGCAGCCAAGCCAGAGCCACCTGCATCGGCGTGGCGCTGTGCATCTTCGCGGTCCTTGCCAGCGCCTCGCCTGCCACTTTTCCGGACGCTAGGGGGAACCAGGGTATAAACGCGATCCCGTGCTGTTCGCAGTAGTCCACCACGTAATCCCATTCTCGGTCGGCAAAACTATAACGGTTCTGCACCGAAACAATGGGCACAACCTTCCGCGCGCGCTCGATCTGCTCCTGCGTCACATTCGACAGCCCAATCATCCGGACCTTCCCTTCCGCCTGCATCTCCGCCAGCGCTCCCACAGATTTGTCGAACGAGGTGGCGGGATCCGGAACATGCAACTGATAAACATCTATGCGATCCAGCCGCAGACGCCTCAAGCTGTCTTCGACTGCCTTACGCAAATGCGCCGGGCTGGCATCATGGCTCCAGTAGCCTGGCCCGGGCCGCACCCATCCACCCTTTGTCGCGATCACCAAATCTTTGGGATAAGGCGCCAGCGCCTCGGCAATCAGCTCTTCGCTCGTTCCCGGTCCATATGAGTCGGCAGTGTCGATGAAATTCACGCCCAGTTCGACGGCTTTTCGCAGCACCGCCAGCGCTGCCTCACGGTCCTTAGGCGGCCCCCAAATGCCCGCGCCCGTGATTCGCATAGCGCCATAGCCCAACCGGTTGACGGGTAGCTCGTCGCCAAGTGAAATCGTCCCCGCCGCGTTCGCAGATAATGTTTGGGTTGTCATTGGTGGTTATACCTCTATCAAATATAGCCAGAGCGACAGCTTCTTTGACGACCAAAGTGCCCCGCACGCTGCGAAAAATTTTCGACGGGCACGCGAAAGACAAGCCTCGCGTTGTGAGCGAGGCTTGTCTCGCGAATTTCCGCGGTGACAGCTATTTCTGCGGCGCTCCACCGACTTCTTTAGTGGCGGTGCGCTTTCCAGAGGCCTGTCCGGTCGCAAGGTCCCTTCCGTTCTTGATGTTCGAGTGGCTGTTGTTGATGGCTGCGTCGGCTTTGCCATCACCGTTAACATCTCCAGTCGCAACCCGCGCTTGTACTCCCTTGGGGTGTGACGTGGCAGGGCTTTCGCGGACCGCCGCGCCATCCTGATTCACATCCGCAGGCGAGACGGTGGTGCTGGTCTTAGCTGTTGCATGCCAGTCATCCTGTGCAGTGGTCTTGCCCGTTGCCTTGGGACTCTGCGCGTCACGCGCCGCATTTGGGTCATCCTCGACCACTTTCCTGATGATGATCGGCTGGTACTGCCGCTTGCCGCTGGCCTGTCCGGTAGCAACATCCCGCGGGTGCTGATCTTTTGCGGTGCCCGCAGACTGGTCCTTACTTCCGCCCGTTTGCGCAACCGCAAGCGCCGACCAACATGCGAGGCCAGCAATCAAAATCTTTTTGTTCATCTCTTTCTCCTTAAATGTCCAAGTCGATCGTGCGAGTGTCCAGCCGCCCTCGTCAGGCAGATATAGAGATGTTGGGAGGTGAAGTCGGAAGCAGCAAGTTACTGATGTAACATAGTCTCTGCGGATCAGAGCGCTTTCCATTTCGCCTGCCGGGTTGACGTTGCAAAACCAAGTCGGCGCGCTCACTTCCCCGCCGCGTGGTGGTCGTAACTGATCACGCGAGTGATCTTCCAGGCACCGTCCTTGTATGGCCACAAGTGAATGAACTTGCCTTCGCCAACCCCAATGGTGTCCTCGTGGCCCGGATGGTGGAAGCGGTGAATGCCTACCTCGAGCGCGCCGTATCCTTTCATGTAATAGACCTGCATCGTCCCCGGAACCAGTTCCCGGGTGGTTTGGCCGCAGATGTTGTTCTTTACGCTCTCGGTCAGTGCTGCTCTTCCCAGGGTGACTCCGCCCTGATCATGATAAAACTCCACGTCATCGACAAAGAATGTAGCGAATTTCTGCAAGTCGCAACGATTGTAGGAATCGAACAGTGCGGCATCGAGGGACGCGACCGCCTTATCAAGCTCCGCCTGCGATTTAATGTCAGCCAGTGCTTCCGTGGAACTCCCCGGGGATTATGGCTCTTGTCCTAAAAAAGTGGCCGCTGCCACTCAACCTGGGGGAAAACGAAAAACAATTCGTCTCGGCCGTCGTTTCATAATGCGGGTATCTACAATGGAATTGTAGCGGCCGGTTTGTTTGCCTCACTCTTCGCTGGCCCGCATGCGTTCCATGTTCAAATCGCGTTGTTGGCGGGTGGTATTGTCGCCGGCCTGTTCGGCGCCGCCACATTGAGGAAAGGGACGATTGTGCAAGCTCTCTTCGGGGCTATCGCCCTAGTCGTAGTAGTGTTGTGTCGCCCATCGACATTTGCATCCGGGCAACTGCTTTGTTGACGGCTTCCCGGTGAAATAGCGATTCGCCACCATATTGTCCCAAAAGTCCTCATTCCGGCCAGATCTGGATCATTCGCTTTGCAAACGATTCCCGCGGAGCCCAGCCGAAGGGAACCTATTTTGAGCACTCGATCGTTGGCAACCCTACCTGTCAATGATGTTGCACCCGTCGGGAACTTCCCCCTCACCTCTTGCGTAACTCTGCTAAGACGCCCGAAGGCGTCCCGTGTAACCCGGATCCGTTCTGAAAGGACGACCATGAAAACAATGAAAAAGATCTCAATGCCCCTTGTGGCGCTCTCCACGCTACTCCTCGCGGCGACTTTAGCTCTGGCCGCTTCTCCGACGCGCTATCTTCACGTAAGAGTCACTAACCCAACCAGCCACGAACTGGTGCGGGTCAACGTGCCCCTGATGCTGGCTGAGAAGGTCATTCCCGCCATCAACCACGGACAGCTGCGCGACGGCAAAGTTTGCATCGGCAACTTCCACGCGGACAACGTAAACGTGCGCGCCATTCTCGACGCCCTCAAAACCGCGCCCGAAGGCGAATTTGTCACCGTGCAGAACACCGGCCGCGACTCGAACGATGCCGTTCGCGTCGCCAAAGAGCACGGACAACTGGTCGTGCACGTGACTGACAAGAATTCCAGTTCCAACGAAAGCTCAACGTCGAAGCCGCGATCAAGGCGCTCGAAAATGTAGGCGACACCACGTTGGTGAGAGTGAGCGGCCACGATGAAAATGTCCGCATCTGGGTAGACTCGCGCAACACGGACTCCGAATAGGGCGACAGACGTTCTAGGAAAGGACACTCCAATGATCTTTTTTGCTAAATTTGGTATCGGCGTCATGGGAGCGGCGCTCGTCGGCGGGGCCGCTCTTTCGAGCGAAGGATTCATTCACGTCAAGGTTCACGAGAAACGGCCCGCCGGCACAAATATTAATATCGTCGTTCCAGCGGCGCTCGTGCCCGCAACTCTGAAGTTCGTACCCTACAACCATCTCGCCGACGCATCGGAGGATTTGCGCTCTTACCTGCCGGTAATCGACGCAGCCATTCCCGCTCTCAACGATTGCCCCGACGGCGTCCTCGTCGAGGTGGTTGACCCGGGCGAACACGTCCTTGTCACTAAGAGCGGCGGTTCAATCATCGTGGACGTAAACGACGCCGAGGATACGGTGCATGTGTCCGTGCCGTTGCGCGCCGCGCAAAGCGCAATCCACGAGATTGGGGAAGCAAATGGATCGAACCTTTCCCGAGCTCAAGGCAAGCTTTGAGCGTAGTCGAAGGTTGGGCATCCGCTAATGCCTCCGATCGTGAGGCGCCCTAGGTCGATGGCCATGAATTGCTTCAGAATCCAGGCATAAACGAATAGCCGATCGAGATCGTGAAACGCGACACGTTCACGTTATTGAATTCCACGTTGTTGTGGACAACATAGTAGTGCACTTCAGGCCGGATGAAGGCATTTCCCCAAAAGTAGTACCGGATATCAGCTTCGAAGTGTCCTGCGAAGTGGTTGCTGCTCTGGTAGTTGGTGCAGGTGAGTCCGCAGGTGTAATACGGGGTATAGAACCGCAGGTCCTCGCCGCCAATTCCCGCCATCACATCGCCGCCAAACTTTTTGCCGAACTTGGAGCCATAAACAGCATTGAAGTCATAAAAAATCGGGCGATACGGCTGGGCAAAGGCAAAGTTTGAAACCGTTCCTCCATACACCGCCTGCCGCGCCCGCCATGAGACTTCGCCGCCAAAGCCGATGTGGCGCTTAAAGAGAAAAATCCCACTGAAGCTGGGATAAAGCCCGCCGCTCAGGGACGGAAACGTGAAGCCTGTGCTGTCGGTAGAAGAAGACGGAGCGGTCACCGTGCCAAACCCGAAGGCGCCATGGAACTCCTGCGCCTGCGCGCTGCCCGCAAAAACCACTGCAAATGCTAGAGCAAATAACGCCAATGACTTTCTCAAGCGAAATCTCCTGTGCTTGTCGATGATTCTTGCTCCAACCCTTAACCCGAACGCCCGATTATAGTTCTCCTAAAGAACATTGAAACACGCACCCCCCTGGCTGATGATGTAAAAACTCCTAAAGATCGTTCCATCAGGTGCTTACCTTGGTTCGATGCAAGGAGCTGGGGAGGTGTTTCTTTTCGCCGGTTCAGCCCCATAACTAGGCGCCAACTGTTGCTACTGGGGTTGCGGATTTGTGGGCGGCACTTTCAGAACAACAGCTTCGTCGGCCTTCTGATGAAGTTCCCGCGTTTTCGCGAACTCTCGGTCGGCGTCCGTCTTATTTCCTAGCACCTGATACACGCGTCCTAGTCGAAAGTGGGCGTCGGGCTGACTGGGGTCGAGCTCGATGGCGCGCTGAAGCGCTTTGAGCGCGGCCGGGTACTGCTTCTGCTGCATGCGGACCGCGCCTAGATCAAGATAGGCAATGCGCAGGTCTTTTGTTCGTTGAATGGACTTTTCCAGCAGGGATTCGGCGTCTTCAATATTGCCCCGCTTGAACGCGATGTCGCCAAGATAGGCGAGCGCCTGAGCATTGGCGGGATCGATGGACAGCTCGGTTTCAAATTCGCTCTTGGCGTCATCGTACTGATGCGATTTCCAATAAAGATAGCCGAGGCCGAAGTGAAGCTCGGGCTGGCGCGGTGCAATCTTGGCGGCGGCTTGGAATTCGGCTATAGCGTCGGTGGTTTTCTGCAGGCCGTCGAGAGCTTCTCCCATTAGGATGTGGGCAGCCGCGGAGTTGGGATCGTGCTCGAGGATCTTGCGAAACTCATCGAGTGCGCAGGAGTAGTTCTTTGCACCCATGCAGCTCTGCGCCAATACCTGATGAAGTTCAATGTTGGCGGGATCGGATTTAACAGCGGGCGCAAGGTATTTTATTGCGTCCGCAAAACGCTTCGCGCTGTAATAGCTCATCCCAAGCAGGATTCTCGTTTGACTGCTATTGGGATCGGCGACGGCAGCTTTCGACAGCGGAGCGATGGCTGACTGGAAATGTCCTTGCTTAAATTCCGCAAGCCCCAGGTTCAGCTGCACGCCAGGCAACTTAGGGTTAAGGGCGAGCGCTTTTCTGTAGGCGGTCGCGGCTTCCGGATACTTCTGTTCCTTGGAGAGCACCACACCTAAACTGGCGAGGGCCCCCGCATCGTTCGGGTTGTGCACAACGACTGCCCTCCAAGCTTCGGCGGCCTCTTGCAATCTCCCCTGTTGTTCAAGTGCGATTGCGTCCTCAGGTCTCGATGCCTGCGTGGCAGCAAAGGTCGGCAAAAGGAGTGCGACTGCAACGACTGCTGACTTACACTGATTCATCCGGGCAAACCCGGCGGTGGGATTCGCTACAAATATCGATTATTTCTCAACTCGTGCCACAGGTAAAGGCCGGAGTGGAGATGGGGAGCCACGACATGCAGCAAGCGCGGGTGACCTTTTTTGCTGCGTACATTTCTTTCTGCGTCACACCACGAGTACACAGGCTGGCCGAATCGGACTGGTGGAGGTATACTGCCGCCGTATGTTAGGGGTCAGCCTCTATGATGCGAATTTCCGAGGGCGTACCGCTTAAGATCAAGTAGCGAAAGTGAGCACATATGTTCACTCGAGCGATGGTGTTACAACACGTGGTACTCGGTTTCTGGTCTGCTGCGTTACTTGGCCAACAGACGCCTGCGGCTTCCTCCTCCCGCGCAGTGCAGGAGTTCCCTGTAGTCCTGCAGCAGAATGTGGAAACCGGAAAAACCCCAGCGGGAGCCAAAATCCAGGCAAAGCTTGCGGCCGCCACTTTGGTGGAAGGCACGGTCTTCCCGAAGAATGCCCTCTTGTCTGGATTGGTTATCGAGTCCGTGGCAAGGAGCGCGAAACAGCCATCCCGCTTGGCGATTCGCATGGACTCAGTGCAGTGGAAGAATGGATCAGCTTCCATCAAGGTTTACCTGACAGCTTGGTATTATCCGACGACGGTTCAGATGGGGCAGAGTCTCCAGTACGGCCCTCCTGAACCGGCCTCCAGGACTTGGAACGGAGCCGGCCAGTATCCTAGTTCGGACTCCCGGATTTACCAGCCCTTTCCGGGCGGCGATTCAGACAAAGGTCCGGGCTCCGTTCCGGACACTCCTACCTCAATCACCTCTAACCACCCCGTCCTGATGAAAAACGTGGAGCCTGTGCGCGGCAGTGATGGGGGCATCACACTTGTGTCCGAGCGTGCCAACCTCAAGTTGGATAAGCTGACGACCTATGTCCTAGCAACCGGCGCACTGCCGGCAAAGTAGATCAGTCTTATGCATCACATGCAGGGCCGACGCGGGCGATCTAACCGGGGATTGTCTCGCCACGCGAACTAATTGAAATCCTCCGCTGGCGCGCGACACTCTTCCGACGAGAAAACACACCTGTGCGTACCAAAAAAAGCCGCTCGCACCGGATTCGATGCGAGCGGGGAAGGCTTGGGACTGGATCTGCCGTTTAGTAGATCAGCTTCACTGCAAGTTGGAACTCCCTGCCGGGAAATGCATTCGTAACTTGGCCAAAGTTTCCTGCGCCGAAGTTGGTGCCGATGCCGCCGCTGTTCTTGTCGCCTTTGAACTGCGTGTGGTTAAAGGCGTTGAAACTCTCCGCACGGAACTCCATGTGGAAGCGCTCGGTGAAGGTAAAGTTCTTGAGCAGCGACAGGTTAAAGTTGTTTCTGCCAGGACCCCGCACTGCGTCGAAACCGAGATTGCCATAGCAGTCCGGGCCGGTCGCGCAGACCGGTGCCGAAAAGTTCCCTGTAAACCATTGGTTAACGGTTTTCGGATAGGAGATGGATCCGGTTAGGTCCGGCCTCATGCCCGAATTGGTAATGATGCTGGCAGCGGTTGTCCCGCTCACTCCGAGATCGAGCGGCGCTCCCGATTCCTCGGTCACGATTCCCGATACTTGCCATCCGCCCACCGTTGATCTGACTAGGCGGCTGCCAGTGTTTCTGAAGAGCGGGATATCGTAAACAAGACTGGTGAAGAAGATGTTCCTGCGGTCGAATTGCGATGGCCCGACATCGTATCTCCAACCCACATAAGGATTGCTGTTGTTCTGTAGGTCGCCGCCACTCCCGTTGCTGGTGGTCGAATCAATTGCCTTCGAAAGCGTGTAGCCGACCTGCAGGTGCAGATCATGCGCCACGTTACCAGTCAAGGAAGCCTGCAGTGAGTTGTAGTGGGAGTTGCCTTCGTTCTCAGCCAGGCGAATGCCGCCGAAACCGAGATACTGGACCTTGGTGTTATCAAGTGACCCAGCTGCGACCATTGCCGGTAACAAGTTCAAGGGTGGGAGATTGATCGCGCGATAATCGTTCTCGTGACGACCACGGCTCCCAACGTAAGACACTGACAGGATGGCGTTGGCCCCTAGAGCCTGCTGGACACCGCTACTGTACTGGTAGCTTACCGGAGGCTTGTAATTGTTCGCCTCGGTTCCGGTGATCCCAAGAGGAAGGACTGGCAATGCCGCCGCAGTGATGATAGTGCCGTTGGCGAGGGTTAACCCTGGATTCGACAGCGAAACCCCGTTGAGCGTCGGCTGCAAATTCCCGGGGGGGTTCGTGGCTCCGTTATACATATCGTTGCCCTGAATGCGCTCATACATCATGCCAAATCCACCGCGGAGAACCGTCTTGCCCCGGCCGGTGAGGTCGTAGGCAAAGCCAACACGCGGTCCGAAATTTTTCCAGTGGTTATTCACCAGGCCGTTTGGAATCCCATTCTTGCCACCGATGCCAATTCCGTTCGTGTAGAACTGAACGCCGGCCAGTATCGGATTGGGGCTTGAACCTAGTCCCGGACTCGGCCCGCCGGGACACGCTGGGACGGAGTTTATGCTACAGATATGCCCACTCGAGTCAAACGTGGCGGCATTAGCAAAGTTATACAGGTTGGGGTAGAAATTCGAAGACTGGTGATTGGCCTCGTAGGTATGCGGAATACCATCCCATCGAAGTCCAAGGTTTAAGGTGAGCCGGTTATTTACGCGCCAGTTGTCCTGAACATACGCAGCCGTGGATACGTTATTCCATTGACCTGTGATCTTGACCGCGTCCTCTTGATACTGCTGGGCAAAGCCGAGCAGGAAATCGGCGTAATCCGATCCACAGGTTTGAGTCGCCGAGTTAGCACATCCAGCGGGCTTGGTAAACGACCCGTCGAACTTAAAGTTGCCTTCGGTGTTCGCGAAAGCGTCCTGGGTCTTCTTGTAGATTGCCCAGCTAAAACCGAACTTCAGCTGGTGGGCTCCTTTTGTCCAGGAAACGTCGTCGCGAAACTGGTAATCGTCTGCCTTGTTGTTCCACGGTGTCCAATTGGCGTTGTAAATACTTCCCACCAAACCCGCGAGTTGGATCTGCGGGATGCGGCTATCAACGTTAGGCCCAGTAAACAGACGGTTAAAAGTGAAGTTGCTGGGCGCGCTAACCAGGTTATTCGGGATGATGTGGATGCGATTGCCGTTGTAGTTGAAAGCGGTCTCGTTGAGCAGCGTTGGGCTGATCACGTAGCTTGCGTGGACGACTGCGCTGTACGAGGGGTTGCCAAAAACGTCGGCGATCGTGGGTACGTTGTCGTTGCTCCATTGCGTAGTCCCGTAAGTCTGCGAGATCTGCTCGGAAATCCAGTGCCCAAAAACTGAAAACTTGTCGCTGAATTGGTGATCGACGCGGGCAATCTCCTCTCTCAAATTGGTAGGAGTATTGTTTCCGCCTTGAAAAAACGCACCGTTAGTGGCCTTCGGGAAGATGCCGCCGTACTTGCCCCCGGCATTCAACAAAGCCGTCGCATTGCTGTCGATTAAACAATCGGGAATCGTGTTATTTGGGAATGGCGACCCGGGTACGATTCCAGCCGGGAGCACGCCGCCGGGGCAATTCGCACCGAAATTAGCGATCCCAGTGGGTACCACAAAAGGATTACTTTTGCCGTTGTAAGTCGTCGGTAGCACTGCGCCAGCTCCCGAACCGTTTGCGTCAGGGTAACTACTTGCCAATGGCACAGTTTGTTTCAGAAGGCCACCATCAATTTCGCCGCGCCATTCCATGTTGTAAAAGAAGAAGGTAGGGTGGCTCTTCCAGGCGGGAACTTGCCCACCAAGATTGAAGCCGCGAACGTTGAAGCGCAACTCAGCAACCGGTGCGGGGGCAGGATTGAAGTAGTTGCGCGCATTGAGTGCGTCATTGCGGAAGAACTCCCAACCCGAAGCATGGAATTGTTTGCTCCCCGACTTGATCACTGTAGTAATGGTCGCGGCAGAGGAGAGACCGTACTCGGCGCTGTAGTTCGATGTCATATTGCGGAACTCGGCGATCGAGTCAATAGAAGGCATGACGCTGCCGCTGCTCCCGCCGCGGTCCAAATTCTCGCCGCCGTCAATGAGTTGCAGGTTGTGGCCCGCTCGCTGGCCGTTGATGCTGACGGCGCTGTCCCCACTAACGGGAGTGAAACCCACGTTGTTTTGGATGCTGGATGCCCCAGGCGCCAGAGCGAACAGTTCATACAAGCTTCGCGCGTGGGTGGCAAGCTGACTAACCTGTTGGCCGTTGATGAGATTGCTCACTTCACCGGTGTCGGTTTGCACCGCCGCGGCGGTTGCTTCCACAGTAATCGTCTCTTGCGCGTTGCCGACTTGCAGAGCGAAATCGACGCGGGTCCGGTCTCCCACAGTAAGGACCAGCCCCTTTTGCTCGGCAACCTTGAAGCCCGAAACTGTCGCGCGCACCGTGTAGTGCCCAATGTGAAGATCAGGAGCCACATACTGCCCGTCGCCGTTGGTGGCTAGGGTGCGCAGTACCCCCGTGTCGTTGTTCGTGATGGCTACGCTAGTGTAGTGTCCAACAAATAACTAGACATAGTGGCGGGTCCCCCTT
>WNGQ01004782.1_pt1 | contig 13360 bp, 10 predicted proteins | sample 5407661 | NCBI WGS metagenome assembly WNGQ01 (sample SAMN13153382, study PRJNA577476) | soil metagenome | isolation source: 60 cm soil or saprolite under Garry oak tree replicate 2 | place: USA:California | collected 2016-06-15
CGGATATCTCGGACTACAGCTTGTTCCGCTGGGACCTCCTCAAACAGGCAATGATGCAGACTGATCCGATCCATGAACTTCTCGTTCGCATTGAGTTCGCTCTCAGATCAGGCCACAGCGTATTTCTGGTAGGGCGAGTGGGCGGTGTTCCGGGCGTGCAACCTGAGCCGCTTGCACCAGCGCCACTAACCACTCACGGCTGGGACATGGAATCATGTATCGCGAATTGGAGCGGACGAGTCACCTATCTGCTCGAGGAGCACGGCGTTCGTGAGCGCAGCATTCCACTCCCGGAGCAAGAACGAGGCGATCCGATTGAAACACTTACCGTCCGTGTTATTTCCGGCTGGTGATAGCTCGGGAAAGAAGCGCGACGAAGAGTAAGATTAAGCGGAAGAGGAAGACGCGAGGAAAATCACTCGAGTCGCTGCAGAGATTGGATGTCGTAGTTTTCCTGAAGGGAAGGTGCTTCGGCGGCGACTTGAGAGGCGTCGAGCTCGATTTGCTTTGGATCTTCTTCGGTATCGATCTTAATGAACCCGCCTTCGCTCGGTTGTTTCACCGCGTCGGACAAATCGTTTAGCGATTTAATTTCTTTTCCGTTCACTTTGATAACGGTCAGATAAGCAAACTCGTCGTAGCCGATGGTGGTGTTAGCGGGAAGGACCTGGCTCAGGATGACGACGCGGCGGTGTTCGCCGGGGAAAAGCTCCGATTGGAACCGGTCAAGATAAACGAAGCGCTGCGGCGCTTCGCGCTGCCAGTTCGGTCCCCATTCCTTGAGATACTGGCGGGATAACTCCTGAAAAATCAAACCGCCGAGCACGAGATATTTCGGCGCTTCATCCAGCGCATAGGGCGGGCTGACATAATCTTTCGCGTCGCGGTGCTCGAGTGTGACTTTCAACTCCATCGGTTTTCCTTCACGCTGAATTTGAAACACGACCACGTCCCCCGCGTAACAGTGCGCGCTGATCAAATTGGTAAAGTCGATCTTCCCATAAAGTGGATCGACATAATTGCCGTTTTGGTCGATCTCGTGATTGCCGATGGACATGATAATGTCGCCGACCTGCATCCCGGCTTTCATTGCGGGCATGTTCGGTTCGACGCTGGTCACGTAAACGCCGCCCGCTTTGCCGGTCTGGCCGGCGTATTTTCGCAATTGCGGGTCGCGTGTTGGAAAGAATGAAAAACCGACCGCCGGAAATCCGCGGTAATGCTCGCTCTCGGCTTCCTTCAAAAAATGGGTGATGATCGGCGCCGGGATGGCGTCGATTAATTGCGAGCGCGGATCGTAGCGCAAAAGCAAACCGGCGAGCTTGTTGTTCTTGACCAGCGGAATGGTGTAACTGTTTTCGCGATACTGCATCGGTATGCTGATGCGGTAAGTGAGAAACTGCCCAACATCGACCGGGTAGTGTGTCACCTGGATCGTGGTGACCAAACCTTCAGTTGCGACGAGCGCGCCGGTTTGTTCTAATTGCCACGCCGCCAAACGATCGCCGACGACGGTATCGCCGGCGATGTCGAGCGGGGCAATTCCATCGAGGAAATTTTTCTCACTGGGTTCGAGTAACGCGAGGTTCGCTTCGTAATCAATCACCTCGACGTTGGCCGCCGTTTTCTCGCCCGATTCTGCGCGCTCAAGTTCGACATAATTCTGGTTCGTAACCAGGTCCGCGGTCACGAGCACGCGTCCTTTTGATAAAACTGCGCCGAGCGCGCGTTTCGACAGCGGCGCTTTCTTTTGCCACGGTCTAAAATAATCATAAGGCTGACCGGTCACGTTCACGCGCACCAGCGAGAGCAGCTTTTGCTTAAGGTCCTTGTTCGGTGGCGGCGAAGCCGACTCCTTTTTCGCTGTGGCGCCAGTGGCGACAAAGAAAACCAAAGCAAGACTGATGAATGATGTTCGCATTTCTAAGTCTTTGTCTGGAGATCAGGCGTTTTTGCGGTTGGCTGCTCCTGGAGATTTTGTTCCCGGACGACGTTGTAACGCATCCTGATTCGTTCGCGCGCGGCTTCGACTTGTTTGGGATCGAGCACCAGCGGCGGGCCGTCGCCAATCATGTCGATCACGAATCGCTCGGCCGGTTCGGCCAACACTTTGGTCAGTTCCTCCAAAGTATGAATTTTTTTACCATTGATTTGATCGACAATGCCGCCGCGATAAGGCGCGAGATAAGTGTTGATCGGGTCCGGCAGAATGTTCGTCAGCACGATCACGTCCGGATGCTCGAGATAAATTTGATCGATCACGTAGAAATCGAAGAAATGGCGCAGGCGAAGATCGGTCGGTTGATACGCTTCGAGTAAGTCGAGCGACAGCGGTTGAAAGAGCAATCCGCCGTAAACGACATAGCGCGGGCGGACATCGTACTTGTGGCTCTGCATGAAATACGGTGGCACATTGTCGAGTTGAACACTGGCGTTGGTCGATTGTTTGTCGCGCCAGATGTCGAACTTCACATTGTCGCGCTTGAACTTTCGCTCTACCACCTCGGGCATCTCCACCCGCTCGCCTTCCAACTCCACATTGCCGTCGCTCGCGATCGGGCGGTTGTCGATTGAAAGCAAGACGTCGCCCGGCCGCAGAATTTTGGCGCACGGACCGGCGGCGACGACTGTTTCGACAAGCACGCCGCGTCCGTCATCTTTCAGGCCAAGAAATTTTCGTTGCGCCGGGTTTTGTAGTTTGCCGTAGATGATTCCAAGATCGACATAGCCGTCGTAACGGCCCTTGCTGACGTCTTTGAGGAAGCGATTGATCACCGGTGTCGGCACCATGTAAGCCACGCCTTGCGCAACGTCGCCGCTGTAACCTTGAAACGCGACGCCGACCACTTTCGCATTTTGCATGACTGGACCGCCGCTGTTCCCCGGATTAATTTGAGCGCTGATCTGAACGGTGAGGTGCTGATCGATCGACGAATGGGTGTAAAGCTGGAAATCGATCCGCGAAACGATGCCGGTAGTGACCGACATTCGCTCGCCACCGATCGGATAGCCGTACGCCGAGACAGTCGATTCGAGCTCCGGAATGCCGCCAAACTTCAGCGATACCATGTTCTTGTAGAAATTTGGTGAATCGACGGTAATCAGCGCGAGATCGCAATCGTGCGCGATGAACAGCACTTTGGCTGGATATTTGTTCGGATCGCCGTCGCGCTCGACTGTGAGATAGCGGCTGTTGCTGACCACGTGCGCGTTGGTCATGATGCGATTGCCGTCGATCATGAAACCCGCGCCGATCCCGCGGCCGACCACGCCCGCATTCCACGGCGCTCGATAATCGGGTGCGACTTCCGTGGCGGTGATGCGCACCAAGCTTTTTTGAATCGGTCCATTCGGCTGCGGCGGCGCCACCGGCACCGGAACTGCAACCACATTTTGGGCAGGCGTTCCCGGTTTTGTTCCAATTCCGGGCGGTCGCGGTTGCCCCGGAGAACCTTCCGGAGGGGATCCATTCTGCGGCTGTTGCTGTTGCGGCGGAGGAGCCTGCTGAGCCGGCTGTTGACCGAACGATGTCGATGCGGCGAACAGAAAAACAGAAATAAAAATGAGAACGCCCTTCATCCTGGAAAGTCTGGAAGATGAAACGAACTAATAGAAAAGCAACCGCTCAAATTCCGGCGCGGTCGAGCAACGATTTCACAACTTTCTCGGCCTCGAAAATTTCGCGTGCGATTTGTCGGGCCGCACCTGAGTGTTTCGAATAGTCAGCCTTGATCATTTTTACCGCCTCGGCGATTTCGCCTAACGAGCGGAACGCCAGCAGGCCAGCATCGGCGCCATAATTTTCTGTGAACCCGGTTTCCTGCATGATCACGGGGCGTCCGGCGGCGAGATAGCACGCGCTCCGATCACTGAACCAGCCTGTGTTCAACTGGACGTACTGGTCCTTCGCCACGGTGAACTCGCCTTTCGATTGCTGGATGTAATCGCGGTAGAGCCAATAATCGACGCTCATTTGCCGCGGCGAAGTGAAACGCCAACCGTTGCTCTCAAATTTCTCTCGCGTCTTTCGGTCCTGAATGTTTGTCGCTAGTTCGAAAGTTTCGCCGGATCTTCTCGGCGCGGCCACGAAGCGCAAAAATTCGCGCGATTTGCTCCAGAGATATTTCCGGCCGCGCCAGGTGATGTCTTTCAATCCACTGGTGGACCAATTCGCGATGGAAGTGAGAACAGCCGCCGGTTTGGGTGCTTGGTTAGTCTTCCAAAGATCGGTCACAACCGGTTGCCGGGTCGCGTGCCATTTCAATCCGTGCGGAGGGACCGAAAATTTTTTCGTGCCGACATTTTCGCCGAATGTGAAAAGCGTGTGATGCCGGCTCAAGTAGTCGATTGTCGATCTTACGCCTTTATCGATCTTGATTTGTTCGACGCCTGGATCGCTCTCGACATAAATGATTCGATCGCTCTTGAGCAGATCGTCGTTGAACTCCTGCGTGCCGCAAATATTGAGGATGGCGTCAGCGTCGCGATAAAGCTGACGGATTTTTTTTAACGGCAGGCCGGCCGTGGGATTCTTTCTTAAATAACGCGCACAGAACGCCCAGCGATTCTTGAAGTCGAATTCGCCTGCCAAGCGATTGAGAACTTTCGCCGCGTAATCGAACTCGTTGTTTACCTCAAACGTCTCCGGGTTGTAGGGAAGCCGCGCCGAATCTTCGATGTAGTAAACGTCATGCCCGAGTCGTTGCAGTCCGACGACATAATGAACGTGCTGCCAGATCACGCCGGCAATCGGCATCGACCCCATGAAGCCCATCACGACGACGCGCTTGCGTTTCAAAATATCTTAACAACGACGGCGGGGTTTCCGGCCACTATCGTATTTGGCGCGATCGACTTCGTCACGACCGCGCCAGCTGCAACTACGGAGTTGTCGCCAATGGTTACGCCTTTCAGAATCACCGCGTTCATTCCGATCCAAACGTTCGTGCCGATTTTTACCGGGGCGGTTTTCAATCTCGGACGCGGCGGTCGACCCTTGAAATAAGGCGCGAGCGCCTGTGCATCGATAATTCGCTGCGCCGGTTCGAGCGGATGAAAATCGGAATCGGCGATCCCGACATTCCAGGAGATGAGGCAATGTGAGCCGATGTCGATCTTCTCCTCGGCCATGATGAGCGCGCCATTGAGCAAAGTGAAATCGCCGATGGTGCAGCGGCCTTCTTCGCCAATCGCGAACGAGCAGCCGGCATAACAGGAAACATGTTTGCCGATAACAACCGCGTGCGGCTTCGTGCTGATGAGTTTGCGAAAGATCTGCGCGCTCTCGCAGTAGAAGCCTTCGCCGAATTCGACGTTTGGCGGGATCGGGTGCGGCCACCAATCTTCCTCCACATGTCGATCTTGTTTGACGTTGCTCACGTTGGAAATTTTCCGGAGGCGAACAGTTTCGCGTAAATGCCGCCGCGCGCGAGCAATTCCGTTCCGCGGCCTTGTTCAACAATGCGCCCGCGTTCGATCACGACGATCCGATCGACGTCGTGAATGGTGGCGAGGCGATGCGTGGCGATCAAAGTCGTCCGGCCGCGCATCAACTCTTTGATCGTTTCCATGATCGCCGCTTCAGTCGCGGGATCGAGTGCCGAAGTCGGTTCGTCGAGAAGCAGTACCGGCGCGTTTTTCAAAAATGCGCGCGCGGTGCCGATGCGTTGGCGCTGGCCAACACTCAATTGTCCACCGCGCTCGCCCACAGTGCTGCCGTAACCGTTTGGCAGTTGTTGGATGAACTCGTCGGCCTGCGCCCGTTTGGCGGCGTCAATGATTTCGTCGTCCGTTGCCTCGGGTCGGCCGTAAGCAATGTTTTCCCGAATCGTCGTCGAAAAGAGCAGTGTGTCCTGAAGAACGATGCCGATTTGCGCGCGTAAAGATTTCTTTTTGACCTCCCGAACATCGCGGCCGTCGAGCGTGACTGAGCCGGACGTCGGATCGTAAAAGCGCGGGACCAAACTCAACAGCGTACTTTTGCCGGCGCCAGTGCCTCCGACTATAGCGATCATTTGATTCGGTTCGATTCGAAGGTCGACAGCGTGCAGCACTTGTCGATCTTGCGCGTAGCCGAACGATACGTTGTGAAATCCGATAGCGCCTTTGGCAGATTCGATTGCGACTGCATTCGGCGAATCGACCACGTCGTCTTCTCTATCGAGCACTTCGAAGCAACGTTTCGCGCCGGCGGTTGCGCCTTCCATCGCCCACGCGGTATAAGTGATCGATTCCAGCGGTTGATAAAGCATCAGCAAGTAAGCGCTGAAAACGAGCAGCGTTCCGAGCGTCAGCGTGCCGGCGAGAACGTGCAGCGTTCCGACGTAATACATCGCCGCCGTCCCGAAAACCATCAGCGTGCTGATTACCAGCGCGCTGTTCACGTTTGTGAGCGTGAGGCGCAGGTTCGCCTGCAAACTTTGCCGGGCTTGCTGATGAAATTGCATCACTTCGAATTGTTCGCGACCAAACGCGTGTACCATGCGTATGGAGCTGAGCCCTTCCTGCGCCTGCGCCAGTACGGCGCTTTCCTGTTCTTGAATGAATGTCGATTCGCGGCGAATGCGGTGCGCGAAAAAATAAATCGCCACGATGATGAGCGGCACGATGCCTAACGAAAGCAATGTGAGTTGCCAATCGAGCCGAACCATGATCGCGAATGTGCCGATCAAGGTGATGACCGATCCGAAGATGCCGGTGAAGCCTTTGTTATAAATCGTCTGGATCGATTGTGAATCGTAGGCGACGCGAAAACTGGAATCGCTCGAACGGCGGACATCGTGATATTTGAGCGAGAGCGATTGCAAATACGCATAAAGATCGGTGCGGAGTTTGAGGAGCGCCTGCAGTCCAATCTTCACAAAAATGTAGTTCGTAATCCAATTAACGAGGCCCCAGAGAAATTGGATTACGACAAGCGCAAGGCAGAGTAGGGGAATCCAAGTGTGCCAATCGCCGGGCGGCGTTGGATTCGGCCGTAGAAAATCATCAACGATAATTTTGAATGGCCACGGTTTGAGTAGATTTAGACCGATGCCGATTAGGGAGAGCAGCAATCCCGCAGTCGTCTGTGGAAGGAATGGGCGGTAATAACGAAAGACGCGCCGGTAGATCGACATGATAATTTGAGATTGCAGATTGCCGATTTCAGATTGAACTACACACGCTCGAATTTCCGCTCAGGCTAAATCCGAAACCGGAAATCGGAAATCCGAAATTCTTCGCATGCATCATTTGCTTCAATTTTGGTCGCAATGGGTCCTGACCGGGGGTTATCTCGGAATTATCGTGTTGATGGCGATGGGGAGCACGCCGTTACCGTTGCCGGCTGAAGTGGTGGTGCCGCCTGCTGCTTTTCTGGCCGCGCAAGGCCGGTTGAGTCTGGCGGGTGTAATCCTCGCGAGCACGCTCGGTGCATATCTTGGCGCGGCGTTGATGTACTGGCTCTCACTTTGGCTCGGCCGTCCGTTAGTCGTGCGGTTCGGCCGATTCATTCTCTTTCCGCCGAAGAAATTGGAGGAAGCGGAGCATTGGCTGGCCCGTTACGAAGCCGGGGGCGTTTTTTTTGCGCGACTTTTGCCCGGAGTGCGGCATCTGATTTCCATCCCAGCCGGCATTGTGCGGATGAATTTTGCGATTTTCAGCATTTGGACGATCATCGGGTCAGCGATCTCCTGTTCAATTCTCGCTTATCTTGGGGTTCGCGCTCAGCATGTTGCGCCCGATTTACTTAAGGATCCGGGCGCGCTGATCCAATTCGTGCGCGGCCAATCGAAGTGGCTGCTTCTGGTAGTTGTTGCATTTGCAGCTCTTTACATCGTGTCAGTTTGGCTTTCCAAACGGAAATCTAACTAACGTTTCGACAAGCAAAATTAATCGAACCGTCCGCGCCGCGACGGGCGAACTTTGATTGAACAAAGGCATTGAAGCTGCTGTCAAAGGCATACAAAGCAATGAAGAAAAATAGCCAGATCTTAAAACCGCGTCCGAAACTTTCTCTTGGCGATCTCGTCCTCGCTGTCAGTTCCTGCGCCACGAACACGAAGGAAACGGTCGCGACCGTGGCTGATCTGTTGGCCAGCGGAAAAGTGCGTGTTCAGAGCGACGGCAAGTTCCTGCGCGCCAAGGTTTGCTAAGGTAATTCGACTTTCTTTTGCGCCACAAAACACTTTCGTGTTTGGCGCGCGATTCTATCTTGCGGCGTGATCGATCGTTATTCGCGGCCGCAAATGCGCGACATCTGGGCAGACGAGCGCAAATTCCAGATCTGGCTCGAGATTGAACTGGTCGCCTGCGAGGCGATGGCCGAGCTCGGCCAGATTCCGGAAAAGGACGCGACTGAAATCCGAAAGCGGGCGCGGTTTTCGATTCCGGAGATTCTCGAGATCGAGAAGCGCACTAATCACGATGTCATCGCATTCCTCGAAAATGTTGCGGCATCAGTTGGCCCGGCGGCGCGTTGGATTCATCAAGGATTAACGTCGTCGGACATTCTCGACACGACGTTGTCCGTTCAACTCACGGAATCGACTAAAATCCTGGCAGATGATTTGAAGCAATTGCGCAGCGTCATTGCCGCGCAAGCGCGCCGTTACAAAATGACGCCGATGATCGGTCGCAGCCATGGTGTGCACGCGGAGCCGATCACGTTTGGACTAAAGCTGGCGCTCATGTTCGACGAATTCGGTCGGGCGGAAGAGCGACTGGGACAAACGCTCGAGCGCATGCGCGTCGGGAAAATAAGTGGCGCCGTCGGCACGCACGCACATGTCGATCCAAAAGTTGAACGCGCAGTGTGTGAAAAGCTGGGATTGAAACCGGCGACACTTTCGACGCAGATCGTGCAACGCGACCGTCACGCCGAATTTATGACTACGCTGGCTGTGATCGCTTCCAGCATCGATCGGTGGGCAACGGAATTTCGTCATCTTCAACGAACTGAAGTCCTCGAAGTGGAAGAATATTTTAGTGAAGGACAGAAAGGGAGCTCGGCCATGCCGCACAAACGCAACCCGATCACGAGCGAGCGCTTGAGTGGTTTGGCGCGTGTGATTCGCGGCAACTCGATGGTGGCGTTGGAAAATGTCGCGCTTTGGCACGAGCGCGACATCAGTCATTCGAGCGCGGAGCGGATTATTTTGCCGGACTCGTGCATTCTGCTCGATTTCATGTTGGTGGAGTTGCGCAATTTGGTCGAGCGACTCCAAGTTTATCCCGAGCGAATGCTACAGAACCTTGAAGTCACGAAGGGACTATATTTCAGCCAATCGGTCTTGCTCGCGCTGACCCGCGCCGGGGTGCAACGCAAAACGGCTTATGAAGCGGTGCAACGCGCGGCGATGAAAACTTGGAACAGCGAGGGGACATTTGCCGACAACGTAAAACGCGAACCGGAGATCACGGCCAAGCTTTCCGCGCGTGAGATCGACCGCCTTTGCTCATTGGATGTCTACTTCCAGCAGGTGGACGGCACCTTCAAAGCGCTCGGCCTGGAATAAATCGACAACAACAAGATCGACAATCGTCAGCGAGGTCCGGTTTCGGAGAGAAGTTGCCGCTTCGCTTCCAGCCATCAGACCTTGCGTCACCCTGGAGACCAGATTCTCGTCGCCGTTCCGAAATGAAGTAAGCGCGAAGACGAACTTCCTCGTCTGATGGCTCGGCCGTCGGCGCGGATTCAATCGCTTTTGCTCGTTTTTTCGCCGGAGCTTTAAGTGTTCGGTGAACGAGGCTCATCAACGCATCGGAAAGGAACGGTTTCTCAATTGTTGCGACGATATTTGTAAAGCGCGCAGCAGCCGTCATTTCTGGCACGTGACCGGACATCAGCAGCACCGGCACGTGCGCGGTCTGCTCGTTTTCCAAAAGTCGCTCGCAAAGTTCGTCGCCGTTAAAGTCGGGCAGGCTGTAATCGAGGAGCACGAGGTCGGGAATCACGCGTTCGATCTCCCGCAAACCTTCGCTTCCACTGAGCGCAGTCGTGATCTGCAACTCCGGATTGGCGGTCGTGAGAATGTCTTCCACGAAAATTAAGAGCATCTCGGTGACGACGACGATTGTTTTTCCAGCGACCGGCGGAGTTGTTTCCAGTCGCACCCTGCGCGGCTGAGAAATCTCCGTCGCGGTCTCGCGCAAGGTTTCAGCCACAATCACTTGCCAATTCGTGATCGTTCGGCGAGTGGAGCCGGACAATTTTGTTTCGCCGAGTCGCAGTTTGGACCAATTCAGAATTTCCTGGAGCGCATCTTCGCCTTTGAGCCGACCAGTCGCGGCATGCAACACTTGGCCGCCGGCGATTTGGATCTCGCCCGTTCTCGTCCCGGAACGTAGTTCGATATTGACGCGGGAATTGGCGGCGCAATGCGCGAGGAGGACATCAATCGCGTTGAGAGCGCCGAGTGTCCCGCGACCTTCCTGTTCCAGCCACGGTCCCAGCAAAGCCTGGACCGCTGCGCCGAACGCCGGCGGATCAAACGGCTTTTCGACGAATTGGAGCGCGCCAGACGATCTGCGTTCCGCGGCAATCTCGGAAGGAATCGCGCCGCCGATCACGAGTGCGCGCGCGTTCGGGTGCGCGGCGCGAATTTTTTCGAGGAAATTTGTCAAGCTCGCCCATGGTGGATCGACATCGAGAATGAAAAGCTCGGGATCGAGATTGGAAGCCAACTCCTCGGCTTCGGCGAGAGAACGGGCGACTGCGGCGGCATGGTGCGGCGCGAATTTTTTTAGCGCCAAGCTGATCGCCACAGCAAGCGCGTCGTACTCTTCGAGAAGAAGAATGTTGCTTTGCGGCATATCCGCGCTTGCAGATTTACGACGAGTAGGCACTTGGGCAAGACTTCGAAATTTCTAGAGTACGACAAAGCTAAAGAGCTGGTCAAAGGGAAGCAGGCGCAGATTGCGTGCCCTCGGACCGACACCTGCGGTCGAATGTCGATCTATTCGTAGCGCAGCGCTTCGATCGGATCGAGGCTGGCCGCGCGATACGCCGGATAAAGGCCGAACCCGATCCCGATCGCCGAACAGACCACCAGACCGGCGATCGCCCAGCCATAGGGAAAAATCAGATCAACCTTCAACCAGGCGGCTAGCAAATCGCCACCGATAACGCCAAGAACGATCCCGAGAATTCCGCCTGCTTCGGAGATAAACACCGCTTCGGTCAGGAATTGCCGCAGAATGTCGCGGCTGCGCGCGCCGATCGATTTACGCACGCCGATTTCTTTTGTCCGCTCGGTCACGCTCACAAGCATAATGTTCATAATCCCGATGCCCGCCGCGACCAGCGCGATAAAACTAATCACGAACGCCCCGATCCGGACGATTCCTGCGACCGAAACGAACGCGCTCTTGAGCGAATCGTTGGAATAAATTTCAAAATCGTTTTCCTGGTCTGCGCGCAAACCCCGCGCGATCCGCATCGCGCCAACCGCTTTATCGAAGGTTCCATTATATGTCTCGGTTGAAAACGCCTGGGTCGCGATGTTTACCGTTCGTTTTGCTGAACCCAAATCTTCGAAGAAGCGGGTGATTGGCATGATGCAAAGATTGTCCTGACTTTGGCCGAACGCCGTTCCTTTCTCGGCCAGGACTCCGATGATTGTGTAAGTGTGACCGGTCACCCGCACCATTTTGCCGATTGGCGTTTCGTGTGGAAACAAACGCTTCTCGACCATTTTCCCCACGACGATGACGTTGCGGGCAAGATCGACATCTTCGTCGTTTATATTTCTTCCGTAACCGAGCGTATAAGCGTTGGCCGTCAAGAAACCTCGGTTTGCGCCGACAATGAGGAGATTCGGCGTCGTCTTTACTCCGTTATAAACCGCCTGGCCTTTTACTTCGTAGCCGAAACATTTCAGGCAGATTTCCCGTGCATTTGCTTCCATTAGTTTCTGGTAATGGAGCGCCTGCTGATAAGTGATGTTGCGGCGGTTCTGATATTTTTTCTTCACGTTGCCGCCGGCACTCACATTGGCCGGATACTTTGCGAACTGAAAAATGTTCGAGCCGAGAAAACTGAGACCGTTCTCGATCGAATATTGCAACGCACCGATCGCGGTCATGACCGAAATGACTGAGAAAACGCCGATCGTGATTCCAAACATGGTCAGGCCGGAGCGCAGTTTGTTCACGCCCAATGAACTCAGCGCCATCGTGATGGTTTCACTAAATTGCATGTCGATCTTCTATTCGTAACGAAGCGCGGTGACGGGATCGAGACGCGATGCCGACCAAGCCGGCGCGAAACCTGAAATCAAACCCGTCAGCACCGAGACTATCATGCTGGCAACGACTAGCCCGAAGGAAAACTGAATTGGAAACGAAGGAAAGGCTTTGCCGATTCCGAAGCACATGAAATAGGCGAGAGTCAGGCCGATAAATCCGCCGAGCAGACAAAGCGCGGTCGATTCGATCAGGAACTGCAACAAAATCGTGCGACGACGCGCGCCGAGCGCTTTGCGTGTTCCAATTTCTTTCGTCCGCTCTTTCACGCTCACGAACGTGATGTTCATGATGCCAATCGCGCCGACGAACAGCGAAAGGCCGGTAATGAAGAGGCCTGCGATAGCGATGGTATTTTTCACCGGATCAAGCGTGCTTTTGAAGGCTTGCTGCTCATTAATCGAGAAGTCTTCTTTTTTCTCCGGCGGCAAACCGCGCACGCGCCGCATGATTCCGGTCAGCTCATCCTTGGCCTCGGCGAGTTTAGTTTTGTCCTTCACCTTCACGCGCACGTCCGATTCGCCTTGATTTTCTCCCCGCACGTCCAATTCGTTTTTTAAGCTGAAGTATTTGTTAAAGGCCGCCAACGGCATCGCCACCATCGAGTCCCAGCTAAACAATCCAAGGAAAGTTCCCTGGCGTGCGTTCACGCCAATCACTTTGAACAGGTGACCGCTAATGAGAACAAATTTGTCGATCGGGCTCTCCGATGGAAACAAAACGTCGGCGACATCGTAACCGATCACGACAACTTGCGCGCCGCCGCGCGATTCGATTTCGTTAAAGAACCGGCCCTCCTTGCAGTCGATCGTCGATGTGACGGTGAAATCAGACGTGGTTCCGAGCGTGAAAACATTCTCCACTTCGTTGCCGCCATATTTGATTGAGCGCATCAAACTCGACGTCGGCACAGCCACCATCAGGTTCGAATTCGGAGTCGCGGCAATGATGCGGTTGATCGTTTCGGCGTACTCGGTCTGGATTTTTTTCCGGTCACGATAATTCCACCAATCGTCCACCGGTTTCCATGGCCATTGCGTCACGTAAAGCACGTCGTCGCCGAGAACCGCCATGCTTTTGTCGAAACCGACTTGAATTCCGCTAATCGCCGTGCCCATCAATGTTACAGCGACGA
>WNGQ01008347.1_pt1 | contig 13355 bp, 13 predicted proteins | sample 5407661 | NCBI WGS metagenome assembly WNGQ01 (sample SAMN13153382, study PRJNA577476) | soil metagenome | isolation source: 60 cm soil or saprolite under Garry oak tree replicate 2 | place: USA:California | collected 2016-06-15
ATGACATGACCCGCGCGAATTGGGCCGTAATGTTACCGCCCTCCCCGATGAAAGCGTGCGTGAAGTTCCCGGTGTTGCGCGTGAATGTGCGGTCCCCCAACCCCATCCGGCTGAGCTGGATGGTCGCACCGGCGCACGCCGAGAGTATGATCTTCGAGAAATTGCGGCCGCGACTCATGAAAATCCGCAGGGTATCGGTGACGTCGTTGAAGGACTGGGTCGCGATTTCCCAAAAGAGGTGCCCATACATCAGGTTGGGATCCGTGGTGTTGATCAGTTTTTCCATCCGCAGCGTGGCGCGCCCGGTGAAAGGCGGCGTTTCCGCGCCGGTCGGGGCGGTCGAATACACCGCAAAGACCGAATCCGCATGGCAGGTCGAGGTCCCGCTCGCCACCCGGCACACCGTCGCCAGGTACTGCGGCAGATCGGACGTGTGATAGTCGGTGATGTGAACGACCGCTCCGCCCGCCTGCACGATCACCTTGTACGTCTGGATGATGAAGTCGGGCAGATTCTGGCGCCAAATGATCTGGCGCGGTCCACCCGCACCGACGTTGATGATGCCGAGGTACGAGCCGCCGGCATCGGCTACGATGATCGTATCCTTGTAGCCGCCGAGCGTGTCGCGGGGCCAGAGCGCGATGCCCCACGGCTGTCCCCCGGCGGTCGGGATGCCCCCCGCGACGAACGCCGTGTTGGCGACCTGGAACACATCCACCCGATTGAGCCCTGGATTCGTGAGGTACAGCTCACGCAAGTTCGCGTTGTAAATGGCGTCGGCGATCGTCCCCGTGCCGGCCAGAGGCACCGTGACGCCGTTGACCACGATCACGGTATCGATCAGCGCGGTCGGGGACCGCGGCAGCCCCGCCAGCTTGACCGCGGGGTACAGCGCCGGCGTGCTGGGCGCGCTGGGCAGCAGCGACGTCGTGTTCGTGTACGAGCAATTGCGCGCCACGGCGGCGTCGCAGGCGTAGCCGCGCACGACGATCGAATGTGGCAACACACCAGGCGGCAGGACCGAGCCCAGGTTGAGGCTTGCGCGCCGGGTGACGTCGGTGAGATTGCCGGCCGCGACATTGATCGTATCGAACTTGAGCAGCACGCCACCCGTGTCGACGCGGAAGCCGATCCACGCGATCGCGCTCGCGTCGGTGGCGCGCACGATCACCGTGTCGTCCACCTCGACGCGCGCGCCGACCGAGTGGGACACCAGCGGCGGCGTAACGTCGTTCGCGGCGGACTGGATGGTAACCGTAACGACGTTCGTGAAGCCGCGCCGGCCCGCCGAGTCCTCGGCGAACCCGACGACCTGGAAGGTGCCGGTGCCCGCGAGGACGGTCAGCGTGTCGGTGTAATCGACGGTGTCCTTCAGGGCGCCCAGGAACACGATGGAGTCGTTGGGCGGCACCGTGGGGTTCGTGACGGCACTCGCCGGCGCGACCAGGAACCCGATCTTCGCGATGCCTGAGTTCTGTATGGCGCGGACCTCGATCGGAATCGAACGGTTCTGCGACGCGACCGCGCCCGGCGTCGGCGAAATCAAGATGACCTGGAGCGCCTGCACGTTCGACAGGAAGATGGAGAGCGTGTCTTCGGCGAAATTGCCGGCGCCATCGGTCGCACGGCCGACGATCGTGATGTTGCCGCCCGCACCGGAGTTCGACGGGAACGTGATCGAGCGGCCCACGGAGTACGTCTTGACCTGGCCGATGAAGCTCGTATCGAGCGTCCCGATGAGCCCGCCGCTGAACGTCAGGTTCACGCTCTTCAACGCCAGATTGTCGACCGCGGACACGTTGAAGTGGAGACCGCCGGCGATAGCCTGCGTGTCGCCCGCGGCGTTCGTGAGCGTGATGGCTGGTGGTGTGACGTCGCGTTGGATGCCGCCAATGTTGCGCGCCGTCTCGCACGCCCAGACGGCGAGTGCGAGCGCGCTCACGCAGAGCAGTGCGGTACCGCGTCTGATTCGAACCAGCCGCATGGCTACCCTCTCCTGCTGTCCGCCGAGGCCTACTGGCCCGACGGCGAGACGAGATCGTCGATGATGTGCGGCGTGATCAGAATCAGCAGATCGCGCCGGTTCTCCGTCTGGGACGTGAAGCCGAACAGCTTGCCCAGAATCGGCAGATCTACAAGGAAGGGAATTCCGGACTTCGCTACCGTGACCTCAGTCACCGTAAGTCCGCCAATTACGGCCGTTTCGCCGTCGCTGACCAGGATCTGATTGTCCGCCTGTTGCGTCTGGAACGTGAACCCGATGTCCACGGATGCCGGGCGCACGTTCGAGCGCTCCGCGTGCACTTCCATCAGGATCTGCCGCGTCCCCGTCACGTGCGGCGTCACGCGGAGATTGATACCGGTCTGCTGGAACTGCACCGTCGCACGAGGCACGTTGGTACCGCCTCCACCCCCACCGCCGACGGCGCTCACATCGATGACGCGAATTGGCACGCGGTCGCCGACGAGGATCTCGGCCTGCCGGTTATCGAGCGTCGTGATCGTCGGCTCGGCCTGGATGTCGGCGAGGTCGACCCGCTGCAGCGCCTGCACGAAGGCGGTCAGATCGAAGTTGCCAAGGGCGGTCGAGAAAATCAGGTCGAGCGCCGGGTTGACGACCTCCTGGGCCGCATTGCCGAGCGCCGACAAGGAATTGCCGCCCAGCGACACGATGTTCTCGTTGGCGGGGAAATTCGACTGCGGGACGAGCGCGTCGGGCACGCCGTCCAGATCGGTATCGACCGGTTTCGCCGTGCGCGGATCGGGACGCTGAATGAGCTTGTTGAAGAACTGCGTGGTCGAGCCGAGGTCGTATTTGACGCCCATCTCCTCGACGTCGGTGCGATCGACGAAGATGATCTTCGCCTGGATCGACACCTGGGGCGTGCGCTGGTCGAGGCCCTTCACGAACTCCACGACCTCGTCGATGCGCGAGCTGACCTCGGTGATCACGAGCGAGTTGCTCGTCGAGTCGGCGACCGCCTGACCGCGCTTGGTCAAAATCGATGCGACCGACGGGACCAGGGACGTCGCCTTCGCGTAGTTGATGCGCACCAGGCGCGTCGTGATGGGCACGGTGGAATCGGCGCGGGCCAGCTCTTTCTTGTCCACGACGTTGAGAATCCCGCCGGGCAGGTTTTGCCACGCGAGACCTTGCGACTCGAGCACCGCGTTGAGCGCGAGATCCCACGGCTGATTCTTGATCTCGGCGGTGACGTTGCCCTTGATGTCCTTGCCGAGGATGATCGTCACTGGACCGTGATGCGCGACGCCTGCGATTGCGCGGCCTCGGCGCGGTGCGTCGCCAGATACTCATCGATCGACATCGGCCGGCCCAACGACGGCGTCGTCACCCGCGCTGCCGCTTCCGGTCCGCCCGTTACCGGCGGTGCCACCTCAGCCCGCTCCGCCACCCGGCGAGGGGCGGGGCGTGGGGTTGCCGCAGCGGAAGGAGCCATCGGCGCAACGTTGTTGCTCGACCACGCCGCGAAGCTCGTCCGCTCGCTGCCGATGCGAATGCGCACCTGGCCGGTGGCGCGCTCGACTTGATAGTCCTTCAGCGCGTCCAGGTCGATCACGACGCGCACGACGTCGGGCTTGAATTGCGCGTAGCGCACGTTGCGGACGCCGCCGCGATTCTGACCGTCGTACAGCGCGACGGGTGCCGTGAGGCGTGCGCCCTGCAGATCGATCACGAGCCGCGCGGGATTGGAGAGCGTGAAGTCCTGGACGACCGCGGCGCCCTGCAGGTCGATCACGATCTCGACCTTGCCGCTCGCCGGCAGCACGCTCACCCCGCGGACTTCACCGTCGCGAGCGCTCCACCCGTCGACCGTCGTCCCCGCAAGGGCCCGGGGAGCGACGGCGACGAGCAGCGCCGCGATGGGAAGAATGGCCTTCATGGCGTCCCCTCCTGCTTGGCGAGCGACAGGGTCTCCTGCCGCTCGAACCCGAATTCCTGAACGGTGAAGACGACTTCGCGGGGCCGGATCTGCGTCACCTTCAAGCGCCCGATGATGTCGCCCGTTTTCACCCGGTAGATGCGTCGATTGGTGATGTCCCGCAGTATGGCGACACTGCGCGACGCAAAACGCCCGTCGTATACGACGGTCGTCAGCTTCAAATCGGAAATCAGCGGCCGCACGTCGCCGGTCTTGAGCAGCGACATGAACGGATCGCGCCCGCCGCCTTCGTACGAGAACACTTCGCGCAACAGCGACTGCGGATGCGCGGCCAGAGTATCGGACGCCCGCTCCGCCTGCTGTGCGGCCGCGGGCAGCGCGAACGCGACGAACGCGAGCGCGACGCTAGCTGCGTGCACGCGGAGCTCCGGCCGGCTTGCCCGCGGGGGGCGGCGGCGGCTTGGCCGCCTTCACGAAGGTGCGAATCGCGAATTCGGCGAGCAGCAGCGCACCCGCCGTGTCGCCCAGCAGCTTTTGCGCAGCCGGCGTGGCGGTCGCCAGGGTGACGTCCTGCGGCACGACGATGCGCGGCAGCGACGCGACATCAGCGAGGTATTCGCCGATTTGATCGTAGTGGCCGTAGATCTCAAGCCGGTACCGATAGGTGTCGAACGGCGAACCGGGCTCGGGGCTGAGCGGCTGAATCTTGCCGAGGGTGATCCCGCGAACCTTGGCTTTGGTCGAGATGTCGTCGATCAGCGTCGGGACCTCGTTGCGCTCCGGCACCAGCCGCCGCATCAACTCGAGCGAGCCCTGATATTCCTCGACGCGCCGCCGCAGATCGTCGATGCTCCCACTCGCCAGGTCCGCCTTCGCCGCGGCGACGATTCGCTCGAGACTATCGGACTCCGCATTCGCCGACCGGATCTGCTCCACGTCGGGCGTGTGCTTCTTCGTCCAGAAGAAGTAGCCGCCCGCCCCGGCGACGAGGATGAGCAGCGCCATGATCTGGCTGCGCTGGTCGGTCGGTAACAGTGCCATGCGCCTACCTCACCGACTGCACGAGCGGGACCGTTCGGATGTAGACCGAATCCGCGATTCTGTAGCTGACCGTCACCGTGAACGCCGTCACGGGCCGATCCGCCTCGATCACCGTCTGCGAGGCGGCGGGCGTAACGTCGGTGAACCACGGCGACGCCGCGAGCTGTCGCAGAAACGTCGTGTACGCCTGGATGTCCACCGTCCGTCCCTCGATGGAGATCTTCACCGCGGGCCGGCCGATCGTATCCCGCTCGATCGTCGCGGGCCCGTTGGCCGCCGGCTGCCCCGGGCCGGGCGCGACGATGGTAGACACCGTCTGCACGCGCGTGATCCAGGTGTATGGCGGCAATGCCTTCGTCGCCTGATCGAGCACGTGCGGCCAGATGTAGCGGTCCGCATCGATGTCGCGGATCACATTGATCTGGTAGAGCAGCGAATCGCGCACTTTCTCGGCCTGACGCTTCTGCGCAATGACGATGTCGTACCGGCGCTTTTCAGTCCGAATGTTCTCGAGCCGGATCTCCGCCGCGGCGAGTCGCGCCCGATCGGTGATGAAGAGGAGCGCCCCGCCACCGCCGACGACCACCCACGCCGCGATCGCGCCGATCAGGAATGGATCCTTGACCTGCGCGATCAGTCCCTTGAAATCCGGCAGCGCGAGCTGGAAGCCCGCGCCTTTGGCCGCCTTCTTCTTTCCCGGGATTAGGTTTATTTCAATCATGCGGCGCGCCTCAGCGCCAGGCCGACCGCCAGCATGAGCAGCGGGGCGACCTCGTCCACCGGGACCGTCTCGAACACGTCATCCTTCACGCGCAGGCGCTGCACCGGATTGGCCAGCTCGATCGGCACTCTGAGTCGGGCGCCGAGCGCATCGTTCAGACCCGGAATGCGCGCACCGCCGCCCGTCGTGTAGACGCGCGACAATCCCCCGGCATTGCGCGACGCGGTCGCGAGGAACGCCGCGGCGCGCTCCACGCCGACCGCAATCTCCTCGCCGCGCGCGCTCACGTAGCCGGCAAGATCGGCGTGCTGCGACGCGCCCTGAATAACCCGCTCGGCTTCCTCGCTCGCGAGTCCTTTTTCGCGCTGCAAGTCTTCGCGGAAGCGCCGCGTGCCGACCGAGAGATCGCGCGTGAGGACGGGAACGCCGTCCTCGAGGATGTTCACGTTGGTCACTTCGTGACCGATGTTGACGAGACCGACGACGCCCTGCATGGCGTCGGGATGGTTCAGCTCGAAGGCGTTGTGAATGGCGAACGCGTCGACGTCGATGATGGAGGGATCGAGTCCGGCTTCGCTGAGCAGGCCGACGCGGCTCTCGACGAGCTCGCGCTTGGCAGCCACGAGCAGCACGTTCATCTGGAGGCCTTCGGCGTCGGGATCGAGGATCTGGAAATCAAGTTCCACGTTCGCCATGTCGAACGGCACGTGCTGCTCGGCTTCCCACCGGATGACTTCGCGGGCATCCCCTTCTTTCATCCGGTCCATCTGAATCTTCTTGACGATGACGTCACGGCCCCCCACGGCCGTAACGACGGATTTGCGCTTGACGCCGGCGGCTTCGAACAGCCCCCGAATAGCCTCCGAAACCAGGCCGGGGTCCATGACCTCGCCCTCGACGATCGCATCGGCGGCGACTTCGGTTGTCGCGACTTTGGTCAGCTCAGCTTCGCTGCCCCCATGGTCAATGACCACGAGCTTGATGATACCGGAGCCGATATCCAGCCCGACTGAGGTTTTTTTGCCACCGAATAACCCAAAAAGGGCCATATGCACCTTTTTGCGTAGAGACAAGAAGGGGCGAGGGCAAACTACAATAGGCCCCGCCCCTTATCCTGTCAAGCCTCGAATCGACTTGAGGCCGAAGCAACAACTATCGCCGCTGCTTCTACTTACGCCACTTTTAGTAGAGCTGAACCCACCCGCGTTGCCGCATCATCGAGATCTGGCTCGTGGCCTGCAGAGCCGATAAGATGCTGCAGCTAGAGTAGTTCAGCGTCGCGTGACCACTCACGTTCTGAGTCGACAGGTCGGCGTTCTTGGCCATGACGCCACCCCAGAAGTGCGCATCGGTGTTACCACCACCTGCGGTCTTAATGTCTTGCTGAATGATCGCGATGCCAAAGAACTGGTAAGAGCCGTTAACGTTCAACGTCCCGTCGACCAACAAGACACCTTGGCCCTGGTCGCCGTTGAGCGTGACGTCACCGGTGATGTGGATGATCGGGAAGTAGTCGCCGCACGTACTGGTCGGATTTAACCCGTCACCCCAGTTCAGGAGATCGGTCTTATCACAGCCGGTCGGGCCACCGAAGTTCGGGTTGGTCTTATACACGCCCGGCCCTAACGTAATGTTGGCGCGGGCGGCCAGCTGAGCGTACGTCGCCCCGCCGAAGTTCGTGAACGAATTGTTGTTGATGCTCGGGTCGTTCACGACCGCGGGATACCCCTGCACCGCCCCGTTACCACTCGTCCCGACGTTGGCACCCGGGTCGCGAATACCAGCCTGGGGGGCCCCTGGCGGATCGCAGTTAACCCAGCCAGTGGGAACCTGGTCGTACCCGTTGACGTCCGCGTTACCGGACAGGCTCACGCCACCCTGTGTCGTGAGCGAAGCATGGATCCCGAAGTCGACTGGCGCGAGGCGGGTAATCATCCCAATGCGCTGGCGCGCACCGGCGCCGCCGGCGAGCGGGCCGTTGGCACTCGCCCGATCGCGTCCTGTGACGTCGATCAGGAAGATGTTGTTCCCGAGCTTGTAGCTGTACCCGAAGTATCTCCCTGTGCCGCCAGGTGTGGACCCCTGCGCGCTCACCGAGTAGATGGGCACGGAGTCCTGCGGATACGCGTTGCGCTTGTTCATCGAGTCGGGCTTCCAGCTAATCACGCGCTCCTGCACACCCGCCTCGGCGGCGCCGAACGACGTTTGCACGCGGCGCTGATTCTCGCCCACCCGCTGCTCCTGGGTGCCGGCGAAGAACGCTCCGGCGACCAGCGCCCCGACAACGACCAGGGCGAAGATCGCAACCGCGAGCGCCATACCGCGCTCGTTCCGCAGAATCCGTTTCATGCCTCTCTCCTTCATGGGTTCCGGACGGCCCTAGAACCGCCGGTTATTCCGCAACGCGACACTCGTGACCATGCTGTCGACGATCGTAGCAGCCGTACCCTGGCCCCCGACCCGGACCGCGCTGGTGGTTCGCGCGCGCACCGTGATGTCAATGCGAGCGACCTTCGTCCTGATAGCGGTAACGGCACCGGTCGAGTCGTAGAACGCGAACGACAGTCCGTTCGGGAGCACAGGGCCGATGAGCGGCTGTGGCGTTCCGCCCGTGGGCCCATAGCCGATGTAGTACAGCGTGTCTCCCGCCGGCCGAAAGAGCTGATATGTGATGCGCTCGAAGCCCCAGACCGGCGCCCCGACCGGAATGGCACCGGCCACATTGTTACCGGCGAAGAAGTTGCCGTCCCACGTCACCAGCGTTCCCGGTTGCGGCGGGGCCAGTCCGACCGCCGGGCAGAGCAACGGCGCCGCGGCAGTCAACCTCGCCGGCACGTAATAATCATCGAGTCGGGACGTCGGGTCGGCATCCAGATATACGAACATGGAATCCGTGCCGACCAGGATGCTCCGAGCACCGAAGAACATCGGGTCCCCGGCCTGCCCGCCCCGGATCGTCATTTGCCGACCGGCTGTAATACCGTTCAACGCCGGAGCGACGCAGACGAAACTGGTCCAGCGCATCGCCCGAATCGAGAGACTCGTCGCCGACATGGCGGTGATATCGCCGTCGGACGCGTCGAGCTCACGAAACTCAGCGGGCATGATGTTACCCGCCGCGCGAATGTTCTGGGACAGATCGATCCGCGCGGTCTGCGCCATGTAGAGGCGCTGATTGTTGACGAGCACGCGGTAGAGCGCGGCGCTCACAATTCCCAAGAGGACTAGCGCGACCAGCAGCTCGACCATCGTGAAACCGCGACGGCTCATGAGAACGCGTTGCATGGGATCGTCGTCTCCGTGGAATCGCTGCGGACGCGATTCTTGATGGTCTTGTAGGTCGTCACGATCTTGAGCCGGTAGTTCTGATTCCCGGCATCGGTAAACGCCCACCGGTTGATCGCCACCCAGGTCGACCCGCGATACAGGGTGTCCTGGCCGGGGAGGCGCTGTGTGTCGATGCACCCCGCGATACGCATCCGCTCGAGCCGGCGCGAGGCGAATGCCGCCGCCGTGGCGGAGCGCTGCCCGCGCGCGAGCATGCGTGTCACCAGCGCGCCCGTCGTGACCAAGCCGAGCAGGCCGACGGTCAGGACGATGATGGCGATGATGATCTCGATGATCGTAAAGCCGCGCTCGTTCTGTTTGATGTTCATTGCCGGGTCACCTTCCCCACTTGGTTAATCACCACGGAGTCGCGGTAATGCGCCCCGACGATGTGAACGTAGGTCGGCGACGACGCGAACGGCATCCGAATCCCGCGCGGATCGTAGACGATCGACGCGACATCGGGAGACAACGTCACACCGAACTCATCGCCGACGAGCTTCTTGGTGCCCACCCCGACCGCCGCGAACGGCGGCGTCATCGCGCAGGCCGTCACCCACACGCTGTCGACGGTCATGTTCAGCGTGGCGTTGCAGCCGCGCGCAACCGCTGTCCCCCGTGCCGTCGCCGCCAATGTCCCGAGCAGCGCCCTCGCGCTGCGGATGTTTTGCTTCTCGAGACTGCTCCGGAGCCGGGGGAAACCGATCGCCATGATCACGCCGGCCAGCACAAACACGAACATCATCTCGATAAGGCTGAACCCTTTGCGACTCATGTGCCCTCCATTGGGCGGCTCCTACTTACACGTTCCATGCCTCAACGTAACTCCAAATACACCACAGAGATACGTTGACGTAAGTCGCTGAAAAACACCGCAGAATCCTGCACTTGTGCAGAGTTTTGCACTACCCGATGCCGTACCGATCGATCTTGTAAAACAGCGTCCGGAGGCTCACACCGAGGCGCTTCGCGGCTTCACGGCGATTGCCGTTGGTCGCTTTCAAGGCCTGGGTGATGACGTCCCGCTCCGCGGTCTCGACGACCGATTTGAGGGTCCCGTCCCCTGCGTCCTCACCCCCTGACCCCCTCTCCACTTCGTGGCGAGGGGGAACGACACTGAAGTCGCCTCGATCCAAGACCGCCTTCTCGCTGAGCACCGCCGCGCGCTCGATCGCGTTCTCGAGCTCCCGCACGTTCCCCGGCCACTCCTGCCGCTCGAGCCAGGCGACGGCATCGTCGCTGAGGGAGAGGGGCCGGCCGAAGCGTTGCGCGAGACGGGCGGCGAAATGCCGTGCCAGCGGGGCGATGTCGTCCTGGCGCTCGCGCAGCGGCGGCAATTCGATCACGACGACATTGATGCGATAGAACAGATCCTCGCGAAATTGGCCGGCCCGCACCTCGGCCTCGAGATCGCGCGCGGTAGCGACCAACACGCGCGCGTCCACCCGGCGCGTCTTCTGATCGCCCACCCGCCGGATCTCACTCTCCTGCAGCACGCGCAGCAGCTTGGCCTGCAGGCCGATCGGCAGCTCGCCGATCTCGTCCAGGAGCAACGTGCCGCCGCTCGCTTGCTCGAACAGGCCGGCCTTGTCGCCGCTCGCCCCGGTAAAGGCGCCGCGGACGTGACCGAAGAGCTCGGACTCGAGGAGGGTCTCGGGGATGGCCGCGCAGTTGATGCCGACGAATGCCTTGCTCGCGCGCGGGCTGGCGCGATGAATGGCGCGCGCGATCACTTCCTTCCCGGTGCCGCTCTCACCGGTGATGAGCACGGTGGTGTTGTGCTCAGCGACGCGCGCCACGAGCGCCAATGCCTGGCGCATCGCCGCGCTTTCAACGATGAGACCGCGCTCGGCGGGTCCGGCGGCCAGCTGCGCTCTGAGGCCCGCCACCTCCTGCCGCAATCGTTCCCGCTCCTCGGCCTTGCGGAGGGTGAGCACGACTTCGTCGGGCCGGAAGGGCTTGGGGAGATAGTCGTAGGCACCTTCCTTCATGGCGGCAATCGCGGCGTCTTCGCCACCGTAGGCGCTCATCACGATGACGAGCGCATTGCCGCCGCGCTGCCGGTACGAGCGCAGGAACGTCAATCCATCCATCTCGGGCATCCGCACATCACACAGCACGAGATCGAACGCCTCGGCGATGGCGCGCTCGAGCGCCCGCTTGCCGTCTTGCTCCGCGGTGACGGTGTAGCCGGCATCGGTCAGCAGTAGCCCGAGGCTCTGCCGGAGGCCCGGCTCGTCGTCGACGATGAGGACGCGCTTCATCTGGGGAGCGCGATCGGAAAGAACAGCTTGAATGCGGCACCGCCTTCTCGGGCCTGATCGACCCACACGACGCCGCCCATCTCGTGAACCGAGCGCGCGACGATCGCGAGGCCGAGCCCGGTGCCGTGCCCGGGCTCCTTGGTGGTGTAAAACGGCTCGAAGATCTTCTCGCGGTCCTCGGGCGTGACGCCTGGGCCGGAGTCGGCCACGAAAATCAGTGTACCGGGTTGACCGGCGGCGAACTCGACCCGCGCGGGCCGCCGCTCGGACACGCGCGGGAAGCGCACATCGCCCAGGTCGCTCGCACGCTTGGGCAACGACTGCCCTGGCTCGTACGCCCAGCGTCGCGCGCCGATGATGATGGAGCCACCCGGCGGCGTCGCATCGATGGCGTTGAGCAGCAGGTTCACGAGTGTCTGCTCGAGCACGTGCGCGCGTCCCATGATCTCCGGCACGTGCATTCCCAGATCGGCATCGGCGGTCACGTTGCGAAAGGCACCCTGGGCCCTGAGCAATTCGAAAGCGGCGCGCACGATCCTGTCGGGATCGACGGGGACGAGAGGATCCTCCTGCGGTCGCGCGTAGTCGAGCAGGCTGCGGACGATGCGATCGACGCGTTCCAGCTCGCGCGTGAGACCAGCCATGACCTCCGGATCGGCACCGCGTCGCCGCAGCACCTCGACGTATGTCCCGATAGCGCCGAGGGGGTTGCCGACCTCGTGGGCGAGGCCGGCCGCGAGGCGCCCGATGCTCGCCAGCTTCTCGGAGCGCACGAGCTGGCTCTGCGCGTCGAGGAGCCGGTCCGTCATGCGGTTCAAGCGTTCGGCGAGGGTGGCGAAGTCACGGGTGTCGGCGTCCGGCGCGCGCGCCTCGAGGTCACCGTCGGCGACCGCATCGGCTGCGTCCATCACTCGACTCAAGGGGCGCAACACCAGACGCGTGACCAGCGATCGCCCGTACAGCACGAAGATGCCCACTTCGGCGGCAACGAAAATGACCACGAGGACAATGCCGCGCTCGGGCGAGATCGCGAGCGCGAGCTGCGAGGTGGCCACGCCAACGAGGATCGCGAAGGCGGCGAGAAAGGTGAGATAGAACAGCAGCTCGACGCGCAGCGCCGATTTGGGCCGTGCCATTAGCGCCCCAAGATAAGACAAAAAAACGAAGCGGCGGGGTTTCCCCCGCCGCCGTGGTGCATCAAGCCTGAGCCCTTACCTTACTGACACTTCGGCTCGCCTTCCTTGTTGGCAGGCAACAGCGGAGTCGAACCCACGTAAATCACGCAGGTCTTCGTCGTCGTGGTGTGGGCCACCAGGGCGGTCCACCCGTCAGCCGTCACTTGGATGGTGGGGCCAACCACGCCGGTGGTCGTCGCGTACTGAATACCACCCACGCCGATCGTGTTCGTGTATTTCACCGAGTCGGCGAAGAACGCCTCTTCGGCCGTCACGAGGTTCCGCAAATCCGACTTCATCGATGCGAGGTACGCCTTCTCCTTCGTATTCGCGAACTTCGGAATCGCGATCGCGGCCAAAATGCCGATGATCACGACCACGATCAGAAGCTCGATCAGTGTGAAACCCTTGCGGTTCATCTGAACTACCTCCCCTGTAAGGATCTAGCTGTAAGGATCTAAGACATGGGCGACACAGTTATTCCGAAGGTCCAACGAGGTAAGTCATTGTCGAAACATCCGATACCAACTCTGCTCGCCAGCGAACCGCTTGGCCGCCGAGTCGGCTAGCGCGGCCGCTTGCGCGCGATGCTGGCGCGCGAGCTCGAGCACAAACTGGGCGCGCAATGTCATCCGGCCCCCCAAAGGCGACTGCTTTCCTCGGTCGATGAGCGGCACGGCCGACGCAGTATCCCCGATCCCGATCAGAAAGATCGCGTACGCGTCGTAGAGAGACGGATCCTGTGAAAACAGCGAGTCCGCGATCCGATATTCACGGCGCGCTCCGGCGGTATCACCGATCCCGGCGAGGACGGCGGCCGCGGATGCGTGGCCGCGATACGATTCTGGATGATCGCGGAGCAGCGTGAGCACCTGCGATCGATTGTCGCGCCAGGCGGGCAGTCGCGCGAACGAGCGACTGCCAC
>WNGQ01004787.1_pt1 | contig 13354 bp, 8 predicted proteins | sample 5407661 | NCBI WGS metagenome assembly WNGQ01 (sample SAMN13153382, study PRJNA577476) | soil metagenome | isolation source: 60 cm soil or saprolite under Garry oak tree replicate 2 | place: USA:California | collected 2016-06-15
CCAGATGCCGTCCCACTGGGGACACAAGGCGCTGAACATCGTCAGCCAGTCGAGCCCGACGGGAACGCAGTTCGTCCAGGCCGTCGGCTGCGCCGAAACGTGGCGCCGCTCCAGGGGCGGCGACGCCCTGCGGGACGCGCCCGTGCACGGCGACGAGCTGGTGTACTGCTCCGCCGGCGACGGCGCGACCAGCGAAGGCGAGTTCTGGGAGGCGCTGAACGCCGCGAGCAACCTGAAGCTCCCCGTCCTGTTCATGATCGAGGACAACGGCTACGCGATCTCCGTCCCGGTCGAGGTGCAGACAGCGGGCGGCTCGATCTCGAAACTCGTCGGCGGCTTCCCGGACCTCCACGTCGAGGAGGTGGATGGCTGCGACCCGGTGGCGTCTTACGAGGTCGTCGCCCGCGCCGCCGCCCATTGCCGCCAGCGCAAAGGCCCGGCCCTGGTGCACGCCCACGTCACGCGGCCGTACTCCCACTCGCTCTCCGACGACGAGGTCCTCTACAAGCCCCCCCGCGAGCGCGCCGACGAGGCCAAGCGGGACTGCGTCGTCACTTTCCCCGAGCGCCTGCTCGCCGAGGGGATCGCTACCGACGCGGAGCTGGAGGCGATCAAGCAACAGGTGGAGGAGGAGATCCAGGTCGCGACCGACATGGCGCTCGCCTCGCCGCAGCCCAGCCCCGAGACGGCGCTGCGCTACGTATACTCGCCCGAGGTCGATCCCACGTCGGAGCAGTTCGACACGGAAGACGACCCGATGTTCAGCGGAGATCCCACCACCATGGTGGATCTCCTCAACGGCTGCCTGCGCGACGAAATGGCGCGCGATCCGCGCATCCTGGTGTTCGGCGAGGACGTCGCGGACGTGAGCCGCGAAGCGCACCTCCCCGAGGTGAAGGGGAAGGGCGGGGTGTTCAAGGTCACCTGGGGGCTGCAGCGCCAGTTCGGGAGCGAGCGCGTGTACAACACGCCCCTCGCGGAAGCAAGCATTGTGGGTCGCGCCATCGGGCTCGCGACTCGAGGTTTGAAACCCGTCGTCGAGATCCAGTTCTTCGACTACATCTGGCCGGGGTACCACCAGCTCCGGAACGAGCTCGCTACCTTGCGCTGGCGCTCCAACAACGCATTCAGCTGTCCGCTCGTGGTGCGGGTCACGTACGGCGGTTATCTGCGAGGCGGCGGGCCCTACCACTCCCAGACGGGCGCCGTGCTGTTCACCTCGATCCCCGGCCTGCGGGTCGTATGTCCCGCGACCGCCCTCGATGCCAACGGCCTGCTGCGCACCGCGATCCGCTGCGACGATCCGGTGCTGTTCCTCGAGCACAAGCATCTCTACCGCCAGACGTACAACAAGGCTCCGAATCCCGGCCCCAACTTCATGATCCCCTTCGGCAAAGCGAAGGTGGTGCGGCCCGGAACCGACCTCACCGTCGTGACCTATGGCGCGGTGGTGCAGCGGGCGCTCGTGACGGCGAAGCAGCTCGAGGCCGAGGATCGCGTGAGCATCGAGGTCATCGATTTGCGCTCGCTCTCACCCGTCGACTGGCCCGCCGTCGCGGCCTCGGTGCGGAAGACGAGCCGCGTCCTGGTCGCGTACGAAGACCCACGGTCGTGGGGTTACGGCGCCGAGATCGCGGCGCGCATCGCGGACGAGTGCTTCTCCTGGCTCGATGCCCCGGTGAAGCGCGTCGCGTCGACGGCCACCTTCGTGGGATATGCGCCGGACCTGGAGGACTTCATCCTCCCGCAGCAGGAGGACCTGGCCCGCGCGATGCGGGAAGTCCTCGCCTTCTAAGGTGGTGGCGGGGGCGCTTCGCCGAGCGCTTCCCGTATTTCGGCGGCGGCCGCGATGGCGTGATCGACGTCGCGAGACAACGCCCGGGCCTGCTGGGTCGCGTTGGTGAGATCGCCCAGGACGGCCGCGACGCCCGCCGATCGCAGCCGCAGCAGGTCGAACCGCACGTTCTGCATCGCGAGCCCGCACGACTCGAGCTGCTCCTCCACCTGATGACGCCGGTCGAACAGGTCCACCAGGGCTTGTCGCTGCCGCTGCAACAGACTGAGCTGCCGGTCCCGCTCCATCCCCTCGGGTTGGCGCGCCGTCGCCGCGACCTTGTCCTCGATTCGGGCGATCGCCCCCTGATCCACGCCGCCGCTCATCGAGTGTAGCATCCGCGCGAGATCCTCGGCGCGCTTGAGCAGCGCGTCGACGGTGGTGGCCACATCGGGCAGCAGCTTGCGCTCCGAGCCGGGCAGCTTGTCCAGCGTCGCGAGGATCGCCCGACGGTCGCTCCGCGCCTGTTGGACCACCGCGATCTTGCCTCCGAACTCGTCGGGGCTCGCGGGTCGGAGGTCCCGGCCCCGTCGACTTCCGCCTCCCGCTCCGACGGCGTCCGGCGCGATAGGCCGGGCCAGCACATCCCGCCAGGAGTACCCCGCCTGCCACAGCCGGATGTATCGCGGGACCATCCGGAGCGCCATGATGCCCGCGACAACGATCGACCAGCTCGGGACGTGATTCCCCGTCGCAATGTCGATGAGCAGCAGCGGCCCGCTGACCGAGACCCAGCGCACGAAGCTCGCGCGCGCGTCCCGGACGATCGCCGGCTCGCCGCCCGCCGTCGCTGGAGCCGGCTCGCGCCGCGGTGGACGACCGCGCGGCTGGGGGCGTCGCGGAGGCGGTGGCAGGACCGTCGGCCGGAGCGCGCGCGCCGGCGCGGCGGCTGCGCCGCGGGGCCGGTGCGGCGTCGCGCTGCGGGCCTCGAGCGCGCGCCGCAGGACGTCTGCCGTGGACCATCGGTCCTCGGGGTCCTTCTCCAGGCAGCGCATCACCGCCGCAGCGAGATCCTCGGGGCAGTCGGGACGCTTGTCGGTCACGAACGGCGCGCGCTCAGTGATCTGTTTCATCAGGATGCCGGGGACCGTAGGCGCCTGGAACGGCAGCTCGCCGACCAGCATCTGGTAGGAAACGACGCCGAGACTGTACAGGTCCGAGCGGCCGTCGATTTCCCGGTCCCCCGCGGCCTGCTCGGGACTCATGTAGTGGGGCGTCCCGATGGCCACCCCCGTCGCGGTGAGCGTCGCGCCTCCCGTCGTGGAGGAGAGCGCCTTGGCGATCCCGAAGTCGGTGACGACGACGCGGCCCCGGCTGCCTTCGAGCAGGATATTGTCCGGCTTCACGTCCCGGTGAATGATCCCGAGCGCGTGCGCGGCGCCGAGGGCGTCGGCCGTCTCCATCATGATGCGGCGCGCTTCCTCGGGGGGAAGGCGGCCGCGGCGCTTCAACTTCGCCCCCAGCCCCTCTCCTTCCACGTACGCCATGACGAAGTAGACGAGGCCGTCGGGGCTCTCGCCGACCGAATGGATCGGGACGATGTGGGGATGCGACAGCCGCGCCGCCGTCTCCGCCTCGCGCAGGAAGCGGATGCGGGTCTCTTCACGGAAGCCGAGCTCCGGGGGCAGCACCTTGACCGCCACGCGCCGCTTGAGCCGCTCGTCGCGGGCGTTGTACACGACCCCCATGCCGCCGCGGCCGATCTCTCCCTCGAGGGTGTAGGAGGTGCCCAGTGCCTGGCTCAAACGGGCGGTGAGCGCCTTGTCGGCTTCGTTCATGCGGCTCCGGGGGAAACCACGGCGCATAGATTTAGCCCCTCGCGGAGAGCCGGGCAACTGCCAATTACGTCTTGGGTTGCCGCATCCTTCGGTCGGCGCGGCAGGCGCTGCCTAATTGGCGGCGCGAACTCGGAACGGAAGCGCCGTGCGCGGTGTTTTCTGCTGGCATGCGTGATGCGCACAGGCGTCACGGCGTTAGTGTGATTCCTCAATCGTGTGAGTGAGCAAAAATGAGTGAGAAACTGACCCTCCCCGTGCTCCCCCTTCGGGACATGGTGCTGTTCCCGGGCGTCACGGCGCCCATCGGAGCCGGCCGGGCGGCCACGCTCCAGGCGATCGAAGCGGCGCTCAAGAGTCCATCCCGCCGCATCTTCGCGGTGATGCAGCGGGAGAATATCGATCTCGTGTCCCCGGCGGGATTGCACGCGTTCGGGACGGTGGCCCGGATCGGCCAGGTCCAGCGCGGCCTCGGGGGGGTGCAACTCTCGCTGCACGGGGACGTGCGCGCGTCGGCGGTCCACTACCGCGACGCCGGCGGCTACCTCGTCGCAGACCTCCTGGAAGCGGGCGAGCTGCCGCCGCTCAATCCCGAGGACGCGGCGTTCGTGGGCCTGTACCGCGAGACCCGGCAGCGTGCCGGTGAGCTCGGCCAGAAAGCGGGGCTCCCCGAAGAGGTCGTCAAGCAGGTGCTCGAGGGCGTGACCGACCCAGGACGGTTCGCCGACCTGGTGGCGGGGCATCTCGACATCAAGCCCTCCGACCGCCAGACGCTGCTCGAGACGCTCTCCGTGGAGGAGCGGCTGCGGCGCGTGCTGGTGCACGTGCAGCGCCAGATCGGCGTACTCGACGCGCAGGAAGAGATCAAGTCGCAGGTGCAGGAGGAGCTGGGCGAGCGGCAGCGGGAGATGCTGCTGCGCGAGCAGCTCAAGGCGATCCGCAAGGAGCTGGGCGAAGGCGACGACGCGAGCGAGGTCGAGGAGCTGCGCAAGCGCTTCGAGGCGATCAAGCTCCCCGAGGCCGCCCGCAAGGAAGTCGATCGTGAGCTCGACCGGCTCGAGCGCGCTAACCGCGATTCGATGGAAGGTCAGGTCATCCGGACCTATCTCGAGACCATCGCGGAGCTTCCCTGGGACAAGCGGGTGGAAGAGTCGCTCGACTTGAAGCGCGCCGCGGAGATCCTCGAAGAGGATCACTACGGCCTGAAGGACGTGAAGGATCAGGTGCTCGAGTTTCTGGCCGTCCGGCAGCTGCGCCAGCAGGGCCGGGGGACGTCGGCGCCCGGCAACGAGGACGACAAGCAGCTCAAAGGGCACATCCTGCTTTTCGTCGGCCCCCCGGGCGTCGGGAAGACCTCGGTCGCCAAGTCGATCGCGCGGGCGATGGGACGGCCCTACGTCCGCATCTCGCTCGGAGGCGCGCGCGACGAGGCCGACATCCGGGGTCATCGCCGCACCTATGTGGGCGCGATGCCGGGGCGGATCATCCAGGGGATGAAGCAGGCGGGGGCGAAGAACCCCGTCTTCCTGCTCGATGAGGTGGACAAGCTCGGGATCTCCTTCCAGGGCGACCCGGCTGCCGCATTGCTCGAGGTGCTCGATCCGGCGCAGAACGATTCGTTCACAGACCATTACCTCGGCGTGCCCTTCGACCTGTCGGAGGTGTTGTTCGTCGCGACGGCGAACTTCCTGCAGTCGATCCCGGGACCGCTGCTCGACCGTCTGGAGACGGTCAACTTCGCAGGGTACACGGAGCGCGAGAAGCTGGAGATCGCGAAGCGCTATCTCGTGCCGCGGCAGCTACAGGAGAATGGCCTCACGGCCGAGCAGTTCGCGGTCACGGATGACGCGCTCAGCGACCTCATCACGAGCTACACGCGCGAGGCCGGGGTGAGACAGCTGGAGCGCGAGATCGGCAAGCTGGGTCGCAAGGTGGCGCGCCAGATCGCCGGCGGTGAGGCGGCAACGGTGGTCGTGGACGCCAAGAACGTGCACGATCTCATCGGCCGGCCCAAGGTTCATCCCGAGCGGAAGGCGCGGGAGGATCAGGTCGGCGTGGCGACGGGCATGTACTACACGCCCGTGGGCGGGGACATCATGTTCGTCGAGGCGAGTGTGATGCGCGGCAAGGGAGAGCTCCTCCTCACCGGCCAGCTGGGCGACGTCATGAAAGAGTCCGCCCGCGCGGCGCTGACGTACGCCAAGTCCCATGCCGAGCAGCTCGGTATCTCGCAGGACGCGTTGAACGGGACCGACGTACACATTCACGTGCCCGCCGGTGCGATCCCGAAAGACGGACCGTCCGCGGGGGTGACCATGGCGACGGCGCTTGTCTCGGCGCTGTCACGGCGCTCGGCACGCCACGATGTGGCGATGACCGGCGAGGTGACGTTGCGCGGCCGCGTGCTCCCGATCGGCGGCGTCAAGGAGAAGGTGCTCGGCGCCGTGCGCGCCGGAATCCGGGAGATCATCCTCCCCAAGGACAACGAGGCGGACCTGGTGGACCTCCCCGAGGACGTGCGGCGCACGCTCACAGTGCATCTGGTGGAAGAGCTCGGCGACCTGTTGTCCCTAGCGTTGCGCGGGGCGCGGTTCGAAGCCGGTCACCTGCTGTTCGAGGAAGGGGACGCGCCCGCCGAGCCGAGTCTCATCGCGAAACAGAACTAGCGCGCCGCCACTCCTTCCAGCACCAGGCGCACGGCGGCGTCCTTCCAGCGGCGTGACAGCGCGGGCTCGTCGCTCCCGAGCGACGGAGCGCTCGCAGCGATGAGCGATTCCAGACCGAGATAGGCAATCATCAGGACCAGCGCCTGAGCCGCCGTGAGGTGCGGGTCGACGTCGTCGCGCACCTGGCCCAAGCCCTGTCCCTCGGCGAGCAGCACGACCAGGCGGCTGATCGCGTGGGCGAACGGGCGCGCATCAGAGCGACCGGCCTGGGTGAGCAGCGTGACCAGATCGGGATTGCGCGCGAGGAAATCGAACTGTGCCTCGAGGGCAGCCCGCAGCCGCTCGAGCGGACCTGCAGCCGCGCCGGTGCCAAGTGCGACTGCGGTGAGCGCCTGCTCCAACTCCCGCGCTCCGCGGGACAGGACGGCCTGAAAGAGTCCTCGTTTTGAGTGGTAGTAGTAGAACAGCAGCTGCTTGTTCACGCCGGCGCGCCGGGCGATCCGGTCGACCCGAGCGCCCGAGAACCCCGCGCTCGCGAACTCGTGTCGGGCGGCGGCGACTATCCGTAACGCCCTATCATTATTTAATTTAGGTGGCATGACCGCAAACCCTCAACCGGATGGTTGAGGAATTCTAGCGCCTGGAAGGACTAGCCGCCAGGGCGAGATTGGCCGGCGCCTTCGGGACCCCTTCCTTGAGAAAGGCGATAAGCACGCGGTTCAGCGACTCAGCCTCCTCCTCTGGAGCCGCGTGCCCGGCGTGCTGAATGAGGACGAAGGCGACGTGCGGCAGCTCGCTCGCGAGCGCCATGCCAAGCCGCGGAGGAATCCAGCGGTCCTGGTCCCCCCAGAGAACGAGCGCGGGAGCCTGGACGCCCGCAAGCCGGCCGCCCAGGGCGTCGAAGCGAAGCTCGCGCAGCACACCCCGCAGCGCTCGCCCGAAGTCGGGCTCGGCCACGGGCGCGTAGTACTGATCGATATCCTCCCCCTGCACCTCTCGGGGGTCGGCGTAGGTGGACCGAAGCACGCGGCCGGTGATCCAGCGGCTGCGCAACCCCGACAGCACCGGCTCCACCCAGGGCCACGTGGCGATGCGCAGCAGCAGAGGGGAGCGGATGCCTCGGCCGGCCGCGTCGATCAGGACCAGGCCCCGCACGCGCCGCGGGTACGCGATCGCCACCTCCGCCGCGATCGCTCCTCCCATGGAGTGTCCCACCAGCACCGCGTCGGCCAGGCCAAGCGAGTCCATGAACCCGACGGCGAGGCTCGCGTACTCCGCATTGGTGTAGCCCTGCGCCGGCTTGTCGGAGAATCCGAAGCCGCGGTTGTCGAACGCGATGACCCGGAACCCCGCAGCCAGCACCGGTCCGACGGTCTTTCGCCAAGCGTAAATCGATCCGCCCAGTCCATGGATGAACACGACGGGAGAGCCCCGCCCGGCGTCGATGTAGCGGATCATCGTGCCGTTCACCCGCACGTAGTGCGGCACGAAAGACGTGCCGGCAGGGTAGCGGGCGGAGACCGGAATCGGGGGCGCGCGGCATCCCGCGAGGAGGATACAGGCAAGCGAGGCCGCGAGCTTCATATGACCGTTCCCGCGCCCAGCGCTGCGCGAGCCATGGCGGCGACCGCCGGATGCGAGCTCCAGATGCCGCTGCGCTCCGCCACCGCACCGGCGACGGCGATGGTTTGACGGTCATCGATGAGAAGCAATGTCGGCTGGGTCTCGGGCACGGTGTCGAAGGAGAACGCCACCGCCTCCGGAGGAACCTCGCCTGCGACTCGCAGCTCGAGGCTCGCCCGCTCGGCGGCGCGGCGCCACGCCGGCAGGGTGAGGCGCAGCAGGTCCGCAGCCACGACCCCCGCAACCCGATGCTCGGCCCGGGCGACGACCTGCATGATGAGATTGGCGAGCGCCCGCGACCCCTCCACGGCGCGCGTCTCTGGCTCGCCGGGACGGCTCGCGTCCTGAAGGGCGCGGCTCAACCGCTCCAGCGCCTCGCCCTGCTGAGCCGCGAGCCGCGCAAGCAACCCTTGCGGGTCCGTGGGTCGATACCGCGCCGGCCGGCCGGGGGCGCGGCTTGCCGCGCCCCGCGTGACGAGGCCGTCGAGCGCGCCGTAGGCGTTCGCCCGGGCGAGTCGCACGGCGCGCGCCACGGCGTAGCCCGTCGCCGGGCCGAGCTGGAGCAGCGCGGCGTACACGCGCGACTCCGTTGCGGTGAATCCGAAGGGAGTGAGGTCCGGGACAGCCATTGAGTAGTAGCTATCACTACTACCTTATTGCTATCTGCACAAGGCGCCGCTAGACGACCTCGACCGGAAGGCCCAGGAGGCGCGCGATCAGCGCCAGCCGGAAGGTGGCATCGGTTTGCCGCTGGGCCGGGCTCTTGCCCGCTCCCTCGAGCGGGAAGTAGTGCGCCGTGACCTGGTTGGACGAGCGCGGCAGGGCGCGAAGACTCTTGGGGGACCAAATCCCCTGGTCGTCGCATTCGCTGAACAGTCGCGCCAGCGTGCGGCTCGCACTCACGATCTGCCGGACCAGCCCGAGTCGCGCCATGAGCTCGAGCCAGTAGAGGGCGAAGGGGATGTCGCGGACGTGCCCCTGCGCATCGGCCCGAAGCGGGTCGCCCAGCAGCTCGAACAGCGGCTTCAAGAACTTTCTCCCCGCCAGGATGTTGAAGGCCCGCCGCGGCGCCGGCGAGGAGAAGTACTGCCCCAGCCGTTCGATGAAGCCGGCCCGCTCGCGCTGCACCGCCGGGAGGAACGCGAGCATCTCGACTGAGAAGATCGTGGGCGGATAGGACGTCGGCTCGAGGATCGTCTTGCCCTGTGCCTTCTTGAACGGCTTCTGCACCAGCTCGCTCCGCAAGTACTGCGAGATGTCGCTCGCGATGCGGTGGGCGGCGCCGCGGAGGCGGGGATCCTCGCTATGCACGCCGGCGCGGGCGAGCGCCGCGCTCGCGGCCTGCCGGCCCATCGAGCGGGCCCAGGCGCCCAGACCCGGATCGGTCTTGGTGGGTCGTTGAAACTCGATGAGGAGCGTGGGGTCCTCGTCCCGCGACAGCAGCCGGAACAACAGCCGGTCGGCGAGCCGGAAGGGCCGCTGGTCGGCCGGCCACCCGAGCTCGAGCAGGCGCCGGTACTGGAACACCGTGCCCGCCTCGGTCGCACCCAGCGTCTTGGATGGTCCCGGCGCCAGCAGATTATTGCCCCAGAGACCGGTCTCCTTCTGCTTGCGCGCGATGGCCTGGGCCGGCTTGTATTCCAGCGCCGCCGCGCGCAGGGCCGCGAACTGCACCGGATCCCGGCCGGCTTCGGGGACGACCTCCGCGTAGGCGCGGTATTGGATCGGTGGACTTGCTGCCTGAAGCAACCAGGACAGCGGCAGCCGATGTGACGTGGGGAGTTCCAGAGCGCGCTCCGAGTCGGGGGCGGGGGGCGGCAAGCACGGCTGCCAAAAACGGGCGCAAAGTTATGCGTCGGCTTGCGGTTAGGCAATCGGATCGGCCCTCCGCTCCGATCTGCCTTGGTGACAACTGGTTACGGTGCGGCGCCGACGTGCAACAACCTGCACCCTCACCCCGCGAATTGCTCAGCGTTCAGCGTCGGGTGATCTTTGGAAATGCCCGATGCCCTGCGCTCCCGGCCAGTGCACAAGCTGCCCGACCGCGTGCGCTTCGCCGGCCGGGTGCTGCTGCTGGCGGATGACCCGGAGCTGGTGCGGCGACAGCTCGAGGGGCAGGACCTCGACTGGACCCCTGCGGTCCGGCTGCGCGATGACATCTCGACCGACGAGATCACGCCTGCCTACATCTGTTACTACTACGACGAGACGCTGGGGGAATTCCCCTACCTGGGACTCAAGTGTCGCGACCAGTTTCCCGTCACGCGCGGCGCGGTGCAGCGCGGCGGCTTCGTCGCGTCGGTGAGCGGCAAGCGCCGTGGCAAGGGCTCATCCCGCGAGCAGTCCCCCTACGCCGAGCGGTGCGCCGGAATCAGGCTCGTCGTCGCTGAAAACGTCGAGCGCATTTACCGCGAGAACTGTCAGAACCTCGGGCTGCTGGTGACCACCGATTTCTCGATCCTCGAGCGGGTGCGCCGCGGCGAGGAGATCCCCCTGGCGACGTTCTCGCGGGGTGAAGGTGAGATCACGCGCGGCATCGTCGAGTACGGCGGGCTCTTCAACTACAACGTAGCCCGGCTGCAAGGCAAGGTGACCGTCCGGCCGCCGGCCACCGGCGCGCGGCCGATGACGCTGGGCGAGAAGATCCTGGCGCGCCACTGGGTGGCCGATCCCGCCACGGGCCGGGTCGGCGTGCCGGCGGTGCGTCCGGGAGACGAAGGGTTCGTGCGCACCGACATCCGGTTCAGCCACGAGTACGTGACGCCGATGGCGGCGATCTTCTTCGAGCAGCTCGTCGGCGCCGACGCGACGGTCAACGACCCGGGCTCGGTGCTCATGTTCCGGGACCACCTCACCTTCCTGCCCGACGCGATGACGCCCGAGCGCGTCAAGGAAGGCCTGCTCGACGTCGCGCTTGAGCTCGAGAAGAAGCAGCGCGCCTTCGCGGAGCGGCAGGGGATCAAGCTGTACGGCGAGCTGCGGTTGGGCGCGCACGGCTCCGAGGCGATCTGCCACTCGAAGATCCTCGAGGCGCACGCGGAGCCCGGACACGTGATCATCGGGAGCGACTCGCACACGCCGCACGCCGGCGCCGTCGGGTGCGTCGCGTTCGGCGTGGGCACGACCGCGATCTTCAACTCCTGGATCACGAAAGACGTGCGGCTCACGGTCCCGGAAACCGTCAAGGTGGCGGTGCGCGGCCGGAAGCCCGACAACGTGACGGCGAAGGACTTCATGCTCGAGATCCTGCGCCATCCCTACGTCAAGAGCGGCGCGGCGATCGGCAAGCTCGTGGAGTACTGCGGCGACGCGGTGGAAGCACTCTCCGTGGACGAGCGGGCCACGATGACCAACATGACGGCCGAGGTCGGCGGGTTCACGGGGTACGTCGCCCCCGACGCGCGGACGATCGAATACCTGATGGCGTATCGCGGCCTGACGCGGGCCCGGGCGGAAGCGCTGTGCGCGGGGCTCGCGAGTGACCCCGCGGCGGAATACTGCCAGGTGCTGGAATTCGACGCCGCCGCCGTCCGGCCCATGCTCGCGCTCCCGGGGGATCCGGGCAACGGCATCCCGATCGACGCCACACCAGGTGGGGAGCGCATCCGCGTGGATATCGCGTACGCGGGGTCCTGCACGGCCGGGAAGAAGGACGACATGGACATGTACGCCCGGGTACTGCGCGAGGCGGCGCAGCTGGGCGAGCGGGTCCCGGCGGGCGTGCGCTTCTACATCCAGTGCGGGTCGCAGGACGTCAAGCGCTACTGCGAAGAGCGGGGGTATCTCGAGCTGTTCCGGCAGGTGGGCGCCACGTTCCTCGAGCCCTCCTGCGGCGCCTGCATCAATGCCGGTCCGGGAGTGTCGAAGACTCAGGACGAAGTGACGATCAGCGCCATCAACCGCAACTTCCCCGGGCGCTCCGGGCCCGGCCGCCTCTACCTCGCCAACCCGTATACGGTCGCGGCCTCCGCGCTCGCCGGCTACATCACCGTGTGGGACCCGGGACGCAGGGCCGCGCTACTCCCCGCCCGGTGAGATCGCCCGCAGCTCCTGCACGCGGGTCGGGTAGGGCCGCAGCGCGTCGCGCTGGTACACGCTGCGGGGATTCCACAGCACCCACGACGTGATGCCCAGGTCCTCCACGGCGCGAATCTCTTCCCGGATCTCGAACGGCGTGTAGCGCGGCAGCCGCCGGCCAAGGGTGAAGGCCTGGAGATAGGGCCGGATCTCGGCCGCGTCCGGGGTGCGGGACCGCCCGAGGGCCTCCTCCAGCGCTCGCCGCACGATCTTGTACGGCTGGCCGTTGGGCCACGCGAATCCGTAGGCGCCCGCCCGATAGTGACTGGGATAGACCATCGGGAGGACGACGTCCGCCACGGAGCTGAAGTCCTCCCACACCTGGCCGATCCCCATGTCGTCGGTCGCCGATGCCGTCAGGCCGAAGATGTCGAACGTGACCGGCGCGCCGAGCGGCGCGAGCAGGGACTTGAGCAGCTGGACGTTGCGTCGCACGGCGCTGCGGGGCGTGTCCCCCCGGCGGCGCGCCGAGAAGATCGCCGTCGCGAGCCGCTCGCGCGGCTCGTCGGGGAAGCGGACGTAGTCGAACTGGACCTCCGCGAAACCCATGCGCAGCGCCTCCTGCGCCAGCTCCGCCGAGTACACCCACACCGAGTCGTTGTACGCGTCAACCCACGCGCTGCCGATCCGGTCGCGCCACAGTTCGCCGCCCGCGATGTGGACCGACCACTGCGGCCGGTGCTCGGCGAGCAGCGGATCTTTCGCCACCACGATGCGGGCGATCGGATAGATGCCGTGGACGAGCAGGGAGTCGAGCCGGGCGCGCGCGTCGCGCGCGCGGGCGCACCGGTTCGCGCCAATCTGCTGCGCCGTCGGCACCGCCGAGGGATACAGCAGGCACCCCGTATCGTCCTTGACGTCCACCACGAAGGCGTTGATCTCCGTCTCGTCGGCGAGCCGGAGCAGCTGCCATAGGCGGGGCGAGCCGAACGCCCAGGCATTGACGTACAGCGCCTTCACGGTGGCGCCCGAAGGCAGGAGCCGGGGCATCGCCGGCTGGACGTAGCGCAGGTCCACCGCCCGCAACACCACGCGCGCCTGGTCGGGCAGCGCGGCCGCGGGGAGCGAGTCGGCGGAGGCTTGCGCAAAAAGGCCGCGACTCATGACGAGCGCGGCCCAGAGCAAGAGGACGCTTGCCTGCCGGACCAACCTCATAGGGGGGTACACGATAGGAATCGGCCCTCGAACAAACAAGAGAGGGCGGTCACACTGCTTCAGTGCGGCTGCAAGCTATTGAATAGCAAGGGGTAAGTCGCCAGGGTCTGGCCCCGGTACTGGGGCCGGAAGCCGAACAGGATCACCCGGCCCTGCCCCAAATGGGCCTCGAGCAGGGCGGCGCGGCCGGCCACACGCTCGGGGTGCAGCACCCACCCCGAGCG
>WNGQ01005352.1_pt1 | contig 13350 bp, 10 predicted proteins | sample 5407661 | NCBI WGS metagenome assembly WNGQ01 (sample SAMN13153382, study PRJNA577476) | soil metagenome | isolation source: 60 cm soil or saprolite under Garry oak tree replicate 2 | place: USA:California | collected 2016-06-15
GGTCGGCGTTGTAACTGCGACCGGTGGAGCCCGGTCCCGCGCCCTCGCTGCGACCGCTGGACCGCGCGCTCACCGTGACGGGCTCGAGGGGGACCGCAAACAGCCCCATCCGGATGGTCGCCTCGATCCGGTCTTCGTCGGCCTGACGGGCGACCGTGACCTGGGCCGGGGCCATGCCGATGAAGCGGGCCGTCAGCTCATAGCGCCCGCCCCCGTCGGGGAAGACGATGGTGTAGTGGCCGCGCGCGTCGGTCGTACGCTGGCGCGATATGCGGGTCTCGAGCGACGTCGCCACGACGATAGCGCCGGCCAGGGGCTGGCTGTCGGGCCCGACGACCGTGCCGGTGATGATGTCGGTCGTCGCGCCCACCTGGGCGGCGGCCGGGCGGGCGAGCGCGAGGGCGAGGAGGGCGACCAGGGTGCAGAGGCCGGAGCCGCGCGGTGGCCGGAGCGCGATCATGCGAGCGTCTCCTGCAACGCGGGCTCTCCCCGGGCGACCCGTTCCGCCGCGGCGTAGAAGTACCGCGCCAGGAGCCGGGGCGCGTCGGGAACGCCTTTGAAGCCGGGGATGCTGTCCATGTCCACGACGTAGGGCCGGCCGTCGCTCTCGATGACGTCGGCGCCGAAGAGGTCGATGCCGAAGGCCCGGCCGCACCGGAGCGCGATCTCCCGCAGCTCCGGCGTGAGCGTGAAGGGCTCGCCCAGTTTCTCCTCTTCGGTCTGACGCGGAAACACCTTTTTGACCCCGAACACTTGGTCGCCGATCACGTAGATCTTGCGGTCGCGGCCCTGGGGCGGGTGGTACCGCTGCGCGAACACGGGCTCGCGGCCGCCGTCTATCTCCGCGAGCTCAGCGGCGGTCCGAACGATGCGAATGCCGTGGCCGCCCCCTCCGTGGTACGGCTTGATGACGAGCGGTCCGTCCTCCAGCTGCGGAGCCAATGCCGCGGGGTCCGCCGCGACGTAGGTGGCCGGCACCGGCACGCCCGCGAGCTGGAGCGCGCGAGTGACGATGATCTTGTCGTGCAGGGCCGCGGACGTGGGATACGGGTTCACGATGGCGGCGCCTGCCTCGTGCAAGGCTCCCGCCAGGCTCAGGGCGAGGCCGCTCATTTGCCTCAGGACGTACAAGTCGTGCTCGACCCGGACTTGCGACAGGTCGACCGCCCGCGTCACGGGGTGGATGACATCGACGACCACGCCGGCGTCCGCGAGCGCGCGGACCACGCTGGGCATGTAGCTCCGGCTGCGCCGCGAGTAGTGCGGGAGCAGGAATCCGACGCGCAGTGTCCTCATGGCCGTGATCGCAGCGTGAAGAATTCTGTCATGTTGGGAGCGGTCGCCGCCGCGCCGGGGACCTTGGTCACGCCGAGCGCTTCCGCCGTGAGCCGCAGCGTGCTTTGATGTTGGTACAGCGCGGCGGACCGGTAGCGGCGCCGCGACTTCCCGCTCACCGCCACCCACGCGATCCGTCCTCCGCCATTGGTCTTGTCACTCCCCGATGCTTCATCGAAGGTGATGATCAAGAGGCCGCCCCGTTGGAAATCGCGACTCGCGATCAGCGAGGCGATGTGGGTCCGCAACCACTGGTCCGCCGAGTCGAGTCCGCAGCTGTGCGCGTCGTGGCACACGTTCGGCACGATGAACGCGTAGTTCGGCAGCGTCTGGTTGGCCAAGTCGCTGGCGAACTGCGAGAACGGCACGAGCCGCTGGCGTTGCACCGGGTCGTTCACGACGTCCGACAGGTAGGACAGAGGATTGTGCCGCCGAGCGTAGGCGCCGGGGCCGTCCCCTGTGTAGCCCACGGACGGCAGGTCCTCGGCGTAGGACTTCCACGTCTTCCCCGCGGCGGCCAGCTGCCGCACGATGTTGTCGTGCGTCATGATGCCAGAGAAGTCACGGTCGTTGGTGACCGTGTCGCCGACGGTGAGCATGAAGTAGTTTCCGATGGACGGGTGGGTGTTGGCGTGGTACTGCGTGGCGAGACCATACCGCTCCGCGAGGCTGTTCAGGTACGGCATCGCCGGGCTGCCGATCACGTCCGAGTAGTCGTGGTTCTCTTCCACCACGACGAAGACGTGGTCAAAGCGCGGCGTCGGGTTGGAACACATGAGTGGCTGGGCGGCGAAGAGCAGCAGCCCCGCGCTGAGGACGCGCGAGCCGTTCACGGCAGTGCCTCGCTCATGATCTTGGCCACGACCTGCGTGGCATCGAAGTAGGCCGCGGCGATCTCGCGGGCGGCGCGGCACTGCCGTTCGTAATCGCTGCAGACGTCATCCAGCGCAGCGGCGGCTTCCTCGAGCGTCGTGAATCGGAAGAGGCCGTCGCCGTTGGGCAAGTAGGCGCTCGGCCCCGTATGCTGCACAACCGCCGGCTTGCCGCTGGCGAGATAGCACAGTGTCCGGTCGCTCACCCAGGCATTCTGGAACTTCATGCACGACGGCTTGGCGCAGCTGAACTCGCCGCGCGACGCCTGGATGTAGGCCCGGTACAGTTCGGGCGTGCCGGCCACGTCCCGCGAGTGGCGAACCCGCCACCCCTGGCTTTCGAACAGCTCGCGGTCGGCGCCGTCGCCGTCGGCGAGGTAGAGCGCCAGTTCGAGCACCTGCCTCGTGAGGCGCGGCAATGCCACGAACTCGCGGAAGGAGACCCGCTTGGTATTCTCGTGCAGAACTTCCTTGCCGTCCTCGATCTGTTTGATCCAGAGCCCCGCCCACCACCCGGCGACCGTGGTGAAGGCCTCGCAACGCGGATCGTACACGTAGGGCCAGAGGTCAAGGCACACGGGCGGGCGGATCCGGATCCAGTCGAGGCCGCAGTCGGGGAACCGGGCGACGGCCGTGCCGACCGTTTCTCCGGTGGTGAAGTAGCGGTCGTGCGGTGACACGCGCAGCTGTCCCGTGCTCATCCAGAGCTGCAGCAAGCCAGGATCGATATCCACCAGCGCGGTGCGTCTCGGACAGGCGAGGAGGCGCGGGTCGATGGCGTAGTGGAAGTTGAGGAGCAAATCAGCCCGCCGCAGGACTGCTTCCGCCTGGGAACGCGTCATGCCGATGTACTCGAACGAGGCCTCAGTCGAGTCCGCCCGATCGTCCAGGGAGTACAGCACCACCTTGCCGTCGAGCCCGAAACGGGCCATCCGCTGGAAGAACGTGGCGAGGGTGCGCGCGTCGCGGTCGGGGTCAGCGCCGCGGTGAAACCGTTCCAGCCAGTACACGTCGCACCCCGACCGGATGAGCCCCTGGGCGTACTGCATGTAGACCCAGAAGTGGCCGCCTCCGTCTGGGAAATTCGCCACATTGTCGGGCGAGATGACCACGCTGGCCACGGCAGTGCGTCCCTCCTAGGCCGGGTTGCTCGCCAGCAGGCCAGCAAGATCGCGGAACCCCACGAGTTGGATGTCGTGGGCCGCGAGCACCGCTGGCACCGTCGGGTCGCACAAGGCACGCAGCTCGGCTTCCCGCTCGACGCCGTAGCTGGAGCGGAGGTCGGGATCCACGTAGCCCGGATGACAGCTCAGCTCGGTCACCCCGTCCTGCACTTCGGTTTCCAGCAGGCGTGCCAGGTTGTCGGCGCCGATCTGCTCCAGGTGCGTCTCACCACCCCACTGCCCGTAGAACTTTGAGCAGTAGCGCGCCGGAGAATGCTCGCGCAGCGGGACGCCGTATTGGCGGGCTAACTGGAGCAGGGGCGGCAGGAGCCGAGGGTCACGCTGCGCGTTATGGTGGCAGTCGAGGTGCGTCGGCGGGCTGCCGATGAGCTCTTGAAAACGGCGGACCTGGCGGTGCAACTCGGCCTGCGGGTCGGCGTCGCTGAGGTGGTCCAGATCGACGTGCAGGCCGACGCTCAGGCTGCGGACCGTCATGCTGAGGGCCGCCGCGGCTTCGCTCCACGGCGTGTTCACGAGCAGGCTCGTGCTCGTCACGATGCCGCGGCGGTGCGCATCAATGATCCCGCGGCTGGTGCCACGGCTCGCCCCGAAGTCATCTGCGTTGACGATCAGGTATCTCATCGGGGAAGCGCCGCGCTCAGGATCTGTTCGAGGACCTGCTTGGAGTCGAAGTACGCTTCGGCGATGGCGCGAGCGGCGCGGCAGTGCCGTTCGTAATCGGCGTTGATGGCCTCGAGGGCGGTGGCTGCCTCTTCGAGGGTCGTAAAGCGAAACAGGCCCTCCCCGTTCGGCAGATAGGCGCTCGGCCCGGTATGCTGGACGACCGCGGGTTTGCCACTGGCGAGATAACACACGGTGCGGTCGCTGACCCAGGCGTTCTGCAGCCTGACGAAGAACCGCTTGGCGCAGCTCCACTCCCCCCGCGAGCCCTGGACATAGGCCTGATACCGCTGCGGGGTGCCCGACGCCTCCTGGGCCGCGCGGACGCGCCAGTGATGGCGCTCGAGGAGCCGCCGGTCCTCGACGTCGCGCTCGGCGAGATGGAGCGCGAGCTCGAGCGGCTGGCTCGTCATCTCGGGGAGCCGCACGTACTCGAGGAAGGCAAGCCGCTTGTTGTTGTCGTAGCAGACTTCCTTCCCGTGTTCCATGACTTTGACCCACTTGCCCGACCACCACCCGGCGACGGTCGTGAACGCTTCGCAGCGCGCGTCGTATACGTACGGCCAGAGCTCGAGGCACACGGGGGGGCGGATGTGCATCCACGGCACGCCGCAGTCGGGAAAGCGCGCGGCGGGCGTGCCGACGGTCTCGCCGATGGTGAAGTAGACATCGTGCGCCGGCACCGAGAGCTGTCCCGTGCTCATCCAGAGTTGGGTCAGCCCCGGATCGATGTCCACGAGGGCGGTGCGGCGCGCGCAGGCGAGCATGCGGGGATCGATCGCGTAATGGAAATTCAGCAGGAGATCGGCGCGCCGTAGCACCGCCTCGGCCTCGCGCTGGGTGACGCCGACCCACTCGATCGGCGCGTCTGCCGCGTCGTCGACTTGGTACAGGAGAACACGCGGGCCGAGCCCGAAGCGGTCCATTCGCTCGCGGAACGTCGCCACGGCGCATGCGTCGCGGTCGGGATCTTTGCCGCGGCGTAACTGCTCGAGCCAGTAGACCTCGCACCCCAGCCGGCGCAGCCCCGCGGCGTACTGCATGTACACCCAAAAGTGCCCGCCCCAATCGGGGGAGCTGGCGACGCGGAAGGGGGAAAGAACGACCGTTGCCATCAGTCGGAGAGCGCCGGCTCCAGGGCGTCGAACCACCGTTCGACCTCGGCGAGCTGCTCGAAGCCCCACGCCGCGCGCTCCTCGAGCAGCGCGACCGCGGGCCAGATGATGCGGTTCGCATAGCGCGCGTACTCGGCGGTCTCGAACAGCGCATTCAGGACGCGTGTCGGGGGCAAACGCCAGCCTGCGCGCACCACGGCGCGCGCGTACAGCTCGAGAATCCACCGGCGCGCGGGTTGCGGGAACCGGTAGAGGAACGTCGAGAGATCGTAGCTCACGGGACCGACTGCCGCGTGATCCCAGTCGATCAGCCGCGCCGCGAGCCCGCCCCCGTGGGCCGTCTGGGCGACGAACGTGTTCGTGGTCCAAAGGTCCCCGTGCAGCAGGGTGTCGGGCCCCCCCAGCGCCTCGAGCAGCTGCACGCGCTCCGGCAGCTCGTCGCGCAGGCGATACAGCCGGCCGAGCAGGCGACCGCGCAGCTCCCCCTGCTCCGGCGTCGGCTCGATCCGCGGCGGGGCCAGGGCCTCGAGCACGGCGATGGCGTCATGCAGGTTCGCCACGAAAAACGGCGCGCCCAGGTTGCCGCAGAAGTGGCGGCACTGCGGGACCAGGGCGTGGCCAGCGGCGCGCGTGTGGAGCTCGGCGATGAGATCCACGACTGCCCGCAGACACTGGGGGTCGGCAGGCGCTGTGTCGAGGGTCCCCCCGCCGAGGTCTTCGTACACGTGCCATACGCAGGTACCGCGCCGTTCGGCCGCCGCCGTGATGAGCTGGGGGGCATGCGCCTCCAGCCCGAGCGCGGGAAGCCAGCGCTGCACCACGAGCTCGTTGCGCCGCGCGAGCCACGGATCGTACCGCTTGAGGACGAACGAATGCACCCGGCCATTCGCCACGGCGCGCAGGCGATACACCCGGGACTTGAGGCGCTCGAGTTCGACCGGTTCGTCGCCCGGCCCGGCGTCGGGCAGCACGTCGCCGAGCGCGTCGCACAGCTCGGACCAGCCGGGCTCGGCCGTATCGGGGATGGCGTGGCGCCGCGTGGCGTTGAGCTCGATCATGTCAGGGCTCCGAGTTCCCGGACGGCATCGAGCAGCCGTGAGTGGAACACCCGCAGCCACGCCATCGGTCGAATCAGGCACAGCGCCTGGGGGTGGGCGAGCTCCGGGCTCACCCAGCGAATGCCGGCGAGTTGCAGCAGGATGCGGCCGACGGCGGCCAGCCGCCGCACGTCTTCGAGCCGCACACCGGGCCAGCACGGCCGCACGGCCGACCAGTAGGTCGGCAGGTCGATCAGGGGCAGGTCCACCGCAGGCACGCCGCACCCGGCCATCTCCCAGTCGATGAGGAACAGCTCCGGCCCGCGCGCACCGCTGCGGATGTAGATGTTCTTCCGCTGCACGTCGCCGTGCGTGAGCGTCGCCGGGACGCCGGCGCAGGCACGCTCGATGGCCAGCCAGGCGTATTCGACGGCATCGAGATCCGCCACGATGCGGTCGAGCGTCGTGGCATCGGCGGGGGTGAGCGCCGGATTGGCGATGTTCACACGGATCGTGTGACGGCCGACCCGCAGGTGGTCCAGGTAGCGCGGCGGCCCGCCGTCGGGCAGCTCGCGCGTGGCAGGGAGGCCAGCCGCCCTCGTGTGCATCGCCCCGACCCAGCGGGCCGCGAGCACCAGCTGACCGGGGTCGGTCTTGCAGAAGCGCTCGTCACCCACGTCTTCGAAGAACAGCCAGACGAAGTCGCGTCCGTCTTCGCTGCACCCGTAGTACCGAGGTGCCGAGACATGGAGCCGCGGCACAATTCGCTCGTAGACCGCCCGCTCGATGACCGCCCGCGCCAGGGGCGAGCACTGGGCGATGATCGACTCGCCGTCGGGCCCGGCCCCCACGAGACGATAAGTGCCCGACTTCTTCCCGTTGCGGAGCACCTCGATGCTCTCAGGCTGGGCTGCACGCACCGCCAATGCGGTCCAGGCCCGGGCGGCTGCGTGCCAGGCGAGCTTTCCCCACAGGACGGCCTTGGGCGGCTTTCGGCTCAGTGTTGTTGCCATGCCAGTGACGGGGCGGCCTCGAGAAGGCGTCCCCGCTCCAGCTGCAGGTGCACATCACAGGTCGCGAGCGCGCTCTGCCGGTGGGTGATCAGAAAGGCAGTGCGGCCCTCCATGAGACGATCCATCGCCTCGAGGATCGTGGCTTCGGTCTTCACGTCCACGGAGCTCGTGGGCTCGTCGAGGATCAGGAGCGGCGCGTCCTTGAGGAAGGCCCGCGCCAGCGCGACCCGCTGGCGCTCACCCCCGGACAGCTGCATCCCGCGCTCGCCCACCGGTGTCTCGTAGCCGCGCGGCAACCGCGAGATGAAATCGTGCGCGCCGGCTGCTTTCGCGGCCTCCGCAATTTCCAGCGCGCTCGCTCCGGGCCGGCCGTAGGCGATGTTCTCCGCGATGCTGGTTGAGAACAGCACCGGCTCCTGAAGCACAATGGCGAACTGGGCGCGCAGGTCAGCCAGGCGATAGTCGCGCAGGTCCACGCCGTCGAGGAGGATGGCGCCGTCCGTCGGATCGTAGAAACGGGTGAGGAGATTCACGAGCGTGGTCTTGCCGGCCCCGGTGGCCCCCGCGACCGCCACGCGTGTGCCGGGCGGAATCTCGAACGAGAGGTCGTGCAGCACGGGACGGTCCGCGTCGTAGCCGAACGAGACACTGCGGAATGCCACGGCGCCGGGGCTACGCCGGAGGGGCCGCGCGTTGGGCCGCTCGGGGACGTCGGGCCGCTCGTCGAGCAGCGCGAACGCCCGCTCGACGCTGGCCAGGTAGGACTGAAAGACCCCCGCTTTCTGACTGATCGTCTTGAGGGGGCTGTAGAGCTGTCCGAGGTAGCCCATCACCATCAGCAGCTGCCCGAGGGTCAGGACGCCCGATCGGACGTGCCCCACGCCGATCAGCAGCACCGCGGCGATGCCGAGCGCGGTGGTGAGGCCCAGCAGGACGCCGTAGCGCCCCTGGAGTAGCGCGAGGTGCAGGCGCGCGGACATCCCGTCGCGCGAGCGCCCGACGAAGCGCGCCGTCTCGCGTGCCTCCTGCCCAAAGGCCTTGACCACCCGGAGCGCGCCGAGGCTCTCTTGCACGACCGCCAGCGCCGAGCTTTCGAGCTTCTTTACCTGGCGGGACTGCTTGCGCAGGCGCGGCCGGTAGGCGCGCGTCAACAAAAAGAGGGCGGGCGAGACGGCGAGCGCCACCAGCGCCAACGGCGCGTCGAGCCGCATCGTCACGGCGATCATCGTGCCCAGGGTCACGCCCGCGGACACGACGGGCACGGCGCCGTCGACCAGCAGGGATTGGACCGCTTGGGCGTCCTGCTGGATGCGATAGAGCGAGTCGGCGGTCCCGCGCGAGTCGTGGTAAGACAGGGAGAGTCGCTGGACCTGCCCGACGAGCCGGGCACGGAAGTCCAGGACCAGCCGCTCGCCGACGTAGGTGCGCACCAGGGTGCTCGTGAGCCCTTGCAGCTGGCCCAGCACGGCCACGGCGACCAGCAGGCCGACGGCGACCGCTAGGATCGCGGCTGGCGTCCGTCCCGCGGCCTCGGGGAGCCAGGTCGCGAGGAAGCGGGGCAGCGGGCGAGTGCCGAGCACCGAATCCACGACGATCTTGAGCGGCACCGGATTGAGCAGCGCGATGGGACTCGCGAGCAGCCCGAGCGCGAACAGCGCCGTGAAGTGGAGCCAGTACGGCCGCGCCTGCCCGAGCAGCCGCCGGTACAAGGCGAGGTCGCCCATCAGGCGCCTCCGTCCCGCAGCCGTCCGAGGCCGCGGGTGAGTGTGGCCATGGCGGCCGTGCATTGCTCCAGGCCGCGCAGCGCCAGCAACAGGGCCGCGAGAGCGAGGACGACGGCGGCTACACCGGCGTGGTCGCGCGCCGCGCCGAGGGCGAGCGCCGCGAGGCCGAAGATGAAGACCGGGCCGCGCCTCGGAATGTCGGGCCACGAACGCAGCCGCACGAGCTGCCGCTCACCGGGGTGGTCTTCTACCGCCATCAGCAACCGGGCGGCGCCGAAGAAGCCGCCCCGGACCTCCAAGTCCCAGCGATCGCAGGCGTCTCCCCGGAGCACACACGCGCCCTCCGCCCGCAACGCGGCCTCGATCGAGGCGAGGCGTCGCTCCGGAGCCTGCCAGCGCTCGCTCCAGATGGCCGTGGTCACCGACCAAAGCGGGGCCGGTGCAGGCGTGCCGTGTCGCCGCCAGGGGGTGAGACCCTCCTTCAGTCGTCCGCGCAACCGTGCGAGCGGCTGGAGCAGGTGGAGCGCCGCGGTCAGCAGCCGGCGCCGCAGTCGCGGCGGCCAGCGGCGCGGGAGATCGGGAAACCTCGCCGAGGCCGTACTCAGGCAGGCCTGGGCGATCGGGGGCAGGATCGCCAGCAGCAACAGCGGCAGCGCGAGTCTCAGCGGGTGCCACGCCACGCTGAGCGTCGAGAGCCCAAGCAGCGTCGCGATCATCAGGTACCATTCCGGCATCTGCGGCAGCGCGCCGAGCAGGCTGGGCGCGGGCTCGTAAAGGGACTGATACGGCGCGATGCCCCAGATGCCGTGGTAGACTCGCGGCCGGCGCCAACCGAGGGCGTAGGGCAGTCCGCTCCCGTAGATACGACCCCCCCACCGCACGTGCCCCGGGCCGTTGTACTTCTCGGGCCACTTGCGCTCCAGCATCGCTTCCGCCCGGCCGTAGCTGATCTGCTGCCTCCAGTACGCGCCGACCGAGTTCCGGCGGTGGTGCCACACCATGGCAGCCGGGCTGAAACCGAGAGTCCACCCCCGCTGCTGCAGCCGCCAGCACGCGTCCACGTCGTCGCCGGCCACGCGGAATTGCGGATCGAACCCGCCGATCGCCTCGAGGCAAGCTCTGCGGAACGCCATGTTGCAGCCGGGGATATGCTCGGCGTCGCGGTCGGTGAGGAGGACATGCACGGGCCCGCCCGGCGCACGCGCGACGCATGCGGCGATCACTCCATCCTCCGGCGGGGCGATGTTCGGCCCGCCCACGGCGGCGTGCGACGTGCTCAGGAATGTGGCCGCGAGGTAGGTGAGCCAGTGCGGATCGGGATACGCGTCGTCGTCCAGGTAGGCGATGAGATCGCCCGTGGCCGCCGCCAGGCCGGTGTTACGGGCGCTTGAGAGGCCGCGATTCTCGGTCCGGATCAGCCGACAGGCGTACTCTGCGGCGATTGCCGGCGTCGCGTCGCTCGATCCGTCATCCACCACGATGACCTCGTAATCGGGGTAGTCGAGGCGCGCCAACCCCTCGAGGCAATCGCGGATGGTGCGCGATCCGTTGTACGTGCACACGACGACGGAGACGCGCGGCCAGGGCAGCGTGGGAGCGAACGGCACCTGGGCGAACGCTTCGCGTACGGCGCGCAGCGCCGGCTTGGGTCGCCGGTCCCGGCGCGTCAGGCCGAAGTCCCAGTCGTCGACGTCGGCGCCGGCTCGGTACCATTCGTCGGTCCAGGCGTAAACGAACGCCCCCGCGCACCCCGCCGCAAAGGCGCTGCGCACCTGCCAGTCCAGCGTCCGCGCCTGCATGTGCTCGCCGTGCCGCCGGCTGTCGAGCCCGATCTCGGTCATCACGAGCGGGCGCTCACCCGCGAGCGTTTGCAGCCGGGCGAGGTAGGCCTGCAGTCGCTCCTGGGACTCGAGGTAGACGTTGAAGCAGACGAGGTCGAGGAAGTCGAGCCGCAGATACTCGGTCGACGGATAGTTGACGTAAGTGATGAGACTGTCCGGCGCCTCGTCTTTCGCGACGCGATACAGCCCTTCGAGATAGCGCTCGACCCGGCGGCGGCCGAACCAGCGCGCTACCGACGCCGGGATCTCGTTGCCGATCGCGTAGCACAGGACCGCCGGGTGGCCCGCGCACGCGCGCACGCCGGAGCGCACCAGCTCTGTGATATCCGGGGCGCCCTTCTTCTTGTCGGCGAGGAACCCGATGTAGCGCTCCACCGGCAGGCCGACCATGACGCGCAGGCCGTGACGGTGGGCGGCGTCCAGCAGCCACCGCGGTGGCACGGAATAGGTGCGCAGGGCGTTGATCCCGTTCGCCGCCATGAGCTCGAAATCCCGCTCCACGACGTCCGGCTCGGGGACCTCGCTGCCGTCGGCGCGGGGGCGGAACGTCCCGTAGGTCACCCCGCGGACGTAGAACTTTTCGTCCCCGCGGAAGAGGAACTTGCCGCGCACGCTCGGCCGCGGCAACGCGGCGGGAACGAGAGCCGGCGGCGCCGCAGCGGTGCGAGCGGCCTGTGCCGGGACCGGCATCCGCACGGAGACGGCGCTCCTCAGACTGCCGGGATTGGGTGTACCTATGGGGCCCAGCGGCGAGATCAGACCCAGGTGTCCCTCCAACACCGGCTCAGTGGCGGGCGGGGGCCAAGCCCCGTGCCCGGTTTCACATCAGTGATGTTCGATTTGAGCTGCGAGCGACCGCAGGGCTATTGGCAATCCACATGCCACGTTCTGGAACGGGGCGCGCGGGGAAAATGCACGGAGTGCGCAGCCGTCGCGCAACGCGGCTAACGAGTTGTCGCCCAATGGCGAACGTGCGACGCTCGGCGGCGAGGTCCCGCTCTCGTGTTTTCACGGCCGCGCCGCTACGTGGCGCGAAGCTGTAGGCGCGGCGTGTCAGCTGCTGTTGCGGTCGCGCGTCACGGGGCGACCGGCTCGTTCTCGCTGCGTTACCACAGCGAGTTACGAAGCGTCTTTACGGTTTGCCCTCGCTCATTTTCGTAACCACCAGAGATCGCCTTACCGGCGGCGGCGCCGACCCCCGGTGCACGCTCGTCCAGATCTCCCAGTTCAGCATCGCTTCGTCCGCTGCGTCCGCCTCCGCCAGATCGCGGTCGGGGATGCGTGAGCGAAAGGCCTGGGGGTTGCGCTCGTCGAGCGGCCAGGCGTTGGGGACATGCGTGAAAGGTGTCACGTCCAGACGTCGCGAAAAGGCGTTCCAGAGAGGCGTGGCCGCTGCGTCGTACTGGCTGAGCGGTGCGAGACCGAGCAGCAGCTCGATCGAGCGCAACACCGAGCTGGTCGTGTAGAACGTGCTGTCCACAGCGCCGCGGCGCGCGTACGGAGCGGCGACCAGCAGAACCGAGCGGTGCGCGTCCACGTGATCGGGGCCGTCCTGGGCGTCGTCCTCGAGTACGAAGAGGGCGAGCGAATCCCAAGCCCGCGAGTGGGATAGCCGCTCCACGATCTGTCCGAGCGCGAGGTCGTTGTCGGCGACCATGGAGCGCGGCGTCGGCGCCCCCCCTTGGCGACCGCGCGTGTGATCGCGAGGCAGCGCCATGATCACGAGGCTCGGAAAACGGCCCTGGCGGTCCCAGCTGTCCACCGAGTCAGCGAACAGACGGGCGCGGACGGTGTCGGGGATCGCCAGGAATCGACGTTCGTCTCGGCGCGCTCGCCGAAGTTCACGACCCAGAGCTCCTTCCGCCGGGCGGCGTCCCAGAGGTACGCCCCGTCTGGGGTCACGAAGTCTTCCCCCTTGTCGAAATCCCACGGGCGCCGGTGCGAGTAGTTCTGCGGCCACGTCTTCTCGTTGTAATCGTTCGCGAACGCGCGGTCGCTCCATTCGTGGCCGTCGGCCGAAACCACGCCGTCTACGTAGAAATTGTCGAACAAGACCCAGCGCCGCGCGATCGCATGGGCGTTGGGGGTGATGGAGTCGTTGAAAATGGCCAGGCTCGGGTCGCCGTTCCCCTCGGACACGTCGCCGAACACCTGATCGTAGGTGCGATTCTCCCGAATGATGTAAACGACGTGCTTCACCTCCGTCGGACGGTCGGACGCTCGGACCGTCGGACGGATGCGCGCATTCGAATAGGGGCTGAGCGCATACACCTCCCGTGTGTAGCGCGCGAGGGTCGCGCGGTCGGGCGCCGGGATGATCGAAACCGACCCGGTGATGAGGTTGGCGATGTAGCTGCCGTCGGGGTTCGCGTGCGAGCCGGCGCCCTTGCCGTTCGCGACGAACAGCGTCTTCCCAGCGCCAGGGCGTTCGGATCGCTCCCCACCGGGGCGTGCGGCGCGAGAGCTACCGTCAGCTGCTCGCGCACCTGGCCCGTCGCGAGATCGACGCGCGCCACGCCGTTCGGGCCCGCGAGCGCGACGAACAGCTCGCCGCCGCGCAGCGCCAGCG
>WNGQ01014198.1_pt1 | contig 13350 bp, 11 predicted proteins | sample 5407661 | NCBI WGS metagenome assembly WNGQ01 (sample SAMN13153382, study PRJNA577476) | soil metagenome | isolation source: 60 cm soil or saprolite under Garry oak tree replicate 2 | place: USA:California | collected 2016-06-15
TTGACTGCGGACTATACCTTTCTCAATGAGCGGCTCGCCAGGCATTACGGCATCCCCAATATTTACGGGTCCCAATTCCGCCGCGTGACTCTCGGGCCGGAACTGGACTACCGCCGAGGACTGCTGGGGCAGGGAAGCTTCGAGGCGATCACATGGGTTCAGAATTTCAGGACTTCACCCGTCAAGCGGGGCGTGTGGGTCCTTGAAAACATCCTCGGCACTCCCCCTCCGGAACCTCCGCCGAACGTTCCTCCGTTGGAGGACTCAGCTGGTGGATCTGGAAAAATTCTTACCTTGCGTGAGCAGATGACGATACACCGGAAGAATGAGCCTTGCGCAAGTTGCCATAAACTCATGGACCCGATCGGTTTCGCGCTCGAAAACTTTGATGCAGACGCAAAGTGGCGAACCAGGCAGGGAGGCGACGGTGGAACTCCTATCGATACGTCCGTCGAACTGTATGATGGTCAGAAGGTCAATGGCCCCGTCGAGTTGAGGCAGGCGCTCTTGCGGTATTCGCCCCAGTTTGTCCGCATGTTTACCGAGAAGATGATGACGTACGCCTTGGGCCGCGGCGTCGAATATTACGATATGCCCGTGATCCGCTCGATCGTGCGGGACGCGGAGAAGAATAAGAACCGGTTCACGTCGATCGTGTTGGGTATTGTCAAGAGCCCGCAATTTCAAATGAGAATGAAAGTGGACGAAAGTGCTGGGAATAACTAGCAAAAAATCAAGAGTTGTTGTAAGAAACAGACGTTGCATTGCATCCTTCATTGAGGAGGCCAGGTAAATGTTCATCACAAAGAAACACATTCCTCGCCGTACGTTTATACGCGGCGTTGGCGTCACCGTGGCTTTGCCGTTGCTCGAGGCGATGCTGCCCGCTCAAACGCCTCTCGGCAAAACGGCAGCAGCCCCCGTGAGACGCTTTGTCGGCATATGGCATCCACATGGCGCCGCGCCCGGGTATTGGAGTCCGCTGCAGGAAGGTTCCAACTTCGAATTTTCGTTTATCACGAAACCCTTGGAGCCGTTCCGTGATCGTGTGGTTCTCATCACTGGGCTGGACATGCCTGAGGCAATGGCTACTGAGGAAGAACCTGGCGGCGACCATGCGCGCGGCGCGGCCTTGTTGTCTGGCGCCCGCCCCCGAAGAAACGCAGTGAGTCCTTATCTGGGTGTCACGATCGATCAACTGATCGCGAAAAAGTATGGCCAAGACACGATATTGTCATCCATTCAACTCGGGGTTGAGGACACCGGAAATTTCGGCAATTGCAACTGGGGTTATAGCTGCGCGTACTCCAACTCCATCTCCTGGCCTACGCCCACGCAGCCGCTTCCAACACAAGTCAATCCGCGTGTGGCCTTCGAGCGCTTGTTCGGCGAAGGAACCAGTTCGGAGGAGCGGCTCGCTGGACGAAAGCAGAACGCTAGCATTCTCGATTCGGTGACGCATGAGCTTGGTCTTTTCAAGAAGGATCTCGGCGCGGGCGATCGGACTCGGCACGACACCTATCTTGAGAACATTCGTGAACTTGAGCGGCGGATCAAGATTGCGATGAGCAAAACAGTGAGTGAACCGACTGGAGAGGTCCCATTTGGCCTACCGGAGAGCAAGCATGTCCATTTCAGGTTAATGTACGATTTGATGGCGCTGGCTTTCGAGGGAGATATCACTCGCTCCGCCACACTGATGTTAGGCCGCGACCTCACCGGCACCAGCTTCCCCGAATCCGGCTTTACTGGAGGGTGGCATGGATCGTCGCACCATGGCGACAAGCCGGAGAATGTCGCCAACTATTCCAAAATGAACCGGTATCACGTGCAGAACCTGGCGTACTTCTGCGAGAAGTTGCGGAATATTCCCGAGGGTGACGGTAGCGTTCTGGATCACGTGCTGATCTACAAGGGAAGCAACATGGGCAATTCGCACCGGCACGCCCATGAGAAAGTTCCGGTTATCCTCGTCGGTGGAATCGACGGTACTTTCAAGGGGAATCGTCACATTGTGTTCCCGGACAACAAGCAGAAGACGTCCAATATGCTATTGAGCATCCTCCATCTGTACGGCATTGAGCGGGACAGTATCGGTACGAGCACCGAACCTCTCCCGATAGCCTAAGGGGTTCATTCGGGCGTTCGCGAATTAACTCCAAGAAATTGATCAAGCAAACGAAGGAGAAAGAACTACCGATGAAGTGGAGATTGGGGAAGGCTGCAATCTGGTCCGTCCTTGCAGTCATGGTGGCCGCGCTGGCGGCGCCGGTCGCCGCGCAAATTGGTGGAAGGCCAACTCGACCGCAAGTGACCAGGCCTAGCGGTCCGGTGTGGCAAGTTATCCGCAAGAACTGCATCTCATGCCACGGTATAGATGATTATGCCTTTTTTGCGCTGGACAGAGCCGGATGGCAGACGTTGCTCGAGACCAAGCATAAAACCGGGGGAGCTGTTCTTTCGGACCTTGACCGGAATACTCTCCTCGACTGGCTCACGGCTAAATTCGGCCCGGATACGAAGCCGTTCCCGCGAACGTACGTCCCCCCTGAAATCACCACATTTTTTTCTGACCCTGAAGCCAAGAGACTTCTCGATAGGGCGTGCACGTTATGTCACATGTTGGACCGAGTGGATAATGCGAGGTATCCCGAAGAGCGGTGGCGAGTCACCTTGGTAGACATGAGAGAAAGGGGGGCTAAGCTGACGGACGAGGAACTGGAACGCCTGGTCGAGTGGCTAGGCAGGGTCCGGGGTACGAACCAGGATAAATGAACGAGTCTTGCGAAACCGAAGTCCCCTTGGAGAGTCGATGAAATTAAGTATGCCAACGACACGCAGCCTCGGCTCGGCCTTGATCGTTTTCGGCCTGTCCGTTGCATTTTGTCCAACGGCCACCGAGGCCCAGCGGGCTCCAACGCCGGCGCCAAGGCAAACGACAGGCACAGGGGCCGTAAACCTCACGGCGAAGTCTGCGAACGTCAACGAACCCGGCATTGCGATCAGAATAAATATTCTCCGGTGGTCCACTGATGAGGAACGTAATCCACTTGTCGCCGCAATGAATCCGCCCGCTCCGGCAACTGCTCCGGCCGGGGGAACTGCCGGAGACCAGGGCGATGCCGCGCAGGGAGACCGCGGCGATGCAGCGCGGGGAGGGCGCGGCGGAGCGGCGCGAGGAGGGCGCGGCGGTGGAGGGCGCGGCGGTCGTGGCGACGCTTCGGCTTCCACGCGTGCGGTTGATCCTATTACTGCCTTGACGGCCGCAATCGGTAAGGCGCCGACCGTCGGATACATCTGGACAAACGAAGTTGTCGGATATTCGATCAAGCACGCTTACCACGCCTCCTTGCCGGATGGGGGCGAACGCATCATCCTCTTGACGGATCGCCGTCTGGGCGGATTTACATCGGCATGGAAACCGGTGGGGGCCGCAACTCTAATCGACTACGAGTTCTCGCTTGTCGAAATACGGCTGGATTCCAAGGGTTTGGGAGAAGGCAAAACCTCCCTGACCACCAAGGTGATCCTCGACAACGAGGCCAGGACAGTCGCTCTGGATAATTACGCCGCGACGCCTGCGATACTCCAGAACGTCAAACGCTAGCGACCACGATTAGCGGATAGGTGCTAAAAAAACCAGCAGTCGTCTTCATTCTCCTGGTCTTATGCGTACCGGCAGTTCATGCCAAGCCCCAAGCGCTCGGCAAGACCGTCTTGGACGGCGTGTACTCGGATGCGCAAGCAACCCGCGGCCAGGTTTTCTACACGGCCGTCTGTAGCGTTTGTCACGGCGATGCCCTGGAGGGCGTTTCGGCCCCGCAGCTCACAGGCAATCGCTTCATTGAACGCTGGCGTGAAGACATGCTGGACACAATCTACAACTTCATCAGGCAGAACATGCCGCTGGGCCGCGCGCCGGATTCCAAACCCATACCGGACGGCGATTACCTCGACATACTCACTTACATTTTGAACGTGAATGGTTATCGCAGTGGCCCGAGTGAACTCACGCCCGACCTGCTTGGAAGCGTCATGCTCGTCGGAAAGAAGGGGCCGCAGCCCGTGCCGGATGGCGCGCTCGTCATCACCGTAGGTTGCCTGTCCCAAGCCCGCGATGGCGTATGGGTTTTGTTTAGCGCAACCGAACCTGCGCGAACTCGGACATCGACCACCTCGACTCCTGCAGAGTTGAGAACTTCATCGCAAAAGAGTTTGGGCACTCTGATCTTTCGCCTCGCAGATCTGGAAGCCGTTCCTGATTTCGCACCGGACGCGCACAAGGGACATAAGATGCAGGCGAAGGGTTACCTGGTCCGACAGCCGAAGGCTGAACGTATCAGTTTGAGTTCGATGGAAATGCTCGATTCGACCTGTGGGCCGTAGCTACTTCTGATTCTCGTTCTGCTTCTGATCCTTCTGGTCCTTAACTGCCAGACCTCCAGTGATGCCGTCCACCTGGTTTCCGATTTGGATCTTTCGGATGAGTGCTATCTGTGCCGGCGTAGCGGTCTTGGGATCGACGTTCGCCGATGAACAAGTGAATCCTCTCAAGGTGCATTCTGAAGTGGTGTGTTTGATTCCCTTCTCCTTCATCAGCCGGCTCATCAGTTCTACCGCTTCCACGTTCATGTGGACCGCGTTGTTCGGTACGAACGTCCCGACGCCTATCGCATAGTCAAGTGGCATCAGCGGCTCGACGCTTGCACCGAAAGCGCCATCGTTCTTTTTACCTAAATCATAAGCTCCCAGGTCAGCGCCCTGGTCAATCAGGTACTGGATGATGGGGACCTCTCCCATGTTCGCTGCAACCATCAGCGGCGTAATACCGTAGTCATCGGCCGCATTCGGGTCTTCTCCGAGTTCCACTAGCAGTTTGACGACTTCGAGCCTTTCGGCAGCAGATCTGGTGGCGTGATAGCCGGCGATGAAGCCGGTTCCTGCAGCAGCCATGAGTGTTGTCTCGTTGTCCTTGGACACAATGTGAGGATCAGCGCCATGAGACAGCAAGAGTTTCACCGTTTCCACATCGGCGGAGAATGCTGCGCGCATGATTGCTGTAGCGAACACGATCCGCGGTGATCCCGCTCGATTCCGGGCTCTTGGAGTGTTATTCACCAGGGCATTCGGGTCCGCTCCGGCGTCCAGAAGTTTCTTGATCAGGGGAAGAGGATCCGTGGTCACCATCCAGGGGAAGCCATTGATTCCCTTTTCCATATTGCGGCGATCCACCGCCCAGAACAGCGGGGTAAACCGCTGGGCGTCGGCCTGATTCACATTCGCATGGTTGTCGACTAAAAACGATGCAATTTCATAACTGCCATTGAAGATCGCCAGCCCTAACGCGTCTTTCCCGTCGCCTCCGGTCGCATTCACATCCGCTCCCGCCGCAACCAAGAGCCGCGCTGATTCCAGGTCCCCTTCCCGCGCCGCAAACATCAACGGTGTCAACAAACCGCTAGAATACTCCTCCGGGGGTTGACCAGGCTTGGGAACCACTGGCGTCGTTCCTTCAAAGCCGCGGCCAGTGGCGGACGGTACAAAATTCGAACGGGCATTGAGGTCCGCGCCGTGGTCAATGAGCATCTTGACAACAGCTGGATAGCGCTCGGAAACGGCCCACATCAAGGCCGTCGTACCGCCCCAGGTCTCCTTCGCGTTGACCTGTGCTCCATTGTCCAACAGCACCTTGATCGCGTCGGTCTTCCCGGTGCGTGCCGCCATCATGAGCGCCGTGTCTCCATATTTCGTCAGCGGGGCATTGGGGTTTGCTCCAGCCTTGATGAGCTTTTCGATCATCGCCGCATTGCCGTTAAGCGCGGCGAGTTGGATCGGTGTGACGCCTTCGCGGTTCGCGGCCGACACATTTGCGCCGGCGCGGATCAGCAGGTCCGCAATTTCCAGGTCATCCGAGCGCACCGCCCAATGCAGCGCCGTCGTGCCATCAATTTGCGTGGCATTTACATCTGCCTTCCGCTGCAGCAGGAAACGCACAGCCTCCTTATTTCGCTTCATGGCCGCGTCTGCTAGTTCACTAACGGCCGCGCCGAGACTGGCGACCGACAGCAACACGATCACACAGCACCCGAGTACGCGTTTGACACACATGTGTTGGCTCCTTAAGGCCCATTTGCTCCGAACGCTTTCAGGACTTGGAAGTGATTTCTACCATTCTGGTTTAGTGATTGACAATAAAAATCTTGGGAAAACACTTGGAGCCTCGAACGTCCCTGCACCTTTTTTTTGCGTGTTGGCGACGACGGATTACGTCTTCTTCTAGCAGGGGACTCTCAATGGATGAAGATCAACCGATAAATTCGGAAGGGAGAATTCAATGGCTAAGAAAAAGAGTAGCGATTCCTATGAAACATATCTAGCGAAAGCAGACTCCAAGGCTGCCATGACTCTGGCGAAGGCGGTGTCGCCATTCACCATTCAGGTCCGTTTTCTGGGCGGCCTGACGACGACGCAAAAGAATGCATTCAAAGCTGCGGCTGACCGTTGGGCCAAGGTCATCGTCGGTGATTTGCCCAACGTCATGGTAGGCGGCGAGGTCATCGATGACGTTCTGATCGAGGCGCAAGGCGTTGCCATTGACGGCCCGGGCCAAATTCTAGGTCAAGCCGGCCCCACACGCCTGCGCCCCGCCAGCGCCGGGGCCTCGGCTTTTTTACCAGCCAAAGGAAAGATGCAATTCGACACTGCCGATCTAGCCGCCATGCAGAGCGCAGGAACCCTCACCGACGTCATCACCCATGAGATGGGACACGTTCTGGGAATTGGAACGATCTGGACAAACAAAGGGCTCTTGGCTGGTTCTGGCACTTCTAATCCGACGTTCACTGGAACAAATGCCAAGAAACAGTTCGGCATCCTGAAAGGTACTGGCCCAGCAGCTGTTCCGGTCGAGAACACCGGTGGTCCCGGCACGGCTAATTCTCATTGGCGAGAAAGTGTCTTCGGAAACGAATTGATGACCGGATTTGTGGGCTCTGTCGGCAATCCTCTGAGTCGTATGACTGTCGCAGCCTCAAGGACCTGGGGTACGTCGTGGACTTCACCCAGGCCGATCCGTACACGCTGCCGAGCCATCTGATGTTGGCCGAGAAGGGACTCTTGGTGGAAGCCGCCGAGGCGCATGCGCAAGCGGGCGTGGTTCTGCCCATCATCCCAATCGTCTTGCCGGAGAGCAGCATGCAGTAATAACATCAAAAGGAGACTGCAGCGAATAACCGCACGAGGAGAAGAGTGGTGGAAAACATGATCAGACCTGAGGCCGTCGTCCTCGCCGATAATGCGCTGATACCCCCTGCGAATCTGATCTCGCCTCCTCCGAATCAATTTACGCACGATTGCCGCGGGTACGAAAATGGTTTTGCTTGTTTACCATGGCGGCAGGTACTGCCGCGTGGCCGACCGGCAGGGATTGTATGTGGAAACCGAATACCGCGGTCTCCAACGGTTATGACATCTTCAAAACGAAACCACCGTTACTCTCAAATCGTGTTAGGCACTTTGGATAAATTGTAGAGTTGGGCTTTTAGGAAAAGGTCGAAGTATACACCGTCGAGTTCTCCCGCCTTTACCTGGGAAGCGATGATGTCGAGGGCTCTTTCTACCTGCAGGGCGGGTTTGTAGGGTCGATCGTCGGCCGTGAGCGCATCGTAGATATCGCAAATGGTCATCATTCGGGCCTGGGGAGGTATGTCTTCGGCTTTAATTTGGTGGGGATAACCCGAACCGTCGAGTTTTTCGTGGTGCTTGTACGCAATATTCGGAACCTGTTCGAGGCCCTTGCTCCAGGGAATCATTTTGAGGATGTCAAACGTTTTGCTGACGTGGCTCTCGATTTCGAGGCGCTCGCATTCGGAGAGAGACCCCTTGCTAATCGAGAGCTTCAGGCTTTCTTCTTCGGTCAGAGGCGTCAAGATCTCACCTGTATCAATAGGGACTTTGAGCGAGCGGACCTCTTGGACGAGGTCGTAAGTGACGCGTTGCAGCACCGAGGGTTCGTTCGCTTCAATCACTTGTTTCCAGGCGCGATCAATTCGGTTCATGGCATCTCGATAATTTTTCTTCGTTGTTCGTTGAAGAAACATCAACTGCGCGCGCATGAGTTTGAAACGCATCGAGATGATCTCGATTTCGTGCGGCAGGAGTTTCTTTTGCTTTTCGAGGATTTCTTCTTTGACACCGATCTTGCCCACGTCATGAAGCATAGAAGCAAAGCGCAACTCGCGCAGTTGGGCGGGAGTAAACAGTATGTCTCTTAGAGGCCCTACGTCCGTGCGGTTAACGGCTTCTGCCAATCCAACCGTGTAATTGGATACGCGCATACTGTGACCGGATGTAACCGGATCGCGAGCTTCAATTGCCGTTACGCAGGCGTTGACGAAGCCTTCGATGAGGCGTTCTTGTTCATCGAGCAAGAGGCTGTTTTCGATAGCGAGAGCTGCCTGGCCTGCAATAATTGAAAAAAGCCTGTCATCCCGATCATCAAAATCAGGAAGCCGTGAGGTGTCCCGTGGATTAAAGGGTGTACCGTCCTGCGGAAGCTTATTCAGGAGCTGCACGACACCCACGAGATCTCCACGGGGCGTGATTAGCGGACCCGAGAATATGTTTCGGGTTGCATAGTTCAGGATCTCATCCACCGAAGACAGGGCCTGGCCATCTCTGAGAATGAGATTGAGGAGAACCGATTTTTTTTGAACCGCTGTTTTCCCAACGATGCTCGAATCGTCGATCTCAAATTGAAGGCTGCGCAACTGTTCTGGGACGCCTCCGAGGTTAATGCTTCGCGTAATCATGGCCTCAAACCTTAAGATCTGCCGGCCTTCCCCATTTTTTCTGACAGTGAACACGGATCCTGCGTCGCATTGCACAAGTTCCAGGAATGACTCCAGGGTGGTGTCTAGTGTTTTCTTGAGGTTATCGATGATTTCACGGCCCATCCAGGATATATCGGCACGTTTCATGAAAGAATGAGAGGAAAAAATTGTCTTTTAAAGACCCACAAGTCACTGATGTTTAGGCTTCAGGGCGCTGGCTCGATCTTCAGCAGGGCGCCGTCCTCTTCCTCGGTCATAGAGGATACCCCCGGGGCGCTGGCGCACGTCCCGAATTCGTTGTTTCAATCCTGTAAGAGCGACTCACGCCGCAGTTCCTCAAAGATCGGTTAGCGATCTACGACTTCGGTTCTATTGTTTGGGCCTTGGCACCCCCATAGGATCGAAGTGGTGTTTCGCGTGTCCTTGATTCATTCTGCCGGGTCTTGAGAAGAGGAGCCCGCATGCAATTTCAGTCCAAATATTTAAGAGTCTGCACAGTACTTTCGGCTTTATTCCTTGGTGTTACCGTGCAGTTGCCGGCCGCCGGAGGGAACGACGACCGTTGGGTATTCGGCCGTAGACAATGCGGGCAACATCGAACTTTCCAAATCGCTGGCGGTCAAGATCGATAAGACAGGTCCAATCATCTCCGGAATGCCCGCGACGGGCTGTACACTCTCGCCTGCCAAGCACCAACTTGTGCAGGTGGCGTCGGTTACCAGTTCGGATTCCCTTTCGGGGCTGTTGTCGCTCAGTGTGACGGCCACCAGCAGTGAGCCCGACAACGGAACAGGCGGCGGAGACGTGCCCGGAGACATCGTGATCAACGGCGGCACGGTCCAGCTTCGTGCGGAGCGGTCCCCGTCCGGCAAGGGCCGCCTGTATACCATCACGGCGACCGCGAAGGACAACGCCGGGAACACAACAACAGCCACGGGAACCTGCAGCGTGCCCAAATAGACCGAGCACTCGGATCGGTGCGGTCGATGCTATGATTGCCCGATGAAAAACTGGACCTTTTCTCTCCTCCTGTACTTGTTTGGGTCCGTTTCTCTATGTGCTCAGGAGCGCACGTACTACGTCTATGTTGCATCCGAAGCCGCTGACAAAATCACGGTCGTACGATTTGGCCCGGCCGTGGCGGCGACCGTCGATCACGAGCTCACGACGGGAATCATGCCCATTGATATCGATGGCCCGCACGGACTCGCTATTTCGCCGGACCAAAAGTACTACTACGTTTCGATCGCGCACGGCCAGCCCTTCGGTTCTCTTTGGAAGTACTCGACGGGCGACGACAAGCTTATTGGCCGAGTGACCCTCGGCATGTTCCCGGCAACGATGGATCTCTCATCAGACGGAGATTTTGTCTACGTTGCGAATTTCAATCTCCACGGCGACATGGTTCCATCAAGCGTATCCGTCGTGGCGACAGATGACATGACCGAAATTGCGCGCATTCCGACTTGTACGATGCCGCACGGCTCACGATTGAGTGCCGATGGCAGCCGTCAGTATTCCGTGTGCATGATGGACGAACAACTCGTTGAAGTCGATACGGCGGCTCTCAAAGTCTCGAGACATTTCATCCTGACGAAAGGGCGCGAAGCCGGAATGAGCGGGCCGCCCATGCGGATGGCCAACCTGGATCACGCGGCACAGGTGTCCGGCGGTCATGGAACCGAACCCCCAGAACCAGGCAACATCTCATGCTCTCCGACTTGGGCGCAGCCCTCGAAGACCAGGTCGTCCGTATTTGTTGCCTGTAATGGGTCCAGCGAAATTGTTGAGGTCGATACAAAGACTTGGAAGCTGGTCCGCCGCATTCCGGCCCGTGCTGGTGTCTACAATCTCGGGATGACCAAGGATGGTGGGAAGCTCATCGCGACGAACCGGCGCGATCAATCGGTTTCAATTTTGGATGTGGACTCCGGCAAGGAACTTGCCCGGCTTTCCACAAAACGGAAAGTCGTACACGGTGTGGCTGTCACACCGGACGATCGGTACGCATTCATCTCAGTCGAAGGAATTGCCGCAGATCCAGGTACAGTCGAGATCATTGATTTGCGAACAATGAAAACCGTTGCCACTGTCGACGTGGCGCCGCAGGCCGGCGGAATCGATTTCTGGAAAATGGAGGCGAAGTAGGTGCCCGGCTAAAGCCGGCGCCCTACTTCGCGCGGTCTTTCGGGTCCACGAGCTTCGCCACCCAAAGACCAGTGTTGATGTCGTTGAAGTAAATCAGGCCTTTGTAAGGCTGTGCCCCCCATGCGAATGCCGCGTTGGGTCTGAAGCCTTTCAGATCGCCGGTCCACAGCCGGCTCATCTCGCGCCCCTGTCGATAAAGATTTCCACGAAGCTCGCCAGAGACATCGACCGCGCGACCGCCGCCACCGTAATACCCGATGTACATGACATCGTTCTCGACCCACATATTATGCGCGCCTTCTTCCGGAACCGCATATTCGGCTACTTTTCGCGGGTTGAAGATGTCGGAAACGTCGACGACGTGAACGATGCCTCTGGAGGGAATGCGGTTCTTGTCCGTGATATCGAACTGTGCGGGCAAGACTTCGTCACCAAGGAAGACATAGTTCTTGTAGCGAAAAACGGAATGCGCCCCGCCAAGCCAGCCAGGGCCGTAAAGCTCGGTGTAGTTGAAGCGAAGCTGGCTGACGAACTGAGGATGTTCGGGACTACCGCCCCTGATGCCTCTCCCGACGTCAAGGATCACGAGCCCGTCCTTCCAGTAACCCATGTAGATGAGTCCATCAACGACTTGAATGTCGTGCAGAAGCCGGCCCCCCACCGTGGTCTCATCACCTTTCTTGACTTCTTTCACCGCGGGATTTTCGACTTGCCAGCGTGCGACTTCCTTTGGATTTTTCGGATCCTTGAAATCGATGACGCGGAGTGAGCCTGTGGCGTCGTCGGTCAGATAGACGTAGTGGTCGTTGATGTACGCGCTGTGCACGCCGCCAGTGACAGTCTGCGTGTATTCCGACAGGACTTTCGGATGGGCCGGTTCGGATAGATCGAGAAACACAATGCCGTTTTTCCGGTTGGACGCTCCCTCGCGGGTGATCACGCCGATCTTCCCATCCGGAGTTGTGCTGACGTCGTTGATGACACGCGCATCGAAGGGTATCGAATCCACTTTCACCGGATGCGAAGGATCGGAAATGTCATAAACCCACAAGCGGCCCGCCATGATGGAGCTCACGTAGGCATAGTTCCCGATGATCCATTCTTCCGCTGCCTGGAACTCTTCCTGCGGCGGGCGTCCAACGACCTGCAGTTCGCGTGTGACATCACGCGGCGTGACCGTGACCGTGGCCACTGCCGCGCGATCGCCACTGATTGCAGTGACCGAGTAGGAGCCGGCCTTTTCGGCGACGAAGCCTCCGTCGGACTCTATCGTTGCGCCGTCGCCCGTGATCGCCCACCGCACGGCGGGCGCAGGAATCGGCGCATCTCTGTCGCCCTTCGCCACGGCAGTGAAGTGCACCACATCGCCGGTATGAACTCTCATGGTTTTGGGCTCAACGGCGAGGCTCCGCACCGGATTGCGAATAACATCTATCGTCACCGCCGCCCTCACGTTTCCTGCGGCCGCCTGAATCGTGACTGAACCCGGGCCGGTTCCGGTAACGAACCCGGATTCATCGACAGTGGCCAGCCGAGGATTCGAGGACGACCACATCACCTGCACATCCGTTCGCGGATCGCCATTGGCCATTCTGGTTACCGCGCTGAGCGGAACGCCGGTGCCCACGGGAATCGGCGTGGACGGCGCTTTGATCTCGATACGTGCGACGGCTTGCGGTTTCACGCTTATCGACACGAAGCCCGATCTGCCATTGATGAGAGCGCCGATGCGTACTTCACCAGGCTGGACAAATGTCACGGCGCCCTGCTCGTCGGCGTATGCAAGATCAAACGGTGTCGCATACCAAGCCGAGGGCGTTGCGTCGAGCTTGTTCCCCGCTTCATCGTAACCAACCGCTGAAAATTTTAATTGCTGGCCCGCTTCCACTTCAGTAACTCGAGATGTGACCTCGACTCGAGCCGGTTTCGGCCCGGCAGCTTTGTTTTCCTGCGCGCCGATCGGTGAAATCCACAATGTCACTACAACAACAAGCAAAAGGATGCGCGGCATCGCGACCTCCAGTGTGTAATTCAACCAAGTCTCTTGCTCTGTCTTTGCCTAGTGGCCGACAGGCGCGCCGACCCTCGCGGTCGCAGCCTCACTCGTCGTGCGCTCAATGTGACGGCGGACGAGCGCAAGCGAGCCGAAGACGATGACCATCCCTATGGCAAATGTCGAGAAGTATGCAGGCGGGCCGCCCTTGTCCAGCGCGAAGTTTCCGACGTAGGAGGCCAGGACATTGCCGATGCGGCCGACAGCCACCGCTGTCCCGATGCCGGTGCCACGGATTTCCGTGGGATACACGTTCGCGGCCAGCGCATACATGGTCGTTTGCACGGCATTCAGCGCACCGCCGATAAGTACGAACAT
>WNGQ01013473.1_pt1 | contig 13348 bp, 12 predicted proteins | sample 5407661 | NCBI WGS metagenome assembly WNGQ01 (sample SAMN13153382, study PRJNA577476) | soil metagenome | isolation source: 60 cm soil or saprolite under Garry oak tree replicate 2 | place: USA:California | collected 2016-06-15
CACTGATCTCGCGCGGGCCAAACGCTTTTATGTGGACACACTCGGCTGCCCATTGGTGAGGGAGACAGAACAAGCGGTGTTCGTCACGGTGTCTGGCATGCTGATCGCCCTGCTTGGGGCCGATGCACACACGCCAGGCGATGATCACTTCGACCCGTTTCGCGTCGGTCTGGATCATCTCGCTCTCGCCATCGAAAACCCCAGCCAGCTCGAAGACCTGCAGCGGGACTTAGACGCCGCAGGGGTCCGCAACAATGGGGTTGAAGAAGATCCAGTGACCCATCGCAAGTACATCAGCTTCTATGACCCTGATGACATTGCGTGGGAGCTCTATTCGGTCTCGCCTCGTCCCACCGCGTAAATGAGTGCGGATCATTTGTGTGTCCTGGCTCCTTGTGGAGGAAGATCTCTTGGCTTTTACTCTCATCAGGGCAAGTATGTCTCTCGATAGTGGGGGACCTTGTTTCGCCTGTGGCGCAACACGCCTGTCGACCTTCTACTAGCAGCGGTCTAGAAATCCTGGTTGGATTCTCCGCTGACAAAACTAGCGGGGTAATAGTCCAGGGATCACCTCATCTTGCCATTGCTCCTGCTGCGTTTCCAAGAGGCAAGCCCGTATTTTCCTCATCCCGCGCTGCAGGGTGCGGATTTGCAGTGGCTTATATCTTCCAGGGGAGCGGCGCTGCAACTCCCGAAAGATGTCCCCGCTGCTCCGTTCAGGATTGGCCACCAGCCAGGACAGGATTTGCTCCCACTCCCCTGCAAAGGGGTCCGTGTAGGTGCGCCGCCAGCCCAGCACACGTTTTCTCCGCTCTTGCTCTCGGTACAAAGTCTGAAGCTCTGCTGTCGAATCGGGGATACTCCTCTCCTCAGGCTGCTTTTCGGCCGTACAATCGTCCTCGGAAAAAACGCATAAAGGGGCAGAAGAGATGGGTGAAATCACAGGAGAGCAACCGGCGGCACAGCGGAAGACGGCCTGTTGCAACTGCTCGGGTTGGTTTAACAGGCCGATGGGATCGAGTACCTCGGCCACATCGGTTAGTTCCTGCTGCTTCTGGACAGGAAGTATTCCTGACAGCAGGAGCCGTTGCAGCGGGGTTTTCGCTGGATCATAGACGCAGCGAATCTTTTTCCCGTCGCGTTCTTTCGCCAGCAGTTTCATCGAGGGCTGAAAACAGTTCACATACAGGCGCAGCGCCCGGTAGAGCTCGGTCAGTTGCCGATAGGCCTGTTCTCCAACGAAGCGGTCATAGCCCACCACCTGGCGTACAATGGCGCCATTTTTTTGCTCGACAAAGCAGTGATCTCTTTTTTGATAGGGCCGCCCTCGGGTAAAGGTGATCTGTTCCTGCTCACAATAGGCGACCATAACCTCATTGATGAACTCTCCGCCGTTATCGGTATCAATCCCCAGCATGGGAAAAGGGAAGAGCGTGCGCGCGCGTCGGAGGGCAACCAGCACCGCCTCCTGGCTGCGATACATGAGAGGAAGACATTCCGTCCAGCTGGTAGCTATGTCTGTGAGCGTCAGCGTATACAGGTAGCCGCCCTCGATATCGGTGCCACAATGGGCCACCAGGTCCGCCTCCAGAAAGCCAGGTCGGGTCTCCCCCCACTCCTGGAAGGTGCGGACTGGGATCTGCTGCTTGAGCAGAGTACCCGCTCGCATCGTGGAGGGGCCGCGCTGACTCCTTTGCGTTGGGAGCGCAGGAGGCGATCCGCCGTCGCCGCGCTCATAGAGAGCAGTTGGCTGCGGCACTCCTCTGTGAGCTGGAGGTGCTCATGCCGCTCCAGCGCTTCGACCAGCGTGGGGAGAAAAGGGATGAGGCGTTTGGCGCAGATCCGGTTGGCGGCGTGCCAGACCAGGAACAGCGCGTGTTGGACTTCTGGCCCGTAATGGCGTGGCCGTGGGCGCTGAGGGTTTGTTTGCACCTCTTTTGTATGCTTGAGGAGCCACATCGCGTACTTGCGATTGTAACCCGTTGCTGCCGTAAGGACATCCAGCAGTTTGCTCTTCTTCTTGACCGTCGATGCCTGACGATACTGCGGTAGCATGTGCTGAAGTAATTCGCGCCTGGTTTGCAGACTCATTCCTTCTCTCATGATTGCCTCCCTTGCACATGCCCTGTGCGAGATACCTCTTCCGACATGACAAATACTTCCCCCCAGATTGCCTCAGCAGGAATCTGACTCTTGAGACGCATTATAAGGGCTTCCTGTCTTTTCGACGAGGGGGAATTGGTGAAGCGGTGCGATGGTTGAAAACGCAACGATGATCCCAGAGGGGGTGGTTCTTGTAGAACGCACAGTCAGATTCCTGGTGAGGCAATGCGTATCGAGAAGCAGCAAGCCTGGCAAAACTATGTGCGCCGCGTCGGCGGCTTTGAAATTCCTGCGCAATGCAGGGGAGGTTGAGGGCAAATACCTTCAGGACATTGGCTTACTTGGCGGGGAAACCCAAAGAGGACAGCAGCATGCCAATAAAGCGGAGATGAGTCGAAGGTATGTAGGCTCAGGCTCCGCAAGTCTTGTGTGCATGGTGAGTGAACAACGAACCCAAGTTCTCGGTGGTGGTATGCCACACCCGTCGCACCATACCTGAAGCGACGACGCTGGAATATGCATGAGGTGTAATTGCATGCAGTAATACATCACTCAATGAAGAGCGATGGAAAGCCCTCTCCAGCGGGCCGCAAACAATGAGTTTGGTAGAAACACAGAACCGGGCACCTAAACACACTGAACGTTTCAAAGTCGCAAACGCGGGACGGCCTACAGGCGGCGACGCCCAAGGTCGCGGACCCCCCATAGTAGTCGGAGACGGTAACGCCGATCACAGGGCGAAGGGGCAACCTGCGAAAGCAGGCCAGAGCGTTCCCTTGATACAGGAGCGCAGGGGAGGTATCGTACAGTTTCAAAAGACAGAGGTATGCGCAATGCAAGACGCCAACGTTTACCTGGAACTGGTTCATGAGCGAGGCAAAAAGGGTTTGCCTCTCGAACGAGTCTACAGACAACTGTTCAACAAAAATCTGTACCTCAAAGCCTACGGCAAAATCTATCGAAACGCGGGCGTTCTTACTCCCGGAGTCAATGAAGACACGATTGAGGGAATGTCGCTGGAGAAAATTGATGCGATCATAGAAGCGCTGCGATATGAACGCTACCACTGGAAACCAGCACGCCGCACCTACATCCCCAAAAAGGATGGAAAACAACGCCCGCTCGGCTTACCCGTGTGGTCGGATAAACTGCTCGGAGAAGTGGTCAGAATGATCCTGAGCGCCTACTTTGAGCCAACGTTTAGCGACCACTCACACGGCTTCCGAGAAGGGCGCGGATGCCATACGGCTCTGAGGGAGATTTACTATGGATGGAGCGGAACAACGTGGTTCCTGGAAGGCGACATTTCCGGCTGCTTCGATCATGCATCTTGATGCCCCCTTGAAAAATCGAGCTTCTTGAGATCTCCTTTGACGAGCTGTTGAAACCCGTCAAGGGTCGCTGGCTCATCAGGAAACAAGTAGAGATGAGTCGTCGCGTCTTTTGTAATCTGGATCGTACCATTGTTGATGCGATCATAAATCCAATGCGGAGCAATGTCAAGTTCCCTGGCGAGCTGGGTCAGGGTGAGAGAGCCTGCCACACGGCGTGGATGGGATTGATGGCGCACTAAAAATTGTCGATGTTTGAGGCGTAGGCCTCTCACAGTACTGGGCAAAACGAAGAGGTGCATCGGAGAACGATAGCCCTGTGCAGTCAACTCACTGGCAATGACCTCATCGGTGATGCCCTGAGCACTGCGTTCGAGCACGATCTGCTCCATTTTGTCCGCGCCTGCCAGATCTTTGAGCGACCCAACAGGAACGGGGATCGAGAGCGTACTCGTCTCTCCTCCACGCCAGACGATGCGTGCCTGGACCTGTTCAGGCGTGGGTCGCTGAAGGACAACCTTGTCAATGAGGCAACGCAACAAGGCCTTTTTCTGCGGCTTCGAGAGGAAGCCCTGCCGCCACAAGGTCGGGAGGTGTTGACCAATAGCCTTGAACGCCGTTTGAAGCTCCTGGCTCAGTGGGATCAACGGGCGCGAGGGCTCCTGGGAGTGGACGACGGCTTCTTCAGCTCGCTTGAACGCGGTAAGGGCATCGTTCCATCGCGTTTCCAGGGCTGCTGCGACGAGACGATTGTCAGGGTCAACGCGCAGGAACTGCCGCTCGGAAAGCTGAGCTTCATACCGAAGACGCTCCAGGTGCTGATGATGGGCATGAGAAACCTGCTGGATGGTCTTCTGCTTGGCGGCCACAGCGCGGCTGTAGACATCCAGCTCAATGGGGGAGAGTGCCTGGAAGAACGCCTCCACGATGGAGAGGTCGACGGCATCCCCCGGAATATGTTGGCAGACGGGCACACGATATTTCTGACGCAGGAAGTTGCAGAGATAGCGCGTTCCCCCCTTGTATTGCACGACCAGCTTGTGTCCACACTCGCCACAGTACACCATCCCATGGAGCAGCGCTGAGCCTTTCCGAGGCACCCCTCGTGTTTTGTTCCGGTCGTATTCAGCGTAGTTATCCAGGAGTATGGCTTGAATGCGCTCAAACACCTCCCAGGAAATGTAGGCTGGGTACACATCGTTGACACGAAATTTCCATTCCTCCAAAGAAAGGCGAACCTGCCTGGCACGAGGAGAGGTAGGATCTTTTCGAACCGCGCGCGTTCGCCCGTAGACAAAGGCGCCAGCGTACGCAGGGTTTTTGAGGATCTGCAGGATGGCTGCACCTGTTGGTTTCTTCCAGATGATGTCTCCCAAACGATCCCGTCGCGGGATGCCGAGATCATGGGCGTTGAGGAAACCCAGGACCTTGCTTGCCGATCGGAGGCGCAGAAAGGTGGTAAAGATCAAGTCAAGGCGGTCCTGGATCTCTTGATTGGGATCCTTGTGGACGCGATCAATGGCGTCACGGACCAGCCCCACAGGGAGCGTGAGCACAAGTTCACCTCGCTTGGCTTTGTTGAGGAGGCCAGCCGTCATGCGTGCTCGAATGGTATGCAGTTCCAACTCCGAGAGTTGTCCTTTCAGTCCCAAAAGCAAGCGGCCGTTCGCTGATCCAGGATCATAGATGCCATCATTGTCAGCAATGAGGCAGCAGCGGTAGCCGCACACATCGAGCAGGGGATACCAATCGGAGCAGTTGCGCGACAAGCGCGTGACATCGACAGAGAGGATGATGCCGACCTGCCCAAGCGTCACCTTGGCCACCAGTTCTTGGAAACCTGTGCGATGCAGGGCGGAAGCACCGGTCAAGCCCAGATCGGCATCAATGATCTCCACGTCATCGGCGTGCCATCCCAGGCTTTGTGCTCGCTCCTGCAGGGCGTATTGCAAGCGTAGGCTCTCCTGATTGGAGATCTGTTGATGTGGAGTGGATTGCCGGATGTAGATCAGCGCCTTCTTCTGCAGGTGTTGTGGCGTCACGAGTTCGGATATGATCATTTAAGGCCTCCTGAAGGATCGACGAGAGGTCGTCGAGGATAGCGTGTTGGACGTCTGCGGGCAGTCGCCCCCAGATGGTGGTTGGATGAGTGGGCATAGCGCCTCGCATTCTCCAGCCACCATAAGGAGTTCCTGAACCGCCTCACCGCTGAGTTTGGTGGGGACTAATGGCTGGGATGGAGCGAGTGTAGTGGCAGCCAGCGGAATGCACAAGGCCATCGAGTCGCGGTATTCGACCAGTACATGGCCCGGTCCGTGAGGTGAAGCGCTCATCGAGATGAGAGGAAAACGACGTCCAAAGAGTGGATGTCGAGCGTCAGTGACCTCGATTTCGGTTAGACCCGCGTCATCCGGGTTCTTGAACAGGGTATTGAGTTGATAGATCGTTTGATAAGCTTAATCATGAAGTGCTCCTTGAAATCCTCAGTGAGCATATTCACGACCACAGATTTATCAGGTTGATGCGAGCACTCCTTGATGCAGGGTACATGGAAGAGTGGAGATGGAACCAATCGCTGAGCGGTGTGCCGCAAGGCGGGATCGTCAGCCCCATCCTTTCAAATATCCTGCTCGACAGGTTGGATAGATTTGTGGAAACTCCTTCTCGACAAGCTGGACAAATTTGTAGAAACAACCCTCATCCCAAAATATACCAAAGGAGAGCAAAGAAAGCGGAACAGTGAGTATCGCAAACTGATGGGGCAAGCTGAAAAGCACTACCGGAAAGGAGAGAAGACAGAAGCCGCCATGTATCGCAAACAGGCGCAAGCGCTCCCATCAGTAGACACACACGATCCCGACTTTCGCCGCCTCAGATATTGTCGCTACGCAGACGATTGGCTCATCAGTTTCATTGGTCCAAAGGCAGAAATGCAGGAAATTAAGCTCCAACTCGAAATCTTCTTGCGAGAAGAGTTACACTTAGAACTTTCTAAGACCAAAACACTCATCACGCATGCAAGAACCCAAGCAGCTCGATTTCTGGGATACGAAGTGACCACCCTCCAAAAGAATGCCAAACGCACCAACAGCGCTGCGCGTGGAACCAGATGCAGAAGTGTCAATGGACGGATCGGATTACGCATTCCAGCAGAAGTGCTCAAGGACAAATGTGACCGCTACAAGAAGAACCACAAGATCAGGGAGCGACCTGAGTTAGAAAACGATAGCGACTTCACCATTATGGGCCTCTACCAACTAGAGTACCGGGGCATCGTCGAATACTACCGCCTGGCCTACAATCTGCACCGACTCGACTACCTCAGATGGATTATGGAAGTGTCGCTCACAAAGACGTTAGCACACAAACACAAAACCTCCGTGCAGAAAATATGCGACAAGTACAAGGCCGAATGGGAGGAAAACGGCGTCAAGCACCGGGGACTCCGTGTGGGTGTTCCACGCGAAGGAAAGAACCCACTGACGGCGACCTGGGGAGGTATCTCACTTCAATGGGATGTCAAAACAACCCTCAACGACCAACCCCCGCATCAAACGATGGGGAGGGCCGAACTGGAAAAACGACTGCTCGCACAAGTATGCGAGCAATGCGGGGCCACCAGCCAAACCGCCCCCATAGAGGTGCATCACATCCGAGCGCTCAAAGACCTGGAAAAATATCCAGGCCGAAAGAAACCACGATGGGTCCAACTCATGGCGGCCCGTCGCCGGAAAACGTTGGTCCTTTGTCGAACCTGTCACCAGGACATCCAATATGGACGCCCACTACGACGACAGACATCACGCTCATGAATGAGACAACTTGACGATACTGGAAAGCTGCATGCTCGGAAACGGGCACGTGCAGTTTGGAGGAGGGAAGTCGGAATAGTACCTCAGCAATGGGGCAACTCGTCGGCTTCCTATCCTACGTAGAAACACACTTCAATCTAACCCGAAAAATGGCGGACGCGAAGTTCGCCCAGGCGCGCGCCTGGGAAGAGATGCTTGCCATTCTTCGCTCCTTCGTGAACGACTACAATGTGCAAAGACAGTGGGTACACGAAAAACGCGATGATGGCTGTCACAGTCCGGCTCAGGTCCTCTCCTGGCACAAGGGCACAATGTATCCTGAATCCGTGCTCAACCGGATTCTCTTCGCGACGCGCTACACCCGCCATCTGGGCCGGCATGGATACATCCGATTTCAGGATTGGCGGCAGAACGCGCGAGCGAGGACTGGCACACCAGCGGGTCAACGTGAGGGTCTAGTGATCAGCACGCTGAAACTGGAACAGCAGGCCGTCACCCTTTCCAGGTATCACGTGGAAGTGCATGAGGATCGCCGGCATATTCAAGCCATGAGCCGTCCACATGTGGCGGAGACCGTTTTCCGGTCCCCACAGCTCACGCTCTTTGATCTCGGCCCAGATGAATGGCTCTTGTACTGGAAAGCGTCCGCGTACGCGCGAAGCCTCGGGCATGCGCCTTTGTCCCATGTCACCCAATTGATCCTGTTCGAGGTGCCGGTAGAAGCGAAGGCTACGGGAGCAGAAACAGCGCCTGCACCTCTTCGCCTGGTGAGAGCACCACAGGAGCACAAGCGCGAATGAGGCACTCTTGTACGCCAGCTTAGCCTCGTTCGATCGCACGCTCAACCGCGCTGGGTAGGCGCGTCTCAAAGTCTATGATGCCAACCCAGTCTGGATGAATGAAGATGCGCGTCATGCGAGGATAGAGGCGAGCGGCTTCCTTGAGTAACGCCTGTGCGTCTTCCTCGCTCATCGTCCGGTAAATCATGGCCGTATACTCCGGTGCGATGCCCTCAACCGTGTCGGCACGGACCGTCCCGCGAATGAGGAGGATCTTGGAGGCCGCAAAGTCACTGTCGATACTCACCGCCACCTTTGAGCCCTCCGTGAGCACCTTTGTTTTGGGGGCATCCGTCGCGGTCGCCATCACGAGCTCCTCTCCATTCCAGTGGAACCCGATGGGGACGACGCGGGGTGTGCCGTCGCGCCAGTTGTAGGCCAGATGGGCAGGACCCTTCGCCTGCAATAAGTGCTGGGCAACCGGATCGTGTAGTAGGCCAACATCACCTTGCTTACTAGGCATTCTTGTGTCCTTTCGTTTGGAGGATCGATGCTCCTCACGCGGGAGCACAAACCGCGCGTCTCAAGCTCGAGCGCCGAGTCGCGCCTTCACAACCATTCGGTCGAGCAGGCGAGCACCACTCACGCAAACCGTCTTGGGGTGTGATGGGTCATGGTGTCTCTTCTTTTCTTCCAGAACCTATTCTCCTTGCACTTTGCAAGTAAGTATGCCCTCTTATTCCAACAGCGTGAGGAAAAATCGGCAATGCTGGAAGAAGCTCCTGCACGAGTAGCGTTTCTCACTCGTCCTCTAACACGCAAGATCCCGCAAAAAGGTTACAGAACTCACCAAGACACAGCGGTATCGATGAAGGAAGACCAGATCTAAAGCGGTGTTGCGTAGATGATGACGTGTCAATTCCTCTGTTTCACATGAAAATCAGAGCCATCTTCGAGATCGCAGGCGCCGGTTGGGCACAGCCCAGTGTACACAATGGTCACCGCTTGCGCAGGATACCAGCGCGCCCGCCCCCGAAGCTGGACCAGTAGTTGCCCCTTGCTTCTTCTCACTGCCATCACTTGTGCCATTCCCCAGCTCACCCGTGTACACGGATGAGACGCTTGCTCGCCATCCGCGCGGCTTGAATCTCTTCAAGCTCCGTTGACTGCATACATTCCTGCCTTTTCGGAAGTTCCAGCCTCCTGCCGCGGATCGAGCACAAACAAGTGCTGGTAGGGTGCCGGTGGTCGGAAGAAGGTGTACAGATCAACGATGATCTCCGTCGCCAGTTTTGCGGCGCAAGCGGCATGAAAGACGGCTAACCCGGCATCGTCTGAAAGTACGAGGGGATAGGAGGCCTCCGCTTTGGAACAGTAGGAGCAGCGTTTCGAGAGGCTCTTAATGCCTGCTGCCCGAAGGTGTTCGTCGGTAAAGATGAGCATGTGTTCTCCTTCCTTTCGAGTCTCGCACCTCCGACACGCGGAGGTGCTCCGCGAGAACAGTATACCCATCTTGTCCGTTGCACAAGGGAGTTAAAGGGGCCTGTTTCCTGCAACGGGTGAGTGCAACAATACGTACCCCCCTCATGAGCAAGTATGCCTCTTTTGCAGGCGAAGTCATAACTCGCCTATTCTCACAGTTGGAGGCTTTTTCTTGTTCTACTGGTCAAGCTCCTGTTATGGTACAAGCAGGAGCAACACGACAGCGATAATGACATAGGCCAGCGGCGCGCCCAGAGCCAGAACCCAGCGGGTGCTGCGCTGGATCTCAGACTTGCCAAAAAGGAAGTAGGCTAGTGGACCAAGCACAGGGATCAGGTAGATCACAGTCAGCCAGCCGATGCGCACGCCGCCCTTGACATCGGTGCGGCGGATAAGGTCCCAGGTGCCAATGCCAAACCAGGCCGCGTATAGAGCAATGGGCAGGAGGTAGAAGTAGAAACCAAGAATGATTTCACCAACAGGTGTAGCCAGGCCAAGGCCACCCAGCATAAAGCTGGGATGAACAGTCGTAGAACTGACAGTCATATCGAGTGTATACCCTCCTAAATTTGCGAAAATTCCCTGGGGAGCGATGGTTGGATCAGGCATACCAGGCTGCTGGAGCGTGGGATTCGGGAAAGCCTGCCATCTGCGCGGCCGGAAGTGCCCTAACTGGGCACGCACATAGTGGTCCAGCAGGTAGAAAGCAGCGCTGGGATCACCACCGCCCGCGCGGTCTAGCAGTGATCCGCATGCGTGTGTATACTGCAAGAACGGTGGTGAAGTGCGTGAGATAGTATTGCCAGAGAAACAGTTGTTCTCGGCAGAGGGGGCGGCAAGGGCCAGGTCGGCAATCCCGGAATTGGTCACGACATTATCTTTAACACTATTGCCATACGGCTCCCAGACATTCTGGTCAACATTGGTCACCACCAGAATGCCATAGTAATCTTCTCCACTCACACGATTATCCTCAATCACGTTGTTGTCTCCACCGGCAATGATGATCCCGGTACCGATCGTGGCCAGTTGCTCGGTTTCGACCGGGGCATTGTAATTATTGTTGTTCTCGACCAAGTTATGGGTGATAGTCACGCCATCCTGAGGAGCCAGCGGCTCAAAGTCCTCTGTGTTCGGGGCGATTCCAACAAAGTTGTCGCGCCAGATCGAGTTCTCGATGACCAGGTTCCCCCCGGCATTGGTGCCAGAGTAGCCCAGACCATTGTTTTCCGCAAGTCCTTCTGTGATAACTGCATTGCAGGGATAGCATGCGCCGATATAGAAACCAGCATCCGGCTGCCCGGCGGCGTAGTCGTGATCAAACTGCCCATCTACCGATAGATACGCGTAGATGCCGTAATCGCCATTGGCATAAGCGGTGAGATAGCTGCCCCGATAACCGTGTACGCCATACCAGTAGAAACCATTCCCAACATAGTGGCGCCCAGTCATGTTCTCCAGAACCACGTCATTGGCTGTCACCAGGAAACCGTTGGGCAAGGTGAAATTGCCGTCCAGTATTACCGTGTTGCGATTGCGTCCCCGGATGGTCAGGTCAGGTATATGTACGATCACAGTTTCGTGATAAATCCCCGGGGCAACAGATATCAGATCGCCGGGCTTCGCTGCTTTGACTGCGTCGCTAATCGTCGGGTAATCTTCTGGAACTCGCAAAGTTGCTGCGGGCCAGTGCGGGCCAGTTCCTTTGGGCGCAGGTGGGGCCAGAGAGTATGAAGTGCTCGGCCAGGTGGGAGTGGCTACGGCGCTCCCACCACAACCGGCCAGGAGAAAAAGAGGAAGCAGACAGACCAGCAGCGGCAATAAGAGAGCGAAGACCGGCCTCTTTTTCCGGTGGAAGAGTTCGTGAGATCTTGAAATAAGCATCATAAGGCCTCCGTTAGCCTATACGCATTTTAAACCCAAGCGGCCGGTTCCCTATTCACGCACAGTGGGCTGCGTAGCGCTCGGCACCTCCTGGGGACGAACGTTTCGCCCCGCCATACGAACCACGAACTGGCGAGGGAAAAGACGAGCCAGTTGCGTCAGGAAAGCATTGGAGAAGCCGTCAATGGCAACACTGCGCCCTCGTTCCAGCGCCCGCAAGGCAGTGGTTACGACTTGCTCTGGGGTACGCCTGCGTCCAAATGAGGCCGCTTCCCCAGCGATATCGAAAAAGGCTGTCTCGGTTGCTCCAGGGCAGAGAGCGAGCACGCGCAAACCACGTGTGCGATACTCCTCGGCTAAAGCTTGCGAGAAGGACAGCACGAAAGCCTTGCTTGCCCCATAAACCGCCATGTAGGGTAAGGGTTGAAACCCCGCAGTGGAGGCCACATTGATGATAGCTGCTCCTGGGGTGCGCTTGAGCAGGATAGGGACAAAGGCATGTGTCAGATCAACGACCGCCGTCACATCCACCATCACCTGGTCATGGTCGCGCCCAGGGGGAAGCATCTCGAAGGAGCCATTGGTGGCAAATCCTGCATTATTGACCAGCAGATCAATCTCAAGACCACGATGCTCCACTTCATTGTGAATCAGACGGATTGCACCCTCCTGGCTCAAGTCAGCAGGAATGACCTCGGTATGGATCTTATGGCGCTCGGACAGTTCGGTCGCCAGGGTGCGGAGACGTTCCTCGGAACGCGCAACAAGTACGACAGACATACCGCGTTGGCTCAGCGCGTATGCAAAAGCGCGGCCTATTCCCGACGAGGCCCCGGTAATGAGGGCCATTTTTCCCCGATAGGTAAACATGAGAGGTTCCTCCTTATGCCTACACTCAAAAAAGCACCATCGTTCCTTTTATGGTTGCTCCAGGATGCGCACGCCCGCTGTTTGTTGCCTAACTATCCGTCTTGTGTGTCAGGAAAAGCCATAGGAGTCCTCCTATCGCACTCAAGTTGGCCTCCGCGAGCAGAGCCTCGTTGATCATGATCGGATGTTTCAGGCAGAGCAGAGTGTGCTCATTTTCCAGATGATATCATACATGACCTGTTGCAAAACCGCTGGGTCAAGGTGGCCATGAATGTGGCCTCGATGACCAGTCCCATCAGTGCGGATTTAAGATACGTTTTGCCGCTTTTGGCACTCGTGATCCATATGGAATATCAGAAAACACAGGGAAAGTTCTGCCTTGATTCCTGAAACGAAAGGAAAATCTTGCCTTCATTTTTGTATGGCGCTCACCTTATGATAATTCATCATTTTTGCAAAAATGGAACGTATCGATCAGTTCGTTCTCTCTATTGTGTCATCTTGCTTCATCGTTCGTGAGCAGTTCCAGATGAGGTCACCTTGCTTCCAAGTTCTCTGACTTCACGAAAACACATCAGGATCACTCACCCCATGAAAAGTTACTGGGTGTTTACGCTTCTTCTGCGCTTCTTTGCGCTGCCACATTCATCTCTCGCGCCACCTCGGAACCCGCCCGGGGAACTTTTCATCGCCCAGCCGGTGGCAGACCTCTTTCAGCCGCTCGTAGGCGCCCTGCCATTCCAGATCGGCGAGCGTTTCCTTCAATGGCACATCCTCGCGCAGTGTAGCCAATTTGCGGAAAAGCAGCGCCTCAGCCCTGTGCTGCGCCAAGCTCTCGGCCAGCCGCGCGGCGCGGCTGGCCGAGAGCCCCCAGGTGTGCGGATCTGCGGGGATCGCCTCCAGGTGCTCGTATTTTGCAAGCACGGCCGCCGCGGATTTTTCACCCCAGCCTGGGATGCCGGGGAAGCCGTCGGCCGCATCGCCCACCAGCCCCAGCCAGTCGGGGATCGACTGCGGGCGCACGCCAAATTTCTCCACCACGCGCGCTTCATCGATGAGAATATCGCGGCGGCGATCCCAGCCAACG
>WNGQ01007019.1_pt2 | contig 13346 bp, 10 predicted proteins | sample 5407661 | NCBI WGS metagenome assembly WNGQ01 (sample SAMN13153382, study PRJNA577476) | soil metagenome | isolation source: 60 cm soil or saprolite under Garry oak tree replicate 2 | place: USA:California | collected 2016-06-15
CGATTCCCGGAATCCGCGTCGTGAAGGCGTTCAACCAGGAGGAGCGGGAGATCCGGCGCTTCGGCGAGCGCAACCAGGACGTCACGGCGGAGTTCAATCGCATCCACGAAACGTGGACGACGTTCTGGCCGCTGCTGATGCTCGCGGTGCACGGAACGACGGTGGTTGTGTGGGGCCTCGCCCTGCCGCGATTGCTCGGCAGCGGCGTGGCGCTGCCGGTGGGGACGTTCGTCTCGTTCCTGCTATACACGACGATGTTCATCGGCCCGATCGAGGTGATCGGTCAGATCGCCCGCACGATGAACCGGGCCACCACGTCTGCGCACCGCGTGTTCGAGGTGCTCGACACGGAGCCCGAGGTGCGCGACGACCCGGAGCCGGTGCAGCTCCGGCCGGTGCACGGCCGCGTGACATTCGAGCACGTGACGTTCGGCTACGATGGCGTCCGGCAGGTGCTGCGCGGCATGAGCTTCGATGTCGCGCCGGGAGAGCTGATCGGTTTGGTGGGACCCTCGGGCGGCGGCAAGACCACGATCGTGAACCTGATCGCGCGCTTCTACGACGTCACCGGCGGGTCGATCCGCATCGACGGCGTGGACCTGCGGCGGCTCGATACCGGGCACTACCGCCGTCAGATCGGGATGGTGCTCCAGGATCCGTATCTGTTCCACGGCACGATCCTGGAAAACATCCGTTACGGTCTGCCCGAGGCGTCGCTCGGGGCGGCGATCGCGGCGGCGCAGGCCGCGAACGCGCACGACTTCATCACGAAGTTGCAGCACGGCTACGACACGGTGGTGGGGGAGCGGGGACACACGCTCTCGGGCGGGGAGCGTCAGCGCGTGTCGATCGCGCGGGCGATCCTGCACGACCCGCGCATCCTGATCCTCGACGAGGCGACGAGCAGCGTCGACACCGAGACGGAGCGGGAGATTCAGGAAGCGCTCGAGCGCCTCATCGCGGGGCGCACGGTGTTCGCCATCGCGCACCGGCTCTCGACGCTGCGCAAAGCGTCGCGGCTGTTCGTGATCGAGGACGGGCGTCTCGGGGAGGATGGAACCCACCACGAGCTGCTCGCGAAACCCGACGGCAAGTACCGCCGTCTCTATGAGCTGCAGTTGCAGCTCCAATGAAGGGAGGCGTCATGGAAGCGACGATGTTAGGACGAGGCGCCGCGGTGCTGAGTCTCGAGCAACGCGGCGACGGCCGCCTCTGGGCCATCCGCGGTGACGAGGAGCGCGCCGTGTGGGTACGGCGTTGCTTCCCGTGGTCCGAGCCCGGGCGCTACCTCTCGCTGCGGGACGGCGACGAGGAGGAGTTCGCTCTGGTGCGCGACCCCGCCGATCTGGACGAGGTGTCGAGGGAGGCGCTCGAGGGCGCCCTCGCGCTGGCGGGATTCGTGTTCGAGATCACCCGGGTGCTGGAGATCGAGGAGGAAGTCGAGATCCGGCGCTGGCGCGTCGAGACCCGGCAGGGGCCGCGGTCGTTTCAGACGCGCCTCGACGACTGGCCGCGCACGCTGCCGCACGGCGGCCTGTTGATCCGCGACGTGACCGGGGACCTGTACCACCTCGGGAAACCGGCGGCGCTCGACCGCCGAAGCCGGGACCTGCTGTGGGCGTTTGTTGACTGATGGAACGATGGAACGATGGAAAGATGGAACGTCTCATCTTTCCAGCGTTCCATCGTTCTATCTCCTGATCGAATCCACCGGCAGCACCGTCACCGCCCCCAGCGTCGAGAGCGCCTTGTCGAACGCGCTCGGTTTGCCGACCACGAGGATCACCAGCTTGTCGGGGTGCAGGTAGCGCTGCGACACCTGGCGCACCTGCTCGGGCGTCACCGCCTGGATGCCGCGCAAATACACATCGAACCAGTTGGCGGGGAGCCCGTCCACGGCATACGAGAGCTGCTGGCCGACGATCTGCGTCGGATTCTCGAACCGAAACACGAAACTGTTCACCTCGTTGTCCTGCGCGAGCTTGACATCGCGCGCGGTGACGGGCTCCGTGGCCATCGACCCGATCACGGCGCGCATCAAGTCGACCCCCGCCACCGTCTTTTCCGCGCGGATCTGGGCGCCGGCGAGGAACAGGTCCTCGCGCTTGGTGTTAGCGCCCCAGGTGCTCCCGACGCCGTACGCGAACCCGGAATCGCTCCGCACCCGCGACATCAGCCGCGACGTAAAGCCGCTGCCGCCGAGCAGGAAATCGGCGACCTGGGAGGCGAAGTAGTCGGGCGTGTCCGCGACCTTGATGCCCCCGGCTTGGCCCATCCGGATGTTGGTCTGGTTCACGTCTTTCTCGACCAGCACCAGCTTGGGTCCGGCGGCGTAGGCGACGGGCGGCAGCGGCCGGAGCCCCGGCTTGCAGGCCGGCCAGTCGCGGAACTGGCGCTCCAGCGACGCGACGATCTCCCGTTCCTGGAAGTCGCCCGAGACCCCGATCACGAAGTTCTGCGGGCAATAGAGTCGCTCCTGTACCCAGCGGAACCGCTCGGGTGTGAACCCGGCGATCTCGGCCGGGGTGACGAGGCTGCGGCCCAGGGGATGGTCCCCCATGACCACCTGGCTCCAGGCGCGGCCCAGCACGGAGCCGGGCGTGTCGTTGCGGCGGCGCCAGTTCTCCTGTTGGCCGGCGGCGGTGATGCGTACGCGCGATGAGTCGTCCCGCGGACTCTTCATCATCTCGAAGCCGAGGCTGAGCAGCTGCTCCGTGTAGCGCGACAGGCCCGACAGCGCGGCCGTGCTTTGCTCGTGGTCGGTCGAGAAGCCGATGTTGAGCGCGTAGAAGTCGACCAGTTTGTCCACCGAGTCGGGCGTGAGCCGCGTGGTGCCGCCGGTGCGGAGCAGGCCGTCGGCCTGCCACCCGACCCCCCACAGCGAGTCGGGGAGGTTTGCCACGCCCACCCGCGACACCAGCTGCACGCTGATCAGGGGCAGGCTGTGGTCCTCGAGCAGGTACACGACCACCTTGTTCGCGAGCGTGACTTTCTTCGGCTGCGGCGGATTGAACCGCAGGGGCGCGATCTGGAGGGCCTGGATTTGCGCCCGCGCATCTGCCGGGGCTTGAGCCCTGGCGTCCTTGAGGGCCTGCGGCACCAACGCGAGGAGCAATGCTCCGACGGGCAGCAGCGCGCGCATCAGTCGTTCCCTCCCGCGGCGGGCTTGGCGGGTCGCACCAGCGTGGCGACGGTCCGGTTGGTCGGCGTGAAATAGGTTCTGGCGACGCGCTGCACGTCGGCCGCGGTGACGCGGGAGAGCGCCGCCTGATCGCGGAACGTCTGCCGCCAGTCGTACCACAGCGCCTCACTGTTCGACAGCTGGAACGCGAGCCCGAAGTTCGACTGCAGGCGCTGGATGCTGCTGGCCTCGGTCTGATTGCGCACCCGCTGCAGCTCCACGTCGGTGGGCGGCTCCCGCTGGATCCGGTCGAGCTCCTCGTACACCGCTTTCTCGATCTCGTCCGTGGCGTGCGGCGCGATCGGCACGCCCTGAAACGTGAACATCCGAGGATAGAGGCTGCCGGGGAACGGGAACGCTCCGATCGACGTGGCGACGCGGTCGCGAATCACGAGGCGCTGGAACAGCCGCGAGGTGCGCCCTCCAGTCAGGACCTGGCCCAGGACCGCGAGGGCGGGAGCATCGGGGTGCTGCGCGCTCGGCACGTGATAGCCGATGAGCAACTGCGGATTGGCGTCGAACTCGACGTTGATGCGCCGCTCGCCGTGCTGCGGCGGCTCCTGCGTCACGACCGGGCGGTGCGGCTCGCCCGCCGGGATGTCGGCGAAGTAGCGGTTGGCCCACGCCTTCATCGAGTCGACATTGATGTCGCCCACGATAGCGACGACGGCGTTGTTGGGGCCGTAGAACCGGTGGAAGTATTCGAGCGCCGAGGTGCGGCTCACCGCCTGGATCTCGCTCGCATGCCCCACCACCGGCCGGCCGTAGGGGTGCGCGCGGAACGCCGCCTCGAGGTACTCCTCGAGCAACATGCCGAACGGCTGCGTTTCGGTCCTGAGGCGCCGCTCCTCCATGACCACCTCGCGCTCGGAGTAGAACTCCCGCAGCACGGGGTTGCGCAGGCGATCGCTCTCGAGGATGAACCACAGCTGCGCGCGGTTCGCCGGGAGGGAGAAGAAGTAATTCGTGACATCGTTCGACGTGCTGGCGTTCAAGCCCACCGCGCCGTTCTCGGTGAGAATGCGGTCCAGCTCGTTGCTCACCACGAACGTCCGTGCCGAGTCCTCGAGGTCCTTGATCCGGCCGCGCAGGCGCTGCAGCCGGTTGCTGTCCGCTATGGCGCCCTTGCGGAACTCCGCCGTGAACGAATCGGCCGCGGCGTCGATGACCGGGAACAACGCCTGCTCGGCGGCGAGGTTGTTCGTGCCGATCGTGCGGGAGCCCTTGAAGAGCATGTGCTCGAACAGGTGCGCCGTCCCCGAGATGCCCGTCCATTCGTCGACGCCCCCGGCGCGGAAGTGGGTGACGAACGAGACGGTGGGCGCGCCGCGCCGCGCGAGCAACAGGAACGTCATGCCGTTGGGCAGGACGTGCTTCACCACGGGCAGTCCCTCGCCGGGTGAGGCGGGAGACTGCTGTTGCTGAGCCGCGGCGGGGACGGCCACCAGAGCGGCAAGGAGACACCACAACCGGCGCATGCAGCTGACCTCGAATGGTGGGAGGAAGAAAAGATACCTCAGCGTTGGCAGTACGGGCAGAACGTCGTCGCCCGCAGGTCGATCGTGTGCGTCGTGACCATCTTCTTGCCGCAACGCACGCAGGGCTGCCGGCCGCGTCCGTAGGCTCGCAGCTCGAACTGAAAGTTGCCGCGCTCGCCCGTGCCGGTGCGATAGTCGCGCAGCGTCGTTCCCGACGACGCCAGCGCCCGCTGCAGCACGTCCACAATGGCGGCGTGCAGCCGCGCGAACTCCTCGAGCGACAGTTTATGGGTGGGTTTCGACGGGTCCAGCTGCGCGTCGAACAGCGCCTCGTTGGCGTAGATGTTGCCCACCCCGGCGAGGCGGCGCTGGTCCATGATCGCCTTCTTCACCGCCGTGCGCGTGCCCTTGAGCCGGTCGGCGAAGACGAACGGCGTGAACGTCTCGTCCAGCGGCTCGGGGCCGATCCGGCCCGTGTACGCCAGCCAGCCGCGCTCGTCGAGCAGCCAGACAGTCCCCAGACGCCGCACATCGCGGTACACGAAGAGCCGGCCGTCGTCCAGGGTGCAGACGAGCACGGCGTACTTGTTCTCCTCGGGGGTGAGGGCGCGCTCGTGCACGACGAGCGAGCCCGTCATCCGCGGCTGGACGATGAGGCGGTGGCCACTCGTCAGGCGGAAGACGGCGTGCTTGGCGCGGCGGCTGACTTCCTCGAACACGTTGCCGCGCAAGGAGCGTAACAGGCGAGGCTTCGAGACGCGGCGCAGCACATCGCTTTTGTTCAGCCGCGCGCGCACGATGCGATAGCCCTCGAGCCGCGGGGCGAGCTCCCGGACGATCGTCTCGACTTCAGGCAGCTCCGGCACGTTGCAGCTCGCGCCAGGCGATGTCGCGCCGCCAGGTCTTGCCGTCGAAGCCGATCCGCTCGCACGCCGCCGCGCTCGCGCGCGCCGCCGCCGGCACGCCCGCGCCGAGGCCGGTGACGCTCAGCACGCGGCCTCCGGCGGTCCGGAGCGTGCCGTCCGCGTCACGCGCCGTTCCCGCGTGGAAGACGACCACGTCGGCACCCAGCTCTTGGGGAATCCGGATCGCGGCGCCGCGCTCCGGCTTCTCGGGGTACCCGCGCGCGGCGAGGACCGTCGTGACCGCCGCGCGCGTCGGGGAAATGACTTGGCGCTTCGGCCGCCAGCGGCCGCGGGCGATGTCCAGCAGATGTTTGGTGGCACCCTTCGGCAGGCCGGGGAGGATGGCCTGAGCCTCGGGGTCCCCGAAGCGGCAGTTGAACTCGAGGACGTACGGGGTCCCGTCCGGCGCGAGCATCAGCCCGGCGTACAGCACCCCTTCATAGGGGGCGCCTTGCGCCGCCATCTCGCGCAGCACCGGCTCGATCACGTCGCCGCGCACGCGCGCGAGCAGCGGGGCCGTCGTCAGGCTCACGGGACAGTAGGCGCCCATGCCGCCGGTGTTGGGGCCGGTGTCGCCGTCGCCCAGGCGTTTGTGATCTTGCGCCGGCGGCAGGATCACGATGCGCTCGCCGTCCGTGAGCGCCAGCACCGACAACTCTTCGCCCTCGACGAACTCCTCCACCACGATCTCATTCCCCGCGTCGCCCAACGCCCGCGCGGCGAGCATGACGCGGGCGGCGTCCGCCGCTGCCGCGCGCGTGGCGCACACGATGACGCCCTTCCCGGCGGCGAGCCCCGACGCCTTCACGACGAGCGGCTCGGCGTGCGCCTCGATGTAGGCGAGGGCCGGGTCGAGCTCGGTGAACGTGGTGCTCGCGGCCGTGGGCACGCCGGCGCGGCGCATCACTTCTTTGGCGTAGGCTTTGGACGACTCGAGCCGGGCGGCGGCCTGACTCGGTCCGAAGACGGCGCGATCCGCGGCGCGTAGCCGGTCCGCGAGGCCGGCGGCGAGCGGCGCTTCCGGGCCGATGATCGTGACGTCGATGTCGTGTTGGACGGCGGCGGCGACGAGGTCGTCTACGGCGGTCGCCGCGATCGGGAGGTTTTTGCCGAGGGCCGCGGTGCCCGGGTTACCGGGGGCCGCAAAGATCGTCGCGTCGGGGGAGTCGCGTCGCAGCGCCCAGCAGAGCGCGTGCTCGCGGCCACCCCCGCCGACGACCAGGAGTCTCACTTCTTCTTGAAGGCGTCCGAGAAAGCTTGGGCGGCCCGCTTCGCGGTATCCACCACGTCGTTCACGACGGCTTTCGCCTCGTTCATGTAGTGATCGCGAGCGTCGTCGATGTCTTTGTCGATGGGCCGTTGCTCGGCTTCGGGGCCGCGGCGCGTGTACTCGCCACCCACGACCTTCTCGTACGTGCCGGCCGCGATCCAGCGCTCCAGCTCGGCGGCGCGCAGCGTGTTGAACGGATGCGATTGCGGCAGCGTGTTCAGAATCTTGAAGATGCGATCGACCGCGCCCCCCGTCTCCTCGTACTCTTTGGCCTGCTGCAGGAAAGCGTCGAGGTCCATCTCTTTCATGTCGCCGCCGCCCGCCATCTTGAGGAACATGCGCATCGACGCACGCGGATCCTGCGCCGCGAGCAGCCCGGCGCGATCGGACGATAGCTCGCTCTTGCGGAACCACTCGAGCAGCGCGAACTCGATGGGCGCGAGCACCAGGCCGGCGAGGAACGGGAGGAAGTTCAACCCCACGAACAGGATCAGCACCAGGATCGTGTGGTACAGCGCGTGCCCGCTCATCACGTGGCCCAGCTCGTGCCCCAGCAGCGTCCGCATCTCGTCGTCGTCGAGCAGCTTCAGAGCGCCCGAGTTGATGACGATGAACGGATGGTCCATGCCGTAGGCGCCCGCATTGACGAACGGGGTTTGCGACACGAACAGCTCGGGCCGCTCCGGCCAGTCGAGCGACGTGAGCACGTCGGTGTAGAGCGCATTGAGGCGTGGGAACTGCGTCGGCCCGACGCGAACCGCGTTCGCTTGGAACAACAGCCGGATGCCGCGTTCACCGAAGAACCCGACGATCTTCTTCACCACTTCGTCGAAGCCCGGCACCGACCGGAGGGTCTGCAGCGCCGCGCGGTCCGCGGGATGCTCCCACGTCACGGGGGCGATTTGGGTCAGAATCTTGCGCGGGCGCGCGGCAGGGAGGCCGGTCGCGTCGGTCATGTGTGTCTCCTGCAATGGGATGCCATCACGTACGAATTCCCATGGACCATGTTTCGTTCCGGTAGGGGCACGGCATTTTCGTAGGGGCACGGCATTGCCGTGCCCCTACAACATGTCGTTCCCGTGCAACCGCATGTCGTTCCCGTGCAAGCGCACGTCGTTCCGGTGCAACCGGCGCCAGGATCAATCATCCCCCAATGCCTGGCCCAAATCCCCGATCAGGTCCTCCACGTCTTCGATCCCCACGGACAACCGTACCAGACTGTCGGTGAGGCCCATGCGCTCGCGCATCTCGCGCGGCACGCTGGCATGGGTCATCGAAGCGGGATGGCCGATCAGGCTCTCCACCCCGCCGAGCGACTCGGCCAGGGCGAAGATCCTGGTGCGCTCCACGAAGCGCCGCGCGAACGCGACGTCCCCCAGCTCGATGCTGATCATGCCGCCGAACCCCTTCATCTGACGCCGCGCCAGCTCGTGCTGGGGGTGCGACGGCAGCCCGGGGTAGTAGATCCGCTTGACGCGAGGCTGCGTGCCGAGCCACTCGGCGATGCGGCGGCCGCTCGCGTCGTGCTGGCGCATGCGCAGCGCCAGCGTCTTGGTGCCCCGCAGGGCCAGCCAGCAATCGAACGGTCCCGGCACGGCGCCCGAGCTGTTCTGCAAAAACGCCAGGCGCTCCGCCAGATCGTCGCGGCTCGTCACGAGCAGGCCGCCGATCATGTCGGAGTGCCCGTTCAAGTACTTGGTGGTCGAATGCAGGACGACGTCGGCGCCGTATTGGAGCGGCTGCTGGAAGAACGGAGTCGCGAACGTGTTGTCGACGACGAACAGCGCGCCGGCCTTGCGCGCGATCTCGCCCGTCGCCGCGAGATCGCACAACCGCATCATCGGGTTCGTGGGCGTCTCGGCGTAGACCAGCTTCGTCTTGGGCGTCACGGCCGCCGCCACCGCGGCCGTATCGCCGCCGTCCACGAACGTGAAGGTCAAACCGAGCCGCGCCCAGATGTGCGTCATCTGGCGATGCGAGCCGCCGTACACGTTTTCGCCGCTGACGACGTGATCGCCGGCCGACAGCAGCTTGATCACCGCATCGAGCGCGGCGAGCCCCGAGCTGAAAGCGAAGCCGTGGCGCGCACCCTCCAGCGCGGCGACGTTCCGCTCCAGCGCCTCGCGCGTCGGGTTGCTGGTGCGGGCGTACTCGTAGCCCTTGTGCTTGCCGAGGCCTTGCTGGACGTACGTCGAGGTTTGGTAAATCGGCGTCATGACGGCCCCGGCGAGGGGCTCGGGGACTTGGCCGGCGTGTACGGTGCGGGTGGCAAAGCGCAGCGTGAGGTCGCGATCGGCAATTCGCGTCATGCTCGGAACGTAAGGGTGGCTTCCCGAAGGGGCAAGCGATGCATACTGTTAGCGACCATGTCTCCCTTCAGCGGAATGCGTTGCCTCGTCGTGGACGATGAGCCGCGGCTGCGCCGTGTGCTGATCCGCCTGCTCGAGGGGGAGGGCTTCGTGTGCCGGGAGGCGGGATCGGGCGTCGAGGCCCTGGCGCTGCTCGAGCAGGAGCCGGTGCCGCTGCTCATCTCCGACCTGCGGATGCCGGAGATGGACGGCGTGGCGCTGCTGCGCGAAGTGACGGCGCGCTGGCCTGAGACGGCGGTGATCATGGTGACCGCCGTGGCCGAGGTCGAGAGCGCCGTCGCCTGCCTGCAGATGGGCGCGCTCGACTACGTCGCCAAGCCGTTTCACCTCGACGAAGTGCGCGCGCGCGTCACGCAGGCGCTCGACAAGCGGCGCCTCATCCAGGAGAACAAGAGCTACCAGCATCATCTCGAGGAGCGCGTCGAGGCTCAGGCGCGACGCATCGAAGAGCTGTTCCTCGAGGGCGTGCACGCGCTGGTGTACGCGCTCGAGGCGAAGGACGGGTACACCCGCGGCCACTCGATGCGCGTGTCCCACTACGCCGTCAACATCGCGCGTGCGCTCGAGCTCGATAAAGATCTCGTGGATACGATCGCCTTGGGTGCGGAACTCCACGATGTAGGGAAGATCGGCGTCAGCGAGGCCATCCTCCACAAGGCGGGGAAACTGTCCCCGGAGGAATACCGCCACATCATGGAGCACACGGTCATTGGGTACCGGATCCTGGGTCCGTTGATGCGGGACGCGCCTGGGGCGCTGTCGATCGTGCGGTCCCACCACGAGCGGTTCGACGGGAAGGGCGTTCCCGACGGACTCGCGGGCGAGGCGATCCCCTTCGAGGCGCGCGTGGTCGCCGTGGCCGACGCGTTCGACGCGATGACGAGCGTGCGCCCCTACCGCCCGTCGCTGGCGGTTGCGACCGCGATGCAGGAGCTGGAAGAGGGCAAGGGCGTCCAGTTCGACCCTGAAATCGTGGACGCGTTCCGCCGCGCCTTCCCCGAGCTGGGCACCCTCCCGATCCCCACGCCGCAACTACAGCCCCTGCGTCTGCCGGTCCGGGCGATGGAGGCTCGCCGCGCCTGATGTCCGACACTCTGATGGTCGGCGTGTCGGGGGTGCGGGGGCTGGTGGGCATCGATCTCACGCCGGAGGTCGTCGCCCGCTGGGCGGCGGCGTTCGGAACGTGGGCGAAGCACGGGAAAGTCGTCCTCGGTCGTGACGCGCGGACTTCGGGACCGATGTTCACGCGCGCGGCGACGGCCGGATTGATGTCGGTCGGGTGCGAGATCATCGACGTCGGACTCGTCACGACGCCCACGGTCCAGCTCGCTGTCGAGCACCACCGGGCCGCGGGGGGGATCATCCTCACCGCCAGCCACAATCCCATCGAATGGAACGCGCTCAAATTCATCGGCCCCGACGGCATCTATCTCGGCGTCGAGGACGGCGCGCGCGTGGGTGAGCTGGCGCGGGACGGGATCACCCGCGCCGGCTACGACGGACTGGGCGACGTTGCCGTCGATCCGGACTCGGTCGAGCGCCATCTGGATGCGTTGCTGCGATTGCGCGCCCTCGACGTCAAGGCGATCCGGCGCCGCCGCTTTCGCGTCGCGCTCGACACCGTGCGCGGCGCGGGCGGCGTCGTCATGGTACGGCGCCACAAAGCGGACGTCGGCATCGCCGTGGACCCCGACGTCGACCGCCTGGCGCTCGTCGATGAACGGGGACGACCGATCGGTGAGGACTATACGCTGGCGTTCGCGGTGCGAGCTGTGCTCGGACGGCCTGACGGCCGGACGGGCAGACGGGCCGCCCGGCCGTCCGGCCGTCCGGCCGTCGTCGTGTGCAATCTCTCGACGAGCCTGGTCGTCGAGGATGCCGCTCGAGACTGCGGGGCGCGCGTCGTGCGCTCACCCGTCGGCGAAGCCCACGTGGCCCGCAAGATCATCGCTGAAAAGGCGGCCGTCGGTGGGGAAGGGAACGGCGGCGTGATGTATCCGCCGCTGCACGTGGGGCGGGACGCGCCCGTGGCGGCGGCGCTGGTGCTGGCGCTGCTGGCGCGCGAGCGTCGGTCGGTGAGTGAGCTCGTCGCAAGCGCGCCGCGGTATGCAATCGTCAAAGCCAAAGTGCCGCGCGGCCCGCGCCTCGAGCCGGTCTACGAAGCGCTGCGCCGCGCCTTCGCCGAAGCGAGCGTGGACACGCAGGACGGGTTGCGGCTCGCGTGGCCCGACCGCTGGCTGCACGTGCGGCCGTCGAACACGGAGCCGATCATCCGGCTGATTGCCGAGGCGCCCACGGTGGCCCACGCGGAGCAACTGATAGACGAGGCACGGCGACTATGTGCGGGATCGTAGGGTACACCGGGAAGCGGGCGGCGGTGGCGCTGGTGCTCGAAGGGTTGAAGCGTCTCGAGTACCGCGGCTACGACTCGGCGGGCGTCGCGGTGGTGCACGACGGGCGGGTCGACATTTTCAAGGCGGCGGGGAAGATTGCGATGCTGGAGCGGGAAATGGGATCCACGCCCGCGACCAGCCAAACGGCGATCGCGCACACGCGCTGGGCCACGCACGGCGCCCCCACCACGATCAACGCGCACCCGCATTCCGATTGCGGCGGCACGCTCGCACTGGTGCACAACGGCATCATCGAGAATGCCGGCGTGCTGCGCACCGCCCTGACGAAGCGCGGGCACGTGTTCCGCTCCGAGACCGACACCGAAGTCCTCGTGCACCTGGTGGAGGAGCTACACACGCAGGGCCGTCCCCTCGTGGACGCCGTCGCGGGCGCGCTGCGCCAGGTCGAGGGAACCTACGGAATCGCCGTCGTGTCGAGCCGCGAGCCCGAGACGATCGTGGCGGCGCGGCGCGGCTCGCCGCTGCTCGTGGCGATCGGCAGCGGCGAGAACTTCGTCGCGTCCGACGCCTCGGCGGTGTTGGCCCACACGCGGTCGGTCGTATACCTCGACGAGGGCGAAATCGCCGAGGTGCGCCCCGCGGACTACCGCATCATGGATCTGGCGGCGGTTGAAAAGGAGAAGACGATCACACAGGTGGATTGGGACCTCGCCACGGTCGAACGCGGCGGGTTCGCGCACTTCATGCTCAAGGAGATCATGGAGCAGCCGGAGAGCATCCGGAACACGTTGCGGGGCCGGCTGCTCGAGGAAGAGGGCACCGTCAGGCTGGGGGGCCTCAACATCACCGACGAGGACCTGCTCAAGGTGCAGCGGATCGTGATCACGGCGTGCGGCACCTCGTGGTATTCAGGGCTCATCGGCGAGTACATGATGGAGGAGCTGGCCCGCATCCCGACGGAAGTCGAGTACGCGTCGGAGTTCCGTTACCGCAATCCGATCGTAGACGAGCGGACCCTGGTCGTGGGCATCTCCCAGTCGGGCGAGACGGCGGACACGCTCGCCGCCTTGCGCGAAGCCAAGCGGCGCGGCGCGCGCACGCTCGGTCTCGTGAACGTGGTGGGGAGCACGATCGCGCGCGAGGTGGATGGCGGCATCTACCTGCACGCGGGACCGGAGATCGGCGTCGCGAGCACCAAGGCGTTCACGAGCCAGATCGCGGCCCTTGCCGTACTCACGCTCAAGATGGGCCGGCTGCGCGCGCTCTCGATCCTCCAGGGCCGCGAGGTGGTGCGCGCCCTCGGCCGGCTTCCCGACCTCGTGGCGCAGGTGCTGGCCAAGGCGCCGCAAGTGGAGCAGCTCGCCGAGCGGCTGCAGCGGGCCACGAACGTGTTGTATCTGGGCCGGGGTTACAACTTTCCGGTAGCGCTGGAGGGAGCGCTCAAGCTCAAGGAGATCTCCTACATCCACGCCGAGGGGTACCCGGCGGCGGAGATGAAGCACGGCCCGATCGCCCTGATCGACGACCTCATGCCGGTCGTCTTCATCGCGCCCAAGGACGCCGTGCACCAGAAGGTGGTGAGCAACGTCGAGGAGGTGAAGGCGCGGGGCGGGCGCGTGATCGCGATCGTCACCGAGGGCGACGCCGCGCTCGCGAAACTCGCCGATCACCGCATCGAGATCCCCGAGACTCTCGACCTCCTGACGCCGGCGCTGAGCGTGCTGCCGCTACAGCTTCTCGCCTACTACATCGCCGTGCGGCGGGGCTGCAACGTGGATCAGCCGCGCAA
>WNGQ01007040.1_pt1 | contig 13345 bp, 12 predicted proteins | sample 5407661 | NCBI WGS metagenome assembly WNGQ01 (sample SAMN13153382, study PRJNA577476) | soil metagenome | isolation source: 60 cm soil or saprolite under Garry oak tree replicate 2 | place: USA:California | collected 2016-06-15
GCGCTGTTCGGCGGCGGCATCCACGCGGTGCGCTGCGGGCTCGAGTTCTTCGGCGCCGACCACGTGGTGTTCGCGACCGACACCCCGCTCGGCCCGATCGCGCCGACGATCGACGTCATCAAGCGGCTCGACATCGCCGCCGGCGAGCGGCGCAAGATCTTCGCCGGCAACGCCGAGCGGTTGCTCAAGCGGAAACTTTCCTGAAAGGCGGAGACGGGCCATGCCGATGAACGCGCCGTTGCGCTCCTTTATCGCCGCGCTGTTGTTGCTCGCGAGCGGTTCGTTGCTCGTGCCGGGCGCGAGCGCCGCCGAGACGCTGCGGGTCGGCAAGGCGGTGCCCGAGGCGTTCTCGTTCGTGCCGCTCGACATCGGCATACGCAAAGGCCTGTTTGCGAACAACGGGCTCGACATCGAGTCGATCGCATTTACCGGCGACGCGCGCATGCAGCAGGCGATGGCGTCCGACAGTCTCGACATCGCGCTCGGCTCCGGCCCGGCGATGGCGTTCATCGTCAAGGGCGCGCCGATCAAGGCGGTCGCCGCCATGGCCGGGCCGCCGCTCCTGCTCGCCATTGTGGTGCGGCCCGACGGCCCCAGAACCGCCGCCGAGCTCAAGGGCAAGAAGATCAGCGTGTCGACCGCCGGCTCGCTCACCTATTGGCTGGTGAGTGAGACCTCGCGGCGGCATGGATGGGGCCCCAAGGGCATCGAGATCGCGCCTATGGGCGCGCTGCCGGGACAGATCGCGGCGATGAAGCGTGGCGACATCGACGGTGCCATCATGGATATCGGCAACGCCTTCGAGCTCGAAAAGCGCGGCGACGGCCGCATCCTCGTTCGCTTCACCGATATCAAGGATTTCCACATCCACGTGATCTTCGCCACCGACAAGCTCATCGCCGGCCGGCCGCAGGCGGTGCGCGGCTTCCTCAAGGGATGGTTCGAGACCATCGCCTTCATGCGCAAGAACAAGCCGGAGACGGTGGCGATCGCCAGCGACGTCACGCACAAGGACGCCGAGATCAATTCGCGCGTGTACGACGAATTGATGCCGATGTTCTCCGACGACGGAAAATTCAACGCCAGCGCGCTCGCCACGCTCGCCAAGTCCTACGTGGAGCTGCAGCTGCTGCCGCAGGAGCCGGACATGGCGGCGCTTTATACCGAGGCGTTTCTGCCGAAGTGACGCGCCTGTTCTCCTGTAAATAACAGGAGGAAAACAGACCTCAGCTCGGATTGCCCCGTATTTACAAGGCTTTGATCAGACACGCTCCGCCAAATAACAGGGCCATAACAGGACGGGAACAGGACATCGGGCGACGCCGTCACGCAGCGGCGGCTGCAGCGGCATGATCGCCGTGCGGCGGCGCGAGCGGCGGCGGCGCGGACATGTTGGTCGCGGCTTCGAGTTTCTCCAGGCGTTCCTCGAACGCCGTCGCCGAGAGTGTACGCACGTAGACATCGATGATCTTGGCGACCTCGGCGGCCTCGCTGGTCGTGAGCCATGGCCGAGATAACGGCGGCCACCGCCGCCGCGCTGTCCCTCGCCTTGTCCACCGGCGGCAACTCGAAGGCGACCGGATCCTTTCTGCGGATCGATGCGAGGCGGTCCATGCACACGCGGATCGCGGCCATGTCGCCGGTTTTCGCCATCTCGATCGCCTTGCGCGCGATCTCCTCGGCCTCGCCCTCGAGCAGGTTCTGCATGAGCACGGTCGTCTTGTTGCGCGATCCGCGCGGCCGGCCGGCCGGATTGCCGCTTTGGCCTTTTTGAAACTGCATGACTTGGGTCTCCTTCGTTGCGAGTGAACAACACGCCGCGCGCGCACGCATGCGCCCGCGTGCTCACGAACACGGTTCGTGAATGCGGCGATGAAAAAAGCCCGGGGCGGTTAGCCCGGGCTTCTTACGCAGTTCTGGTGAATAATGGATTCTTGGAAGATTCCGTTACGCGGAGTCAAGCACTTTCTCGCGCGCGTGCGCACAAAATGCGCTCTCCCTGTAAACAACAGGAGAAAAACAGGAAAAGTGGCATGAGAATCCAGCAGCGCGGCTTTGCGGGACGCTTCTACGGTCACTGCCGCTTGCAGTTGCGCATGAAGCGGTAGCGCTTTACGAGATGCAAATGCTGCTCTCGCGCCTGACGCCTGCAATCTTCATTTCGCTGGGCAATGCGCTCGCTCGCCGCTGCAATCTCTCCCGGGGATTTTGGTTTCACTGACTGAGCATTTGCGGCAGAGGCACCGAGCGAGATTGCTGCGCAAGTCCCAATCGCAACACGCAAGAACAACGCCTTCATCATTATTTTCCTCTCACATTCGTTCATTCTCGCGGATGCGCCCAATCTGTTCGGCCTCTTCAGCCAGCTTGGTCCAGATCAAAGCCATCGAAACCAGCAGCGACCGCATCCTCTCTTCAATCGCCGCTTCCGCGCGTGCGCGGCAGTCCGCAGCTTGCTGTCGGCACTCGCTTACAACGGCAAGGCGGTCCATGAGCCGCGCGAGGATGCGATGCGGCAGGTGGGGCGTCAAGCTGCCGGGAGAGCCCCCGAGGGCCTTTTTTCCACGGGCTTTTCTGATATCAGCCTCGCCTGGAGAGGATCGATCGGCAACGCGTTTGTTATGCTTGTTAACCGTTCGTTAAGAATATTGTGGCGCGCCGCGTCGTGCTCTGCGAAGGATCAATCAGACGCCAGATCATCACTTTGTTAAGATGGCCGTCTAACCGCCGTTAACCATAAAAGTCAGTCGCGACTTTGCCGGAGCTGGTCGTCGACATGATTGAGAATCAAAGTCGGCTACGGAGCGCTATCGACACGGGGTTGAGAGATCTTTTCGGAGGCGCGATTTCTGGCGTCGTTTCAATCGTCTATTGCGTCTCCTATGCAGCATTCATTTTTTCCGGTCCGCTTGCACCATGGCTCGGCTATGGGATCGCCGCGACCTTCATCGCGACTACGGTCGGCGCATTAGTCGTGGCGCTGCGCAGCTCGGTGCCCTTCACCATAGCAGGACCAGACAGCTCCACCTCTGTCGTCACCGCGACCCTCGTGGCTGCCTTTCGCGTGGCTCGTCGCAAACGGCGCGACCGACCATGTTCTTGAGCCAACGCTGCTTCTTATGGCGCTGAGCTCTATGCTCGTTGGAATTCTGCTTTGCGGACTCGGACTGGCAAGGGCGGGCCGTGCGATCCGCTTCGTGCCCTACCCGGTGATTGGCGGGTTCCTCGGGGCGACGGGATGGCTAATGGTTTCAGGTGCTAGTCAGGTGATTACAGACATGCGGCTTGCCGCTGCCAACATTCATGCACTCGTCAGTCCCGCAAGTCTCTCTAAGCTCACAGCGGCGGCAGCGATTGCGGTCTCGCTGTATTTCGGGTTGCGCCGTTTTGGAAACCCACTTGTCCTGCTCGGACTAATATTGGCAGGGATAGCAGCGGCACATCTCGCTTTCTTTGCGACGGGCATCTCAATAACCGACGCACAAGCGGCCGGCTGGCTGTTCAAGCCCGAGGCCGCGGTCGCGCTCACGCTTCCCTGGAACTTCGACGAGCTCAGCCGGTTCCCGTGGCCGGCGCTTCCGCGCCTGGCCGGCGACATCATTGCCATGATGTTCGTGACTGTGATGAGTGTGCTGCTCAATACGACTGGGATTGAACTTGAAACTCGTTATGAGGCGGACCTAGAGCGCGAGCTCAATGCAGTCGGTTCTGCCAATCTATTGTCGGCCAGCCTTGGCGGATATGTCACCTGTAGCTCCCTGAGCCGAACCACGCTCAATTATGAGGTAGGCGGTAGAGGCCGGCTTTCTGGACTTACGGTCGCGGCCATCTCGGGTCTCGTACTAGCGGCCGGCTCCGGCTTTCTCGCTTACGTGCCGAAGTTCGTCCTGGGCGGTCTGCTGCTCTACGGTGGCCTGTACCTGCTTTATCGATGGCTGCTCGATTCGTGGCGGTATCTCTCTTGCGTCGAATACATATCGCTCGCTGGTATCGCGTTGATAATCGTCGAGTGGGGCTTCATCGCCGGTGTACTGATCGGAATAGTGGTCGGCCTTGCGACGTTCGCATTGAGCGTAAGCCGAGTGCACGCAATCAAGTTCAGCTTCGATGGTTCTGAGTATCACAGCTCGCTTGACCGCAGACCTGACGAGTTGGCGCTCCTCACCGAATATGGCCGTGAAATTCAGGGTATGTTTCTGCACAGCTACCTATTTTTCGGCTCGGCCAACCGGCTCCACCAACACGTCAAGGCACTGCTTGCAAAAGAAAAGTGCCGCTTCCTGTTGTTCGATTTTCGGCTCGTCACCGGAATCGACTCATCCGCGACATTTAGCTTCACACAGATTAAGCAGGTCGCTGACCAGTGCGGCGCACGGATGATATTCACGTCTCTCACGCGCGACCTGGAAAAAGCCTTCCGTGCCACCCGGTTTATTTCCGACATCATTGTGGCGCCCAATCTCGACGCTGCCCTTGAATCGTGTGAGAACACGATTATCAAGGCGCACCAAACGCATAACCGCGAGGCCAGCACCCTGCGCGAGTGGTTCACCGAAGCGCTCGGCGGTGCGGAGAATGCTGACCAGCTGATCCAGCATTGCAAGCGGATAGAGGTTCAGCCGCGCGAAATCATCGTACGCGAGGGGGACCCGGCCAACTCCATGCATTTCATCTTGGACGGCCGAGTCGGCATCATGGTGAACGGAGGCAGCGCCCCGGTCCGCGTACGTAGCCTGGGGCCGCACACGACGATCGGCGAGATGGGTCTCATCACGCGGCAGCCGCGTAGCGCCACGATGCAGGCGGAGGTGGTTAGCGTGCTCTACGAGCTCAGCGCCAGCGCCTATGAGCGCATCAAGCGCGAGAACCCTGGGCTGAGTCACGCTCTACTGACTTACATAATTACCGTGATGGCTGAGCGGCTCGGTTTTGCAAACCGTGCAATTGGCGTTCTGCAGCGCTGAGCGCGCAGCCCCAAGCATCTCGGCCGCGATCGCGCTACGGCACAAGCTTCTCCGGTGATCGAATGAAGGTCATCACGCTGCTTGGCGGCGCGGCTTAAATGATGATCAGCCGAGAGCTGCCGCCGTATCGTTGAGGAGCCCGCTGCGTTGACGACCGAGTGTCGCGCCGCCGAAGGTCTTCCTGCGTCCCCGCACGGCATGCGCGAGCCTGGAAGTAGCCGCTCGAATACGAGAACCGGTCGAGACCTGGCGTGCATTGAGACGGGCAGCCAAGCAAACCGTCGTCATAACCTGCTTCCCAGCTCTCTAGGTCGACGATCATTTCGCGCCCCCTTTCTCGGAGGGCATGATTGAATATGATCATCGTGACCAAATTCCTGCGTTCCTGTTGCCGCCAAGCCACAGTGAACCGGATTTATGAGTACGCGCCGGATATCGCGCATAGCGCATTGAAGACGCGCGGAAAGCCGCGGTGATGCTACGCCTTGGCCTTCACCACCTTCTGCCGTTGCTCGCCCAGCCCGTCGATCCCGAGGGTGACCACGTCGCCGGCCTTGAGGAATTTCGGCTCCGGCTTCATGCCGAGCCCAACGCCCGGCGGCGTGCCGGTGGTAATGACGTCGCCCGGCTCCAGCACGAAGAACTGCGAGCAGTACCAGACGAGGTGCTTGCAGTCGAAAATCATGGTTCTGGTGTTGCCGCGCTGGCGCTTCTCGCCGTTGACGTCGAGCCACATGTCGAGGCGCTGCGGGTCCTTGATCTCGTCCTTGGTGACCAACCAGGGGCCGAGCGGGCCGAAGGTCTCGGAGCTTTTGCCCTTGATCCATTGCCCGGCGCGCTCGATCTGGAACACGCGCTCGGAAACGTCGTTCGCCAGGCAATAGCCGGCGACGACATCCAGTGCCTTGTCTTTCGACAGGTAGCGCGCGCGCTGGCCAATGACGATGGCGAGCTCGACCTCCCAGTCGAGCTTGCTCGACGCCTTCGGAATGATCGTGTCGTCGTTCGGCCCGCAGATGCAGGACGTCACCTTGTTGAAGATGATCGGCTCTTTCGGAATCGGCGCGCCGGTCTCGGCTGCGTGGTCGGAATAGTTGAGCCCGATGGCGATGAAATTGCCGACGCCGCCGACGCAGGCGCCCAGCCGCACCTTGCCGCGAACGAGCGGCAGCTTGTCGATCGCGCTCTTGCGAATCTTGGCCAGGCCTTTGGGCGACAGCGCGTCGGCGGCGATATCCGGCACCACTTTCGAGAGATCGCGGATGCCGCCTTTGGAGTCGATGATTCCGGGCTTCTCACGGCCGCGCGGGCCGAAGCGGACGAGCTTCATGGATTCTCCTCGGGCTGAAGGGGGCACTTGGCATCAGGGGCACGGGATCATGCGTCTCCTGCCCGCGGCGGGCAAGGAAGTGCGCGCGGTTGTGGGCAGGATGGGGTCAGGACAATCAGCGGTTCGGCAAAGTGTGTCCGCAAAGGCACTTGTGCGCTGCATATCTGTTGCCCATCGGCAACAGACGCTGAGAATATTGGTCAAACGAGCCATTTACGCGGCCTTTTCAATTGCAATCGGAACCTTCCGCGGACAGGATTACCGCATGCACCTGGTCCGCGCGCCAAGCTGCAAGCGACGCGGGTTCGGGGGCCGACAAACAATGGCAAGTCCCCTCCTCAGGGCTGTGCCGGGTCATTTGGTTTAATGGGGGGTGCGACGAGGCCGGCGCGAGCCGGCCTCGTTCGCGTTTGGGCCCTTACATCGCACCCGGGAATACGCCGCCGTCGATGAGAAGGTTTTGCCCGGTGATGTAGCCGGCCTGGGCGGAGCACAGAAAGGCGCAGGCGGCGGCGAATTCGTCCGGCGTGCCGAAGCGCTTGGCGGGAACGGTTGCCATGCGTTCGTTCCTTGCCTGCTCGATCGAGATGCCCCTGTTCTTGGCATTCGCCGCCATGTTCGAGCGCAGTCGTTCGGTCTCGAATGTGCCGGGCAGCAGGAAATTGATGGTGACGTTGGAGGCGGCAACCGAGCGCGCAACCCCGGCGAGAAAAGCGGTCAGACCCGCGCGTGCGCCCGAGGAGAGATCGAGGCCTGAGAGCGGCATCTTCACCGAACCCGAGGTGATGTTGACGATGCGGCCGAATTTCTTGGCGCGCATCGGATCGATGACTTTCTGGATGAGCTCGATCGCGACCACCATGTTGGCGATGACACCGTCGATGATGTTTTGACGCGTGAGCTCGCGAAAATCGCGGAAAGGCGGCCCCCCGTTGTTGTTCACCAGAATGTCCGGCTCCGGGCAGGCGCCGAGCAGCGCCGCTTGGCCTGCGGGCGTGGCGACGTCGCCGACCGCCGGGGTCACCTTGGCGCCGGTCGCCTGCCGCAGTTCAGCGGCGGTGGCATCGAGCGTTTTGCCGTCCCGCCCGTTGATGACCACGTCGCAGCCCGCCTGCGCGAGCGCGAAGGCACAGGCGCGGCCGAGTCCGCGGCTCGAGGCACAGACGATCGCCTTGCGGCCGGCAATTCCGAGATCCATGGCTAGTCCTCCGGGCGTGAGCTAACGAATGGCACAGGCGGGCGCCAAGACTTATTGATGTACCCCCACACGCCGTCATTCCGGGGCGAGGCCGTATAAGGCCGAGAATCGAACTTGGTGCGTCGCAGCGAACGAGCGCATGCGAACTATGCGCTGGCGCCTCCAGCATCCTCGCCATACCCCCCTGACTGACGATTGCCAATTCGATATCCTGCAATCCGGCCCTGGCTGGTAGGGGACCGAAAATTCGCGATGATCACCAAGTTTGACAGCCTCTATGCCGGTCATACCGACCTCGACAACATCGGTTATGGCGGAACGCCCATCAACGAGCGGCGTTACTCGAACGCCCACCTCGCAACTGCGCTGAGCAAGGCCGAGTCCATGGCCACGCTCATGGATGGCCTTGGCTACAACTGTTTCTGGATGGCCGAGCATCACTTCCAGCGCGAAGGCACTGAATGCATTCCCAACACCATCCTTATGGCATTGCACCTCGCGCACCGAACGAAAAACATCAAGATTGGTTGTGGCTTCAATATCACTCCGATGTGGCACCCGCTGCGGCTAGCGGAGGACTTCGCCACCGTTGACATCCTCACCGGCGGCCGCATCGTCTTTGGCGTCGGTCGCGGCTACCACACGCGCGAGGTAGAAACGTTCGGCTCCCCACTGCGCGACCAGGAGGCCAACCGAGCGCTCTTTGAGGAGCAGGTCGATATCATCTTCAATGCCTTCAACAACGAGCGCTTCTCGTATAAGGGCAAGTACTACACGCTGCCGCCCGAGGTGCCTTATCGCGGCTACACCCTCAAAGAGCTCACCCTCGTCCCGCGACCTTTCAAGCTGCCGGTCGAGTGCTGGCAGCCGATCCAGGGCGGCTCGATGCGCGCGCTCGAGTTCATGGCCAAGCACGGTATCCAGGGCATGGTAGGCGGTGGCTCCGCCGAGGGTGGGGCGATGCATAAGGTCGTGCTCGACTGGCAGACAGCGCATGCCACGCTCGGAAAGCCGATCGAGCTCGGTGAGCGACTATGCTTCGGCTTCCACTTTTACATGGCCAACAGCCGCGAGCAGGGCATGAAGGAAGCGGCGAAGTATTACGAAGAAAACATGAAGATGTTCGGCGAGCTGCGTCTGGTGCGTGCGATCACCGAGGAGCAGATAGAAATCATGCGCGATCCCAAGCGTGCGCCGAACGCCAAGCTGCCGCGCATCGAGGATGCGGTCAAGGCCGGCGGCTTCCTGTGCGGTAATGCCGACGACCTGATCGAGCACATCAAGGCGCTCGAGAAGAAATACCCAGGGCTCGACCGCATCTCGGTAAGCCTCTCGGTCGGCGTGCCGGAGAAGGTTGCCTTGGAGCAGCTCGATCGGTTCGCGAAAGAGGTTATGCCTGCATTCAAAGAAGCCAAGGCACCGCAGCCGATGCTTGTCCGCTGATCAGTTGAACATCTGCTTTACGTGCTGGTTGCGGATCACTCCCGCGCGACCTCGCAAGTCTACTTCCGCACCGGCTTGAATTTCCCGGATCACCGGGTCAATGGCACGTCAGCAGGCACGCGCCACCTTGATGCGACCGGTAAGGCTTGCAGTAAGGGCTCTGGTTTCGGAGCAGGACTTTGCCACCAAGTAATCGAGGTTAAGTGATGCCGTTTACCTACGCAATTGCCGATCTGCATGGGCGCTACGACCTCCTTTCGGAGGCGGTAACGAAGATCGTTGAGCACTCGAAGTCGGATCGACCGGCGACAATCATTACCCTCGGCGACTATGTCGATCGTGGGCCGAAGAGTCGCCAAGTCATCGAGAGGCTGATGGACTGGGGATCGCCCGACCTGAAACTGGTCTGCCTCAAGGGCAATCACGAAGACATCATGCGGCAGTGCTGCCGTCAGCCAATCAAGGCTGGATGGTGGATGGATAATGGTGGCGGGGCCACCCTGATCTCCTACGGACAGAATTATGGTGACATCGTCAACGTGAAGGTCGTGCCCGAACAGCACCTCCGCTGGATCGAGGCGCTCCCGCTGATGCACGTCGACAGGCATCGGGTCTACGTGCACGCCGGCGTCGATCCTGATCTGCCGCTCGCCGCGCAAGATCCGGACCAGCTGTTGTGGAAGATCTACAAGGGCCCCGATCAGCGCGGTCACGGAACGCGACATGTCGTGCACGGGCATCACCAATTCAGGGATGGTCCAGTCACGATAGAAGGTCGGACAAACCTCGATACACAAGCTTGGTATACCGGCCGACTGGTAATCGGCGTCTTCGATGATGAAGTCGCCGGCGGGCCGGTATCCCTTCTCGAGGTTCATGGCGAGCCCGTCGAGAGCAAAAAGAAGTGAGTTAGAGCATGACAGCCTCGCTTCGACGTTGCCGGGATCGATTGGTGGTGAGGCTGTGGTGGCGAACATGGACGGGCCGGATTTCGGAGGCGGCGATGAAAAAGACCCCGATGCTCGCCGCCGCCCTCGCCGCGCTCACCGCGCTCACCGGTGCCGCCCCCGCTGCCGCCGCGGAAATCCCGGCGAAGTTCCGCGGCGACTGGTGCGAATTTCCTGCCACCGTCCCGGTGGAAGGCACCACGATTTATCTGCGAGGCCGCTGCCCGGAGCCGAGTATTGGTTGGATGAAGGTTCGCTCTGACCGTTTCGTGGCCACGAGACCGAGTGCAAGCTGGTCAGCGCGAACGTCAAGCAATCGAAGTTTAAGTTTATGTGCGAGCAGATGGAAGGCCCGGACGAGCCGGCCACGTTCGAGCTGACCCGCACCGGTTTTTTTCTAACCTTGAAGGTGGTCAAGTGAGCAGGCCATGAAAAAGGCCCTGATGCTCGCCGGCGTGATGCTGGCTACCGTATCCGTAACAATCTCGCCTGCAATGGCAGAAGACCGCCATGGCAGCGACGAACAAATGTTTGGCCGACAGTAACAAGTCCCGCACCGCCCCAAACACTACAAAGAAGCAGAATCTGCACACCCTACCCCGCGCCGACATCGAAACCCTCGCGCTTCATCGCATCGCCATGAACTTCGTTCCGCTCGTTATTCTGATGGTTGCGCTCGCCTGTTGCGTCGCTTATCGGAACATCGACCGTTACGTCGCTTGCTTCCTCGGTGGCCTGCTTGGCCTGCTTGCTGGCCTTGTGGTGTGGTCGTTTGCCCCGTGGCTTGTAGGCTAATGCCTTGAGAGTGTTGTTGCCCGCCATTGTGATCGCGTGCACCCGGCGCGGCCCCAATGGGCAACAACACACACAGCAGCACAAACGGGATGGGTCTTGCCCAAGCACATGATGGCACCGGCGATGATCAAAATGCGGACCTTGATGATAGCGGCGGCGCTCGCCGTCGCTGGGATGATCGTACTTTCCCCATTAACTCCCGCGGGTGCAGAGGAGGTGTGCGTCAAATAACCACAAATGCCTCGACGTCGATAAATTCAAGTGCGAGACCATAACGCGCAGCAGTTTCGTAAATCGGGTGTGCTACCTGGAAGCCAAGCAGTATATGATTATCAAGCTCAAGGAGACCTATTATCACCATTGCAGTGTAACGCCCGAGACAGTGACCGAGTTTTTGGCGGCGCCATCGATGGGCCGGTATTACAACGAAAACATCAGATCAAAACGAGACGGTACGCACGGACCATTCGACTGTCGCGATCATCCGATTCCTACCCTTTAGCTCGAAGACAAAAGCACAGAAGACTTGTGAGGTCAGCCGCCAGGCCGCGATGGCAGAGCGTGCCATGAAAAAGACCCCGATGCTCGCCGCCGCCATGATGGCGCTGGCACTCGCCGGCTGCGCACATGTCTGCCTCCCGGGAGGCTGCGGCACGGCCGCTGTCGCAAGTCACATCCCCATCCCGCGCGAGTATGATCATGCATTCGCGGGCGAGCTTTCCATCATGCGGAAGATCAATGCGATCGAGCTTGCAGAGATATGCGGCAGCACCCGCCCCATCGTCGCCTGCGCGCTTATGCCCGGAACGCGCGGCCTGAAATCAACCGAATGCACGATCGTGCTAGGCGAAAAAACCTTTCTGGAAAAATCTGGCTACACTGTCGAGGAAGCGGAAAAACATGAACGCGCACATTGTAATGGCTGGCGCCACGCTGATTAGCGTCGCGCTCGTCATGGGCGTAGCACAAGACCGAAAGCGACGAACATGACGAGGCCGGTCATTATTCCTACATCGAGCGCTGCCGTGATCATATCAATCATATCAAGCGCTCCCTCTCGACAAACGATGGGTGCGTCTTCGGGGGCCATCGCCCATCCCGTGCCGTCGCCCCCGACCATGCGCCATATTTTTTTTCGGGGATGTGTGAACTACTTCACACTTGGCATCTCAATTACTTTGATGGAAACAATAAAGGACCTTTACATCAGTGCGCGGCCCGCACGTCGGAGAAGAACCCCGGCCCGGCTTCAGTTGGTCATGACGCGACCGTCCGCCCGGCGGGCGTCCAAGGTCGGCGGCAAAAAGCTGGTCGACCGGTCGGAGAGCAGTTTCATGGTTTTCGTCAATGATATTTGATGGGCGCGTAAAACTCGGCGTGCTTGTCGCTCTTTTCGCGCAGCAGACGCCCAGCAAAAAACTGACGGCCCTGCCGCCTGGTGACGTTGCCGCCGATGCACAGAGGGCAAAAAAAGCCTCGGGCGCGCCTTGCCGGGGCTCAGGCGTCTTGTGAAGGGAGCCACAGCATGGACGACAACACCTTGTCGGCGCTCCGCACGCAGCTAGTCCGGCTCATCATCAACCAGGGGACGATTTTTTCGAACTGGATCAAGTTCGCTATTACTGTTCAAGGTGCCTTGGCGGCCGGATTGGGGTTTGCGTTGAGTGACGCCAAGTATCGGGTATTTGGCCTTATAATGGCACTTCTTGGGATTGGTACCGCTCTCGGGTTTGCAGCAATTCTTGTCCGACAGGCTCAATGGTTAATGTGGTTCGCGCAAAGATGGAATAGTTTGGCTACGACCTCTGAAATCTTCCCCACTCGACCAGGTGAAATCGTAAGACTGAATCCAGGTCGTGTTGCCATGTTGGTCGGAGGCTGTCTTTTGCTCGTGGCCATAGCATGGATCGTGATTTTTGTGGTGGTTCTTCTGAACGCAGCCCCGGAAGGGGCCGTCGAGTGATTGGAGAGCCTAGCGATTAAGTCGGGGCTAGGCGGGGTGAAGTTGGAGGTTCACGGGGCGCACCCAATGAGGGAGGTCTTGCCGCCTACCCGACTTCCGCAGCAACCAGCATATCACAAGCAACACTCCACACCGTGATGGCGCGACGGCCGCACTTTGAATAGGATTAGCGTGGTCCTGAGCCCCAGAGGGGGCTGTATGAGACGGCGCGACTTCATCAAAGTGATTGCTGGGTCGGCAGCCGCGTGGCCGCTCGCGGCGCGCGCTCAGCAGCCGACGATGCCGGTGGTCGGATTTCTGAGCAGCGGGTCAGCGGACCTGCTCGCGGATCGTGTGCGCGCGTTCCGCCTGGGCCTGAGCGAAATCGGCCATGTCGAAGGCCGCAACATCGCGATCGAATACCGCTGGGCGGAAGGCGAAAACGATCGACTGTCGGGACTGGCCGCCGATCTGGTTCGTCGCCAAGTGACGGTCATTGCTGCGGCCGGCGGGCTTTCGGCACGCGCGGTGAAGGCAGCAACTACGACGGTCCCGATCGTCTTCTGGATCGAGGGTGACCCAGTTGAGGTTCGGCTTGTCGCCAGCCTAAACCGACCGGGCGGCAACCTCACGGGCGTGACCACATTGGGCGCCGAACTAGGGGCCAAGCGGCTCGAGTTACTGCACGAGGTAATCCCCACGGCGATTGTTATCGCAGTGCTCGTC
>WNGQ01004794.1_pt1 | contig 13343 bp, 11 predicted proteins | sample 5407661 | NCBI WGS metagenome assembly WNGQ01 (sample SAMN13153382, study PRJNA577476) | soil metagenome | isolation source: 60 cm soil or saprolite under Garry oak tree replicate 2 | place: USA:California | collected 2016-06-15
GACCATCACCGCGTTCCCCGCGCCACACAGCGCCGGCGGGCCTCACGACTTCTCCTCGGACGGCGACTACTGGTGGCCCGACCCGCGCAGCCCGGACAGCCCGTACGTGCGTCGCGACGGCGAGACCAACCCGGACAACTTCGTGGCCCACCGCGACGCGATGCGCCGGCTCAGCCAGATCGTCCCGGCGCTGGTCGCGGCGTACGATCTCACGCGCGACCAACGCTACGCGCGTCATGCCGCGGCGCACCTGCGCGCCTGGTTCGTGGACGAGCGCACCCGCATGAACCCGAGCCTGTTGTTCTCGCAGGCGATCAAGGGTCGGGCGACGGGGCGCGGCACGGGCCTGATCGACACGATTCACCTGGTGGAGGTCGCTCGGGCCGCGTGGGTGCTCGAGCAGCTCGGGTACCGGGACGACGCCCTCGCCGGGACCAGGCGATGGTTCCGCGAGTACCTCGACTGGATTACCACGCACGCCTACGGCAACGACGAGCGCACCAGCGGCAACAATCACGCGGCGGCTTGGGCGCTGCAGGTCGCCGAGTTCGCCCACCTGGTAGACGACACGGCACAGCTCTCCCGCATGCGGCGCTTCTTCGAGGACACGCTCGTCTCGGGTCAGATGGCCGCGGACGGCAGCTTTCCGCGCGAGCTCGGTCGCACCAAGCCCTACGGCTACTCGCTGTTTCAGCTGGACGTCATGGGGACGCTCGCGTGGGTGCTCGGTGCCTGGACCGACACGACGCCCGACGGACGGGGCATGCGGCGGGCGCTGGCGTTCATGTTTCCGTACATCAAGGACAAGCGCACCTGGTCGAAGCCGCCGGACGTGATGTATTTCGATGCGTGGCCGGTGCGTCATCCGGCTCTGCTCTTTGGGGGCCTGGTGCTGCACGAGTCGCGCTACATGGATCTGTGGAAGACGCTCGACCCGGATCCCACAGTGGACGAGGTGATCCGCAACTATCCGATTCGTCAACCCCTGTTGTGGCTCGTGGGAGGAGCCGCTCCATGATCACCCGACGCCAATTCGTGGGAACGTCCGCCGGCTTGCTCGCGGCGGACTGGCTGCGCGCGCCACGCATCGCCGCGCGCCTCCCCATCGGTTTCTCTACTCTGGGTTGTCCGGCCTGGACCTGGAAGCAGATTCTCGACTTCGCCCACACGCACGACTACGCGGCGGTCGAGCTGCGCGGCATCCAGAAAAACATGGACCTGACCCTCGCACCCGAGCTGTCGCGCGAGGGCGGACAGATCGAGGAGTCGAAGCGGGAGCTGCGCGAGCGCGGCCTGCGGATATCGGACCTGGGCGCTTCCGCGCAGCTGCACGAGCAGGACCCCGTCAAGCGCACCGCCCAGCTCGACGAGGCGCGCCGCTTCATCGACCTCGCCGAAACGCTGCGCGTCCCGTACGTGCGCGTGTTCGGCAACAACTACGTGAAGGGCGTGCCGCGCGACATGATGCTTGCCCACATCGCCCGGGGCCTGCGCGAGCTGGGCGACTACGCCCGGCCCAAGGGCGTCACCGTGCTGATCGAGTCACACGGCGATTTCACCGACTCGCCCTCGTTGCTCGCGCTGCTCGAGCAGGCGGCGTCCCCCTCCGTCGCCCTGCTGTGGGACGCGCATCATACGTTCGTGTCGGGCAAGGAGCAGCCGGAAGACACTGTCCGCCAGCTCGGCCGCTACATCCGGCACACGCACTTGAAGGACTCGGTGCCGGCGGGGCCTGATGGCAAGGATCGGCGCTACGTGCTCACCGGCAAGGGCGAGGTGCCGGTGCGGCGCCAGATCGAGGCCCTCGCGCACTCGGCCTACCGCGGCTTCTACAACTTCGAGTGGGAGAAGCGCTGGCACCCCGACATCGACGAGCCGGAGGTGGCGTTCGCGCAGTTCGCCACCGTGGTCGGTGGATATCTGCGGCAGGCCGGCGTGGCGGAGCTACCGACGCAGTAGGAAGATCACGGTCGGATCGAGCGGATAGCGCCCGAAGCGCCGGCCGTAGATCGCCAGGCCCCCGGGCAGCTCGGCGTCGAAGATAGCAGACCGTTCAACGCGTCCGCGGGACCTGCGTATCCCGCGAAGCCCTGGAGACTCGGCGGCGCTCACTGGAGATTGAGCAGCGCTGAGCGGACTCGAGCCTGAGCACGGGCAAGGCGCTCGTTTCCTTCCCGCCGATGGGCATCTGTCCGCACTCTTCGACTCATATTCGGCATTGTCGCAGCCGGGGTTGCGGCGCATCATCCCAGAGCGCCTCCCGATTCTCAAGCGTCCCTGCTGGCGACCTTGCTTTGCGCTATCCGGTATCAACCCCGAGTGCACCCGTGGGCCACTACTCGTGCCGAAGAGCTACCATAGGATCCACTCGCATGGCCCGCCGGGCGGGGATGATGGCCGCCCCGAGGGCGACCACTACCAGCACCAGGGAGACGATCAGGAAGGTGAGCGGATCGGTAGCCGTCACGCCGAACAGGAAGCTTGCGAGAACCCGCGTGACCGCGACCCCAGCGACAAGCCCCATGACCAGCCCGAGGGCCACGAGTCGCGCTCCTTCGCCCACGATAAGCCGGAGCACGTCGCTTCGCCCCGCGCCGAGGGCCATCCGCACACCGATCTCTTGAGTGCGGTGAGCCACGAGGTAGGCGATTACGCCAGCCAAGCCGACTGCGGCGAGCAATAAGGACACCCCCGCGAACGTTCCGAGCAGCAGAGCGTTGTCGCGGCGTGGCGCGACAGATCGGGCCAGCTCGCTCTCGAGCGTAAAGACGCGCGCTGCCGGCTGCTCAGGGTCGACCTCCCGGACGGCCCGGCGGACGGTTTCGATTAGCCCCTCGGGGTCTACGTTGGTTCGGATCGCTATGGCCCCGGGCGTGTAGCCGGCCTGCGATGCGGGGAGGAAGATCTCCGGGTCGGCAGAGACGTCCCGTGCGACCTGTCGGATATCCTTCACTTCGCCGACGATGGTCCACCGAGCGGGCGTCGTACCCGGCAACTCGATCTGGTGCCCGATGGGGTTACCGCCTCCGAGAAACTCACGGGTGAAGGCCGCGTTTACGATCGCGACCGGTGGAGCATCAACGCGGTCCGCCAACGTAAAGGTACGACCAGCAACAACCGCGACGTCCAGCGTGCTGAAGTACCCCGCGGAAATCGCGCTAAGAGCCGCATTCCTGGTCCCGTCGGTTACCAGCGGGGCATCGTCTACGCGGACCGCAAGTGACCTCGCGAACCCGCCAAGCGGCAATGCATCGGCCAGGGCTACCGACGCGACCCCTGGCAGCCCCCCCAGTCGCTGGACCAACGCTTCGTAAAAGCCGGCTCGACCGTGGCCTTGAAGGAATGTGCTGTTGGAGCTTCGTCTTAGAGTCACTCCGACGACGTGGTCGGGGCGGAAGCCAGGGTCGACGGCCAGCAGGTCAAAGAAGCTTCGAGTCAGGAGGCCCGGGCCAGTAAGCAGGACCACCGCCGCGGCAAGCTCGGCGATCACCAGGCTCTCGCGGAGCCGCACGCCGTGTGCGGGAATGCTCACCTGACCGGCTCCGATCCGCAGACCCTTGACCAGGCCCGGCCGGGAAGCGGTCAGGGCAGGTGCAAGGCCGAACGCCATTCCGGTAAAGAGTGCCAGCGCGGTCGTGAATGCCAGCACCGCCCCATCCAAATGAACTTCCACAGCCTGCACCGTACCGAACGGCGCCGCATGGATGAACAGACGCAGCCCGAGGACCGGTACGAGGAGTCCTGCGGCCGCTCCCAGGGTCGCCAACACCATGCTCTCGATTAAGAGTTGACGAATCAACTGGAGTCGGCCCGCACCCAAGGCCGCGCGGATCGCGAACTCCCGCTCGCGCGCAGCGGCGCGCGCGACAAGCAGACTCGCAACGTTGGCGCACGCTATCAGCAGTACGAACCCCACCGCACCAAGCAGGATGAGCAGTAACGGTCGTGTACTGCCGTACAGGCGCTCTCTCAGCCCGGCCACATCCACTGAGGCGTCGCGCAGGAACGGGGTCAGCCCCACCCTACTCTGCCGAAGCAGCGCAGTCAATTCGTTCCGTGCCTGGGTGATCGTGACTCCCGGCGCGAGTCGAGCGAGAACGTGAACCATCATGGTGATGAAACCGCTCGTCGGGAGCTGGAGCGGTCTCCAAAACCTCGCGCCAATCGGAAAATCGAAGGTCGGTGGAAGGACGCCGACGATCGTCACAGGTGCGCCGTCCATGACCACCGAGCGCCCGATGATCCCGGGGTCACCGCCGAAACGGTTCTGCCACAAGCCGTAGCTCAGGAGGCCGACCAGCTGACTGTTCGGCAGCTGCTCGTCCGCCGTGAAGTCTCTTCCGAGCACGGGCCGGACACCCAAGAGCGTGAAGAACCCGTCCGTCACCTGCGCACCCGAGATCATCTCCGAAGCTATGCCTCCCCCAAGAATCGCTCGGGTCTCGCGGTAGGCCGCGAGTCGGGCCAGTGAGCGGCTCATGTCCCGCCACTCGAAGTAGGCCCAATGAGTCGCCTGGGCGTTCATGCGGGTAATTCTTCCGCCTCGCGGCACAAGACTGATCGAGACGATCCGGTCGGGGTCGGGATATGGCAGGGGTCGCAGCAGGACTGCGTGGATGACGCTGTATAGCAGGCTATTGGTCCCGGCACCCAGCGCCAGTGTCAGCACCGCCGCCGTCGTGAAGCCGCGGTTTCGGACAAGTTGACGGAGTGCGTAACGGAGGTCCTGAAACAGGGTGTCCATCGCGCGCGTTATCCCATGCTTAGGTCTTGGATGTCAGGATCTCCTCAGCCGGCATGGACGTTCGCTGACTCTGAGATTTGATGCTCGACACCCGAGACCTGCTATCCGACCACGCGTTCTTCGGAGAGCTACACGGTCCGGTTCGCATCACACGTATACCCTACATCCTACGTCACCAGGCAGATCGCTGCAGCGTTGCGGTGGAGGTCCTGCAGCAGCTCCATCACGGCTTCGCCATTCGTGGAGTGGAGGTTCCCCGTCGGCTCGTCGCCGGCTCACCCACACCACACGCGCCACCGCGACCCGGCCGCCCGAGTTACGCCACGTAATGCGTCGCCCGGTGCGCCATCCCTACCTTGTCGAGCGCCTTTTTGCGCTCGACACCTCCGCTCGGTCCGGGCACCCCGCGACACACGTGAGCGGTAGCTCGGCGTTCTCGGATACAGTCAGGTCACCAATCAGATTCAACGCCCGGGGAATGAACCAGCCATCCCGATTGCCAGAAGTGCACGTCCGAGAGCGCGCAGGTCCTGCTCTTCAGTCAAGTGTAGAAGATCCTTCCTGATGCGGCGGAGCTGAATGAACCAACCGTTGCTCGACATCACGTCTCTTATCTCAATAATGATTCTTCACTCCCCTCCATCTTAATCGACCGGGGCATGTCAGACAAATTAGGAGCCGCCTACGTTCAAGCCGCACATGGTACGTTCAAACCGCACATGATCGCGATGCGCTCGAGCTGCGCTCCAGCTTCACCTCATCCGCGACCTCGCCCCTGCGTCACGTGGTGCATCCGGGCACAGGTGGTCGTCGACAACGTATTGTGAGGAGGCCGGATTCGGCCCTGCAACACTACGATCTGGCCGGTACAAGATTCTCAAGGCCGGCGAATGCCTCTGACGCTCCGGAGAAGGCCTACAGGGTGGCTCAGGTTCGAGCGTCAGGGAACACACCCGCTAGCGATGTCGTCGAACACATGTCAGCCCGCGTAGCGGGACTGGCATGCACAAGACCTCTTCAGTTCATGAAGCATATCTCGCATCCCGCACAGCCGTCGTTTGGGTCGCAGTCCCAGCAATAGCTGTTACATGTGTAGTTACCGCCGTTACAACCGATAGCCTGGCAAGTGGTGGGGAAGTCGGCGGCCGCTGCCTTTTGAGTTCGGCCGGCGAGCGCCGCGGCCAGCAAGAGCAGATTGGTCGTGAGCAAACGCCGAGCCGCGTTTCTGCCCAAGTCCTGTTTCATATGATCACTCCTCTCATTCAGTACTCTCTGCGAACCCGGTCCTCTGGGAACCCTGTGGCCAACTCCGGAGTCTTTTTCTCTCTCGCCCCAAAAATGACTCTAGCGAGGAAACGTCCTCCCGCAATTTCACCGTACGTCGTCCCATAGGAAGAGTACAATGGGCCTCGCCGACGGTACGAAAAGCAAGTCACCAAAGACCGCTCGCGGCGCACACGACTACAGACCCGGTCACGCGATATCCAAGAAGCCATACTTGACACCACGAAGTACGAGGCGACGGAGCTCAGTCTGAGGGTATCCGTGGCAGGCCAATTCGGCGGATAACTCGTCCAGTGCCAACTCACCCCCTTGCTCCCTCAATGTCGAGAGGACTCGGTCAAGGCCCGTCACAAAAGGCTCAACGTCCGACGCTAGGTCGCCGGGGGATGTTTCTCTCGACGGTGGGGTCTCCGCGTCTGGGCAAATCCGCACTCGTGTCTCCCCAGTCAGGATGCGCGAGGCGTATCCTGCGAAGGCCCGAAAGAAGGCAGGCAGAATACTGAGCGGTAGGGGGGTTGAGTCGAACCGCCGTCGGCTGCGCTCCACCAAGTCGGCCCAGCACTGCACGTAGCGCCCGACAATCATGGGCCATGCATACTCAGCAAGTGCGCGTGTCCGGGAAGCCGCGCCCATGGTCTTGCGGAGCTCGGGCGAACGAAGCAAACACTCTAAGTACCCAGCAAGCTCGTCAACGTCGGATGCCACGACCTTAGCGAGTAAGGCCTGCGACCCTTGTGAGTCGCCCCAGATTGCCCACTGCGCCACAGCATCGTCGTCACAGTCAGTCCAAAACGTACGAACGCGGAACCCGGTCGTCCCGTGGACGACCGTATCGCGGTAGCCATCCCAGTCTGATACCACCTGGGGTATCCCCGCAGCCATCGCTTCGATCGGCGCATTTCCGAACGTCTCCTGAACGTTGTCCACTGGTGATACGAACACGTCCGCAGCTGAGTACCAAAGGTGAACTGGGCTCTGGGGTCGCACACGCTCGATCCTCATGCAGGACGTAAGCCCGAGAGAAGTGGCATAGGTCTCGAGGACTCGTCCGTAGCCCTCAGCATCGGTCCCCACCAGCACCAGTAGTGTGTCCAGACCTGGATTCCGGTGGCGTAGCAACCAATAAGCGCGTAGCAGCGGCAGCAAGTCCGCTTTGGTGCCGCTCGACAGCCGCCCCACCCAAAGCATGACGAAGCAGTGCCCCGGGATCCCAAGCTGATGTCGGACGTCGGCGACTTCCCGCGGGCGAAAGAGATCCGCGTCAACCCCGTTTGGGATCACCGGGAGTTGTCCTTCGAACTTTGGGAGGTCCCCGCCGTTCAGCCTCGCCAGACCCTCGCCGCAGATCTCAAGCAAGTTCACAAACGCGTCACGTGAAGCCCGTGACGTACACACGACCGCGTCGCACGACTGAGCTCGCGCCAACAGTAGGGGCACGAAAAAGGAGTCGATATAGATGGGATAGCACAGCGAGTGGTGCGTGAGCACGACAGGAAACCGCGCTCGCATTGCGCCACGCAGGTAGAAGTGACGCCGCGGGTCGCCGGCCGGGCGGAGATCGTGTAGCAAGTCCCATTCGCAGCGGCTCGATTCAACCGTGGAGAGACTGTCGCTCAAATGTTGACCCGAATCAGTGACGGAGCGTGTCCCGACACCCGTCCTTCCGCAGGAGAGAGGTTCGAACTCGGTATTGACCGCGTACTTGTGAAGGCTCTCGATGAGTCTTCGAGACGAGAAATCAGCCCCGAGGGCGGTCTGGGGATTGGCATCGTGAGGCAACGGGAGTGCGACGCGCACGGAATATATCTTTCTCGTTTTGAGGAACGCCAACCAGCGTCCGCGAACCGCCTGCGATGCGTGACTATCGTCAGGGTGCGGTCACTTCACTCGCTTCCCCCGGGTAGAATGCTCATTCAACGCCGCAGCTCGCGAGAGTACGAAGTAGGGGTTCCGGGTACGACTCGTTGCCGACCTAGTCGCCGCGGTCCATCCCCCGGCAGGACTGCCTGCTCTTGCAGAGTCAGCGAACGCACTGGCGATCACTAAGACATGCGTGGATGCGCGGGCCCACCAAAGCCATCTGCCCTCTATAATTATTATTGAAGCGCTAAGACCCAGTGTTCAGGTCCTGTGTCACATCGTAGCTTCGACGGGCGAGCTGACGCCGAAAATTGGATGCGTCGGAAATCCCAACTTGGGAGCGTGCGAGGCGGATCGGGAGCCCCTCGTGAGTCACGAGGACGCGAACGGCTAACGACCGCACATCAGTCAGAAAGTGCTCAACTCGTCGATAACCCAGCCCGAGGCAATCGGCGCGAATTCGCCATGTTGGGATCCCCGTTACGCGTGACAAGTCGTTAGGGTGTCGTACGTCCCACGGGTGAAGCAGGACCGCTTCCACAAGGTTTGCTAGCGGGACGAGCCTGTGCTGTGCCTCGGTCACGAGCCCCGTGAGCGCATGTGCGCCCGGGCCGTGCAACCGACTCGCCACCGCCGCAACGACAGGCTCAAAGCGATTGAGGCCATTCCGGTGAGGACACCGGAACACGTGAATCTCGACAGCGCCCGCGATGGCCAGCCACTCCGCGTCGATCGGGCAATCCGCTGTTACCAAGCACGACCATTGCCCGGCCACGGCGAGGGTCACCGATGTCTACCGCGCTTCGGTGACGGGTCCGCGCGAATGGTCGGTGGGCTCGGTTAGGTCGATCACAAGAACATGGGCCCCGTTGAGCGTACCGGCTGGCGGGACAGTGGTCCATCGACGAACTCCGAACCGTGCTCCTAACCCGACAGCCAATGCCGCTTGAAGTGAGCCGCCCTCCGTACTCACCACGTGAATCAGTGGCGCGGGAGAAACGGTACCTCTGACTCGCTGCACCGACGCACTCGAAAGACGCCCTTGCATGGTGGCATGCGGCTCTTTGGACGATGCGCCCCCGCGTGCAACGGGTGTGCCGTTCACTTTGTGCACACTTGGACACGGTCGTCAGCACGCTGGTAAACGCGGAGAAGAGAAAACAGAAAGCGCGGTCTGTCGGAAAGTGTTCGCGGCGCCCACCGACTGGTGTTCCGTCAACGAAGGTCGAGCACGAGAGCACCCGGGCCGCGCAAGCGACCAAGCGGTCTGTGGCCGCTGTGACGCTACGGGCGGAAGCGCTACACACCGTGGGAACTGCGCAACAGGTCAGCTCCTAAACGGGCTCCACGCGACGAGGCCCTTCAAAAAGAGTCTCTGCACATTGCTGGGTCCCCCGAAGGGCGCACGTCCAGGGACGATCCGATTGCCCCTGGACGTGATGGCTCACGCCATGCCTCCGGTCCACCGCAATGGGGGGGTCGACAAACTCTGTGGCCCCCAACCCCATGCGGTCGTCCCTCATCACTGCCGCGGCGGCCCTTCGCTTCGATAGTGGTACCGTGCGCATGTCGACGGAGCCCTCCGGTCGCCTAGCGCTCCCCTGGGGGAGATCAATCTCGACGCCCGCAGCGCGAGCCGCGCCACCGCTCAGCTCCGCTCTTTGTACCGGGCTGGATCTCTTCGTACTCTTCCGTGAAATACAGTAGGCCCTTACTGTGATAGGTGACATACGCACGAGGTGTGACAATGACCGCCGTTGTTCCAGTTTTCGCTCGCTTGTTAGGCCGCCTGAACACGCGTTCACCGCTCACAGTCTTGAACACAAGCCTCGCGGTTCTGGTTGCCTATCTGATGCTTCGACCCGAAGGACCAGTCGGCGCATACGTCAAGAGCGTGAGGCAATCGGCAGCACAGCGCACCGCTGTCGCTCATTCCTGGGGGAAACTGAACAGTGAAGGCGGATACCTCGGCGCCTCGGACGCGAACGGCCGCGAATTGGTTGAGTTTTCTGACTATCAGTGTCCATTCTGCAAACGCTTGCAGGCGCGCCTAGAGACTCTGGTCGTCAAAGAGCCGAGTTTGGTCATACGGTTTCGCCATTTCCCGCTCGCTGGACATCCCTTTGCAAGGCCGGCCGCACTTGCGTCGATTTGTGCAGAGGGCCAGGCTCGGTTCGCATCGTTCCACCGTCGTCTGTTTACGGTCACGCGCTGGGAACGAGAGCCTAACTGGAGCCGGGAAGCGCAGGCAGCAGGCATTCGCGATCTCAGAGCGTTCCGGCGCTGTTTGGCCGACACAACAACACTTCGAAGGCTCGAGCGGGATGTGGCGCTCGCCGAATCGTTGCGGGTCACGGCAACTCCGACGTTGTTCAGTCCGTTTGGACGGCTCCAGGGATTCGCCTCTGACAGCGCGCTACTAGGCCTGGCCCTTGGTCAGCACGAGCGCCACTAGACACAACGGTTGCCTACATGCATGAGAGTAGCTTGCGGTGTCTTTCCGGCCTGGTTCTGGTCCTCCTCGGATGTCGAGGACACGACCCCCACCCGAGCGATGTGACGAATCGACCGAGGCCCGTGGGGATCGTGACCTATGACGACGACATCGTTGTCGTTTTCCGGGCTCTCGACTGCCAACTGTTTGCAAAATCGTTCGCTCGAGTCGACAGCATGGCGGTGGCGAACCACCTCTTGATTCGGGGCGTGATGTTATTAGGCCCTGTAGTGGGCACTGAGGCGAGGCGTGTGCTCGCGGATTTGGGCGTCACGTTCCCAGTCCAACCAGATTCGGTCGGTACTTGGAACGGCCTGTTTGGAACAATTGGCACCCATGGGCCTGCTTTGGTTCTTGCCAAACGCGGTACTATCGCCGCGATCTACTTTGGTTACGGAGCATTCGATGCTTTGCCCTTCCCCAAGGGCTTCACTTATCGGCTCGGGACATAGCCTGTGGTACGGACACGGCTGCTAACGTCATCGGCGTTCCTGGTGGTTGCAGGGCTGTTCACAGACAGCTCCCTGCCCAGAACGGAACTGCTCGCACGCCCGCGCCATTCCACGGTGGTCATCTCTTCCGACGATCATCCCCGCCGACAGTGGCTGAGAGGTAGATGGATGCGTATCGGAGGAGTCCGGGGTGAGTACTTGGTCCAGCCGCAGCTTCTTGTCGCTTTTGGCTCAACGATCTTCGTATTCGACGATGCCGACCGCCGTCTGAAGGCCTTTTCAAGCGCTGGCCAATTGTTGTGGAGCATGGGCGGGCCCGGCGCAGGCCCCTGGGAGTTTAAGCGTCCCACGGATATCGAAACCGCGCCGAATGGCGATGTGTGGGTAGCGGACCCAGGGAACGCTCGAATATCGGTCATCCGGTCTGACGGGCGGCCCACAAGAATGATTGAGATGCGGAGTCAGACGACGAGGGTAATCCCCCTTGCATCTGGCGACTTTCTCGGTTGGCCTGGTGGCTTTCGCGGCCGGACCCAAGGGCCGTTTTTCGCCCGCTACGACGCGCAGGGTCAGCTCGTCTCGGGGCTTCCCCCGCCAGCCGAGCTCGAGCATGCCTCCGCGCTTGCGGCCGAGCCTGTAGTGATGGTCGGTCCAACTGGCGATGCCGCCGTCGCCTTTAGGTGGTCTGGTACACTGATGATTGTAGGGTCCGACGGAGCAGTTAGGGCTACAACGGTCGGCGTAGAGCCAATTCCCTTCCCAGAAACCAAGTCGTACAAGATAAAGGATCGGGGAGGACGTGAATTACTGGTTTTCCGCACAGATCCCAAGGCAACGTGGGCGGCCTATTCGGTCGCGGCAATGCAGGATCGGGCGGTCGTTCTCTTCCGCGGCCGGACCGAATCGGCTGGCAGGATACTCGATCTCTACGCTCTCCGCACGGCGACCTACTTGGGCTCCATGCTGGTACCGGAGGCTGCGTCTCGCATCGCGGCCATTGGCAACGACCTCGCCGTGCTGTACGGAGATACGAAGCCACATGTGGACGTCATGAGGTGGCACTCGCGCCCCTGAAGAGCGCCATCCTCGGCGCGCCACGTTGCCGTCACGTGCGGGGGGGCGAGGGGGCACGCAAGTGACTTGGCAACACCGTCGAGGCGAGAACGAGCGGGACTGCGCGCGGCCACGGGCTCGAACTCCCGGCCGCGCCAAGGAGGAGTACCTCGCCGGCGGGCAGGAAGCATGCACGCGCTCGCGCAACAACGTCAGGGTGATTGCAGTGCAAGCGTCGTATAGCGCCCACGGTGGTCTAACGCTTCGATACGAACACGAGCGTCGGATCGAGCGGATAGCGCCCGAAGCGCCGGCCGTAGATCGCCAGGCCCCCGGGCAGCTCGGCGTCGACCTCCAACCGGATCACCAGCTGGCCCAGCGCTGCCGCGCGCTCGAGCGCGTCGTGTGGTACCGCCACGCGCAGCAGCGTGCCGTACGATCCGGCCTCGCGCAGTCGCCGGTCGTGTTTCTGGTAATGCCAGGACAGGATTCCCCGGTGGTCGGCAGGGTCGTCGGCGAACGCCGCTCGACCGGCGGCCACGCCGTTGATACGCACCGTCACCGCGCCGGGGTACAGCCGCTCATCGGTCATCGGGTACGCGTTCGGGTTCAGGCTCGGGTCGAGCGTGCCTCGTCCCCGCATGAAGTCCCCTTCGATTCGACCGCTGCCTTCCCGGTCCTTGCCGAACAGCTCCTTGGACGAGACCTCCGCTACGAACACCGCACTGTCCAGATCGGCGAGCTGGATTCCGGAGGGCCAAGCCACGCGATACTCGAAGAACCCCGATCCCGCGCCGTTCACCTTCAGTCCATCCATCACATTCCATTGCTTGAGCGACCAGGCCGCGGAATCGAAGCGGGCCGGGTCGATCGACACCAGACGCGCGCGCCGGCCGTCGTCCAGTCGGACCTCGGGCGGTGGCTCGCCCTCCACCACGAACATGCAGAAGTTGCGATGCAGCACCGTGCCCGCTCCGTCCTCCAGGCGCACGGCGAGCACCAGCACGGCCGGCCCAGCGGGCACGGTGATCGGCAGCGGCTCGAGCGGGCCGGTCATCCACGGATGGAAGGGCACGTGCCGCGTCGTCTGGACGTACACGTGCCTCTGGCCGAGTGCGTCCCAGCCGTACAGCTCTGCGCGCAGCGTCAGGCTGTCGCCCCACGTCTTGCCGTCCGTCAGAAACGACGCGTACAGCGGCACCCGCACGTCGGCCCCGGCGGCCACGGCCTGGCTGAGCGAGTCGCCCACCACGACGTATACGGGAGCATGGAGATCCCGCAGCGACATCCCGTCCACCAGCTCGCCCAACCCCGTTTCCTTGTCGGAGCGGTCGTAGCGCCAGTAGCCGTTCCATTCGTTGACCACGTCGTGCAGCTCGGTGTAGAGCCAGCCGGCGATCTTGGGGTGGCGCCGGAACGCGTTCACCGCCCGGTGGTAATCCCAGCTCCAGTCGAC
>WNGQ01004795.1_pt1 | contig 13342 bp, 10 predicted proteins | sample 5407661 | NCBI WGS metagenome assembly WNGQ01 (sample SAMN13153382, study PRJNA577476) | soil metagenome | isolation source: 60 cm soil or saprolite under Garry oak tree replicate 2 | place: USA:California | collected 2016-06-15
GTATGAGCATACAGATCGAGACAGATGTTCTGATCATCGGGAGCGGCCCGGCCGGTGGGTCGGCGGCGCTCTTCCTGAGTACATATGGCGTGGAGAATATGGTGCTGACCAAGTACCGCTGGACTGCGAACACGCCGCGAGCGCACATCACTAACCAGCGCACCATGGAGATTTTTCGCGACATGGGCATCGAGGAGGATGTCGTCGAGAAGGCTACGCCGCAGGAGCTCATGGGCAACAATGTGTTCTGCACGAGTCTGGCCGGGGAGGAGTTCGCACGGCTACGTACGTGGGGCACGCACCCGAGTCGGATGGCGGACTATACGCTCTCGAGCCCGTCGCGCATCTGCGACTGCCCGCAGACTCTGATGGAGCCGATCCTTCTCGGCCAGGCCGCCGCCCGCGGGTCGCGGGTCCGTTTCGACACCGAGTACCTCTCGCTCGAGCAGGACGCCGATGGCGTGACCGCGACGGTGCGCGACCGTATCGGCGGGAGCACCTATCAGATCAGGGCCAGGTACCTGCTCGGCGCTGACGGTGCTCGCAGCGTGATCGCCAAGGACATCGGCTTGCCCTTGGAGGGGCAGATGGACATCGACGGCAGCATGAACATCGTTTTCTCTGCCGACCTCTCGAAATACGTTGCCCACAGACCGGGCGTACTCTACTGGGTGCTGCAGCCCGGCTCCGACATCGGCGGTATCGGGATGGGCACCATCCGCATGGTGCGTCCCTGGAACGAATGGCTCATCATTTGGGGCTACGACATCAACGATCCCCCAACCAACGTCGACGACGAGGCGGCAACCAGAATCGCGCACACCCTGATCGGCGACGACACCATCCCAATCCAAATCCGCTCCACGTCGCTCTGGAGCATCAACCACCTGTACGCAACGCGCTACTCGAACGGGCGCGTGTTCTGCATGGGTGATGCCGTCCACCGGCATCCTCCGTCCAACGGGCTCGGCTCGAACACCTCCATCCAGGACGCCTACAACCTCGCCTGGAAGCTCGCCCTGGTGCTGAAGGGAAAGGCGGACCCATCGCTGCTGGAGACCTACAACGATGAGCGGCCGCCCGTTGGCAAGCAGATTGTCGGGCGCGCGAACAAGAGCATAGAGGAATTCGGCCCGATCTACGAGGCCCTCGGGCTCAGCGAGGCCAGGGGCGTCGAGCAGATGCGTGCAGGCATGGAGGCGCGAAAAGAGAACACGCCGCATGGCGCCGAGCAGAGGGAGAAACTGCGCAAGGCCATCGAACTCAAGAACTATGAGTTCAACTGCCACGGCGTCGAGCTCAATCAGCGCTACCACTCGTCGGCCGTGGTCTCCGATGGGACGCCCGAGCCCGCCTATACCCATGACCCCGAGCTCTACTACCACCCCACCACCTGGCCGGGAGCGCGGCTGCCCCACTGCTGGCTGGGGCACGCCGGACAGACCGTCAGCACGCTGGACCTGGTGGGTAAGGGCCGCTTCGCCCTCCTCACTGGCATGGGAGGTGAGGCCTGGAAAGAGGCGGCGGAGGAGGTCTCCGCACGCATGGGCGTGGAGATCGCCTGCTTCGTGATCGGCCCTGGCCGCGAGGTGCTCGACCTCTACGATGACTGGGCGCGCCTGAGGGAGGTGGCCGAGAGCGGCTGCGTACTGGTGCGGCCCGACGCCCATGTGGGATGGCGGCAGCAAGTCGTGGCCGACGACTGCATCACGGGGCTTGTCCAAGCGATGGAGCGAATCCTGGGCCTCAAACATCCAGTGAGCAAGGAAGGTACCCAGTTGTAGGAGGCTGTAGAGTCCAAATGGATAGTTCGAGGAGACCATCTTGCTTGAAAGAAGAGGAGACCATCTTGAAAGGAAAAGAGACCATGAGCCAGAACGCCATCCCAGCTCGCACCTCAGCTGCGCCCGTCCCCGCAGACGGTCGCTTTGATCTCGAGAGTGATATCGTCGTCGTTGGCGGCGGCGGAGGGGGACTGTCTGCCGCGCTCTTCGCGCGCTGGCTCGGCGACCAGGTGATTCTGCTGGAGAAGGCACCAGAGCTTGGGGGCACCACCAAAAAGGCGGCATTCTGGTACTGGGTTCCTAACAACGCCGCCATGCGGGAGCTCGGCCTCGAGGACCGCGAGGAGGATTTCCTGCGCTATGTCGCGCGGCTCTCGCGGCCCGACCGCTACGATCCTTCGAGCCCGACGCTCGGGCTCGACGATTGGGAGCTTGCGTCGTTCCGCGCGATCTATGAGAGCGCTTCATCGGCCACCGAGCTGCTGCGCGAGCGAGGTGCACTGCCCTACCGCCACGTTTTTGAGGCAGTCGACTACTGGGCTGAGATCCCGGAGGACAAGGCGCCGAAGGGCCGCGTGCTCTTGCCGCAGAACGCGAAGGAGACGATGGCCGACGGCGGGGAGGTCGGCATCCGGACTCTGAGCGAGGCCGCAAAGCGCGACGGGATCGACATCCGCACGGGCCATCGCGTCCAGCGTCTCGTCATGGCCGACGGTGCGGTCGTCGGTGTCGAGGCTACCACGGCCGACAGTGCAACGGTGCGTGTCCGAGCGCGCAAGGCAGTCATCTTCGCCTCCGGCGGCTTCACGCACGACGTCGAGCTGCGCAAGAACTTCCTGTCCGTGCCTGTCGTCGGGGGATGCGCGGCACTAACGAACGAGGGCGACTTTGTCCGCATCGCGTCGCGCGTCGGTGCCCAGCTGTGGAATATGAACTACGCCTGGATGTGCCCGGTGCCGCTCGAGAAAGCAGTCGCCCGTCAGCCCGGCATGAGCGGGATGTTCTCGGTGAACGGCGACTCGATGATTTGGGTTGACAAGACCGGTCGCCGGGTGGTCAACGAGAAGCTGCCCTACAACGAACAAGCCCAGAACTTCTTCCGTTGGGACTCGACCAAAGGCGAGTACCCCAACCTCGTGCTCATCATGATCTGGGACCAGCGCAGTCAAGACCACTCGGCGGACCACGAGTACGGCCGCGTCATCGTGCCACAAGGGGAGGATGACGCGCATGTGATCCGGGGCAACACACTCGAAGAGCTCGCCACCGCCATCACGAAGCGGCTCGATCACTACAAGGCGCACATCGGCGACATCGCGCTCTCCGACGACTTCGTCACGAACCTGGCCGTCTCGATCGAGCACTTCAACGAACTGGCCCGCAAAGGCATCGACGAGGACCTCGGTCGCGGCGAGAAGGCTGTGCAGCTCTTGTTCAACGGCCCGGTCAAGGAGGAGCCTGGCCGCAAGAACCCCACCATGTGGCCGATCGCGGACAGCGGGCCCTACTACGCCGCCCTGATCGCGGGTGGGACCCTCGACACCAAGGGCGGTCCTAAGACGACGCCCGACGGCAAGATCCTGGATGACCTCGACCAGCCTGTCCCCGGGCTCTACGGCGTTGGCAACTGCGTCGCCTCGGCGTCTGGGCGAGCGTACTGGGCAGGCGGCGGGACGCTCGGGCCGATCCTCGCCTTCGCCTACCGCGCAGCGCAGGCCGCGCACGAAGAGCCGGTCCGGGAACCATCCACTACCTCCTCGAGGTAGCGCGAATGTAAATGCCGTCCGCTCGGTGGTGACATTGACGACTGCTGTCAAGATCACCACCGGGTGACGTTCGGCGAAATGTCCAGCCGCGCTACGGCCTGGTCACGCTGTGCATTGGCGGTGGCATGGGCATTGCTGCCGTCTTCGACCAAGTTAAGCTGGCATGTACGCCTCTAACAGGGAGGGGTCCGAGGAGTAAGAGAAACAGACCCCTTAGCGTAGGCAATCATACGGGGAGAACAAGGAGAGGAGACTCGTCATGCAAGACGTCACGAACACCTATCAAACAACTGAGGAGGTGGTGGAGACCGCCCTGAGTGGGCAGATGCTGCTGGAGAATCCCCTGTTGAACAAGGGGAGTGCGTTCCCAGAGGAGGAGCGAGCAGCGTTCAACTTGTTGGGTCTCTTACCCCCGCATCTGGCCAGCATGGCAGACCAGCTGACCCGCACCTATGAAAATTACAGTCGCAAGGAGAGCGATCTGGAACGCTACATCTACCTGGCGTCCCTGCATGATCGCAACGAAACCCTCTTTTTCCGCCTGGTCTATGAGCACATCAAGGAGATGACGCCCATTGTGTATACGCCCACCGTTGGGCTGGCCTGTCAGTACTACAGTCATATTTATCGTCGCCCACGTGGACTCTACGTGGCCTATCCCTATCGGGACCGGATCGAGACCGTGCTGCGCAATTCCCTCCTCTCGGAGGTGCGGGTGATTGTGGTCACTGATGGGGAGCGCATCCTGGGCCTGGGAGACCTGGGGACGGGCGGCATGGAGATTCCGGTCGGCAAACTCGCTCTCTATACGCTATGTGCGGGGATTCATCCAGCCACGACGCTGCCCATTGTCCTGGATGTGGGAACCAATAACCAGGAGTTGCTCCACGATCCCCTCTACCTGGGCTGGCACCAGCGACGCGTTCGCGGCCAGGACTACGATGCCTTTATTGACGCCTTCGTCCAGACCGTCAAGCGCGTCTTTCCGCGGGCGCTGCTGCAGTGGGAAGATTTTTCCAAGGGCAATGCCCGTCGTTTGCTCGATCACTACCGCGATCAGCTCTGTACCTTTAATGATGATATTCAAGGGACAGGGGCGGTGACGCTGGCAGGACTCCTGACAGCTGTCAAAGTCTTGAGAGAGCCGCTTAGCAAGCAGCGGATTGTCATGCTGGGGGCAGGCTCCTCGGCCATCGGTATTGCTGAGCAACTGGCGGAAGTCATGGTGAGCGAAGGAGCTTCAGCAGAGGATGCCAGATCCTCGCTCTGGTTGCTCGATAGCCAGGGACTGGTGCAGACGGGACGCACGGATCTGGAAGCGGAAAAGCAACCCTTTGCTCAGCCACACGATCGGATTGCACAGTGGCAGCTGGCTCAGCCTGGGCGGATCACCCTCCAGGATGTGGTGGCCCATGTGCATCCCACCATTCTGATTGGCACCTCGGCCCAGCCAGGAGCCTTCACAGAAGCCGTCGTGCGTGAGATGGCCCAGCATGTCGCAGTCCCCATCATCTTTCCGCTCTCCAATCCCACCTCTAAGAGCGAGGCTTACCCGGAGGACATAATCGCCTGGACGCAAGGGCGGGCCCTGATAGCCACGGGAAGTCCCTTCCCACCGGTGAAGTACAATGAACGGACAATCCCCATTGGTCAGTGCAACAATATGTTCATTTTCCCTGGCGTTGGCCTTGGCATCATTGCCTCGCAAGCACGCTTTGTCAAGGACGCGATGTTTCTCGCGGCAGCGCGTGCCTTGAGCGAATGCTCACCGGCATACAAGGACCCAAACGCCTCGTTATATCCGGAGATCGAAGACGTGCGTGAGGTGGCACGCCGTGTGGCCCTGGCGGTAGGGAAAGCGGCTCAGCAGGCAGGTGTCGCGGAACAATCCTCCGAAGACGAGTTGGAGCGACGGATTACGGCAACGATGTGGACGCCACAGTACCCCCGCTTGAAGCGCATGAGACAATAGCGACACTGGGAAGGCGGCGCGATGCCCATATACCAGATTCGTCTCAAGAATCAACTCGGTCTCACCATATTATTCCGGGCGAAACCTGCGCTAAGCAGCCAGACCGCTCCTCTGGCTCGTTTATTGGAGAGATGAAAACCTTCATTGAAATTGAGGAAGAAGCAATGTGCTGATCCCCGTCTTCTTCCTCAAAAAAGTCCTTTCCCGCAAGTCTGAACAATATCCCTCGTTCCAGCTTCTTGACACGCTCATACACCGCGGCAGGCGAGAGATTTACTGCCTCCCCCAGCTCTGCATATTTACGCCTTCTTACGGTCCTTTCCTCGAAGCCTTCCAGCAAGCCGATCTCGGTGATGTGAGCGATCTTCTCTCAGAGTCGACTCTTCTCGATCCAGAGGAGCAGGGACGCTTTCTCTGTCGGGTGTTGCAGGCCCTGCGCACGCTGACTCATGCGGCCCCACTCCTGCTCACCATCGATGATTTACAATGGGCCAATAGTGCGACCCTGCACCTCTTTGGCTTTCTTGCGACGCGCTTGGACAATTTGCCTGTGATGCTGGTCGGAACGGTCCAGCGTGCCGAAGCGCTTCCCGCTTTACAGCGGCTTATCATCTACGGCCGTCATCGGGATGACGTTCATCTCGTGTCCCTTTCTCCCTTGACAGTGGAGGACGTGACCAGACTCATCCAGAGCTTAGGGATTTCCCCCGCTTCTGCTACGACCTTCGCCGAGTGGGTCTATGAGCGATCCGGTGGAAGCCCCTTCATCCTCAAAGAAATGCTGGCACAGCTGCAGGCAGAAGCCATCCTCACGCCCGTGAACACGACGCTGCGACTCGATGTCGGACGCTGGTTACGCAGGCGCACCACACTTCCCCTGCCTGAGACCACCCATGAGCTTGTCTCCTGGCGCCTGGCCAATCTTTCACCCCAGGCACGCCTCCTGCTTGATCTCCTGGCTGTCGCCAACCAAGCACTCTCCTTCGCACTGCTACGCCAGTTTCTGGAGGTGCAAGACGAACAGCTTCTCCCAACCATTGAAGACCTGGTCGTCAATGGATTGGTGGTTGAGGTGGCTCATGATCGGTTGGCCTTTCGCCCCCTGCCCCGATGGTCTGCCAGTGAGCCAGCCAGTCCGTTTCTTGAGCAGCAAGGCCGTGGCCTGTGTTTCGCCTGTCATGACGATGAAAATCCAGCTCGAGAAACACACCTTTTGCAATGACGCTGCTAGTGACGCTGCCGGTGACGCGCCCATGACGCGTCATCCGTATACTAGAGTCCATGAGCGGATGGAAGGTGGAGGCAAGCCTGGGTGCCGATGGAGCATTGCGCTCCAGCAGCTACGCTCAGGACATTCTCTTAATAAAACGAAAAAGGAGGGAACAAGAATAATACTATTTCGGCACAATACATTGCATCCCTACATTGACGTTCACTTTTCCAGTGTACCAGGAGGTTACCTATGGCAGTTAATACAATGGACTACAATAGTAAAGATCTGATGCTCGACGTCATTCGCACAGAGCGTGCAAATTTCTTCAACATCGTTGATGATCCCAAAAACTGGAAGGTGCAGACCCGTGCCAGCGAGTGGAAAGTGCAGGACATGGTTGGTCACATGATTGATGTGACCGAGGGCTACCTGGAGCGCTGGGACATGGCTCGCAAGGGCGAACCGGCCGGTTCACTTGGTTTGCAGGTTATGGGTGATACACTCAACAAAAACGCCCAGGCACTCCGCAAACTGCCGCGTGAAGAAGCCATTGCCCGGCTCAAGGCCGATTCGGATAAAATGCTCGCTGTTTTCGATTCCCTCACACCTGAAGAATGGAGTGGTTTCCTTGTCACCCATTACTTCATGGGTCCACTGCCCACATTCTTCTATCCTGCTTTCCATGTCATGGACTACAGTGTTCACACCTGGGATATGCGCTGGGGGCTGGGCGATAAGGATGGCAAACTGGACGAACGCGCAGCAGGGGTGCTCGTCCCATACATGTTCGTCCTCATGCAATCCACGGTGGATGAGGAATCCGTCAAAGGTGTGGACATAGAGTTCGGAATCAAGGTCGATGGTGAATGGGGCGGTCAATGGCGAGTGAGAGTCAAAGACGGCAAATACACGGCCACGCCAACCGACAACCTTGATGGTGTGCAAGCTCTCTTTCACTTCAAAGACGCTTCAGACTTTGTTCTCACTAGCTTCCAGCGCTTCCCAGGTGGAGAGACGACAGGCGATCCAAAGGTGATTGATACAGTTCGGCACATGTTCTTTAGGATATAACTCATGTCGTAGGGGTACTCCAGGCCTCTTGCTTGGGAAGTACCCGTTCCTTGTGCGGCAGGAAGTTTGGAGGCTTCCACCAGGCTCTCACTTTAGGGAGGAACAACCATGTCTAAAATCCAAATTCAAGGTATACACCATATCACCTTCGTCGGTTCCAACCGAGAGACAACCATTGATTTCTACCAGGGTGTGTTAGGCATGCCGCTGGTGATTGATCAGCCCAACCTAGACGTTCCCGAAGAGACCCATCTTTACTTCGATGCAGGCGATGGGCGACTCATCACTTTCTTTGTGCGTCCACAACGAGCAGATGACCCTGCACCCAATCCTCAGAACGTTGGCAATCTTCACCACCTGGCCCTTAACGTCTCGCGCTCTACCTACACCCAGGTTGCCCAACGCTTAAAAGAGCGTGGCATCTGGAACACAGGGAATATCGATCGCGGTTTTATGGATTCGATCTACTTCCGAGACCCCAATGGGCAGTTGCTTGAAATCGCCTGCTACAAGTTCGTCCCGCCAGAGGGCTACACTTTTGGAGATGTTCTCGTAACAGCTCACCGTATCCGCGTAGCGGCTGGTGACTACAACATCCAAGATTCCCACCTTGCCGATGCAATCGCTGAATTGATAGAGCGGAAAGGTCTTTCCCTAGCGGCAAAAGAGCTACCAAAAGCAGAGGCAGCAGAGGGAGCAAAGGCGAAGGAGAAAACAGGCGAAGTAGAGCTGGAAATAAGCTAGCGAGTAGGGATGTAGTGAACATGATTAAACAGTTTACCGTGCAGTAACAGCAAATCAAACTAGGAGAGTACGCTCACCAAGTTGAGTGTGTTCTCACCACTTATTGTAGTGAGGCGTATATGACAGATAAACGACTCTCTCTGAAAGAGGCGATCGCCGAGTATGTCCATGACGGCATGTCGGTTGCTATTGAAGGCTTTACTGCCTTCATCTGTTTTGCCGCTGGCCATGAGATCATACGTCAGCACCGCCGCGACCTGACATTGATTCGGATGACGCCTGACCTGGTCTACGATCAAATGGTGGCGGCAGGCGTAGCACGCGAGATGGTGTTCAGCTACCTGGGCAACCCCGGCGTTGGCCCATTGCATTGCCTGCGTCGTGCCGTCGAAAAGGGCATTCCCGCTCCACTTGAGCTTGAGGAGTACTCCCATTATGGCATGGTGGGGCGCTACATTGCCGGAGCAACTCGCCTCCCTTTCTTCCCGTTGCGAAGCTACTTTGGCTCTGACATGCCACGTGTTAATGAGCAGATTCAATTTATTGAAAGCCCCTATGGGAATGGCAAAGTGGCAGTGGTGCCCCCGCTCAACCCGGATGTGGCAATTATCCAGGCACAACGGGCCGATAAGCAGGGAAACACTCATCTGTGGGGACTACTTGGTGTGCAGAAAGAGGTGGCCTTTGCGTCCCACAAGGTGATTATCGTCGTGGAGGAGATTGTAGATGAGGCCGTAATCCGTGCTGATCCTAACCGCACACTTATTCCCGGTCTTATTGTCGATGCGGTGGTACAGGTACCTTACGGAGCCCATCCATCCTATGTCCAGGGCTACTATGATCGCGATAATGCCTTCTATCTCGAGTGGGATGCGCTCTCTCGCGATCCTGACCAGGTACAAGCCTGGCTGGACGAGTGGGTCTACAGCGTTGCTGATCACGCCGAGTACGTGCGCAAGTTGGGACCGCAAACACTTGAACGCATTAGGCCCGGTAGCGCACCTGCTGCCGCAGTAGATTATGGAGCATATCGATGAGCGAAGGAAATGCACAAAGCGAAAGAGGATATACCCCTTCCGAGATGATGATCGTTTCGGCGGCACGTGCACTGGCTGGCGTGCGCACCGTCTTTGTCGGTGTGGGCCTGCCCAATATTGCCTGCAATTTAGCCCGTTACACCGTCGCACCCAATCTTGAACTGATTTATGAGTCGGGCGTCTATGGTGCACAGCCAGCCCGTCTACCGCTCTCCATTGGCGATCCCACGCTCGTGACCGGATCAACCTCGGTCGTTTCTATGGCCGACCTGTTTGGCTTATATCTCCAGCGTGGCCTGGTCGAGGTGGCTTTGCTGGGGGGAGCGCAGATTGATCGCTATGGCAATCTGAACAGCAGCGTGATCGGCAGCTATCCCACCCCCAGGACCCGGCTGCCAGGAAGTGGTGGAGCCTGCGAGATTGCGATCAATGCACAGCGTGTCTTCATCATAATGCACCTCAAGAAGCGTGCTTTTGTCGAGCGGCTGGACTTTCTCACCAGTCCGGGCCACCTGAGCGGTGGAGATGCACGACAAACGCTTGGCATGCCAGGCCGAGGTCCGGAACTGATCATCACAGACATGGCCATCTTTCATTTTGAGAATGCAGAGCGCGAGATGCAACTTGTCTCGCTCTATCCAGGTGTCACCTTAGAACAGGTGCAAGCTGAGGTGGGGTGGCAAGTGAGATTGGCCGAGACCCTCGCGGAGGCAATCCCACCAACCAACGAGGAGTTACAGCTGATTCGCGTGCAACTGGATCCAACCGGGATGTATTCCAAGAGCGCACGAGAAGCTCCTGGCCAGCGGCGGTATGGCGGCGCTTGATAGAGTCCCACGTTTAAGAAACGAACGAAGTCAACCAGAATCAGCATTCAAGGATTACACCATAATGACATGCATTGGAGGTAACGAGCCCATGACCGAACGCTATAACACAGTGAGGGGTCCACACCAAGGTCAGCCAATTCTGAGGGCCGGTGAGCCGCTGGAGCAGGCCCAAGCGGCCATGGTCATGGTGCATGGCCGTGGGGCGACGGCGGAAAATATTCTGGAATTAGCTGTGGAATTGAATCAACCGGGTTTGGCCTATCTTGCGCCGCAGGCTGCTGACAACACCTGGTATCCGCACAGCTTCCTTGCGCCTCTTGCCAGCAATGAACCTGGCCTCTCATCCGGGCTGGCTGCCATTACCAATGTACTTGCGCAAGTGGCACAAGCGGGGATACCACTTGAACGTACCATGCTCTTAGGTTTTTCGCAAGGAGCTTGCCTTGCGCTAGAATTTGTCGCACGCAACGCACGAAGGTATGGTGGGGTAGCGGGCTTAAGCGGTGGACTCATCGGCCCTGATGGGACGCCACGCGACTATCCTGGTTCGCTAGCCGCTACACCCGTCTTTCTTGGCTGTAGCGACGTCGATTTCCACGTTCCCAAAGAGCGGGTGCAGCTTTCGGCTCAAGTGCTGCAGCGCTTAGGTGCAAATGTGACGATGCGGTTGTATCCGGGAATGGGTCACATGGTGAATCAGGATGAGATTGCTTTCGTGCGAGGAATGATGGCTGCGCTTGTGAGCGGGTAAAAGAGACTTGTTATCGTGATCAGCAGAAGATTGTACGTTTGACCACAGATTCATATCAGTCCGTCGACTTCGCATTCTTTTGGGCGAAGATGGAGTGCGAACGGCTCACGTCGGTGATCGACGTGACTGGAAGGGTGACGCCTTTCCAGTCACGCTCCCACCAGCAGAATTGAGGAGAAAGATGTATCGAGGTCAATTAGGTATGTGGTCCTGGCTGCTGCATCGCATCACAGGACTTGGTGTACTCCTGTTCCTACTCGTCCATATTGTGGACATTTCCCTTTTAGGGTTTGGTCCTACAGTCTATAATGAGGCGATTGCGCTCTTCGGTACTCCTGTTGTGCGCGTTATTTCTTTGGGGCTGATCGCTGCCGTTTTCTACCACGCGTTCAATGGCGTACGCATCATCCTCATTGACTTCTGGCCGAAAGGAGTGCGCTATCAGCGTGCGATGTTTGGAATCGTCATCGTGTTCACTGTTCTTTGCTTCCTTCCCATGGCTTATTACGTTATTGCACCAGTCTTTCACCTGCCTACAAATACGACCGCCGTTGGTATGTAGCAGGCTGTGCGTAGGGGCCCCGTAAGGGGTGCCTGTTACATTCGTCGATAGGAGAACGGTTATGCGCATTTCGACCGGACATGGTACGCGTCCCCCAAGTGGCGGAGTAGAAACCTTTTCCTGGTATTTCTTCCGTATTTCTGGCGTTGCACTCCTTTTTCTCGCCATTCTTCACCTGCTTATCATGCATGTGACCACAGACGTCGCTTGCACAACCTATCAGTTTGTCGCCCTACGGTATTCCAATCCCTTCTGGCGGCTCTACGACTGGGTGCTGCTGACCCTTGCGCTCTTGCATGGCATGAATGGCTTGCGTGTCGTCATCGATGACTATGTGCGTGCTCGTGGATTCCGTTTTTTCATTCAATCGACGCTTGGAGCGTTGACGTTAGTTCTCTTCATGTTGGGCACGATTACGTTGATCACCTTTCAGCCGGTAGCTGGAGCACTCAGTACAACTCATTGCATCAAGTAAGAGGGAACCCCCAGGTTCCCTTCGCGGGAGTACCCAGCATCCCTGCGTACTCCCTAGCAAGGAAGCTACGCATATGTACGCTAAATTCGATGTGGTCATCGTCGGCGCTGGAGGCGCTGGCCTCATGGCCGCCATGCAACTTCCGAATGCCAGTGTCGCCGTTCTGAGCAAAGTCTACCCCATCCGCTCGCATACTGGAGCAGCGCAGGGCGGTGTGGCAGCCGCGCTCGGCAACCTGGAAGAAGATCACTGGAAATGGCACATGTACGATACCGTCAAGGGTGGTGACTATCTGGTCGATCAGCCGGCGGCGGAGATTCTGGCACGCGAAGCCATCGATGCCGTCTACGAGTTGGAGCACCGCGGCCTCCCCTTCAACCGTACCCCTGACGGTCGTATTGACCAGCGCCGCTTCGGCGGCCACACGCGCAACTACGGTGAAGGACTGGTGCGCCGCTCCTGCTATGCCGCCGACCGCACGGGCCACATGATGCTGCAGACCATGTACCAGAACGCCATCAAGAACCAGGTGCGCTTCTTCAACGAATACCTCGTCCTCGACTTGCTGCTCCACGAAGGTCGAGCCTGTGGCGTTGTCGCACTGCAGATTCGCACAGGAGAGATCCATACCTTCCACGCCAAAGCCGTCCTTTTCGCCACCGGTGGCTATGGCCGGGCGTGGAAAGTCACGAGCAACGCATTTGCCTGTATGGGCGATGGGATGGCGATTGCCTACCGTCGCGGCGTCCCTTTGGAAGACATGGAGATGTACCAGTTCCACCCCACGGGCATTTATAGGGTAGGGGTGCTCCTCAGCGAGGCAGCGCGTGGTGAGGGCGGCAAGCTCCTCAACGGTAAGGGCGAGTACTTCATGGAGCGCTACATGCCCACGCTCAAAGACCTGGCCCCTCGCGATATCGTCTCGCGCTGTATCGTCCAGGAGATCAACGAGGGGCGGGGCGTCGATGGCAAAGATTACATCTACCTGGATGTCCGCCACCTGGGAGCCAAGAAGATTGCCGAGAAGCTGCCGGATATCACCGACTTTGCGCGTAACTACCTGGGCATCGAGCCGATTACTGAACCCGTGCCGATCCAGCCGACCGCGCACTATGCCATGGGCGGCATTCCTACTGA
>WNGQ01008428.1_pt1 | contig 13336 bp, 11 predicted proteins | sample 5407661 | NCBI WGS metagenome assembly WNGQ01 (sample SAMN13153382, study PRJNA577476) | soil metagenome | isolation source: 60 cm soil or saprolite under Garry oak tree replicate 2 | place: USA:California | collected 2016-06-15
TCAACCGCGGGCCGCTGGCGGGGCGGAGTCCTGCGCGTGTAAAGCGGCTTCCCTGGCTCCGCCTTCGACGGCATTTTGTCAGGCAGTGGCGGCAGCATTCCTGGACGTCCAGGCGTGCGCGGCCCGGGCCGTGTTCCGGTCGGCATCGGACCGCGGCGGTGCTCAAAAGGGCGCGCAGGTTCCGCGCCAGGCCGCGTTCTGCCCTGGCCCGGCTGTTGCGGACGCATGGGTTGCCCCGGACGCGGTCCGCTGGGACGTTCGCGCGAAATGTCGGGCAGCGGTCCGCGATTCCCTGTTGGCAGAGGGCCACGATTTCCACTTGGCCGAAGGGGCGTGTTTGGCCGTGGCGATGCACCGGGACGTGCTGGAGCGGTCCCCGGCGCCGCGGCCGCAGGCCGCGTCGCAGATGGCTGTGTACTCGGCCGCGTTGCGGAAGGCTGTGCACTCGCTGGGGCCGCAGCTGCGGGCCGAGCCGGTGCGGCTCCCGGTTGTGAAACTGGAACTGCAGGACGAATGGGTGTTGGTCCGGCAGCCGGAGCGGGCTTCGACGCAGTTGGAGCGCTTGCCGGTGCCGGTGCTGGCGCCTTCGGAGCAATTCTCGGAGCCGCAGGCGAAGCAGTCGGAGGAGTTCCCGGGTGAGGTGCTGGGGCCACTGGTTTAGCCGCCGCGGGTGGAGCGGGCGTCGCCGGAGCGGCTGGCTTCACAACGGAAGACGCCACGTGAGTCTGCGGCGGTGCCGCTGCCGGAGCTGTCGGAGCGGCTGGCCTCGAGCGCGCTGCTTTTGCCGCAGCTTCCTTCGATTCCTTCTCCGCTTTAGCGGCCGCTTCCGCCTGAGCCTCGGCTTCCGCAACGCCCTGAATTTTTTTCCGAACCTTCTCCGCAACGGGCCTTCACTTCCAGTTCGCGTGCCAGCTCGTTGATTCGGACTTGATTCGCGTCGCTCATGCGCTCCGTTCGTTAATTGGACCCTCTTACTCCGGCTTTGCCTCTCCCGCGCGTGTTGCTTCGCTGCCGTTTTCCTCTGTCGAAACCTCGGCTTGCGCGTCTTCCGCGGGCGCCGTCTTCTCTGCAGCAACAGTTTCCGCTTCCGTTGAAGCTTCCTCTGCTGCTTGTGCTCCGTCTGCAGTTTCGGTCGTACTCTCTTCTACAGCTGCTTCAGTTGTGGCCTCTTCGCCGCCTTCGGCTGCAGCCTCCGCGGGTTCCGCGCTCGCTGCGCTTTCACCCGCTGGCGCAGCCTCAGAAGCGCTCTCATAGAACTGGTTCACGGCCTGGTAGATTTTGTCCACCATCTTTTCGCCGATACCCGGAATCTCCATCAATTGTTCCGGGGTCATCGACGCGAGTTTTTCCACTGAATTGATTCCCGCGGCTTCCATCTTTTCGATAGTTTTCGCCCCGACGCCCGCAAGCGAAGTTAGCGGCGTTGTCGGCGCGGTCAGCGCGCTCATCTGCTCTTCGATTTCCTGGCGCTTCTCTTCCTCGCTCTTGATGTCAATGTCCCAGCCAATGAGCTTGCTCGCCAGCCGTACGTTTTGCCCTTTCTTGCCGATCGCCAGTGAAAGCTGCGAATCCTCGACAATCACTTCCAGCTTTTTCGCTTCTGGATCGGTGATTTGCACGCGCGTCACTTTCGCGGGGCTAAGCGCCTTCTGCGCGAACGCCACCGTCTCTTCGCTGTACGGAATAATGTCGATCTTTTCGCCGCGCAATTCACGGATGATGGACTGCACGCGCATGCCTTTCATGCCCACGCACGCGCCCACCGGGTCCACATCCTTGTCGCGGCTCATCACCGCCACTTTGGTGCGCTCGCCCGCTTCGCGCGCAGCATGGCGGATCTGCACCGTGCCGTCGTAAATCTCCGGCACTTCCATTTCGAAGAGGCGCTGCACCAGGCTCGCGTCCGCGCGGGACACAATCACCTGCGGCCCCTTCGCCGCGCGATCCACCGCTTTAATTACCACCCGCAACCGCTCACCGATGTTGTAGGTTTCGAGCTTCGATTGCTCTCGCTTTGGCAGCCGCGACTCCGTCCGGCCCATGTCCACGATCAGGTCCGGCCCCTCGGCGCGCTTCACAATCACAGTCACGAGCTCTCCGACGCGCCCGTGGTACTCATTGAAAATCGTGTCGCGTTCAGCTTCGCGCACCTTCTGCAGGATCACCTGCTTCGCCGTCTGCGCTGCAATGCGCCCCAGCACGTCCGTCGGCTTCGCCGTCAGGATTTCCGTGCCGACCTCTGCGGAGGGATTCTTTTTCTTTGCTTCCGCTACCGTGATCTCTTTCTTCGGGTCGGTCACTTCCTCGACGACGGTCTGCACGGAGAACACGTCCACCTGGCCCGTTTCCGGGTTGAACTTCCCCCGCAGGTCTTCTTCTGTCTTATAGAATTTCCGGGCCGCCACCACCATCGCGTCTTCGATCGCCGACACCACTATTTCCGGCTCGATGTGCTTCTCGCGGCTCAGCATCTCGATCTGTTGATAAAGCAAATTCGCCATATCGCGTCTCTAATCCCCAGCCCTCAGCCCCTAAAACTCCACCACCAAATTCGCCTTGCGAATCGACTCGAGAGGCAGCTCCACGGTCCTCGCTACCTTCCCTTTCAGCTCCATTCGTACTTTTCCCTCCGCAAATCCCGCCAGCCGCCCTTCAAAAAACTTCGCGTCTCCGATTGGCTCCGTGGTCGTGATTTTCGCCAGCCGTCCCCGGAATCGCTCAAAGTCGGTGGCCTTCTTCAGCGCCCTATCCATCCCCGGAGAACTGACCTCCAGAATGTACGCGGGCCCAGGAATCAGCTCTTCCACGTCCAAAATCACGCTAAGCTGCTGGCTCACCCGTTCGCAATCGGCGTGGCTGATCTTCGGAAACGGGTCATTTACGACTTCGCCCGACGCCAGCGTGCCGGCGGCATCGCTTATCACCGCCGCGAGCTTTGGCACCCGGTCGATATACACCCGCAGTTTTCTCCAAATCCACTTATAGAGACTCCTATACCGTAGCCGGTTCGCACCACACTCCGCCCGGCCCCAACAAAAAAGTGGGCTCGCGCCCACTTATCCGTTCGACCCGTTTCAGAGCGAATTTAGAGTATATTCCTCTCACAAGACAAAAGCAAGATACCTGCACTATCGCTTCTTCTTCGCCTTGAACCGCTCCCCGAACAACGCCATGCTCTGCCTTGCTTCGCGGGTCCTCGAGCACACACTGTGGAATGTATTACGCGCTCGGACTTACTTCGTCCGGTAACTTGTGAGGAATCCGCAAGATCCGAATCGGCCAATTTCTTGCATGCTCTCGCTACTGCGATGGCCAAGACAAGAGGAATCAGCAAGGTCTCGGCGATCCTGGTAGTGGCTCTGCTGCTCGGACTTGCAGCAAGCCTTGACTACGCCCGGACCGCTCATCATTGGTTTTCTGGCTGCCGCTCTCGCAATTGCTTCCCATCGAATCAGGACAACACCGTTCCGCTTCCACCCGTTGTTTTTTGGGCTTGGGAAAAGCCCGAGGATTTGCGACTTCTCAATCCAAACAGCGCTGCCGTAGCCTTTCTGGCCAAGACCATCTATCTTTCGCCTCCCAATCCGGCCTCCTCCGTTAAGTCCGCGGCAGGTTTCCTGGTTAGGCCTCGCTTGCAACCGCTTCGCGTCGCTCCCGAGACGGCACTCATCGCCGTCGTGCGCATCGAAACCTCTTCGGGACTCCAAGGCGCGGCGCACACCACCGCGCCCGTCGCGCCGAACTATTCCACTTCTCAGCTCCAGGACATCGCCTCTCAAATCGTAGAACTCGGACGATTCAAGAAGCCGTCCCCATGCTCTTCCGCATGGGACCCGATGCCGTCAACGTCGCCAAATTTCTGCACTCCGCCCAGGACTTCCCGGTCGCGGCCTGCCGGGGGAGCATTGGCGTCTCCATCGATGAGACCTTTTCCTCAAAATTGCTCAACGGGAATCTCCCCGGTATGCCTTCGGCATGGCGTCAAAAGAGAATTTATGTTTTCTCTCCGCGCCCCTGGACCCCAACCGGCGCGGATTCCATTCTCAAGGAGTGGCAACCATGATGCAACGCCTCGCTCGCATCTCTTTTATCTTCATCCTCATCGCCGCACTCATTTTTCCTCCCGCGCCAACCATTGCATGCGGACCGGACTTTACTCTCCCGGCCTACACCGATTTTCACACCCCTGACAGCCGCAATCTCTCCTATGAACGCGGGCAACTCGGTGTGCTCCAGCGCGGCTATTACCACGTTTATCTTTACGAGGCCTATCGCAATTTAAGTGGAAAGCCGTTCAGCGAAGCCGAATTGAAAGCCCTGAAAGATTGGCCGCATGGAATTGCCGGGCAGCCTCATGGGCAGAACACTTCAGGCCAGAAAACCCAGGATTGGATTGGCCCCTGGGGCGAGATCAATACGAAAGCACTCGGCTTGCCGCGAAACCGGAGAGAGCCGTATTCCGACGCCGCCGGAATCGTTCGAATGGAGTTCCGCGACCAGCTGTTTCATTCCTACTACAACTGCCTGCAAGACGCGTTTCAGAATGCGGTCCGAATCGCCAACGAAAGAGAAAAACAGTTCGGCGTCGATAATCCTGTCTACAAACAATGGATCATCGCGCAGGATCAGGTCTTCGAGAACTGCTCCGGGAACCAGAACTATCCGCCGACGCCCAAGCCCGCGGTGATTCCTGCTGCCGCGCGCGCCGAAGATCCGCAAGTCATCCGTGCCGACCGCGCTTATCAAATCGCCGCGGCGCATTTTTATTCCGGAGATTTTAACGGCGCGAAAGCAGAGTTCGAGCAAATCGCCCAGGACCAGTCGTCTCCTTATCGGGGAATTGCTCCTTATCTGGTTGCGCGCGCTCTCCTTCGGAAAGCCACTCTCACGGAAACCGAAGATCAATTCGATCCCGAGACCATGGCCCAGGCCGAAAAGCAACTCCTCACCATCCTTGCCGACAAGAACGTCGCTGAATTTCATCCTGCCGCCGAGCGCCTGCTCGGTTTTGTTCGGATTCGGCTGCATCCAGAGCAACGTCTGCGGGAACTGGAGGCGGTTCTGCTAGGCGCCAAGCCCACGCCGAACTGGGACCAGGATTTGACCGACTATCTCTGGCTGTTCGATCACCCTTTCACGGACCGTACTTCTGCGATTCCGGTTCCACCACAACCAACTGGAATCGTAGCCCAACCGCAGCATTCCGTTCCGAAGGCAACACGCATCAAGGGCAGCGATTTGACGGATTGGATTCTCACCTATCAGGAAAACAGCGAAGCGGCATTCCAGCACTCCTTCCAACGCTGGCAGGAAACGAAATCGCTTCCCTGGCTCATTGCCGCGATGATGAAAGCAAATCCCAAAGATGCCGCTGCCGTAGCGGAACTCACCGCCGCGGCCGACAAGATCGGCCCCGACTCGCCCGCCTTTCTCACGCTGACGTTTCACCATCTGCGTTTGCTCGAGTTATCGGGACAAGCCGACCAGGCGCGCCGCGAACTCGAGGCTCTACTCACGCAGCGCGCAGCCACCATGCCCATCTCCGCGCGGAACGAGTTTCGCGCCTTGCGCATGAAACTCGCCGTCAATCTTTCCGAATTGCTCCAGTTCGCCCCGCGTCTTTCAGTAGATGCCGCCGGCGTCGCTCCGCTGCCCGCTGGGCAAGCCGATTACAAACCCGGCTCGCCGGAATACGCCGCCACGCGGCCCCATTTTGATTCCGATGCCTCCGTCGTTCTCACTGAGAAATTGCCTTTGCGCCTCCTTGCGGATGCCACAGAGTCAAATCTCTTGCCGCAGGACTTGCGCCGCGACGTCGCCATCGCCGCATGGACTCGCGCCATCCTTCTCAAAAACGACGCCGTCGCCCGTGAACTCACGCCCGCGCTTGGGGAGCTCGTTCCCGAAGTCAAGGCCGCTCTTGCTGAATATTCTTCTGCGGCCACGGAACAACGCGAATTCGCGGCTGTCTTTGCAATTCTCCACAATCCCGGCTTTCGCCCCTTTGTCAGCGCCGACCCCGGCCGCGGCTGGTTTTATTCCTTCACCGAAGAATCCGGCTTCGACAAAATCGACAATCTCCACGACAACTGGTGGTGCACCTTTGCCCCGCCCCCGAAAGAGGAAAATTGGGTCGGCGGGAATTATTATCGGATGTTCGCGCCATTGCGCGATTCTCTAAAGGATGTCTATCCGGACGGTGCTGTTCCCCAACCCGGCTTCCTGCGGAACGAGGAGAAGTCTTCTGCCAACGAAGAATGGGCCGCGCTTGTGGCTCTGCCTTCCGCGCCTCGTTGGCTCGGCAAGCTCACCATCGAGTGGGCCAACGCTCATCCAGACGATCCCCGCGTTCCGGAAGCCTTGCACCTCGTCGTGCGTGCGTGGCGCTATGGTTGCACGGAGAGCACCGGGGGAAACTATTCGAAACTGGCGTTTGAGTCTCTCCGCAAACACTACCCAAACAGCGAGTGGACGAAGAAAACTCCCTATTGGTTCAACTGATTGTGTGTATCAGGAAATCAAACGGATTGGCACAGCTCCGCGCCGTTCAGAAACGGCTTACCCCCTCGTTCGCTGGCATCTTTTCCTGGCAGTCCGGCAGCCCCGTTCCCTGTTTCGTCGTTGTGGTCTGTCTTCGGCCGCAGGAGTTTTCGCAGCCGCACTCGCGCCTTGTGCAACTGAGATTTGGCATTCCCCACCGAACATCCCAGCAGCCTCGCGATTTCGCCATGCGCGTAACCCTGAACGTCGTACAGCACAAACATCAGTTTGCATCGTGGCGGCAGTTGCTTGATGGCGTTCTCCAGAGCCACCCGGTCCATATAGCCTTCCAGGTGCAAGTCCGGCGCTCCTAGCTCCCGCCGCGCGTTTCCGTTTTCATCGGAACCTTCCGGCGTGTCTTTCACCAGCGCCGCCTTCGCCAGCTTGGATCCGCGCATCCGCATCAACACTGTGTTCACCGTCACGCGGTGCAGCCACGTGGAAAATGCCGACGCGCCTCGGAATCCCTGAATCTTGCGGAACACGTGCAGAAAAACTTCTTGAGTTAAATCTTCGGCTTCGTCGGGATTCCTCAGCATGCGCATGCACAAAGCGTAGACACGTGCACTATGCAACCGGTAAAGCCGCTCAAACGCTCCCGCGTCGCCCCGTTGTGCCATCCGAATGAGCTGGGCCTCAGGCAACTCACGAAGTTCCATGCTTCTCTGGCGATACACCACTACCTCCTCATCCTCAGGCGCACATCCTGCGCGCTGGGCACTCTCTTGGAGATTTAAATTTGTTGGGCAGTTAGCCTCGCGTGCTAACTCCCACGAGCCTGAATGAATCAAACCTGTTTCTTTTGCGCGCAATCGCGCTGCCATTACGGAATGTTTCTGTAAATGCATGGAATTCAGTGACTTACTGGAGTTCGTCGACTGCGGATAAACAATTTCGCCCGGTACTAGGCCCTGCAAACTTTCCCAATCTGCTTCCTTTCTTCACAGAGCTTTCACCTCAGTTTTTTGCAGGAGTTTTCACCCTACGCTCTCGACCTCAACCATTCTTTATTGCTTGCTCATAACTCTCTTTAACGACACTTCGATTCTGCACATTTCCCGGCCGCGCCATTCGAAAGCTTCATGTAGTGTCTTGTCTCCGGATTCGTTAAACAAGCATGGTGCGGCGGCTGTTGTAGGGGCACGGTATGCCGTGCCCGTTCTTCTTTCGCGAACCCTATTACAGAACGCCGGAAATGAATGGGAAAAAGTGTGCACTTCAGGAGAGATTCAGGGTCCGTTTACGAATGATCAATGAGCCGGTGATGAATCGCGTACAGCGCAAGCTCGAGCCGGTCGGAAACTCCCAGCTTGTCAAAAATATTGTGCAGATGGTTCTTGACCGTTTGCTCGGAGATGAAAAGTTTTTCGCCAATTTCCTTGTTTCGAAAACCCTGTGCCACCAGCTGAACGATTTCTTTCTCGCGGTCGCTCAGCAACGGCTTTTCGCGCCGCGGTCCCGCTTCCGAAGACTTCGAGAACGCCTTCATCACTTCCGCGGTCATGCGATTGTCCAGCCAAATCTCTCCCGCATGCACGCGATGAATGCTCTTCACCAGCAAATCCGTCGCGGATTGCTTCAGCACCACGCCGCGGGCGCCCAGCCGCATCGCGCGAACCACGTCGCGATCATCTTCCGCCGCGGTCAGCACCACCACGCGCGTCGGCAGCGTGTCGAAATTCACTTCTTCCAAAACCGCCAGCCCGTCCTTGTCCGGCATGCGCAAATCGAGCAACAAAATATCCGGCTTCAGCTTCGTGAGCAGCTTGATGCACTCCGCCCCGTTCTGCGCTTCGCCGACAATCGTGATTTCTTCGTCGGAGTCCAAGAGCTTCCGCAACCCATCGCGAAAGATCGCGTGGTCGTCGGCTAGTAGTACCCGTATTTGCTGCTTCGCTGTTTTTGCCATATCAACCGAGCGGCACTTCGATTGTCAGACGCGCCCCATGCCCCGGATTTGACTCGACCGTGAGCACCCCACCCACTGTTCGAGAACGTTCCTTTATGGAAATCGGGCCCAACCGCAGGCGATCCAGCTCGTCGGCCGTAAACCGGCCGGCAAAGCTAAATCCCTCGCCGTTGTCGTCTACTACAAGTACTAGACGGCTGTCATCCTGCGACAGTTTTACCACGACATGGGAAGCCTTCGCATGCTTTTTTATGTTGTTGAGTGCTTCTCGGTAAATCTGGAAAATCTCGCGGCAGACGCGGTCCGGCGCCCGCAATTGTGTCGAATCAATTAGCAGGTCCAGCGCAATCGTGGACTCGTTCCGGTACCGCTCGGCAAAACCCCTCATCAGGTCCACCAGGTCCGCGCTCTGCACCCGCAGAGGCCGCAAGTCGGTCACCGTCTGGCGCAGGTCGGCCGCCTCGTTCTTCACCGTCTGCTGCAAGTTGGCGAGCGCGTTCGAAGCCTGTTCGGGCGTCGCAGGCACGCGCCGCCGCAGCACATCCAGTTGAATTTCGATGCTCAGCAGTGTCTGCAAAATCCCATCGTGCAGGTCGCGCGCAATGCGGCTGCGCTCCGCTTCAATGGCTCGCGCGCGAAGATGCCGCAAAAGGAAAATGTTTTCGAGCGCCGGCCCGATATGCTGCGCAATGCTTTCCAGCCACACCAAATCTTGTTTTTGAAACGGCTTGCGCCCGTTCAAAAGAAAAATCCGCCCCGACGGCTGCCCGCTCTGATCAAACGAAACAGTCAGCAAAGAGCGGATTTTGAACTCTTGCACCACCGGACCCGGCAGCCGCGGCATATTCTTGATGGTTCGCCCGTCGCGCCGGTCCCAGCCAAAACCCACGCCGGGCCCCGCCAGCGAGTTCCAGCAAAGCATCGCGTCCATGTCGTCCAAAAGAAACCCGTCCGTGCGCGAAAGCGGCAGGCTGTCCGGAACCAGCCGGTCGTTCTCCCCCGCCTTCATGCGCCACAAGAAAATGCGCTCCAAGTCCGCATCGCGATACAAAAGCAGCGCCTCTTCCACATCGAACGTCGTGCCCACCTCCTGCAGAAAAAGCCGCAGCGACTCCGCCAGCCCTTGATCCACCTGCATCGTCGCATTGATTCGAGAGAAAAAATCAATTTGCGACGCGAAGCGCTTGTTGCGGTCTCCCAGAAAAGCCAACCCCGCGCCGCCCGCAAACGTGGCCGCGGTCAAGCCGACCCACGCCACCACACGCATCCAGTGGATCTCTCCTTTTACCGCGGTCAGCAGCACCAGCGTTAAAGAGAGCGCCCCGGCCAACGGCAGCGTCAGGTCAAAGCCCCAGCGAATTCCCGCCGCATAGCAAATGAACATGTACGGAAACCACACGGGAACGGTCGAAGGGCTGATAAACATGAAATAACCAAGCGCCAGAAGGTCGCAGGCTAACGGTAGATGCCACGAACGGCGCTGCAGCAGGCGCTCCACTTGCGTGATGACCAGCGCCACGATGAGATACGCAATCAAAAACGAAACCGAACGGCGCTCCTGGCGCGACGCAGGCTGTTCCAAAGCGGCAAGCAGCGCCAGCAAAACAAAAATCGGGCGCGCAAACAGGATTTGCAGCTCGAAGTGGCCGCGGTCGGCCTGAGTGGCAAGGATTTGATTGGCGCTCATGCGCGGAGACACACATCCTGTGCAATTCCCGATGCAATTAGTGTAGTGCAACTGGCGCGGCAAGATGCAGCAGTTGGCGAGGCCCCGTGCACAAGCCTGCAACGGGGTTGTCCCCTAACAATAAAGCTATGGGGGAAAAGGCGATGGCAGTCTGCTGATGCTCGGCTCCTTTCTTCCGAGCCTCGGTCGTTCGCGCAACCAAATTTACTCGGAGCCAGGAGCCGACACCGTCATCTAATCAGCTCACTCGGCACCATTGCCGAATGATGTACTTCGTCAGTGCCTTTATGCTAAAGAAGAAAATCCTATGCGCCTCACGCATCCGTGAAGGCAAGTTCCATTTTGGGACTTCGTCCGTACCAAAAAGAAATCCAGAACATGAAAGAAGGAATCAATTCTTCGCGATTTCCACAGTAACTCCTAGCGAATCAAAAGCGAATTTGTTACCATGCGTGGCAATGAAAATGCGGAAAACAATTCGGGACCACGGTGATGTTAACGACCTGGTCCGCCAGAATCGACAAGGTCAAAAAGGTAAGAAATTGACGACATCGACAGAAGTAGTTTGCGGAGATTGCGCCAAAGCCCTCCAGCGATTCAAAAACAACACGTTCGACCTTATTGTGACTTCCCCGCCTTACGCTGACCAGCGAAGCAAGACGTATGGTGGGATCAAGCCGAGCGAGTACGTTCGCTGGTTCCTAGCCCGGAGCGAGCAGTTTCGCAAAGTAGCCGTCTTCTCCGGTCATTAGAGCGCTTATCCTAGCTACGGGGTGGACGAACTTTGGCGAAACAATACTGGCTGCTTGTTGGAACCGAAAAGAACTGGAAATTTTCCTTTGAGAACGGAAATTTATGGGGTTTGAAGGATTTCCGTGAATCCCTAGCTCTCTGGAATCTGCTGCAAGAGGGTGACAAGATATTGTTTTACGTCTCTAAGCCGGTCAGCGGGGTTATTGGAGTTGCTACCGTAACAACAAAATTTCGTCAGACAAAACCGCTGTGGCCTGAGGAGACGAGACGAAACACGGTCATCTGGCCTTTACGATTCGAGTTCGACGTTGAGTATTGCCTAAGTTCGTCCCTGTGGAAATCTAGATGCTATCGTGAAACAAACCTGCAATTGATCACCCGCATGGTTTTTCAATGTATTCCTTTGTCTGTCGCGCAGGCGATTAGATCTCATTTCGGCTTGCAAGACGAAGAGTCGGAAAGGTCACCGGGCCCGAGCTTAGCGTCGGCTGCGGCCACACTTCCGACCATCGACCACGAGACTCTCAAGCGGCAACTCACTGAGGTGGGCCGAATCCAAGGTTTCTTAGCGGAGGAGGAATACCCAATCGAGAGTAATCGTCTAGACGTGGTGTGGCGGCGCGTGGAGCGGTCTGTTCCCACTTATGCATTCGAGGTTCAAGTTAGCGGCGACATTTATCACGCCCTCGCCAAGCTCAAACATGCATTTGATCTGTGGAACAGTCACATTTTCCTAGTCGCTTCACTCGATGACAAACCGAAATTTGATGAACTCGTCTCGGGGACATTTCACGAGATAGAGCAGAGAGTGCGCTTTATACAAGCAAACTATATTGCAGAGTTACACAGAAGAAAGGCGAGCTATCGGGAGTTTGAAAGGGCGCTCGGGATCATCGCGTAGAACAGTCAAGACCGGTTTCAAGCCGGGGTCAGGAGCACCTACCGCGACGTAGTATCCGCAGTTAAAGAGCGAGAGACTAGGAGGGGACTCAAATGGCGCGGCAAGCAGCTGCAAGGTTTGCGACTGTATGGTGGACAGTCGAGGACATTAAAGAATACGCTGAGAATGATGATATCAAACTTACTACAGGGGAGGCGCGCCGCTTTCTCACCGCCCTTGAGGAAAACATCGAGGGCGCTGCGGTCAGAGCCGGGTGGGACGTCGTCTCTTACGCGCTCGCCAGCGGCGAGCATAGTAAGCACAAGATCAGACGTTCTCGAAGGCACGCGCCTGCGAACTGAACCGTTCTCCTGGCGAACTTATCTCGGTCTCAATTGTTCCAGTATCCGTAGGTATCAAGTTGACTTCGACCTTGAGGCCCTCCACGGCATGCTCGTCGCACAGGTATGCTTCGCTGTTGGGAGCCCAAATAGCCCTTGTGCTGGGCCGACGCAGCCGAACGCCGAAATTATGTCTCGCCTTATTTTTGCAACCAGCGATTATGCAAGCCACGTTGGTCCTCCTTTAAGACCTTAATTGGGTCTTCGAGCTTATCGATATTGGACGAGAAGCTCGACACCACGCGTTCTCATAGCAGCTTTCGCCAAGGGTAGCGCATCCACCCTCCGGACAGTTTCTGGCTTCTATAAATTACGCGATGTGTATTGTCAAGCCCGTAAAAAGTAACTTGGCGAGATCAGGCCCCGAGAACGACAGACTACCGATCGGCATTGAAATCTTGGGTGGCCAGGCCCCTCATGCCCGGTTTTGCGTGTGCGGGTTTTGACTTTACTCGACCTGTTATTCGTCATTCCTTCCTTGAGAGTTGCGCTCTAAGAAGTCCGACGCCCCAGCGAGCTCTACCTCTTTCTTTTCTTTCAGTTACGCCGCGTCCATTCGAACGAATCCGCAACTGCCTCATTCTAAATATCTTATATTTTAATTGACAGAGTATTAATTATATGATAGGATCTCTCATAAAGTGTGCGACACGATGCGCCGCCAAATTGACTATCCGACAAGGATGGTCATCCTGAGCGAGCTTCGCGAGCCGAAGGATCTCTCTTTTCAATGTCCCGGCGATCTGCCTCTTGCCTACCCCTCCCCCGCCCATTGTGTTCTCACTCCGCCCTGCAACCTATTACACGAGCATCCGACAAGGATTCGAGTCCCGCCGGCCCCGTGCCTCTTCGGCCGTCCGAGGTCTTTCACCAGTCACCAGACACGAGTCACCAGCCACTAACTCTTTTATTTGCCACATATCCGCGAAATCGCTTGCTAAGTCCAATCATTGCCACACTTCCAAAAACCTGCTCCTGCAAGTCCTTTCTTTGCCATCGGAGCCCCCCCGGTGTCGTTCCCCGTTACCGACCTTTGTTCTCTTTACGCCGAATGTTTACCCCGCAGGCCAGAGAAATCGTGGCGAGCATCAATGTCACAAGCTGATGTCCATATTGACAGATTGACATCATTCTCTAAGTGTCGCATCATACCTTGAAGGAGGCAT
>WNGQ01005834.1_pt1 | contig 13334 bp, 8 predicted proteins | sample 5407661 | NCBI WGS metagenome assembly WNGQ01 (sample SAMN13153382, study PRJNA577476) | soil metagenome | isolation source: 60 cm soil or saprolite under Garry oak tree replicate 2 | place: USA:California | collected 2016-06-15
GGACGGCGCGGCCCTGGGCCAGGTCGTGCTGGACCTGACGCGGGGCTGGCACCGGGACCTGCGCGGGCTCGTGGCGCTGGGCGAGCCGGCCGAGACGTTCTACCTCGCCATCCGCACCTCGGTCCCGATCGAGCACTGGGAGACGACCAACGTCACGCTGCTGGGCGACGCCATCCACTCGATGAGCCCGGCCGGCGGCTCCGGCGCCAACACGGCGCTGCTGGACGCCGGCCTGCTCTGCGCCGACCTGGTCGCGGCGTCCCTGGGCCGGAGGCCGCTGCTGAAGGCCATCCGTGACTACGAGGAGCGGATGGTCGGCTACGGCTTCGAGGCCGTCCGCGCCTCCCAGCAGGCGTCGGCGCGGTACGCCGGCCACCGCCAGGGCCGCCTCCTCCGCTGGCTGGCCCAGCGCCGGACCAGCCCGGCGGCGGGGGAGGCGTCGGCCACGTAGCACGGTGGCGAGGCCGGCGTGGCGGCTCGACGGCCACGTGCGGCCGGCGAAGCGGCCCACGTCCGCGCAGCGTGGACGCCCACCTCCAGCGTCCACGCAGCGGCGCTCAGGCCGCCTCGCGCTCGGCGATCCGGACGTCGACCGCCTCCGCGCGCCGGGCCGCCCGGCGGCCGTTGGCGGTGACGATCAGCGCGACCGAGGCCAGGGTCACGGCGGCCGCGGCGAGCATCCGCGGGCCCACGGGCTCGGCCAGGAGCAGCCAGCCCAGCGCCAGCGTCACGACCGGGCTGACGTACGACTGCGTGTTGGCCACGGCCGGCGGCGTGGTCGCCATCAGGCGGGTGAAGAGAGGAAAGCCGATCGGCGACGGCCCGGCCAGCAGGAAGAGCCAGGCCAGGCCCGCCGGCCCGGCCAGGGCCGCGACGTGGACGCCGCCCGCCTCGCCCACCGCACGCTGCTCCGCGAGTGGGCCTGCGAGGCCGAGCGGAGCCCGGAGTTCGCCGCCCTGTGGGCGAGGCAGGACGTCGGCGGCCGCCCCGAGGGCTGGAAGCGCCTGGACCACCCGGACCTGGGCTGCCTTGACCTGGAGTACACCACCTACCGGGTGAACGACGAGCCCGGCCTGAAGCTGGTGCTGTACGTGCCCGAGGCGGGCTCGGCCACGAACCGGGTCCTGCGCGGCCAGGCCGCCTCCGCTCCGGGCACCGAGCGCTGAGGCCGGTCCCGCGGCGGGGGGTGGGCGGAGGGTTCGCCCGAGCCGGCGACCCCGTCTTCCCGAGATCGCCGGCGCCGCATCCAGGCGTCGGAGCCGGGCGTGGCCCAGGGTGGCCGCCGGCTTCAGGCGGCGTGGGAACGTCCGCCTCCCCCGCGCCCAGTAGGATCTGAGCCTGACATGCACACCGGCTTCAGCCTCGATCCGCGGCAGGGTCTCGCCGAGGCCGACGAGCTGCGGCTCGTCCGGCTGGGCGCCGAGCTTCGCTACGAGTCTCGGTGGTGCCCGCCGCCGGACGGCCGCCGGCCTTCTACGCCGAGCACGCGAGGCGCGCCTGGGAGGGGGCGGACGGCCACTTCGTGCTCGGGGTGGGCAGCGGCGGCCTGCAGCCGGCCGCGGCCGGGATGCGGCGGTACCTCGGCGAGCTGCGCCCGCTGCTGCCGGCAGGCCTGCCCCTGCACGTCGCCGCCCTGGGACCGCTGATGCTGCGGGTGGCCGCCGAGCTGGGGGACGGCGTGCTCCTGAACTGGTCCTCGGCCCCGCACGTCGCCTGGTCGCGGTCGGTGGTGGAGCGGGCGGCCGCCGCTGCCGGCCGGCCCGCACCCGTGGTCGCGTCGTACATCCGGACCGCCGTCGACCCCGACCGGCAGCTGGCCAGGCGGACGCTGGCCGCCTCGGCGCTGCAGTACGCGCTCGGGTCGGCCCCGTACCGCCGCCACTTCGAGCGCATGGGCTTCGGCGAGGAGCTCGCCCGCCTGGAGGCGCACCCGGGCGCCGAGCCGAGCGATGCCTTCCTGGCGGCCGCCGGCGCGGCCGGGGCCCCGGGCGAGGTGCGGCCCCAGCTCACCCGGCTGGCGGAGGGCCTGGACGTGGCCATCGTGAGGGTCCTGGTGACCCGGCCCGGCGACGCCCACTCGGCCCGGCTGGTGCTCGAGGAATAAGCGCAAGGGGGGACTCCGTCCCCCCTTCCGGAACCCCCCTCTTGTCCGGGACGTTGGGGGGACCTGCGGTCCATCCCTCCGGGTCTCGGGCGACGTTGGTGCGCATCGGGAAGGCGGACTCGCTCGCTCGCGCAAAGCGCATTCCTACCCCCTGCGCCTCCCACCTTCTGCTCACCCAAGGGAGGGCGAGAGAGAGGGGAGGCGTCGTGTGACACTGGCGTGACCGCCGGCCGGTTGAATATCCGCCGTGAGCGCCTCCACTACCGCGGTCAGGGAGACGATCGAGTCGATCTACCCGCTCTCGCCCATGCAGGAGGGCATGCTCCTGCAGGCCCTGATGGAGCCGTCGGCCGGCCTGTACGTCCAGCAGCAGGTGCTCGAGATCGACGGGTCGCTCGACCGTCTCGCCTTCCGGCGGGCCCTCGACCTCGCCGTCGCGCGCCACGGCGCGCTGCGGACCGGCTTCGTCTGGAAGGACAGGGCCCGGCCGCTGCAGGTCGTCTATCGGAGCGCCGGCCTGGAGTGGGCCGAGCGCGACCTGGAGGCTCCGGGCGAGGCCGAGGTCGCGACCGCGCTGTCGACCTGGCTGGCAGAGGACCGGCGGCGCGGCTTCGATGTCGGGCGTCCGCCGCTGCTGCGCGCCACGCTGCTCCGGGCCGGGCGCGAACGCCACCTGGCGCTGATCAGCAACCACCACACCGTCATCGACGGCTGGAGCGCGCTCGTCCTGATGCGGGAGGTGCTGGAGGCGTACGAGGCCCTGTCCGGCGGCCGGGCGCCCGAGCTCCCACCGCCCCGGCAGTTCGGCGAGTACATCGCCTGGCTGCGGCGCCAGGACCCGGCGCGCGACGAGGCGTTCTGGCGGAGCGCGCTGAACGGCGTCCGGGCGCCGACGCCGGTCCTGGAGCCCGCCGCCAGGCCGCCGGCCGGCTCCGCGCGGCCGCCGCTGCGCTCGCACCGCGCCGACCTGGACGGCGCTGTCGTCGCCGCTATCCGGGAGCTGGGGAGCCGCCGCTCGCTGTCCCTCAACACGCTCTGCCAGGCGGCCTGGGCGCAGGTGCTGAGCGACCGCACCGGCCGCGCGGACGTCCTCTTCGGCACCGTCGTCTCGGGCCGCCCGGCCGACCTGGAGCACGTGGACACCATGGTCGGGATGTTCGTCAACACCATTCCCGTGCGCGTCCACGTCCCGGGGGCGACCCGGCTCGGCCCCTGGCTTCCCGAGCTCCAGGAGGCGTTCCTCGCCTACCGCGAGCACGAGCACAGCTCGCTCGCGCAGGTGCAGGGCTGGAGCGAGGTTCGGCGCGGGGTTCCGCTCTTCGAGAGCGTGCTCGCGGTCCAGAACCTGGCCGGCGGGCAGGACGAGCTGACGGTGGCCGGCCTCCGCGTGCGGCCGGCGCTGCTGGAGGAGAGCACGGGCCTGCCGCTGACCGTCCTGGCCTTTCCCCGCCCGGAGGGTCTCACGCTCGGCGTCGACTACGACCCCCAGCGCCTCGACGCCGGTGCCGCCGCGCTGTTCCTGGAGGACTTCCGGGCCAGGCTCACGGCGCTGCCGGGTGCCGCCCACGCGACCGCCGGACAGGTCGGGGCGCTCCGCGAGGCGGAGGCGGACGACGACGAAGACGAGGACGCCGCCGGACCGCTGCGGCGGCTCGCCCGGCTCCCGGTCGAGCGCCGCGCAGGCTGGCTGGACAAGCTGGCGCGAGCCATCGCGGAGGAGGGCCCGGCGCCCGCGGTGGTGCGCGTTCCCGGGCCGCGCGAGGCGCGGCTGGCGGGCTGGCGCGCGGCCCTGGCCGGCGCCCAGGCGTTCGCCCTCCCGCCCGACCACTCGCGGACCGTCGAGGCCGGCAGCGGTCCGGAGGTCGCGGTTCGGCACGACCTGCCGGCGGCGCTGGCGGGCCGCGTGCGGGACGTCGCCAGCCGCCTCGGGACGGGCGTCGAGCCGGTCCTGGTGGCGGGCTGGCTGGCGTTGCTGCTGCGCCACACGCACGAGGACGAGGTCCTCGTCCCCTACGCAGGGTCGCAGGAGGCCGCCGCGGACGGGGCCGGGCAGCCCGGCCTGCTGCCGCTCCGCCTCGCCCGGGACGAACGGCTGACGTTCGAGCAGCTGGTCTCTCGCTGCTCCGAGGTGGTCGCCGATGCCCGCGGGCGCGGCGGCCTCACGCGGGCCGAGCTGGAGGGGGCGCTCGGCGGCGACGGCGTCGGGCTGGTCCTGCTGCTGAGGCAGGACGGTGACGCGGTCGGGGTGGAGCTGCGGCACGGCCGGGGCCGGCGCTCGGACGGGATGTCGCGCCTGGGGGATCGCCTGGAGCTGCTCCTGGACGCCGCGACCGCCACGCCCGCAGCGCTCCTCCGCGACCTGCCCTGCGCCGACCTGGGGGAGCGTGCGCAGGTGCTGCGGTGGGGCCAGGGACCGCCGGCGCCGTACCCCTCGGCGAGCCTGGCCGAGGTCTTCGAGGCGCGGGTCGCGAGGCGGCCCCAGGCGGCCGCCCTCGTGCACCGGGAGCGGCGGCTGAGCTACCGGGAGCTGAACGAGGCCGCCAACCGGCTGGCCCGCCGGCTGCGTGGGCTGGGGGTGGGCCCCGAGGTCACCGTCGGCATCGCGCTGGAGCGCACGCCGGAGATGGTGGTCGCCGTCCTGGCCGTGCTCAAGGCGGGCGGCGCGTACGTGCCCCTCGACCTCGCCCACCCGGTTCCCCGGCTCGCGTTCATGGCGCAGGACGCCGGCCTTCGGCTGGTCCTGGTCCAGGCCCACCTGCGAGAGCGTCTGGCCGGCCTCTCCTGCCCGCTGCTGGAGGTGGACGCGGCCGGCGAGGAGTCCGGCGACCTGCCTCCGCTGGCCGGTCCGCGGAGCCTCGCCTACGTGCTCTACACGTCGGGCAGCACGGGCGAGCCGAAGGGGGTGCAGGTCGAGCAGCGGTCCGTGGTGAACCACGCGCTCCAGATCGCGAGGGCGTACGAGGTGGGGGAGCACAGCGGGGTCCTGGCGATGGCCCGGCTGTCCTTCGACATCTCGGTGTTCGAGATCTTCACCGCCCTGCTGACCGGCGCGAGCCTGCACCTGGCCGGGGACGAGGACCGCCGCTCCCCGGAGCGGCTGCAGCAGCTGATCGCGGAGCAGCAGGTGACGGTCGCGGAGCTGCCGCCGGCGCTGATGCCGCTGCTCGACCCCGACCGCCTGCCCTCCCTCAGGCTGGTCTCCGTCGGAGGCGAGGCCCCGTCCGGCAGCCTGGTCGAGCCGTGGACGGCGGGCGGCCGGCGCTTCGTCAACGGCTACGGCCCGACCGAGACCACGGTGGCCGTCACGCTCATGGACTGCGAGGGCGCGTGGGAGGTGCCCCCACCGATCGGGAGGCCCATGGCCAACCACCGGGCGGCCGTCCTGGACGCCGGTCTGCAGGAGGCCGGCATCGGCGTCCCCGGCGAGCTCTGCATCGGCGGGGTCGGGCTGGCCCGCGGCTACGTCGGCCGGCCGGGCCTGACCGCCGACCGCTTCGTCCCCGACGAGCGCGCCGCCCAGCCGGGGGAGCGGCTGTACCGCACGGGCGACCTGGCTCGCTGGCTGCCTGACGGCACCCTGGAATACCTGGGCCGGGTCGACCGCCAGGTCAAGGTCCGCGGGCACCGGGTCGAGCTGGGCGAGCTGGAGGCGCTCCTGCTCCGCCATCCGGACGTGGAGCAGGCGGTGGCGGACGTCCGCCGCGACGAGCAGGGCACGCAGCACCTGGTGGCCTACGTCACCGGCCCCCGGGCTCCCGGCCTGGGCGAGCTGCGGCGGCACCTCGCTGCCCTGCTGCCGGACACCATGCTGCCGACGCGGGCCGCCCGCCTGGAGCAGCTGCCGCTCACTCCGAGCCACAAGGTCGATCGCCACGCAATGCCGCTGCCGCCGGCGGAGGACGGCTCCGGAGCCGCCGGACGGCAGCCGGAGACGGAGATCGAGCGGGCGATCGCCGACGAGGTCGTCCTGCCCCTGCTCGGGATCGGCAGGGTCGGCGCCGACGACAACTTCTTCGAGCTCGGGGGCAACTCGCTCCAGGCCATCCAGGTCATCTCGCGCATTCGCGACCTCTTCCAGGTCGAGGCGAGCCTCACCGATTTCTTCGAGGAGGCCACGGTGGCCCGGCTGGCCCAGCTGGTGGCGGCCGCCGTCGAGCGTCCGTCGGAGGAGGCCCGGCAGCTGGCCGCCGCGGTCGGCGTGGAACCCGCGGCCGGAGCGGCCGGAGCGGCCGGGGCCGGCGAGGCCCCGCTCGCGTTTCCCCAGGAGGCCCTCTGGCGCCGCGGTGAGAAGGAGTTCCGCAGCGCGTACATCAACGCCCCGGCGGAGATGCGGGTGCGGGGCGAGCTCGATGTCGAGGCGGTGCGGCGCTCGTACGAGGCCATGGCCCGCCGTCACGGCGCGCTGCGGACGCGCTTCGAGGCGGCCGCCGGCGGGGGCGTCCAGCTCGTGGAGCCGGACCTCCCGCCCGCGTTCCGCCTCGTGGACCTGACGGACCTGCCGCCGGCGGAGCGGGAGGCGACCACCCGCCGCCTGCTGGGCGAAGGCCGGCGCGCGCTGTTCGACGTCCGCGAGGGCCCTCCGATGCGCGTGCAGGTGCTGCGCCTGGACGAGCGCGACCACGCGGTCCAGTGGGTCGTGCACCACGGCGTGACCGACGCCTGGTCGACCGGGCTGATGGTCGGCGAGCTGGCGCCGCTGTACGCTGCCTTCCGCAGCGGCCGCGAACCGGACCTGCCGCCGCCCCCCACCCAGCTGGCGGACTTCGCCCGGCAGCAGCGGGCGGCCCTGTCCGGGGCGCACCTGGAGCGGCGGCTGCGGGCTGCGGGCGAGCGCCTCACCGGGCTGGAGGTGGAGCTCGACCGGGTCTTCGACCGCCGGCCGGCGGCGGGCGCCCCCGGGTTCCGCCCGGGCTACGTCAACCTGCTGCTCCCGGAGCCGCTGGCCAACCGGGTGCGGGACCTGGCCCGGCGGGCGGGGACGACCGTCTACGTGGTGCTGCTCTCCGCCTACGTGGCGCTGCTGCGAGGCGAGGGCGCCGGGCCCTCGCTGCCCATCGTGACCCCGGTCGCCGGGCGCGGCCGCAGTGAGCTGGAGCGGGTGGTGGGGATGTTCGTCAACCGCGTCGTGGTGCGGCTCGACGCGGCCGGCGATCCGGGCTTCGGCGAGCTGCTGGAGCGGGCTCGGCGGGCGTCGACCGAGGCCGTGGCCCACCACGAGGCGCCCTTCGAGCCGCTGGCCGACTGGCTGGCGGACCGGGGCGGCGCCGGGGCGGCCGTCTTCCCGGTGATGTTCTCCATCCAGAACGCCCCGCTGCAGGTGGTGCCCCTGGCCGGGACCGACGGCCTGGAGCGCGTGGAGGACGACTCGGGCCTGATCTTCACCCCGGTCCTGGAGCTCTACAGCCCGGCCCGGCGCCGGCTGGACCTCTCGGTGGTCCTGCGAGAGCAGGAGGACGGGACGATCTCGGGCGGCCTGGAGCACAACGCCGAGCGCCTGTCCCCGGAGGCGGCCACGCGCCTGGCGGACCGCCTGGTCGAGCTCGTGGCGCGGGTCGTCGAGCGCCCCGAGTCGCGCCTGTCCGAGCTCCAGGGTCGCTGATGGCGTTCGAACCCAGCGCCCGGCACGAGGCCTTCCGGCGCCAGCTGGCCCGGGTCTTCGCCGAACCGGAGGTGGCGGCCGAGCTGGAGCGGCTGCGCGCGCCGGAGCAGGGCGAGCCGGACCCGCGCGGGGTGTTCCGGCAGCTGGGCGCGCGCAGGCTGCTCGCCCCCAGCTGGCCAGCGCGGTTCGGGGGCGGGGGGCTGGGGCCGGTCGAGACCGCCCTGCTGGTCGAGGAGATGGTCTCGCGGCAGGTGCCGGAGACGCTGCACACGCTCTCCGTCCAGATCGTCGGCGGGTTCCTGCTCATGGCCGGCACCGACGCCCAGCGCGAACGCCACCTGCCCCGGCTGGCCTCCGGCCGCTCCTTCGCCACCGTGCTCTACACGGAGCCGGAGGCGGGCTCCGACCTCGCCGCCCTCACGACCCGCGCGATCGCCCGGGACGACGGCTCCTTCCTGATCACCGGGCGCAAGGTGTTCAGCCTCAAGGCCACGCTCGCCGACGTGGCGCTGTGCGTCGCCCGCACCACGGAGTCGGCCAACAAGTACCAGGGGCTGACCCTGTTCCTGGTCCCGATGGACGCCCCGGGCCTGTCCTGCACGACGCTCCCCAGCCTCGGCGACGAGGCCTTCTGCGTGGCGGACCTGGACGAGGTGCGGGTGGGTCCGGATGCCGTCGTGGGCGCACTGGGACAGGCCTGGGGCCTGGTCACCCGAGCCCTGGCGCTGGAGCGCACCGGGATCGAGCACTACACCAAGGCGCGGTCCTGGCTGGCCGCCGGCGCGGCCGCCCTGGCGCCCGACGCCGGCGGCGCCTGCTCCGAGGAGGTCGGCCGGCTCGGCGCCGCGACCGAGGCCAGCCGGCTCCTGACCTGGCAGCTGCTGGGCCGCGTGGCCGCCGGCGGGAGCGGCCTCGAGGAGCTGGCCGCCGCCGCCAAGTGGCATGCGAGCGAGACGGCCCGCGCGGTCGCCTGGTGGTGGGCGGAGCGGGCCGGCCTGGCGGGCGGCCCGGGCGCCGGCGACGGGGCGGCGTCACGCGTGCAGGCCGCGTACCGGGAGGCGCCGGGCCTGACCGTCTCGGCGGGCACGTCGGAGATGATGCTGCAGCACCTGGCCGCCTCGTCCCTGCTCACCGGGGAGCGGGGGCTGGAACTGTCCCTCGACCCGGCCCAGCTGCAGCTCCAGCGAGCCCTGCGGGCGCGCCTGGCGCGCGCTCCAGCCGACGCCTGGACGACGCTGGCGGACCTCGACGTCTTCGCGGTGACCGTGCCGGCCGCCGCCGGCGGCCTGGACCTGGGCGAGATGGCCGCCGCGGTCGCCGCGGCCGAGCTCGGGCGCCACCTGGCTCGCGGCCTGGCGCTGGACACGCTGGACGCCGGCGACTGCATCGCCCTGGCCGGACCGTCCGGCCCGCGCTGGCCCGACCTCCAGGCGCTGGCCAGGGGCGAGCGCCGCGTGGTCCGGGCCAGCGTGGAGGGGAGGGCGGTGCCCGACGCCGGCGGCTGGCGCGTGAGCGGCGTCTCGGAGCCGGCGGGCTTCGCAGCGGACGCCGACGCGCTCCTGCTCGACGTGCCCGTGCCGGGTGGGGAGAGCCTGGATGCCTTCCTGGTCCCCGCCTCCCGGCCGGGCTGGGCCGTCCGGCCCGAGGCGGCGATCGCCGGCCTGGGCCTCGGCCGCCTCGAGCTCGACGGGCTGCTGCTCAGGGCCGAGGACCGGGTCGGCTTCGACGCCCCGGCGGGCTGCCGGGAGCGCGTCCGGGGTCGCCGGCTGGCACGCCAGGCCGCCTACCTCCTGGGCCTGGCGGGGGGCGCCCTCGCCGCCACCGTGGCCCACGCGCGTGCCCGGCGGCAGTTCGGCCGCAGCCTGGTCGAGAACCAGTCCATCGCGTTCCGGCTGGCGGCGCTCGCGGCCCGACTCCTGGCGGTCCAGCTCGCCGTCCAGCGTGCGGCCTGGCTGGACGACGCCGGGCGTCCGGCCCTGCCCGCGGCCAGGGAGGCGCTGGTCCTGGCGGCCGGCCTCGCGCTGGACGCGACGCGGGAGGGCATGCAGGTGCACGGCGCGGTCGGAGGTGTCAGGACATCGGCGATCCAGCGCTACTACAGGCACGCCCTAGTGGAGGCGGTCCGCGAGGGCCGTCCGGACCGGCTGGCCCGCGAGGCGGGTGAGCACCGGCTGGCGGAGGCCGGCCGGCCGCGGCCGGCTTGATGCAAATTCCCTCGCGGGGCGGATGATCGGCGTCCGTGGGTGCAGCACGAAGTCACAAAGACCACGAAGACCACGAAGACGCACGAAGAGCGGCTTCCAATTGAGATGGGAACCGTATTCGGTACCTTCGTGCGTCCCTCGTGTGCATCGTGACTTGTGCTGCACCTTCCGACGGGGAGCAGGCGTCTGCGCCCGGCCATTGCACCATGCGTCACGGCGGGGGCCTCAGTCCCTGCCCGGGTAGAGGACGGCGATGCCGCCGCACGTCACGGTGATCGCCGCCAGGCCGGCGAGCACCGGGCCGGGCAGCCAGGGCGGTGAGTACAGGAGCGCTCCGAGCACGCTGGCCATCCCGGCCAGCAGCGCGACGGCGACGCACGCGGTCACCGGCAGGGCCTCCCGGAGCCGTCCGAGCCGGCGCCGTCCCGGGCGGAGCCTGGACAGGGCGGCGAGGTAGGCCAGCAGGGCCGGCGCGACGACCAGGTCCAGCGGCCAGCGGACGGCCAGGAACGCCGCGACGGCCAGGCCGGCCGGCACGCCGACGAGCAGCGGCTGCCAGTCCCGGCCGGGCCCCGCCCCGCTCACGCCGCGGCCGGCGCCCTGGGGTGAGCGGCGAAGAAGCCCGCGATGGTGCCCGGGGCGTCGAACGCCGCGGCCGGGCTCCAGGGCGGGTTGATGAGCCCGGTGCCCGGCCAGGCGTGCCCACCCCCGGCGACCACGACCGACCGCACCTCGGAGCCGCCGGCGCAGCGCCAGGCCCGGCTGGTCGAGGACCCGGAGGCCGTCTGCGACGCGGGTGCGGCGCAGCCGTCGAGCTCTCGCCACCGCCCGATCACGTCGTCCAGCGGGGCGTAGTCGATACCCTCGCGCAGCACGCGGCTGGGCCCGCCGGCGATCGGGATCTCGGGGTCCTCAGCCCCGTTGATGGCCAGCACCGACAGCCGCCGTCCGGGCCGGCAGTCCACCGCCCGGACGCTGCCGCCCGGGTCGGCCATGTTCCCCGCCACCGGGGCGATCGCGGCCAGCCGGCCGGAGAGCTCGCAGCCCAGGCGATAGGCCATCATCGCGCCGCGCGAGTGGCCGGTGACGTAGACGCGGTCCAGGTCGACGCCGTGGTCGGCAGCCACCCGGTCGATGAGGGACACGATGAAGGCGACGTCGTCCACACCGGGCCGATGGCAGCAGCCGAAGGCGTCCCAGTCCCGTCCCACGCCGTCCGGGTAGGCCACCGCCCAGCCGAGGCGGTCGGCCTGGGCGTCCAGGCCGGACTCGGCCTCCAGCTCCAGCCCGCTGCTGCGAGCGCCGTGGAGGGCCACCACCAGGCCGGGCCTGGTGGCGCGCCGTGCTGGCAGGTGGAGGCGGTAGGTCCGGGTCAGCCCGTCCGCCCGGAGGCCGGCGACCCGCGTCTGGCCGGTCAGCTCTCGAACGAGCGGCGGGCCGAAGAGGATGGCGACGCTGCTGCCCACCATCGTCGTCCCGGCGACGAGGAAGGTGGCCAGCAGGCGGAGCAGGCGGTGGCTCGCGGTCGCCTCGGGCGGGGCCGGCGGCGACGGCGTTCGGGAGAGAGGAATTCTCAGAAGATAGAGGATGCCGGCGGCCGCCGGCGCCCCCCGGAGCTGTCCGGCGTGGGTCGGGTCAGGTGGCAGAAGCCGGCTCAGGGTCTGCCCTGAGCTCGCATTGACACCGAGGTGACGGAGAGACGCGATCCTTCCCGGCGGTGACGACGAGCCTCGCGCGTCAACTGCCGCTGCTCCACCGGTTCCGGGCCGAGGTGAACAGCATCCCGGGCAGGAGCCTTGTTCCGAGGGTGACACATGGGTGACATCGCCCTCCCCACGATGACTGGCTGCGACTCCCGTGGGAGGTCCGCACCGACCAGACCAGCTCTAGAGGAGGGCCGATGATCCACCTACGGCGATCGTTGTTGCTCGTGCTCTGCACGGCTCTGTTCATTCCCCTGATGGCCCTTCCCGCGCACGCGAGCGGCGGGTCACCGCTCGTCATCAAGGTCGACGCGTACGACCCGGCCAACCAGCAGTTCCTGCCGCCCTTCAATCGGTCCTTCGAGTACTCCGACTTCTTCCCGCGCCTGGCGATCGTGCAGCAGGGCCGGACCATCGACTTCCAGACCCAGCAGGCCGCCCTCCACGAGGTCGTCCTGTCGCGGTACGAGTCGACAGCCCGCGCCGCCTACCCGCTGATGAGCACCGACACCGATGCGAATGAGGTGCCGGCGCCGGGGACCGGGCTGCCGAAGATCAAGATCGACGCCGGGGCGGGCCCCATCACGGGGGGCAGCACCAGCGGCGGCGGCAAGCTGGGCGGCTACTTCGGAACCACGCCCTGCGGTCTCGTCCAGAGCGGCCAGTCGCCGTGCACCTTCACTGGCGGCCAGGATGTCGAGGGCGAGGGGCAGGTCAGGGGCACGCTCAGCAGCGGGGCGCTGGGGGCCGTGGACTGGGATATCACCGTGAACGCCCCGCCAGGCCTGTACACGTACTTCTGCATGCTGCATCCCGGCATGAGGGGCGCGCTGTACGTCGTCTCTCCGGGTCTGTACACGACCTCGCAGGCCGACCTCGATTCGGCGGCCAGCCTCCAGTTCACGTACGATCAGCAGGCCGCGCTCGCCGCGGAGAAGGCGGCCAACGTCATCACCTACACCGGCGGCGACCCGGGCACCCGCACGTACGACGTCCAGGTTGGCATCTCGGCGGCCTCCGACCACGTGGCGATCAACGAGATGCTGCCGAACCTGCCGTTGAACCTCGTGAAGGGTGACAAGGTCAGCTACCACTGGTCGGACGACCACAACTTCCACACGGTGGGCTTCCCCGGCACGGGCGACGCGCGGATCGAGCCAGAGCTCGGCGAGCCGCTCGACTGGGACTGCGGCCAGACCTGGGTCTCGGTCGCGGCTGGTTTCTGCACCGAGCCCGGCGACACCGGTCCCGAGCTGATCCTCGACCCGGGCAACGCGCCCCCGGGTACGGCTCTCACGAATCCGACGACCCTCACCAGCTCCGGCACGCTCGTCGGAACGGCGTTCGGGGTGTCGCCGTCCTCGCAGCTGTGGGCGGTGACGACCGACCAGTCCAGCGCAGCCGGGGTCTACCTCTTCCAGTGCACCGTGCACGACTGGATGCAGGGCCGAATCAACCTCAGCTGAGAACGTCGACCACCCCCGGTCCAGGCCGAGCCCGACGGCGGGCTCGGCCGGACCGTCCGGCCGGTCGGGCCAGGCGCTGTGCAGCTTGCTCCGGCCTGGTCCAAGACGATGTCGGCCGGCCCGTCGACGACGTCCGCGTCCATCCTGGCCGCGGTGCGCCGGCAGGTCGTGCATGGAGGTCGCGTCCGGGCAGTGGTCCATGAGCTCGGCGCTGATGGGAAACGGGCGAAGCGCGGTGGTAGGAAGTGTGGAGGTATC
>WNGQ01005282.1_pt1 | contig 13330 bp, 10 predicted proteins | sample 5407661 | NCBI WGS metagenome assembly WNGQ01 (sample SAMN13153382, study PRJNA577476) | soil metagenome | isolation source: 60 cm soil or saprolite under Garry oak tree replicate 2 | place: USA:California | collected 2016-06-15
CACCTTCGCGGTGTCCATGCTGGAGCGCGTCATCGAGGAGCGGGCGCGCGGCAATCCGGCGGCGGCCGCCGCGATCCGCAGCGAGATTTCCCGGATCGTCGGCGACGATCTCGCCCGGCTCAAGCCCGGATCGGCGCAGGCGCTGCGGCTCAAGGAGGTGCTGATCGAGCAGGGCGCCTGGAGCCAATATCTCGAAGTCGGCATCGGGCCGGACGCCGAGATCTTCTCCAAGGCGCAGCCGATGTCGGCGGTCGGCACCGGCTTCGATGCCGGCATTCATCCGATGTCGACCTGGAACAATCCGGAACCCGAAGTCGTGGTCGTCGCGGCTTCGAGCGGCCGGATCGTCGCCGCCACGCTCGGCAACGACGTGAACCTGCGCGATGTCGAGGGCCGCTCCGCGCTGCTGCTCGGCAAATGCAAGGACAACAATGCGAGCTGCGCGCTCGGCCCGTTCCTGCGCTTGTTCGACGCGACGTTCGCGCTCGACGACGTTCGACGTATGAACGTGACGCTCACCGTCGAGGGCGACGACGGGTTTCGGCTCGAAGGTTTCTCCTCGATCGCCAAAATCAGCCGCGATCCGGCCGATCTCGTTTCGCAGATGCTGGGCGAGCATCACCAATATCCCGACGGCGCGGTGCTGTTTCTCGGCACGATGTTCGCACCGATCGAGGACCGCGACGCGCCGGGTCAGGGCTTCACCCACAAGCTCGGCGATCTCGTCACCATCGCGGCGCCCGAGCTCGGCAGCCTCGTCAACCGCATGCGCCATACCCACGAATGCGAGCCCTGGCGTCTCGCGGCCTACGCCCGCGCCCCGGAATGACGGAAGAATGATCTACCGCCACATGCCGCGCATGCGCGCGCCGATGTCGACGCGTGCCTCAAGCCGCGCCGCCGACGCGGGATCCGCCTGCGCCAGCGCGGTCGGCCAAGCGCGCGCGGCGAATTCCGAGAGGATCGAGCTCGGGATGAAACGCGTGCGAGACGCGTAGACGTGCCGGTCGCCCCGGTTCGCCTGCTGGTGGGTGTAGAACCGCTGCGGCACGATCAGATCGAGCTGATCCTTGGCGCGCGTCATGGCGACATAGAGCAGCCGCCGCTCCTCCTCGATCTCCTCATCGGTGCCGGTGGCGAGATCGGACGGAATGCATCCGTCCACCGCGTTGAGCACGAACACCGCGGTCCATTCCTGTCCCTTCGCCGAATGAATGGTCGAGAGAATGAGATAATCCTCGTCGAGCAGCGGCGCGCCGGCGAGGTCGCTCGTCGCCTCGGGAGGATCGAGCGTAAGCTCGGTGAGGAATTGCTGCCGCGAGACGTAGCCCGTCGCGATCTGCTCGAGCTGGATCAGATCGGCGCCGCGCAGCGCGGCATCCTCATGGATGCGTTCGAGGTGCGGCTCGTACCAGATCCGCACGGCAGCGAGCTCGGCCGGCCAGCCCGGGCCGTGTTCGCCCAGGCGGCGGATGAGCCCCAGGAACGCCGGCCATCCCTGGGCGGCCCGCGGCGGCGGGGAGAAATCGCCCAGCGCCGCGAGCGAACCGGCGGCCTCCGCTTGATCGAGCACGCGCGCCGCGCTCGTCGGCCCGATGCCCGGCAGGAGCTGGAGCACCCGGAATCCGGCCATGCGATCGCGCGGGTTCTCGATGAAACGCAGGCACGCGAGCACGTCCTTGACGTGGGCGGCCTCGAGGAATTTGAGGCCGCCGAATTTCACGAACGGGATGTTGCGCCGGGTCAGCTCGACCTCGAGCGGGCCGCTGTGATGCGAAGCGCGGAACAGCACCGCCTGCGCACGCAGCGCGATGCCCGCCTCGCGGTTCTCCAGCACGCGCTCGACCACGTAATTTGCCTGATCGGCCTCGTCGCGCACCGCGACGAGCTGCGGCCGCTCGGCCGAGCCGCGGTCGGACCAAAGATTCTTGGTGAAGCGCTCGGCGGCCAGATCGATCACCGCGTTCGAGGCGGAAAGTATCGGTTGCGTCGAGCGATAGTTGCGCTCGAGCGTGACGATGTGCGCCGCCGGCCGGAACTGGCTCGGAAAATCCAGGATATTGCGCACCGTCGCCGCCCGGAACGAGTAGATCGATTGGGCGTCGTCGCCGACCACGGTGAGGTCGCGGCCATCGGGCTTGAGCGCGAGCAGGATCGAAGCCTGCAGCCGGTTCGTGTCCTGATATTCGTCGACCAGAACGTGGTCGAAGCGGGAAGCGACGTCGGCCGCGAGCGCGGGCTCCGCCATCATCTGCGCCCAGTACAGCAGGAGATCGTCGTAATCGAGCACGTTCTGGCGCTGTTTCGCCTCGACATAGACGGCGAACATTTTTCTCAGCTCGGCCTCCCACCCGCAGCACCAGGGAAAGCTGTTCGCCAGGACATCTTCCAGCGGCGCCTCGCAACTGACCGCGCGGGAATAGATGGCGAGACAATTGGCCTTGGTCGGGAACCGGCTTTTGGTCCTGGACAATCCGAGCTCGTGGCGAACGAGGTTCATGAGATCGGCGGCATCGCCGCGGTCGTGAATCGTGAACGAGGGGCTGAGCCCGATCTCATTGGCGTATTCGCGCAGCAGCCGCGCGCCGATGCTGTGAAACGTGCCCGACCAGGCGAGCGCCGCGGCCGCCGAGCTCGATCCGAGCGCCGCGGCGACGATGCGCTCGGCGCGCCGAGTCATTTCCGCCGCCGCGCGGCGCGAGAACGTCATCAGCAGGATGCGCCGCGGATCGCCGCCGTTGACCACGATGTGGGCGACGCGATGCGCGAGCGTGCTGGTCTTGCCGGATCCGGCGCCGGCGATGATCAGCAGCGGGCGCGAATCCTCAGTCGTGCCGATGCCGTGCTCGGCCGCCCGCCGCTGATCGGAATTGAGCTTGTCGAGGTAGGCGGTCATCGGCGCGGCGAATCATCCGGCGGTTTCCGCGCCATTGACCACGGTTTTTTGTCTGTCAGCAATTGCGCCGGCGAGCCCTGATCTTTTCCGTGGGCTAAAGCCTGACGGGTCGAGCCCGCCACAGCGGCCGCCCCAGCAGGCCAAGCCCCAGCAGTGCCGCGAGCGCCAGCGGCAGGCCGAAAATCCAACGTTCGCGCGCGCGCGCCTTGGCGCGCAGCACGTCCTGGACGAAGCCCTCGCCGCGGGTCATCTCGGAAAAACTCTGCTGATAGGAGGCGATGCGCCGGATCTCCTCGTCCGAGAGCGGCGCGCGCTGGTAGCGCGCCGCCCGCTCGCCGGCATTGAGCCGATCGACTTCGGCCTGGAAGCGCCTCATGTCGCGCGCGGCGTCGGCATAGAGCTCGCGCTCGCGCGCGGGGAGGTATTTCGCCGGCCCGATGCCAGTCGCGGCCTCGACCAGGGCCGCGAGCGGCTGGTCGGCCGCGGGATTGAGGATCAGCCACAGGCTCGCGGCGAAGGTCAGCATCAGCACGAGGAGGCCTGCGCTGCGGGCAGCGATGCCCCAATTCGCCCGCCGGCGTCCGGCATCGAGGAAAAGCAGCGCTCGGGCAAGCCCCGCCAGCACCAGCAGAAGCGCGAAGGCCGCCACCATGGCGGCGCCGGTCGGCAGATCGAGCACATAGGAGCCGGCAAGCCCGGCGCCGCTCGCCAGGATTCCGGCGCCCCAGGCGATCGGCAGGACCCCATCGATCTTGCGCGAGAACAGCGAGCCGATCACGGCAGGCACGATCAGGAAGCTGAATACCAGCAGCACGCCGGCGGTCGTCACCGAGCTCGTCACCACGATTCCGAACGACAGGAAAAACATGAAATCCCACAGCGAGACCGCGAGCCTGCCGCGTCCGGCGGGTTCGGCGTCGCTGGAAATCGCGAGCAGAGGTTTTCGCGCCAGCCAGTGGAACAGACCGATTGCCGCGTAGAGCGCCGCGAATTTGGCGAGCTCCGGCGGGCCTACGGTGAGGATATTGCCGATCAGGATTTTCTTGACGTGCTCGGCGCCCTGCGGCGCGCGGTCGACCACCAGGATGGTGGCCGCGGTCGCCACGACATAGAGGATGCCGACGAAGGCCTCCTGGCTCATGATGCGGGAGAGTCCGCGGGTAAATGTGAGCAGCGCGGCGCCGATCGCGGTGAACAGCAGGGCATAGCCGAATCCCGCCGGGCTCGCCGGCGCGTAGCCGAGCGCGAAGGCGACGGTCGCGCCGAGCGCGGAGAGCTGCGCCAGCGCGAGGTCGGCGAAGACGATGTTCCGGCGCAGCACGTGGACGCCCAAATAGGCGTGGATCAGCACGAAGGCGACGCTGGCCGCGAACGGGACGAGGAGGAGCGAGAGCGCGTCGGCCATGGCTATTCGCCGGGCGCGCCCAGAGCCTTCGCGAGCGCCGCCGTGTTGTGCTCGAACAGATCGAGATAATCCTTCACGCCGGCAACGCTGCCGACCGAAGTGGCGAGCAGCACGAACGGCACGCCGAGCTTCTGCGCAAGCAGGCGCGAGGAATCCTCCGGCTCGTAGGGCTCGTGCAGGATCGCGCGCACGTTCGAGCGGCGACCCTCGGCGATGAGCCTGGCGAGATGGGCGGGGCTCGGCGCAACGCCCGGCTTGGGCTCGACGAAATCGAGGACGTCGAGGCGGAACCGGCGCGAGAAATACGGCCACGAATTGTGATAGGCGATGAGCTTGACGCCGGCGAAGGGGGCCAGTCGCGCGATCCAGCGCTGAAGTGCTGCGTCGAGTGCCGCCAGGAAATGCTCGCGCTTGGCGAGAATGCCGGGTGCTTGCGCGGGCGCGCGGCGAACCAACGCTCCGGCAATGCCCGCCGTCACGGTTGCGGCGTTCTCAGGATCCAGCCAATAATGCGGGTTCGCCACGCCATGGGCATGGCCGCCCTCGTTCACCACGGTCTGCCCGCGGATTTCCAGCAGCGGGATTCCCGCCGAGGCGTCGATATAGGCCTCGCCCCCGCGCATCAGCCGCTTGTCTCCGATCTGGCCGACCAGCCGGTCGAGCCAATAGTCGTAACCGAGCCCGACGCGGACGAGAATGTCGGCGCGGCGCACCTTGTCGAGATCGCCGGGCCGCGGCTCGAAGGCTTCCGGGTCGCTGCCCGGCGGAACGATGGTTTGCACCTCGACGAGATCGCCGCCGATCGCGGCCGCGAGCGCGGCGAGGTCGGCCGTCGTCGCCACGACCCGCACCGCGGCCGAAGCGGGAGCGGCGGCCGTCATGGCCGCCGCCAACGCGAGACCGAGGACCCGTCTGCGCATCGTTCAGCGCGACGCCACCCAGGTGCTCTTGGGCACGAGGCAATGCACCGCCTTTTGCTCGGCCGTCGGCGCGGCGAGGCGGCAGTCCATCACCATGCTGGCGAGCGCATAGGCGTCGAGCCGGCTGAGCTTCTTGTCCTTCTGCAGCAGTTCGATCATGGCCCAGGAGGCATCGTCCATCGCCTTGTTGAGATCGGCATCCTTTCCGACCGTGACCAGATAGAGCATGTTCTCGCGATCCGGCAGCGCTTCGGCCCGGCGCTTCCCCCGCGGGCTCTTGGCGCTGAGGCAATGCAGGCCCTTGTTGACGTCGACCACCTGGCTGACGCGGCAATCCCAGGACGCCATCATCAGCTTTTCGGCTTCCTCCTTGCCGATCTTGCGCTGCTCCATCAGGAAGCTCGTGGTCTCGTTTTTCAGAATATCGAGCGCCTTGTTGAGATCGCGGTCGATGCCGACCGTGATCCACGCGTTCTTGGTCTCGATGCGCGGCCATTCGAGCTTCATGTTCTTGAGCACGTCGACCGTGACGTTCATTTCCTTGTAGGCGGTCTCGAGCGCGGTCAGGTTGACCTCGCCGTTGCCCTGGGCGGCATGGGAGTCGCCGGTCCACAGCAGCGCGCCCTTGACGAACACCGGCACGTAGAGCGTGCTGCCCTCGGTCTCGTCGCGAATATCCAGATTGCCGGCGTAGCGTCCGGGCGGCACGGAGCTGTACTGACCGGGCTCGGCGCGGGCGACGCCCAGGATGCCGGGAAACGGCGCCAGCGGGATCTCGATCCCCGGCGCGAACTCCGCGACCCTGCGGTCGAGATCGAGATAGAAATATTTCACCTGTCCGTCCGGGAACTTGCTCGGGAACTCGCCGAACATGCCGGGCACGTTGAAATTGGTGGCGTAGGCGCGCGGCACGATCTTGTTGATGCGCACCTTGAGCACGTCGCCCGGTTCGGCGCCCTCGATATAGACCGGCCCGGTCAACGTGTGCGGGCCGCGGCCGGGGAAATCGGTTCGCAGCTTCTTGATCTGCTCGATCGTCATGCCGGGAACGACCTGGTTGTGCGAGTGCATCATCGTCTCGAACACGATGGTGTCGCCGGAATCGACGTGCAGGACCGGCGGCTGGGCGTTGTTGAACCAGCCCCATTGCGTGGTTTCCAGCGTCGCCGGCAGCACGTGGAGCTTGCGCGGATAGCGTTTGGCCCCCAGCACGCGAAGCTTCTCCTGCTCCGGGGTCGAGGCCGGCACCGGCGGCACGATCGCGGGCGCGGTCTGGGCAGCGGGAGGGGGCGCAGCGGGCGCGGCGGGTGCGGCCGGCGCGGCTTGCGGCGCGGGAGCGGCCGGCGCGGCTGGAGCCGCGGGCGCAGGTGTCGGAGCCGCAGGAGCCGGCGCCTGGGGCTGCTGCGCGCCGGCAAGCGAGGCAGCGAGCGCGAACATGGATCCGGCGACAACAAGCTTGGCCGCGCGGCGCGGCGTCTTCCGTCCGATGAACATGGATGATCTCCCCCATCTGTCTTGGCGACCGCCCGGGCCTATCCGGCGCGCGAGCCCTTCGGCCGGTCGTGCCTTGTGTTTAATGCAATCCGGTCATTCGCGCCAGGACATGCGGGTTGGCGGCGGGCCGGCCGAATGCTTGAATGCCTTCGACCGCGGCTTCCCGGCCGCGGCCCGGCGGAGCGATGGCATGCAGATTCGCGTCGACACCTACGTCGGATATCGCGGTATGCAGATGCCGCAGCGCTTTCGTCTGGGCCGATCGCGGATCGGGATCGTCGAGACCGTCGATCAATGGTTCGGGCCGGATTACCGCTACATCAAGGTCAAGGGCGACGACGACGCCACCTACATCCTGCGCGTCCACGACGTCCACGGGTTTTGGGAATTGACGATGTTCAAGAGCTCGCGCGTGCGCAGCCTGCCGCATCCTTCCGCATTCGGCCGCCGCCGACATTGATCCGCCTGAAGCGCTCGGTTCCGAGCATGAGGCAGAGCTGGGAACGGGACAGCGCGGAGATCGTGCTCGACCGTGCGGCGGTCGCAACGCTGCTCGGTCCGGTCTTCCCCCGCGCCGCGATCGCCGGCGTCGAGCGGGTGCCCGGCGGCCTGGTCAACACCAACCTGAAAATCGTGCTGCGCGACCGACCGGATCCCGTGCTGCTGCGCATCTATCAGCGCGACGCCGACCAGGGCCTCAAGGAGGCGGCGCTGATCCGCCGTCTCGCAACCTGCGTTCCCGTCCCCCCGCTGTTCTACGCCGCCGAAAGCAATCCGGTCACTGGCCATGCCTATTCGATCCTCGGCTGGGTCGAGGGCCGCGGCCTCGACGCGCTGGCGCTCGCGGGCGAGGACTTGCGCGCGGCCGGGCAGGCGCTCGGCACGGCGCTCGCCCACGTCCACGCGGTGAAATTCGACCGCTTCGGATTCTTGGGCGCGAACTTGAAGATCGCCAAGCCGATCGATCTCGATCGCGACGGCTTGCTCGCGTACCTCGACCATGCATTCGCGGCCGGCCCCGGCCCTGCGAGGCTTGGTGCGGAGCTGACCCCAGCGCTGCGCAAATTCGTCGAGCGTGAAGGCCACCGGATCGCACCGTGGCCTGGCGCGCCCTGCCTCGCGCATGGCGATTGCAACGGCTCGAATCTGCTGTTCCGCCGCGGCGCGAGCGGCGGTTGGGAGCTTGTCGCCATGCTCGACTGGGAATTCGCCTGCAGCGGCACGCCCGGAATCGATTTCGCACAATTGCTGCGCCCACCGCTCGCGCGCCATCTGCCCTTGGCCGACGCCGTGGTCGCCGGCTATCGGGAGGCCGGCGGGGCGCTGCCGCCGGACTGGCAAAGAATCGCGCGGATCACGGATCTGTTCGCCTGGACCGACATTGCGAGCCGTCCGGCGGCCGGCGCGAACGTCATCGCGGACGCCCGAACCTTCATCCGGGCGATCGTCGCCGGCCGGACGAGGGATGACAGCTGACGGATGACGGAGAACGGGAGGTACGCGGAGGAACTATTTGCCATCTGGCTCGCGGCGTCCGCGCGTCTTTCGCCTTTGCGCGATGTGATCCTGCAAGCGGTCCGCCGCCTGCCGCGCCCGCGCCTTGCCGATGTCCTTGGGGACCTGGTTCTTCTCGATCGCCGCGTTCATCCGCCGCAGCAGGTCGGTATCGTGCTCGTCGCGATAGGGTTTTTCGTCGAGATCGGCCGGCACCTCGGTCAGCCGCTCGTCCCCGATCTCTTTGACGTATTTCTGCATGAATCGATCATAGGCGCTCCATTCGATCCCCGCCGCGCGCACGGCAGCTTGCTCGGCGCGCGTCGCGATCTGATGCGCGTGCAGATAATGCAGGTCGAGCTGATCGATCAGCGTCTTCTCGACCTCCTCATGCAGGATCAGGAAGCGGTCGGTATTGATGTCCCGGCCGCGGTAACGGAACGATTGGGGCATGTGGCGGTCGATGTAGATGGTCTTGCCGTCCCGGCTGTAGCCGGCGAGATAGGGGATATCGTGCTTGCGGTCGAGGTTCTTGACCCGGCGGACGACGGCATCGAGCGCCCGATCCATCATCAGGCTCGAAACGTACCATTCCGGCAGCCGCAGTTTCTTGTGCGGAGCCTGCGGGTGACAGAAGTGCCAGGGCATCGCGCTCTCCTCGGGGCTTGACCAAAGCAGGCTGGCAGTATCGGCGATTCGCCGCAAAGCACGAACCGAGGACCGCCGCCGGCTTCGCTCCGCACGGCGGGCCGGAGAGACCGGTCGCGCCGCCATGCCCGGGCTTCATCGGTCTGGTAGAATTGCAGGTCTGAGCGCGGCCTTGCCGGGCCCGCGTTTTTGAACCTGATCCATCTTTGCTGCGACCAAGGTTGGACCGCCGGATGCAAGCGACATCGGACGAGGCGCTGATCGGGCGGATCGCGGCCGGCGACAAGCTCGCGATGCACCTGTTGTTCGCGCGGCACCACGTGCGGGTCTATCGGTTCGTGCTCCGCCTCGTCCGCGACGAGAGCCTTGCGGAGGATCTGATCAGCGAGGTGTTTCTCGATGTATGGCGGCAGGCCGGCCGCTTCGAACGACGCTCGTCCGTCGGCACCTGGTTGCTGGCCATCGGACGCCACAAGGCGCTCTCGGCGCTGCGCAGGCGGCCGAGGGAGAAGCTCGATGAGGAGACGGCGGCGGCGGTCGCGGATCCCGCCGACGACCCGGAGGTCGCAGTGCAAAAGAAGGACAAGAGCGAGATCTTGCGGGGATGCCTGAACGGATTGTCGGCCGAGCATCGGGAGATCATCGACCTCGTCTATTATCACGAGAAATCCGTGGGCGAGGTCGCGGGGATCGTCGGCATTCCGGCGAACACGGTCAAGACGCGAATGTTCTACGCGCGCAAGCGCTTGTCGGAGTTGCTCAAGGCGGCGGGTTTGGATCGGGGCTGGCCATGATGGAAGCGCGGGAGCAAAGCGAGATCGAGGCGTTGCTGCCCTGGCATGCGGCGGGCACGCTGACGGAGGCGGACGCCGCGCGCGTCGATGCCGCGCTCGCCGGCGATGACGAGCTGGCGCGCCGCTATGCGCTCGTGCGCGACGAGCTCGCCGAGACCGTGCGCCTCAATGAGGCGTTGGGCGCGCCCTCGCCGAGACCGTTCGAGCGGCTCATGGCGCGGATCGATGCCGAGCCCGCGACCGGCCGCGCCGGGCGGGCCTCGCGCGCGCTCGCCCGCCGGTTGGAAGGGCTGCTGCTGCGGCTTTCGCCGCGCGCGCTCGCCTGGTCGGCCGCCGCCGCTGCCGCCGTGATCCTGGTGCAGGCGGGCTTGCTGGCGGCGCTCTTCGTCGGCTCGAAGGGTCCCACCTATCGGACCGCTTCGGTCGAGCAGGCGGTCGTGCCGGGCGCCTACGCGCTCGTCGGCTTCGTCCCGCAGGCGAGCGCCGCGGATATCGCCAAGTTCCTGGAGACGTACAAAGCTTCCATTGTCGACGGACCGCGGGCGGGCGGTCTTTACCGGATCAGGGTCGGGGAGGGCGGCGTCTCGCGCGACGAGCTCGTCAAGATCGTCGGACGAATGCAGCAGGAGGGCGCCGTGGTCGGCTTCGCGGCGCCGACCGATTGAGCCCAAGCGCCCGACGCGGGGGCCGGCCTGCGGCTCGGAATTGAAAATACCGCCGGAAAGCCGCAATTTGCTGATCAGTCGGGGGTGGGGACCACGATGGGCTCAGCCGAAACACCTGAAATGAGCGCGAGGCGCCGGGCCCGCGAAATGACCGCGAGGCGCCGGCCCCGCGCGCTGCGGAAATTCATCCGGAGCCGGAGCGCGGCGCTGGCGCTCGCCGCGGGCCTGCTCCTCGGCTTCGCGGCGACGGGCTTTGCTGCCGGCCTGCTCGGCGGCTCGCAGGGCGGTTCGCTGCCCAATCTCGCTCCGCTTCCGAGCCCCGGCACCGGCTCGATCCCGGCCCCCGATTCGGGATCGGGCCTGGACACCGGGACGATTCTCGGCCCCAGTCTCGGCATTCCGCTTTCCTCTCCAACCCTGAGTCCCCTCAACGACCCGCTTGCGAGCCTTCCCGCGATCGGATCCGACCTGCCGTTGGGGGTCTCGCCGGACCTCAAGGATCTATCCAACAACGTCCGGCAAAGCGTGCAGGCGACCGGCAATGCCGGGCGGCCGATCCGGAACGGCTTCGTGCTGCCCGCCGCCGGCGAGCGCCGCTTCGTAGCCGACGAGGTGGTGCTCGCTGTTCCCAGCATTCCCGCGCAAACCCTCGACGCGATCGCCAGGCGCCATCATCTGACCCTCGTCGGGTCGCGCAGCTTGGCGCTGACCGGGCACACGCTTTACCGCTGGCGCATCGACGACGGGCGTTCCGTTGCCGACGTGATCCGCGCGCTTGCCGGCGAGCAGCGTATTTCGGCGGCGCAGCCGAATTTCACCTTCACCCTGCAGCAGCCGCAGACCGGCGCATCGCCCAGTGCAGGCGAGCCGGCGCAATATGCAGTCGGCAAGCTGCGGCTCGCCGAAGCCCATCGTTTGGCCAACGGCAACAACGTGCTGGTGGCTCTGATCGATTCCGGTATCGACGGCTCGCATCCGGAGCTCGCGGGGGTGGTCGCGGCAAGCTACGACGCGGTCTCCGAGGATGCCCGGCCGCATCCGCACGGCACGGCGATGGCGGGCGCGATCGCGGCGCACGGCAAGCTGATCGGCGTGGCGCCGCGGGTGCGGCTCTTGGCGATCCGGGCGTTCGGCGCGGGGCCGGAACAGGAAGGAACGACGTTCGGCATTCTCGCGGGGCTCGACTGGGCGGTGCAGCATGGCGCGCGCGTGGTCAACATGAGCTTCGCGGGCCCGGCCGACCCCGCGCTGCAGGACGCGCTCGCCAAGGCCCGCAGGAAGGGCCTGGTGCTGATCGCCGCGGCCGGGAATGCCGGCCCGAAATCGCCTCCGCTCTATCCGGCCGCCGATCCCAACGTGATCGCGGTGACGGCAACCGACCGGAACGATCGTTTGTACGCGCAGGCCAACCGCGGCAGCTACATCGCGCTCGCCGCGCCCGGCGTCGATATCCTGGCTCCGGCGCCCAACGGATCGGTACAGCTTGCCACCGGGACCTCGATTGCCGCCGCGCATGTCAGCGGCATCGCCGCGCTGCTGATCGAGCGCAAGCCGTCGTTGCGGCCCGATGAGATCCGCAAGATCCTCGTTTCGACCGCCAGACACATCGGGGAAAAACCGCGCGACAACGAGTACGGCGCCGGCCTTGCCGACGCGCTCGACGCCGTCTCGGCGCTGCAGCCGAAATCGGCGGAGAAATAACTCGCAATCCTGCCGGTGTTTGCTCCGCGCTCGCGATAGCGACTTGCACCTCATTCAAAAACATCGCAGCGTTCATCAAAATCCAACAACAGCGTGCGGACTGATCGATGATCGGCCCAAGCCGAATTGAAGAATCGTCGCTGCGCTATCCCGGCTGGCGTGTCGTTCTCGCCTGTTTTCTGGTGGAGATGTTTCTTTTTGGCTTCGGCCTCTACGGGCATGCGGTCTACCTGGCGGAACTGCAGCATCTGCACGGCTGGTCGACTGCTCTCATCTCCGCGGCAAGCACGCTGTCATTCTTGCTCGGCTCGCTTCTGGCGGTGTTCGCCAACGACGCCATGGTGTGGATGGGGCCGAGGCGCTGCCTACTGGCCGGGATATCGGCTCTCGCCGCCTCGACGACGCTGCTGGCGTTCACGACGGCTCCTTGGCAGCTCTACATCGCCTACATGCTCATGGCTTTCGGCTGGATGGGCATGGGCACCGTTGTGATCGCCACGATCCTGAGCTCTTGGTTCGAGCATCGGCGGGGGCTCGCCATCAGCCTGGCGTTCAACGGCGCAACGTTCGGCGGCATCGTGATTGCGCCCGTGCTCGTGTTCCTCGTGAGCGCGATCGGCTTCACCTCGGCCATGTTGACGGCGAGCGTCGCCATGGTCGCTTTTCTGCTGCCGACGGTCGTTTGCTTGATCCATGTGCCGGTGCCCGCGAAGGAATGGTCCGAATCCCGCGCGCCGAACCCATCGACCTCGGACGTGAAAGCAAATCCGGCAGGTCGGTCGCGCTGGCTGCTGTTGCGCAGCTTTGCCTTCTGGTCGATCTCCGCACCGTTTGCGCTCGCGTTGCTGGCGCAAGTCGGCTTCATCGTGCATCAGATCGCGATCCTGGAGCCGGCGATGGGCCGCTCGCTTGCCGCGTTCGCCGTCGCGGTCACGACGACCATGGCCGTGATCGGGCGTCTCTGCCTGGGTGTTTTCGTCGACCGTCTCGACCCGCGCTTGGCCACCGCGGCATCGGTCGTGACCCAAGCGGCCGCCCTCTTTGCCATCGCGCAGACGGCCGACGCGACCCTCCTGTTCGTGGCGTGCGCCGTCTACGGCTTCTCGATCGGCAATCTCATTACGCTACCGCCGCTGATCATTCATCGCGAGTTCGAGCCGGCGGCATTCGGCACGGTGCTCGGCTTGTCGACCGGGATCGGCGGCATCATCAGCGCCTTCGGGCCCGGTCTGGTAGGCCTGATGCGTGGCGCAACCGGCAGCTACGCCGCGGCCCTCGTGCTCTGCCTGACATTGAATCTCGTCTCGGCGGCG
>WNGQ01006800.1_pt1 | contig 13327 bp, 9 predicted proteins | sample 5407661 | NCBI WGS metagenome assembly WNGQ01 (sample SAMN13153382, study PRJNA577476) | soil metagenome | isolation source: 60 cm soil or saprolite under Garry oak tree replicate 2 | place: USA:California | collected 2016-06-15
CGGAGCCGCTGGGCGACCTGGAGCGGAGGCTGGCCGAGACCTGGGCGGAGGTGCTCGGGCTCGACTCCGTCGCCCGCGACCGGAGCTTCTTCGAGCTGGGCGGCGACTCGCTGCTCGCCGCCCAGCTCGCCGGCCGGCTGCGGGAGGCGGTGCCCGAGGCCGCGGCCGTCTTCTTCGACGACCTCCTGCGCCGGATCCTGGACGGTCCGACGGTGGCCGCGCTGGCCTCCGGCCTGTCCCGCGCGCCGGCCGCCGGCGAGCGCCCCGGCGTGACGGCCGGGTCTCCCCTGGTCGTGCTCGACGCCGGCACGGGGACGGGGCCGGCGCGCGTGCTCGTGCACGGCGTGGACGGGACGCTGGACGCGGAGCGGGCCCTGGCCGCCGCGCTGGCCGGCGAGGCGCCCGTGCTCGGGCTCGTGGCCGCCGGCGTGGAGCGCTACCTGGAGCTGGACCCCGCGGTCCTCGTCCGGCGGGCGGCCGCCGACTACGCCCGCGCGCTGCTCGACGAGGGCTACTCCCGGGTCCACCTCCTGGGCCACGGCTTCGGCGGCCTGCTCGCGAGCGAGGTGGCGCGCTGCCTCGACGAGTCCGGCGCCGACGTCGAGAGCCTGACCGTCGTCAGCGGCGTCCGCCCCCCGGAGGGGCGCCTGGCGATGGCCCCGGCGCCGGGCAGCGTCGCCTGCCACAGCCTGGAGGCGGCCGCGGCGCACGAGCTGGAGGCGTACGCCGGGGACGTGACGCTCGTGCGCCCGCTCGGCGAGGACCCCGCCGCCCTGGCGGCCATGACCGGGCTCTGGCGCGACGTCTGCCTGGGCGAGCTGTCCGTGGTCGACGTGGAGGGCGACCGCGCCGGCTGCCTGGAGCCTCCCCACGTGGCCCGCCTGGCCGCGGCGGCGGCCGCGGCGTTCGAGCGGGCGCGGCGCGTGCCATGAGCGGCGCCGCCCCGGTCGGGATCGTGGGCGCCTACGGCGGCGTCGGGCGCGCCGCGGTGCGCCGGCTGCGGGCCTGGGGCGTGGGACCGCTGCGCGTCGGCGGGCGCCGGCCGGAGCTGGCCCGCCGGCTCGTCGAGGAGGAGCTGGACGGCGAGGCGGAGGCGGCCGAGGTCGACGTCGAGCGCGGCGAGTCGCTGGCCCGCTTCTGCGCGGGCTGCCGGCTGGTGGTCAGCTGCGCCGGACCGTCGCACCGGCTGCTGGACCGCGTCTGCCGGGCGGCCCTCGCGGCCGGCGCCAGCTGCGTGGAGCCGGCCGGTGACGAGGCGGTCCACGAGCGCCTGCGGGGCGGGGAGTGGGCCGGCCGGACCGTCGTGCTCTCGGCCGGCCTGGTGCCCGGCCTCAGCGGCCTCCTGCCTCGCTGCGTCGCCGCGCGGTGGCTCGAGCGGCCCGCGCGGCTGACGGCCTATGCCGGGGGCCGGGGCCGGCTGACGCCGGCGGCGGCCGCCGACTACCTGGCCGGCTCGCTGGACCGGACCGGCGAGTCGCTGGCCGCCTGGCGGGGCGGCAGGCGGGTGCCCCGCGCCCTGGCGCCGCTGCGCGAGGTGGAGCTGCCGTTCTTCCCGGGGCGGGTCACCGCGCAGCCCTTCCTGAGCGCGGAGACGGAGCGCGTCGCGCGGTCGCTGGGGCTGGACGAGGCGCGCTGGTACAGCGTGCTCGACGGCCGCCACGTGCCGGCCGCGCTGGCCCGGCTGCAGGGCGCCCGCTCCGGCGAGGCGCCGGACGCGGCCGCCGCCGAGCTCGAGCTGGCCGCCGATCTGGACCTGTTCGGGCATCAGCCCTACCAGCTGATCGTGCTCCAGATGGAGGGCGAGTCGGCCGGACGCCCCGCCTGCCGGACGCTGGTGCTGCGGGCCCGCGACGGCATCGAGCTGACCGGGGCGGTCGCCGCGCTGGCCGCGTGCGCCGTGCTCCGCGGCGAGGTCCCACCGGGCGTGCACTACATGGCCGACCTGCCGGCGCCGGGGGCGTGGTGGGAGCGGCTGAGCGCCCTGCCGGAGGTGCAGGCGCTCCAGGTGGTCGACGGCGCGGCGGCCGACGGGGCCTTCGAGGAGGGGGAGCTGTGACGGACGATGGGTGGGCGCCCGACGGCGGTCCGACCATGCGGGTCGTCGTCTGCGGGACCACGTTCGGCCAGGTCTACCTGGAGTCGTTCGGCCGGCCCGGGCTGCCGCTGCGGCTGGCCGGGATCCTCGCCCGCGGGAGCGAGCGGTCGGGGGCCTGCGCGCGGCACTACGGCGTGCCGCTCTTCACGGACGTGGACCAGCTGCCCGGCGACGTGGACATCGCCTGCGTCGTGGTCCGCGGGGGGCTGCTGGGCGGCCGCGGGGTGGAGCTGGTGCGGCGGCTCGTCGAGCGGGGCATCCACGTGCTCCAGGAGCACCCGCTCCACCACGACGAGCTGGCGCCGCCGCGGTACGTGGACGCCGCGTGCGGCTTCCAGCTCGCCTACTCGCTGCTCGACGTGCTGGGCCAGGCGCTCGGCGGCGTGCGGCCGTGCGCCCTGGCCGTCCCCGCCGCGCCGGCCGCGGAGCTGCGCGGGCTGAGCGCGGCGCGGCCGGCCTTCCGCGGCCTCGACGGCGTGATCGCGGGGGTGCCGCTCACGCTGCGCGTGCAGAACCAGCTCGACCCCGGCGACCCCGACAACTTCGCGCACCTCATGCACCGCGTCAGCCTGGGCACGGAGGCCGGCGACCTCACGCTGGTGAACACGCACGGGCCGGTGATCTGGTCCGCCCGCCCCCGCTACCCGCGCCTGCCCCGGGACCCGGCCTCGCGTCCGCACTTCGACGGGACGGCGGCCGGGGACCTGGCGACGCCGAGCGCCACCGTCATCGGGCCCGCCGGGGCGATGAGCTACCACGACGCCTTCCGGTCCGAGTGGCCGGCGGCCGTGGCGCGGGCGCTGCTGCAGCTCCGCCGCGCCGTCCTGGACGGCGAGGACCCGCTGCGGCGCGGCCAGTACCACCTGACGCTGTGCCGGCTCTGGCAGGACATCGCGGCGAAGCTGGGGCCGCCCGAGCTGCTGGACGGCGCCGAGCCCGCCGCGCTGTCCGCCGAGCAGCTCGCCGCCGTGTCGGTCGCCGCCGAGGCGGCGGCGCCGCTCGCCGGAGCCGCGTCGTGAACGCCTGGCTCCGCTGCTACCGGCCCCTGCCGACGGCGGGCTGGCGCCTGGTCGCCTTCCCGCACGCCGGCGGCGCGGCGAGCTTCTTCAGGCCCTGGGCGGGCGAGCTGCCCGCGAGCGTGGAGCTGCTGGCCGTGCAGTACCCCGGCCGCGCCGACCGCCTGTCCGAGGCGGTCATCGACCGCATGGACCGGATGGCGGACCTGGTGGCGGAGGCCCTGCTGGGGCTGCTGGACCGGCCCCTCCTGCTCTTCGGGCACAGCCTGGGCGCGGCCGTGGCCTTCGAGGTGGCGCTCCGCCTCCGGTCCCGGGCGGCGCCGGCGGGCCTGGCCGTCTCCGGCCAGCGCGGGCCGAGCGTCATGGAGCCCGGCGACCGGCACCTCTGGCCGGACGAGCTGCTGTGGGACGACGTGCGGAAGCTGAACGGCACCGCCGCCAGCGTGCTCGACCATCCCGAGCTGACGCGGATGGTGCTGCCCTACCTGCGCAGCGACCACCGGCTGCTGGAGACGTACCGGCCGCGGCCGGCTTCCAGCCTGGACTGCCCGATCACGGCCCTGGTGGGCGACCGCGACCCGGAGCTCACGGTCGACCACGCGCGCCGCTGGGCCGAGGTCACCCGGGGCGCCTTCGACCTGCGGGTGTTCCCCGGGGGCGACCACTTCTACCTGGTCGGGCGCCGGTCCGAGGTCGTCGACCACGTGCTGGGCTTCCTGGGCGTGCCGCCGGCGCGGCGGGCCTCGTGGCCGTCCACGCCATGAGCGCCCCGCCGCGCGAGACCCGCGCCCCCGGAGCCGGCGTGGCGTTCGACCTGCGGCCGGTCACGGAGGCGGGCGAGCGCCTGGTCGAGCTGGCCGAGCGGCACGCGGCCGACTTCGCCGGGCGGGCGGACGAGCACGACCGCGCCAACAGCTTCCCGCTGGAGAACTGGGAGGCGATGCGGCGGAGCGGCTTCCTGGCGGGCTCGGTGCCGGAGGAGTTCGGCGGGCTGGGCGTGCGCTCGGTGCACGACCTCGCGCTCGCCACCGGCCGGCTCGCCCGCGGCGACGGGTCCACCGCGATCGGGGCCAACATGCACCTGGTGTGCCCGTGGCTGTTCGCGCGCCTGCACGCCCACGCGCGTGCGGCGGGCGACGCGACGGCGGAGGCCCGGATGCGGATGCTGCTGCGGCTGGCCGGCAGCGGCCGGCTGGTCGCGTGCGTCGCCTTCACCGAGCCGGGCACGTTCCCCGCCTGGCCGCTGACCGAGGCGACCCCCGTGGCCGGCGGGTACCGGATCGACGGGCGCAAGACGTTCTGCACCAACTCGCCGGCCAGCACGCTGGTCCTCGCCTCGGTGCGCGTCCGGGTGGACGGCGAGCACCGGCTGGCGTTCGCCGTCGTGCCCCGCACGACGGCCGGCCTGGAGGTGCGGGAGACCTGGGACGCGCTCGGCATGCGGGCGTCCGGCAGCCACGACATCGTCTTCACCGACTGCCGCGTCCGCCCCGAGATGGTGATCGTGGCCGGGCCGCTGGGCGAGCTGTCGGTCGGGAGCCTGCCGCTGGCGCTGGTCAACAGCCTGACGCTGGTCGCGGCCCCGCTCGGGATCGCCGAGGCGGCCCAGCGGCTGGCGGTCGAGGCCGCGAGGGGGCGGCGCAAGGCGCCCAGCAACCGCACGATGGCGGAGCGCTTCGCGGTCCAGGCGCTGGTGGCCGAGAACGAGGTCGACCTGGCCGCCGGCAGGGCGGTGCTGGCCCGCTCGGCCACGACGCTCGACGCCTACTTCGGCGCCCGCGGCCAGGACGACCTGGACCGGGCCGAGCTCGTCCACCTGATGAAGGACGTCCAGTGCGCCAACGTCGACGTCAAGCGCCGGGCGATCGCCGTGGTGGACCGGGCGCTGACCGCCTCGGGCGGCGGCGGCTACCTCAGCCGGAGCCCCCTCTCGCGGCTGTACCGCGACGTGCGGGCCGGGCCCTTCATGCAGCCCTTCTCGCCCCTGGAGGCCTTCGAGTACATCGGCAAGGTGACGCTCGGCCTGGAGCCCACCCTGGACACCTGAGCGAGCGGGGCGCTGCCTGGCGGGGCCGGCATGGCCGGCGCCGCTGCCTGGCGGGGCCGGCATGGCCGGCGCCGCTGCCTGGCGGAGCCGGCATGGCCGGTATGACGTCCGTCGATCGGAGCGACACCCGGACGTCGAACCCCGGCGCCGGCCTCGCCTTCGGCCCCAGACGCTCCCCTCGCCATGCAGACTCAGGCGGAGCCCGACCACACCGGCCACCCGTCACCCTCCGCTGGCGCTCCGGGCGCCGGGACCCCGGGCCGGCTGGCGTCGAGCTGCCGCGCCGGGATGGCGAGCCGGGGTGGGGGCCGGTGGTGCCGGCACCCATCCGGGCGCGCTGGATCGCCGTCGGTGCCGGCACCCATGCGGCGGGCTCGATCGCCACCGGTGCCGGCACCACGCGGGCGGGCTCGATCGCCGCCGGTGCTGGCACCACGCGGGCGGGCTCGATCACCACCGGTGCCGCCACCACGCGGGCGGGCTCGATCACCACCGGTGCCGCCACCACGCGGGCGGGCTCGCCCGCCGGTGCCGGCTCCATGCGGGGCGGGTTCGATCCCCGCCGGGAGCCGGGAGGGCACCAGGGCGTCGTCAGTCCGGGGGCGTGGCAGGCCGACGCCAGCCCGCGGTCCCGGCGCCCGGAGCGCCAGCGGAGGGTGACGGGTGGCCGGTGTGGTCGGGCTCCGCCTGAGTCCGGGATGGCGAAAGGGGAGGGAATGAGGCCGAAGGCGAGGCCGGCGCCGCGGTTCGACGTCCGGATGTCGCCACGATCGCGAACCCATGCCGGCCGGGCCCGGTCCGGCCTGCTCCAACGGCATTGCCGGCGGGGCAGGGGAGAACGGCGGGCTCAGTCCGGCTGGTCGCTCTCGCCCCTGGTGACCAGCAGCTCGCCCAGGACCAGCAGGTCCAGGCCCTCGGCCCGGCGGAACGTGGACACCGCGTCGGCGGCGGAGCACACGATCGGCTCGCCCGCCAGGTTGAAGGAGGTGTTCACCACCACCGGCACGCCCGTCAGGCCCCGGAAGCGGTCGATCAGCGACCAGTAGGTCGGGTTGGAGGCCCGGTCCACGACGTGGGGCCGCGCGGAGCCGTCCACGTGCGTGACGGCGGGCACGCGGCGGCGCTGCGCGGGACGGACCTGGCCGGCCGCGAGCATGAAACGGGACGGGTCGCCGACGGGGCCCTCGATGAGATCGCCGGCGTGCTCGCGGAGCACGCTCGGCGCCACCGGCCGCCACATCTCGCGGCCCTTGATCGTGTTGAGCCGCTCGTGGCACCGCCGGTCCCGCGGGTCGGCCAGGATGCTGCGGGCCCCCAGCGCCCGCTGCCCGATCTCGCCCCGTCCCCGGGCGACCGCGACGATCCTGCCGGCCGCCAGCGCCTCCGCGACGCACGTGGCGAGCTGGTCGTCGCTCAGCCGGCGCGCGACCAGGCCCGCGCCCGCCGCCGCCCGCCACGCGCTGTCGAGGTCCAGGTCCAGCGACCAGTAGGGGTGGTCGACCCGGCGGGGGCTGAAGGAGCCCGGCGCGCCGCACTCGCGGGCGGCCACCAGCGCGCCGCCCAGCGCCACGCCGGCGTCGGTCGCCACCGGCGGCACGTAGATCCGGTCGAACGGGCCGTCCCGCAGCAGCCGGCCGACCATCGAGCAGTTCATCGCGACGCCGCCGGCGAGGACCAGGGCGGGCACGTCGACCCGGCGGCGGGCCGCCGCGGCCAGCGAGAGCATGGCCTCCTCGGTCGCGTGCTGCACGCTGGCGGCGAAGTCGGCGTAGGAGATGGCGTCCTCGCCGGCTCGCCCGGCGTACGGGAAGCGCCGGCCGAAGCACTCCTTCACCGCCGCCTCGTACGCCGGCGGGAAGCTCATGAGCGGCGGCCGCGGCCGGCGGCCGGTCCCCTCCTCCGGCTCCGCGGCGGCGCCGACCTCGAGGTCCAGCTCGTAGCCGTCCGCCGTGGGCCGCAGCGGCAGGCCGGGCCCGGGCCGGCCGTAGGCGGCCAGCCCCATCAGCTTCCCGGCGCCCCACTCGCCCAGGCCGGCCCACTTGGACGCCGACGCGTAGAAGAAGCCCAGCGACTGGGCCGTCGGCCACTCGCGCAGCAGCTCGATGCGGCCGCCGGCGGCCCGCCCCAGCGTGGTCGCCTGGGTCTCGCCGGCGCCGTCGACGACGATCACGGCGGCCTCGTCCTCGCCGCTGCTGTAGTAGGCGCTGGCGGCGTGGGCGAGGTGGTGCGGCACCCAGCGCACGGGCGGCATCTGGTCCGGCCTGGCCTCGGGGAAGAGCAGCTGCCGCAGGCCCTCGTCGGTGAAGCGGCGGCTCCTGGCCAGGGGCGTGCGGGAGAAGTCCCAGCCGATGGCGAGCACGTCGACGGAGTCCAGCGCGATGCCCTCAGCGTCCAGGCACGCCTGGGCGGCGGCCGCGGGCGGCTGGCCGAGCGCGCGCTTCCGCCGGCTGAGGCGCTCCTGCTCGACGAGCCACCGCAGCGACCCGTTCAGCAGCAGGGCGGCCGAGGACTCGTGGAAGCCGAGGTTGAGACCGAGCACGTATCGAGCCCGCGTCGGTCCTGTCGAAGTCGCGCTCATCGCCACCTCCAAGCGCCGCAAACGGCTGTGCCCGCCGACACATCGTCGAACGCGGCAGGCGGCAGCGCAACCGCAGTCAGGACACGAGCGACGCGCCTGGCACCGCCGCCGCGCGCACGAGAGAGACGTAGTCGTCGAGGAACCGGCGGCTCCAGTCGCGCCGGTACAGGTCGTCGGCGTGGCAGAGGAGGACCGTCAGGCCGTCGACAGAGGGCGCGAGAGACAGCTCGAAGTCCCAGCGACTGCCGATCCGGTCCGGCACCGTGATGATCGGCTCGACGTCGAGGCCGGCGGCCCGCGTGCGCTCCAGCGGCCCCGCGAAGAGCTGGAACACGACGGACTCCGGCCGTGCCGACCGCGTCCGCAGCGTGTCGAGCGGGAGCAGCTGATAGGGCAGCTCCTGGTGCGCGAAGGCGCCGATCACCGTGCTGGAGACGTCCCGCACCTGGTCCGCGAAGGCCGTCCGCCGGCCCAGACGGCCGCGCAGCAGGACCATGTTCGACAGGAAGCCGACCGTGTGCCTGAGCTCCGGCCGGGAGCGGTTGGCGAAGATCGAGGCGATCGCGACGTCCGTCTGTCCGGTCGTCCTGTGGAGCAGCACGTAGCACGCGGTCAGCAGGACCGTGAACAGGGTCGTCCGCTCGGCGCGCGCCATGGCCTGCAGCCGGCCCAGCGTCTCGGGGTCGACGAGCGCCCGCTCGACCACCGTCAGGCGCTCGGCGGCTCCGGCTCGCGTCTCCGACCGCGGCAGCGCCGGCAGCTCGGCGCCGTCGAGCTGCCGGCGCCAGTAGTCGCGCAGCCGGCGCAGGCCCTCGCCCTCCAGGAGCTGCCGCTGCCACTCGACCCAGCGCGCGTACTGCCAGCCGACCTCCGGCAGCGGCGGACCGCCGGCGACCGCGCGGTCGTAGAGCCGGACCAGGTCGCTGGCGACGACCGCGCAGGACCAGCCGTCGGTGACCAGGTGGTGCATGTTCACGCAGAGGACGTGCTCGGCTGCCCGGAGGCGCCACAGGGACAGCCGCACCGGCCAGCGCTCGGGGTCCACCCGCTCGCGCGTCTCCTCTGTCATGGCGCGGAGCGCGGCGGCCTCCGGGTCGGGCTCCGCCGACAGGTCCACGAGCGCGACCTCGGGCGCTCGGAACTCGTCGTGGACGAGCTGGCCGAGCCTGTGTCCCCGGCCCGTGAAGGTCGTCCGCAGCGACTCGTGCCGGTGTGTCAGGTCACGCACCGCGGCGGCGAGCGCCGCCGCGTCGAGGCGGCCGCGCAGCCGCAGGAACACGGGACAGTTGAGCGCGCCGTGCGCGCCGCGGTAGTGGTCCATCTGCCACAGCAGGCGCTGGCCGATGGAGGCCGGGACGGTGCGCACGCTCACGAGCCCAGGCTACTGACACGGGCGCGCGCGGCGGCGGCGCTCCGGACGGCCCTCGGACAGTCGGTTCATACAATGCGGGGGTGGACAGCCTGACCGTGGAGGCGCCCGTCTCGGCCCGTCTGACCTGGCGGTACGAGCCGCGCAGCCCGCGGGTCGTCGCGCTCTACGAGCAGGCGAAGCAGCTGCAGTGGAATGCCAGCACGGACCTCGACTGGACGATCGACGTGGGGTTCGGCCGCCCGCTCCCCGAGGACTCGGACTTCGGCCTGGCCGCCTACCGCTCGTCGCCGTTCGCGCGCCACGGCCGGCCGCGGTGGGATGCCTTCCGCTGGGAGTTCCACGCCTGGCTGGCGAGCCAGTTCGCGCACGGCGAGCAGGGCGCCGTCGTGGCGAGCGCCCGTCTCGCCGAGGTGCTCCCGGACGTCGAGGCGAAGTGCTTCGCCGCCGGCCAGGTGGCCGACGAGGCGCGGCACGTGGAGGCGTTCTCACGGTACGTGCGGGAGAAGATGCCGAGCCGGTACCCGGTGGCCCCGCCGCTCGCGCACCTCCTGGCCGACCTCTTCGGCGATGCGCGCTGGGACATGACGGCGCTCGGCCTCCAGATCGTCCTGGAGGGGCTGGCCATGGCGATGCTGCGGCTGGCCGGCAGCACGTTCCACGACGATCTCATCCGGGAGATCACCCGGCTGGCCGCCCGGGACGAGGCGCGCCACGTGGCGTTCGGCGTCCTGTCGCTGCAGCCGCTCTATCCCGCGCTGACCGGGGCCGAGCGGGCGGTGCGCGAGGAGGCGGTGCTGGAGGCGGCCTCGCACATGCGCGCCTGGTTCCTGCTGGACGACGTGTGGGAGCGGGTGGGGATCGGCAGGGCGGAGGGCATGGAGTTCGCGGCGACGAACCCGATGATGGTCGCCTACCGGCAGGCCGTGTTCGCCAGGGCGGCCGGCTCGCTGACCCGGATCGGGCTCATGACGGGCCGCGTGCGGGACGGCCTGGAGCGGCTGGGCCTGCTCGGTCCGGCCGGCCTCCGGGCCGGCGACGGCGCCGCCGCCCGGTGATCGCCCAGGGCGGGGTGGCCGGGAGCGAGTCCCGGGCCCTGGCCGTCCGCCTGTTCCGGGCCATGCTGGCCACGCAGGAGCTGCTGTCCACCTACCTGGGCGTCCGCCTGGGTCTCTACGACGACCTGGCCGGCGCGGGGCCCGCCACGCCGCCCGGGCTCGCCCGCCGTGCCGGGATCGCCCCCCGCTACGCCAGGGAGTGGCTGGAGCAGCAGGCGGTGGCCGGCCTGCTCGCCGTGGACGACGCGACCAGGCCGGCGGACGAGCGCGTCTACCGCCTGCCGGACGCCCACGCCCCGGTCCTGACGGTCTCGGACGACCCGCTCTCGATGGTCTCGCTGGCCGTGCTCCCGCTGGGCGGGATCGCGCGGGCCCTGCCCCGGCTGCTGGCGGCCTACGGCGCGGGCGGCGGTGTGCCCGACGCCGAGTTCGGCGACGACTGGCGCAGCGGCCACTCGGGCGCCAACCGGTCGCTGTTCGCCCGCTCGCTGGTGCCCTGGATCCGGCGCTTCCTGCCCGACGTCGACGCGCGGCTGCGGGACGGGGGCGCGGTGGCGGACGTCGCCTGCGGGGCCGGGTGGGCCGGCATCGCGCTGGCGAAGGCGTATCCCGGCGTCCGCGTCACCGGCCTCGACCTGGATGCCCGGACGCTCGCGGCCGCCCGCCGGAACGCCGCCGAGAGCGGCGTGGCCGGCCGGGTCGTCTTCGAGGTCCGCGACGCCGCCGACCCCGGCCTGGGCGGCGGCTTCGACCTGGTGTGCGTCTTCGACGCGCTGCACGAGATGGCGCGGCCGGTCGAGGTGCTGCGCAGCTGCCGGGCGCTGCGCGCCGCGGAGGGCGCGGTGGTGGTCATGGACGCGAGGGTGGCGGAGGCGTTCCAGGCCCCGGCCGACGAGGTCGAGCGCTTCCAGTACGCGACCAGCGTGCTGCACTGCCTGCCCGCCTGCCTCGCCGAGCAGCCGTCGGCGGGGACCGGCACCGTGCTCCGCGTCGCCACGGTGCGCGCCTACGCGGCGTCGGCCGGCTTCGCGGACGTCGAGGTCATCCCGGTGGACGACCGGTTCCACCGGCTCTACCGGCTCGTCGGGTGAAGACGCGCGCGGCCCGCTCGACCGGTCGAGCCACCGCCGCTGGAGGACGGAGGAGATGGAGTACCGCCGCATCGGCCGCAGCGATCTCTGGGCGTCCGAGATCAGCCTCGGCTCCTGGCTGACCTACGGCGACAGCCTGGACCGGGAGGCCAGCGAGGCCTGCGTCCGGCGGGCCTTCGACGAGGGGATCAACCTGTTCGACACCGCCAACGTGTACGGGCGGGGGGCGGCCGAGACCGTCCTCGGCGAGGTCCTCGGACCCTACGACCGCTCCTCGTACCTGCTGGCGACGAAGGTGTTCTTCCCGATGTCGCGGACCGACATGGGGCTGTCGCCCGCCCAGGTGGCGAAGCAGTGCGACGACTCGCTGCGCCGGCTGCGCACCGACTACCTCGACCTGTACTACTGCCACCGCTACGACCGCGCCACCCCGCTCGCGGACACGATGGGCGCGCTGCGGAAGCTGGTCGACCAGGGCAAGGTCCGCCACGTGGGCTTCAGCGAGTGGTCCCCGGCGCAGGTCCGCTCCGCGCTCGAGCTCTCGGACCTGGCGCGGTTCGTGGCCAGCCAGGGCCAGTACTCGATGCTGGCGCGGGGGCCCGAGAGCGAGCTGATGCCGCTCTGCGCGGCCAGCGGCGTGAGCCAGGTCGTCTGGTCGCCGCTGGCCCAGGGCGTCCTGACCGGGAAGTACCGGCCCGGGGCGCCGTGGCCCCCGGACTCGCGCGCCGGCCGGTTCAAGGGCCGGCCGCTCGGCGGCCTCCTGCGCGACGACGTCGTGGAGGCGGTGCAGCGGCTGCCCGCGATCGCCGGGGCGAGCGGCCTGACCATGGCCCAGCTGGCGCTGGCGTGGGTGCTCAGGCAGGAGAACGTCGCCTCGGCGATCGTCGGCGCCACGCGACCGGAGCAGGTGTCCGAGAATGTCAGGGCTTCGGGCGTGCGGCTCGGCGCCGACGTGCTCGCGGCCGTCGACGAGGCCCTGGACCCGGCCCTGGTCCACTGAGGCCGCGGCCCCGGCGGGCGCGCGCGTGATGGCGGGGCCGGCGCGGATTCAGACTGGAGGAGGCGGCGATGGCGGACGAGGGCTCTGGGGACATCGACCTGTGGGCGCTGACGGATCTGGACACCAACTTCGCCATCAGGGTGGCGGGGACGCTGCGCGTGGCGGAGGCGATCGACGCGGGTGTCACGAAGCTGGACGATCTCGCGGCACGGGTGGGCGCCGACCGGGACGCGCTGGGGCGGCTGCTTCGCTACCTGTCCCGGCGCGGGCTGTTCACGCAGGTCGGCCCTGACGAGTTCGCGCTGAACGACGCGGCCCGGCGCCTGATCCCGGGGACGCCGCGGTCGCTGCCCAGGTGGCGGACCGACCTGGACGGGCTCGGCGCGCGGCTCGCGCTGCCGTTCACGCGGCTGCTGGACGCCGTGCGCACCGGCGAGCCGGTCCACGCCAGCGTCTTCGGGCGCCCCTTCTGGGAGGACCTGGCCGCCAACCCGCAGATCGCCGAGGAGTTCCACTCGATGATGGAGGGCCCGCCCTCCGGGGACGGGGAGGAGGACGGCCACCAGGGCGAGGACAGGCTGGCCGGCACCCGCCACGTGGTCGACGTCGGCGGCGGCAGCGGCACGTTCCTGGCGGACGCCCTGCGCTCGCACCCGGACCTCCGGGGGACGCTCGTGGAGCTGCCGGAGGCCGCGGCCCCGGCCCGCGAGCTGCTGGCCGCGGCCGGGGTCGCGGACCGGTGCGAGATCGCCGAGCAGAGCTTCTTCGACCCGCTGCCGGCCGGCGCGGACCTGTACCACCTCTCGTACGTCATCCACGACTGGAACGACCGCGACGCCGTCCGGATCCTCCGGCGATGCGCCGAGGCGGTCGCCCCCGACGGCCGCGTCCTGGTCGAGGAGCGCGTCCGCGACGGCAGCGACGACGCCGACACCACCGGCCACGACCTGCTGATGCTGGTCCTCACAGGCGGCCGCGAGCGCATCGTCGACGAGTTCGCGGACCTGGCCGGCAGGGCCGGCCTGCGCCTGGCGCGCACGGAGCCGTCCTCCGGAGCCTGGCGGCTGGAGATG
>WNGQ01005510.1_pt1 | contig 13326 bp, 9 predicted proteins | sample 5407661 | NCBI WGS metagenome assembly WNGQ01 (sample SAMN13153382, study PRJNA577476) | soil metagenome | isolation source: 60 cm soil or saprolite under Garry oak tree replicate 2 | place: USA:California | collected 2016-06-15
AATGTGCTGCGTGCCAGCAAACCAACGGTTTATCGGGCCAATATGTCCCTCAGCAGCACGGGTGCCTACCTCAGCCGAAAGCAATCCTCTGACCGTCGGGCTGGTCAGCGCTTCTGGGGCTAAGAGATTTAAACATCGTTTTCCACGCCACTCTTCGTTGCGGATGACAGCAGCAAGGACGGCCTCTTGCATCTCCTGGGGGGAACGACAAGCATCGATAACGGCCTTTGCATGAGAAAGAATAGCCTTGTCGTGTACTTCTAACTGATTGGTTGAATCATAGACTTCTAGCATGAGATAATCTCCTTTCGTTTTCGCTGGTGAACATTTGTGATATCTCGCTCACTGAGAGATAATGCACATTAACAAAATAATCTGAACATCAGTAGGTGCCGATGTATCGCGCACGCCGTCGATTTATCGGCCCTCGGTAGGTTTCCTGATATCCCAATTAAAAAGTTTATCTGCATTATCTGCCTTTCTGCGTGGATTCTTCAAACCCGTTGTTAGTTTGGTGTTCACTTCCCGCACCACTCTAGGCGCTAACATTCCCTTGTACTCCAGCAAAAAAGCTCGCACGGAATCTGGATCGCGTCTGCTTAGTTCACGTAACGACCATGAGATTGCTTTCACCACCATATCATCACGATCACTAACTAGAATACGGCAGACTTCGAGAGTACGTGTTGTATCTCCACTTCCACCACGAGCTTTGTTATTGAGCGCAACTGTACACACAATTGCTGCTCGCCGCCACCAGCGATCTTCGGAACACGCCCAACGATGAATCAACTCATCAGGTACCTGGAATTCACGCCACGCGGGTCCTGCCAGATAGCAAGCGAATGTATCCACATCCCCCCAACTGGAGATACCTTGCCCAAGAAGTTCTAGCTCTTTTTCACCAAGACTACGCAATGCGGCTTTATGATAAGAAACAAGTTCATAAGCCACGAAGCGATACTCAAAACCAGGTCGATCAAGATGCAATAAACGTAGTGAAAGTGATATCACAATCTGTGGCGAGGTGTTCACAAGCCGCTTAGAAAACTCCTTGCGCACACTCCTCACACTCTCTGCCTTCAGGTTCGGAAGCGCACGGATGCGAGAATCAATCTCGTCCACAAGTTCATCGATTTCAATCAATTCGGTTTGAGCCATATGTATCCCAATATTTGGCGAGAGGAATCAGTCCAATAGTCGCGCCTCCTCATCAGGATAACCCAACGAGATTGCAGTGCGTACCAACCGTTCTTGTGGAATCCCCAAGATGGCTTTGGCATCAGTCATTCCACTTCTCCTAAACCAGCCGATAGACGAACCAACTCCATACGCGGCAGATGCAAGCATAATGCGCTCACTTAACCTTCCCTCGTCGTATGTCTCGTGCTCAACTTGTCCTTGTTCACCCGCCATTACCAGCACAATTCCTACCGATGCACCAGCGAGGTGTGAAGCAAAACCTTCAACCTTAGACAAGACACGCAGCGTTTCCTTATTGCGTATCACTATGAACTCCCAGGGTTGCCTATTACTTGCGCTTCCTGACCAACGCGCAACCTCAAGCACAGCGTTCACAATCTCTTGTGGAATTGGATCCGGGCGGAACTGGCGGACGGCACGCAGACGTTTAAGAAAGTTTATTAGATTTTGGGCATTTTCATCTCGTATAGGCTCTGACACGATCTATTTGTTCCTTCCAAAGTACCTGTATTTTTACGAATAAGGCGTAGTCCAGATTACTTATCACACGAACATAACCAATACGGCTTTTTCAAGTATGACATGTAGGGCAACGAAGTAGCAAGCAGTGGCGTACTTTTGAAAGTCTGGGTAGCCTACACCCTTATCAGCTCTTCCAACCACGGCACACTCTCATGTTTCCTCCTCCACCATACATCCTCCCAGATATAATGGACAGCCAACTGCTTGTACTCTCTATATTTCTCGAAATAGTTCAGCAATTGCTCGACCGGCACAGGTTCTTCAGGGTCCGTGTCAAAAAACAGCTTCGAGTAGATTTTCTGCTCCCAGGGAGAGATATGATCGAAAAAGTCCCAGTGATGAAAAACATCAAACAGTAAGTACCACACGGTCGCGGGACCAACGCCATACAACTGCAATAACGCTTTCCTTTGCGTTTGCCTGTCTTTGCCTCTTAACTCATACTCATCAATCAACCCCTGAGCAAACTGATCGTCAATCTTCTTGATCGACCTGGCTCTATACCCCACTTTTAAGGCTCTCAACTCCTCTTCCGTCACGTGCTGCAGCCCACCCGGCTCCCAAAAACACCACAGCTGCTTGCCATCAAATTCGAGCCACTTCCCAAAATGCTCCAGCATGGCCTGAAACATCTGCATAGAACGCCGCATTGTCGCGTTTTGTAGAACGATGCCAATCACCAAATACTCATACAGCGAACTGGGATGCCCTGGTCTCATCCCTCTCCATCGCCTGGTAATCGGGCCGAGCACCGGGTCATCCGCGAAAGACCTATAGAATGCCGACAAATCTACATCCAGGTTATACCTGTAGCGGATCTCACCCACCAGCATATTGATAAACGCGTCATCCAGCACATGCTGGTAATACATTTCTAACAGTATTCTCGGCTCCTCAGCCACACTATGACGCATAAACTTCAAGCCGAGCTGCTTCCCCTGCCAGTTCCATGTCTGCCACCTGATACCCGGTTCCCAATAATTGTCCCCCGAAGTAAAATGGTCCGGTTTATGGAAAGTAGCATCAAAATCAAACGGTACCGTGGGCACAATTTCTATGATGCCAATCTTGTCTAGCTTCATTTGGAATCACACCTTTGAGAAACTTTCTCATAATGTAATGCATAGTCAGGACCCCTCACCGCCTGCGGCGAGGAAGTAAAATTCTCTCTAAATAGTTACATATATTACAAGAAGCGACCGAAATGTAGCAAACCGGTTATAAGGACTGATTGCCAAATAACCTGACTCTCGAACCCGTTGGTGATGGGGAGTTGTGTGATATGATGAGAAAAGTCGATTACCAACAACAGTCTTAGAAGGAGAGGACACGATGCTCAGCAACTATCCGATCGACGTCGTGCTGCTAGCGATGGACCTGGCGGCAGCCAAAGACTTCTACGCAAACAAAATTGGCTTGCGTATGCTCAGTGATACCGCAGGAGCGGTGACGTTTCAATGCGGCGGCGACAGCCATTTAGTGGTCACTCAGAGCAGCGTGGGGACCAAGGACGAGCAGACCCAAGCTACTTTCCGAGTCGCCGACGTGCGGGCCGAGGTCAGCGAACTGCGCCAGCGCGGCGTGAAGATCGAAGATTATGACATGCCAGGGTTAAAGACTCAGGACGGCATTGCCGATATCGGCTTCGCCTTGATGGCCTGGTTCATCGACCCGGGCAAGAACTGCGTGGGCATGATACAGCTCAAGAACCCCTAACATCGTTCGTACCAGCGGACACAACGCTTTCTATATCTGGGGACCACAAGGATGTAGCGGTCAGGTCATCATCACGATCAGCATTCCCTCCAAGACGCTGTACGGGGATTCAGCTCGGTGACGCTGGCCGCCAGGACGTCCTGAGCTGCTTGTGTGGCCTTCGAGAATCAGGCTCCTATCCTAATCTTGCGGCAGCCGAAGGCACCATTCGCGGAGATCTGGGCACAAGCTAAGCATTACGATTAAGGCAAGGCAAGGTTGGTGTCACGACATTTCCCCGCAAAATCTGCTCACATGTCACCTGCGGCAGGTTTTAGGAGGGATTTGAGGTATGAAATGCCCTCTTTGAAGCAAAAGGCAGTGGCACGAGGAGCTGCTTAATGCTGGCGCAGAGTGGACGCAGATCGTACCAGGAACGTTGTTTGCGACCTTCTGCCAGAGTCGTTGCTGGTCGAAAGTCTTTATAGATCATGTGCAATGTCGCAATAAACAGCGGCCTCATCGGCATGATCAGTGCCCATTCAAATCCTTCCTCGATCACAGGGTTGTGCATCGTAAGAATCAAGAGATACAACGGGCCAGCCAAAGGTGCCACGATAAGAACCGAACCGACAAAGGCAGCTACCATCATCTTCCAGCGTCTGTGAGCACGGCTCATGCTGATCATCACCGAACGTATGGCTGGTTGATCATCAACGATGGCGGCATAGGTGGAGAAGACCAGGCGTACATGCCAGAAGAGCATCGGAAGCAGCAGCAGGGCGACAGGTGCAAATGAAGGCCAGCCCCAACGATTCGTCTGCTGACTCACGACCCATTGCAGCGGCAGGAACAAACCCCAAAAGAGCAACGTGGTGATGCCATTGGTCCAGAGATAGCGTGGCAACCAGCGTAGAGCCGCGGGCAGGATACGAGCCGGAACAATGGGCTGACCTGCGTCGAGCGCTTCAATTGCCAGCACTACGGATATATTTCCTACGATGATCGTAATCCAGGGGAGACCCAGTGCGACCCAGTGGGCGAGGGGGCCCGGTTGGCTGCCGATAATCACTGCTGCCAGAGGTGGTAGCATAAACAGACCAACCAGGGTGAGTAATCCGGGAATGTCTTTCCGGCAGAGGCGTAGGCCACAGGCCACATAGTACGCAGCCTGCCTCCACCACGAGTTACCGGAATCTGAGGGGAGTGGTGATAAGGTTGTCTCTGAGCGTTTTTCTGGCACAGCCAGGGTAGTTGAAGTAGTCATGATATTCGAGCTTCCTCCTTGTAATATAAGTGCAGAGATTGCGATAGTTGTATCGCAGCAAATTTATGTGGAAAGTATAGAGCCGATTTTTCTCGGAGAATGCTGTCATATGACCCATTTCACCAATGTCATGTGACCCATTTCTTCTTACAGGCTTGGGGGGCTTGATCATTGCATTGGCGGTGAAGCTGGGTAGCAAAGAGCAGGTGGATCTTTTGCCGCAGGAGGCACATTAGCCAAATGTACATCTCGTTGCGCACCTAATCGGAATTTCCCACGGGTTGCGCAATGAGATTGTAGGCAGTAACCTGTCTTTTCGCCCCCTTACTGGTATGTTGAAGCATTGGTGTTCGGTTCGCAGTCGGTCATTGCTTCCAGAAAGTGTTGCAGTGTTGTCCGTGTTGCAGCATCTGGTGTATAGATCATGATCCTGATATCCGGGATGATGAGCACCTGCAAGGTAAAATGCTCGAACTCCAGAGATCCTAACGTTGGATGCTCGATGACTTTGTGACCGTCAAGTGCGCTGCGTACATCGTGATGGGGCCACCACTGACAAAATTCAGGGCTGACCTGCTTCAAATCCTCTATCAGTTCCTCGAACCAGGGATCGCCGGGATAGCGAGTGCTGGCCGTCCGAAACTCCGCTAACGTGGCTCGCGCAACCATTTCCCAATTGGGGCGTTCTCGCGTCGTCGGGCTGGTGAAGAGTCGCCAGATCATGTTACGCGCGTAGGGAGACGATGTATCCGAAAGGGTGTCCGAAATGGCGAAAAGAGCATCGGCAGCTTTGTTCCATGCTAGATAGTCATACCGTCGTCCCAGAACATACGCGGGACTCGGGTTGAGGTCAGAGAGTACTTGTTGGAGTGCCGGACTGATGCTCTCCTCCGAGGGAGAAACAGGAGGGGGAGGAAGTGGTTGTCCGGCGAGCAGAAACAGATGCCGACGTTCATTGGGCGTCAGTCGTAGTGCCTGAGCCAGGCTTTCCAGGACTGCTGCTGAGGGATGCACATCACGCCCTTGCTCCAGCCAGATGTACCAAGAGGTGCCCATATTGGCAAGTTGCGCGACCTCCTCACGGCGCAGTCCTGGTGTCCGCCGGCGAAGGCCAGGTGACAAGTCCACCTCAGTGGGAGACAGGTGAGCCCGCCGCTGGCGCAAAAAATCGGCGAGAGCCTGGCGACGCTCATGCTCCTGCATCTGAGTTGCTCCTTATCCTGGTGGTCACAGACCTATGATCAAGAAACTCTGGTACTAGTATCACGTAGATAGCATAATCAAGTGGAGCACCTGCGTCAAGTTGACACCGACTTATGTTACACAGAGTTGCTCTCATCAGGAAGAACCTCTTTCTTCCATATTACACAGAATCGAGGAAATTGTTCATGTCTCTGAAATTTGGTGTGTCCCTGCCGCAAGGCTGGAACATGGAACTGGCAGGCATCAAGGACCCCATTGAAGCCTACGAGGTGATGACGCGTGTGGCGCAGACCGCCGACGAAGTAGATTTCGCGTCCGCGTGGCTTGTCGATCACTTTCATACGACCCCACGGCCATCGCAAGAAGTCACGTTTGAGTGCTGGACGACCACCGCCGCCCTGGCACGTGATACCAGGCGCATCCGCATTGGTCAAACGGTCACGTGCAACGGCTATCGCAATCCCGCGCTGCTCGCGAAGATGGCCAGCACTGTCGATGTGCTCTCACACGGGCGGCTCAACTTCGGCATTGGGGCTGGCTGGCACGAGCACGAGTATCGCGGCTATGGCTACGACTATCCCGATACTTCTGAGCGCATGAGGCGTCTCGGTGAGGCTGTGCGGGTGATTCTGGCCATGTGGACTCAGGAAGAAGCAGTCTTCGAGGGCAAATACTACCAGGTACGTGGCGCGATCAACCAGCCCAGGGGAGTCCAGCAACCGCATATCCCCATCCTGATCGGTGGTGATGGCGAAAAGGTGACCCTTAAACTGGTCGCGCAGTACGCTGATGCCTGTAATGTGTTTGGCGATCTGGAGACGATCAAGCACAAGTTCGCCGTGCTCAAAGCCCACTGTGAAGCAGTCGGGCGCGATTACGAGAGCATCCACCGAACGGCAGGGGCCTTCTGCTGCATCGGTGAGACCGACGAGCAGGCGCGGGCCAAGTTCCCCGCGGCGCTCCTGGGTCGCCCTGTGGCCGCCGGGGCGCTGATTGGCAGCCCGAAGACGATCCGCCAACGCCTGGCCGAGTTGGAGGCGATCGGCATTCAGGAAATGATCCTTGGGTTCCCCGATATCTTGCAACTAGATACACTGCGCTTCTTTGCGCACGAGTGTATGGGATAAGCTAGAGAACGCTACAACGATGGCATCTTCACCGCAGCTAAATTGTAAGGTTGTATGTGCGGTATAATAGCATATGCTTAGTGGAACAACTAGAGGAGTGAAATAATGGCTGAAAACGAATTTCCAACGGAAGGAGTTGCTCTCACCCTCCTGCTGGTAGTCAGTGATATGGATCGCTCGAGACACTTTTATCGCGAGGTGTTGGGGGCTACAGTCTATCGTGAATATGGGGGCACATCGTGCGTCCTCAGTTTTCAGGGGGCATGGCTGCTCCTGGTGACCGGTGGTGGGCCTACGAAGGACAAGCCCACGGTTACCTTTGCGCCGCCAACGGATCCAGATAGTGTTAGCCATGAGCTGACAATTCGTGTGCCAGATTGCCAGGTAGCCTATGAGATACTCAAGGCGCGAGGCGCCATTTTCCTGACACCACCTGTTGATTGGGGCGGAGAGATCAGGTGTTTTTTCAGAGATCCAGACGGTAATCTCCTTGAGATCAGTGAGGCAAAATAGACATCTTTATGTGCAGATCCTGGAAGCTCCTTGTCTTCCCTCAATCCTCAGCCAGACGAAGTTTTTTGCCAATCGCTGACCCTGAAATAACACGCACCATGATTAGCAGTGTGAACATATAGATGCCCACGAGCGTAAGCAGGACAAAGGGAATCCATGGCAGCACTGCGATCTGTGTTGAAAGCACGGATTGTAAGGCGAAGAATTGTTCGTTGCTCAGATTCGAGTTGAGATCTGTAAACGTGAGCGAGGGAATCACCGAAAAGATGAGTAGCGTTCCAAAACTTGCTCCTAAGAGCAAACCTATAAAATAGACTATAGCTTGCTCCCACATTAAAATATTCGAGGTCTGCCTGGTGGTAGCGCCAAGCGCTTGTAGTGTGATATAGCTCATCTGTCTTGTACGGGCACTTAACCATGAAGCCAGCACGCCTCCTACCAGTGCCACAAGAAATGCGGTCGCTGTCCCCAAAATGAGTACTCCATCCAGGACGAGATAAAGCGGGTCAGATTGCAAAGTAGTAAGGAGCAAACGTCGATCGACGAGGTGCGAAATACTATATTTAGGGCTATCGAGAGCTGTGCGTACACTTGCCAATGAACCAGTATCAGTTTTTGTATGCAACCAAACTTGATTCAAAAGCGGTGGAATGGATTGTCCAGGTTGATTCTTGCTCTTTTTGAGATCCTGCTGATAGGCATTGAGATATGTTTGATAATCGATCAATACACCACCCGTCACAACAGGATCGATCAGTGTATCGATGGTCGGAATATGATCCACCACGCCAATAATGACACAGTGTATGCTAGCAGGATTGACACTGGACACCGATATAGTGAAGAAAGATCCGACATGAAGCAGTGATGTATTGAAGATTGTTTGATCAACAATAGCTGGCACGACATCGCTTGTGATTGAGGTTTTCCGCAAAGAGACTAACTGCGACAAAAGCGGGCGCATAGTCTGGTAATCAGCTTCTGAAGGCCAGATGACTGTTTGACCAAAGCTAGAAGCATCGACAGCATGAAGCTTCAAAGGAAGGTTAGCGGTTCCTCCATAGCCCTGTCCAACAAAACCTACATTGTCTGAGAGTACACCCGGGATAGATTGATACTGGTTAGTGACTTGTGAAACGCTGGTTCCAGGAACACGCAGTTGTGCGCTAAAGTCAGCTCCAGTTTGATACGTGACAATTTCTTGTATATGCTCTGCTTGCGTCGCAAGAAAGACCAGTGTGAAGATGGCAAAAGAGGTTGCAAGCGCGAATAGCATGATCATGCGTAATGACTGGCGTGGTGAGCGCGCCATCTGCGTAAATGCAAGCATGATTACCGCACCTCGTCCTCCCATGGCAATACGTGCTCCTAGTCTTAAAAAGAAAGGGAAAATACGCAGGAAAAGGAACAGGCAGCCTACTATCAGAAAGAGAGGCGCGATAATCGATAAAGGAGAAGCTATAAGAACTTGTGCATTGCCTTGCAACACAGGTCCGATACTCGTTACATAGAGAGAGAAGCTATATGCAACCAGTGCGATAATTCCCGCTATCACATCGAGTTGGAGACGCTGCCAGAGCGGTCGAGTATTGCTGCGAGTCGCCTCGCGTCGTAGCGAGAGAATATTCATGCGAGCGGCCGTGAAAAGCGAAATGCTCATGGTAAAGAGGGCAATCAGCGTGATTGCCAATGCATACCAGATCGTTCCTGAGGTAGTCTGAAATGGATGACTTGTTATACTATTCAACGCGTCTAGCTCTGTCGGCGACAACACGGACTGTGATATGAGTAGTACTATAACCGTTGCTAAAGGTAACCCGATCACAAGAGCGACTGTTCCTAGCCCAATACTTTGTAGAAAAAATGCGCCAAAAATCTGTGTCCGGCTGGCTCCACGGCTTCGTAAAAGCGCTATGGTATCCTGCTGACGATCAACGAGCAAGGTTGTCAACAGGCTTATAAAGAAGAGGATAAATGAGAGGATGAGTAAGGTAAAGACACCTGTGGGAATGCGGGCCACCTCGATACGGCTTCGAAACTCGTCTAGAATGCTGGGATTTCCGGCGAAACTGAGTGCTTGTCCCGCAAGTTCGACATGAATCAGATATGGATATTCTATTGTGAATTCAGATGATCCTCCAGTCTCCAGATATCCATATTGACTATCAATCATAGCCTGGACCCCTGCTAATTGGCCAATAAGAGTATCGAGTCCGCTGATGTCAAGCTGTGAAGAATCCAGGTGGTAATGCCAGATAAAGCTGTAACCATTGGAGTTCAGAGTATGGATTGCATCCGTATGGTGGACAGAGACCAGATGATCGATAACTGCCAGCAGAGCGTTATCTGGGACCAGGAATGTATATTGGGACAGCGTTGATGAACTTTCAAGTGCAAGTTTAATAGGTTTGAAATCTTCACCATGCCAGTAGGCAGCGTTCGATGAAGTCAAATTGAATAGCCCAGCGACACGCGCAGTAATCACCTCTGTTCGTTGTTGAACTGTGTTATCAGGATAACTTACTACGTATTGGAACGCAAGTTTGAATGTAGACCCGATATCCACCCCCATCAGGTGCGCAGTATCAGGAGTCATCATAATTTCGATCACACTTGATGGGACGCTGGTAAAATGAGCAAGTTGACCTTGTATTGCGCCAAGATGAGGAGCCGCTTGTTGCATTGAAGTTCCATACATGGTTAGCGCGGTATGATTTTGTGCAGGATAGAGGGAGAAATCCTCGCTTATAATAGCTGAGAGATCGAGTTTGATGACGTTCCCTAAATAATGATGGAAAAGAGGATCAAACTGATCTTGGATTTTCTGTACAATTGGCGTCGATAATCCATTGGTTTGTGTAATTAGTTGAATATCAGCGCTTTCGGGCGTTGCTCTGAGGGTATTGCGAAGCCCAGCAGTCATCATTACATTGGAAAGGAGGGGTATAGCAGAGGCGATTACAATGGCTGCGATCATGCCAAGTGTAATGAAAAGGAGTAGGAACCATGTTCGTCGCAACTGCCAGAATGCTAATATTGTAAAGGCTGGTCTCAGCAAACGATTCCTGTGCCCTTGCCGCGGTTGCATTACTCCAGACACACAAACCTCTTTTCAAGCTTTTATCTATTAAAATCCATTCTCGTATCTTACAAGGTTTAGATACGTGGAGCAATAGGGCAAAGAACGGGAAAGAACTCAATTGTCACCCGACATTCATCCAGCTTCACTACAAAAACCGAACGTGTTCCACTACGCGCTTTACCAATGGCGAGGAGAGGAAGGTGGTGCGCTGTTGGTGGTCTTCCATTGTGTCCGCGAGCGCTTGTATGATCTCGGCAGCGCGTGCGAATGCACGGTCTGCCTGGCCCTCATCACCCTGTTTCTGGTACATCTCCCCTAGCTCAACACAAATTGACCAAAGTTCACCTGGTACTCCCACTTCCTCTGCACAACGCGCTGCCTCTTGGAGGTGTTCAATTGCGGCATCGATCTCACCTTGAAACTGTGCGAGTACCGCGAGCGAGCGCAGAGAGTGAAGAGCAGAGCGCCCATTGTTGTTCATACCCTCTCCAAAATGACGCAACTCCTCTCTGGCCTGGTCTGCACTCCCTCCCCACAGCAAGGCTGCGATCTCATACCAACGGGCGGCTCCTCCAAGCGATAGAATGGTCGGGTCCCTGGCCGCAGCGGCTTTGAGAGCATACGTATACGCTTGCTGCCACTGTCCGGCCACAACGCAATCGGCGCATAGTTCGCCAGCGATCCATACGGCATATTGTGGCGGCATGGAGCCTTCACAGCGGACGAGCGCTTCACTATGAGCTGCCTGAGCCGTCTCTGGCGCTAGCATCGCTCGGGAGACATTGCCCCACTCCGTGAGGGTGATGACCAGCAATGGCGTGATCTCAAGCGCGCGCGCTAAGGCGACGGCCCGTTGGCCGACGACGAACGCTTCGCCGTATGCCCCACGATCGAGTAAACCTGGCACCATCTGAGCGGCGGCATTGATTTGCCCCCAGGTGTCTTCCACTGCTTCGCTCATCGCGAGCGCCGCCTTTGCAGCATCGATTCCTTCTTGAAGGTATCCCCCGTCGATGCTGGCCCTGGCTATAACGCACAGGCAACCTACTTCCCTGGCCCGATTGCCCAACGCCGCGTAGAGCATGCGCGCCTCTTCAGCATGGGAAAGGCTCTCCTCCTGTTTCCCCAAGGCGACCTCAAGGGTGGCGAGCGCATGCAAGCTTCGCCCGATGAGTTCCTGCTGGTTCAATTCTCGCGCGAGTGCCAGCGCCCGCTCGGCATGCGGGAGCGATGCTGACATCTTCGCAGCATAAAACCCCGTCTGCGCGAGATTCCATGCCGTTTCTGCCACGCCAGCCTTATTGTGGCTGCTCTCGGCTATGGCAAGAGCCTGTTGGAGCAGTTGCTCCGCTCTTGCCAGGTCCTGGCTGTTCTGCGCGGCCTGGGTTGCCAGGCGGTTCAGCGCAGCACATTCCATCGCTGGTTCGCGCAACGCTCGCGCCAGCGTCAGCAACTCCTCGTAGATACTCTCCGCCTGAGCGAACTGACTGTTTAGCTCATATGCCCAGCCAAGCTGGAGATAGAGCTGGGACAGGTCAGCATGCGAAACGACCGCGTTCTCCTTCACTGCTGGCAGGGAATACTCATTCGACCTCCTCACTAGCTGCCGTGCTCGTTCATACTGCGCTATCGCATCACGCGCAGCAAACACACGCATCGCTGCATCACCGGCAGCGATACTCCAACGAGCAGCCGCGTCAGGAAGTCCCGCCGCCAACGCATGATGAGCCAGTTCAGCAGGAGAGGCCAATGCCACTTGTAGGGTCTCGAGCGCCCGGCGATGAAGGACCTGTCTCCTGATCTCGCCTGATTCGGCGTAGATCCCTGCACGTATGCTATCGTGGGCGAAGGAGCATCTGCCGCCCGTTTCTTGCAAGAGTCCTCGCGTCACAACTTCATCCAGGGCAGACAGGCCTTGATTTTCGTCGAGATCAGCCACACGGCAGAGCTGATCAAAGGTGCAACCATCGCCCAGAACAGCTGCGGCCATACATAGGGTAAGCGCAGACTGGCTCAGCCGCGTTAAGCGTGCATGAATGAAGTCCCGGACGCTCGCCGGGAGTGGGGATGGTGCTGCTTCTTGATGCATGAGCAGATCAGGAGTGATCATGACCGATCCAGCTTCATCGTGGTACAGACCCCTCCGTTCAGCGACCAATTTGAGATGCTCGATAAGAAAAAAGGGATGTCCCCTCGTTTCAGCAAAAAGCCATTGGCTCCATGCTTCGATGCTTTCATCCTTTTCCGCTTGTCCCTCGCCCTCATTCCCCGGTGTGCCTTTACCGGCACCGAAGAGAGACTGGACCAGCCGCAGTGTATCCTCAAAGATGAGCAACATCAGGGTCTGCCGCCTGACCGGCAGGTTTCCTTCAATGCTGGTCAGCCACTCGGCAAGCGCGACGCTGCTCGCCAGGTCGTCCGAACGGAAGGTGCAAAGCAAGAGCACAGGAAGATGTGCGGTTGCCCAGCGTCGGCTGGCATACTGCAACACATCGAGCGACGCGGCATCCGCCCACTGCGCATCATCAATGAAGAGGACGACCGGCGCACGTCTTGCCAGGGCACGCCCAAGACGCACGATTGCCTCGAACAGGCGGGTGCGAGCCTCTGCTTCATCGAGAGACAGTGGAAAGGGCAGCTCTGGGACCTGCTCGCGAAATTCAGGCAACAACCGGGCCAGTTCAGCCAGCCAGACATCGCTGAGCAGTGTCTGG
>WNGQ01005130.1_pt1 | contig 13325 bp, 10 predicted proteins | sample 5407661 | NCBI WGS metagenome assembly WNGQ01 (sample SAMN13153382, study PRJNA577476) | soil metagenome | isolation source: 60 cm soil or saprolite under Garry oak tree replicate 2 | place: USA:California | collected 2016-06-15
CGACCCGTGATTCCCGTCGAGGACGCTGTGCGGGTCGAACTGGAAGCGATTGCCTGGCGCGATGGACTCAAACGCAAGTGACATTCGAGAGGATCACCTCGCATTCACGGAGTCTGCGAGAGAAGTATTCACGATGAGATTGAAAGACAACGTGTGGCCTAACCCCTGCGCGGCAGCGAACGGGAGCCAGCCGATTCGCTCAGAGTGAAATCCCAACGTCATCGGCGGCTGGCTCCCGTCGCTGACCTTTGCGTTAGGCAAAATAGCTACCTCCTATGAGCGCAACCAACGTTATATTCACCGGCGGATGCTACTGTGGCGAAGTCCGCTACCAATGCGTGGGCCCGCAACGTTTCAAAGGCCTATGCTACTGCCGGACGTGCCAAATGATTTCGGGCGGCGCAGGAAATCTCTTTATGGCAGTTGACGCGCAGACGTTGCAGTTTACCAAAGGCAATCCCCGGTCTTTCAACAAGAGGGACCATGCGTGGTCTCCGACGCGGCACTTCTGCGAGACTTGTGGAGTCCATCTCACTGCACGCTCAGAACGCGCGCCGACTGCTGTGCTCATCAAGGTTGGCACTCTCGACGACCCTAGTGTGTTCGAGGGTCCTCAAGTGGTCACCTGGACTTCAGAAATGCAGAAGTTTCATTTGCTACCACCCGATGTGCCCTCGTATCCGGAAATTCCACGGCCTGCAGCACAATCGAAAAATGCCTAACCAACCGGATCGAGCTAACCGCCGCCAGCCTCGGGGTTTTCGAGAGCGTGGCGGCGAGCCTTGCGTCCGTGGTGTCACGGCGGCGGTAGCTCATCCGGGACGCTAGCCGGCATCCACGCTACTCCCATGCGCTCAGTCGTCATACACCTGGCACACACAACGCGAGATGCAGTGCGTGAACGGCTCTCAGAATTTGCAGGGTCAGCGAACGGAGACGAGTGGCGCTACCCGCCTGCGTCATCCAAACCGATTCTCTACATTGGTTTTTGCGATGATTACGAGCGTGAGTCCCAGCCGACCGAATTACAACCCGTTCAGGCGGCTTTGGGCAAGATGCCGGACGTTAATCTGATTGCGAATGTTTCCGGGCGAGCGCCTGGAGAAGCCGAGGTGAGGCAGTTTGCCGAATGTTTGCTGGACACATTTCACGGAGTAGCACGCGACGAGTATTCAGGCCATTGCTGGACACTCGCGCAGATTCGTTCTTGCACCACAATTCAGGGTCATCCATTTTTCGACTATGAAGGTTGGTATCGAGACACAAAAACGGGCTAACCGGATAACTAGAGCTTACGCGGGTGGGCCGCGTCAGTTGCCAATACGGCGGCGCTGGGCCGCCCGCGTCGCTCAGCTCCCGCGTTGGCCGGAAGTGCGCCCGTGATTCACAACCGCTATTTGCCGGTCTGGCTGCACTGAGTATGCAATGGCGTCTTTGGTGCGGTTGTGCTGCTCGGCATCGGTAGCATTTGGTTTGGAGAACCAGCCGGTAGCTGGCAGCATGTTGTCTTGCGTTGCTTGATTTGGTCGAGTGTTCCTGTCGCCCTGCCCTTAGCTTTTGCCTTTATCAGGCCGGAGTGCGAACGGTTCGCCACCGTCCGGCTTCGTAAAAAGCGATTTGGAATGAGTCGTAGGTCTTGAACATAGGTTCGCGCGGCAGAGACGTGCCGTCGGCGACCTCGATTTGTGCGGGTGACTTGAGCTTCACCTTCACTGGCCGGATTCATACACCAAAGGCAACCGCATTTCGGCTATACGTACCCGATTATAGTTTCGCGAAGCGAAAAACCGGACGGCGGGGTCGAAAATCGTACGGCAAAACCGTTGCAAAAGTCCGGCGCCGCTCAGATTCTGTGGCAAAAACGAAGCCAGCGAAGGGTAACGTGTCCTTGGTATCTGTGGCGGATTCTTGGGCATCGGACTGAACGGAAAAAGGACTCGGCAAAGAGGTTTTGCACAAAATGTTTTAGCGCAAAACCGTAGCAAAAACTGGGGAACCTGCGCATTTCTTAGGAAACATGGAGCGAGCGAAGGGATTCGAACCCTGATTGGTGTTCTGTCTCACGTTCTCAATTTCCTCCATTATCGCGCATTCTGGAATTTGTGTTTGACGCCAACCCCGCACGAAAGCGAGCCGAACCGAATTTGAACTGTGGCAAATTGTGGCAAAAAATCAAACCCATATCCCGGTTTGCCGCTTCACTCGAATTCGTGCGACAAAGAAACCACCCTCGTTCGGAACCGGAAGTCAAATTTGCGAGTTAGTCAAACGCCAGCGATTTGTTCGGCCTTTTTCTCCATGAACGAACCTGTCGTGGATTAGTTTGGCAGAGCGTGGGTCGCGTGCGTGACGGCCGCTCCGGCTCGCAGGGAAGCGGCGACCATCGCGGCCTAGACCAACTCCGCATCGGTGGCACCTGCCTTGCGGGCGTTGTCGCTGTGGATGGCGATGCAATAGGGGCATTGAGTTGTGAGCGCTACGGCGACGGCAATCAGTTCCTTGTACTTTACAGGAATTGCTCCGTCGGCGACCGCCGCTTTGTCGAATGCCCAAAAGGCTTTCATCACTTCCGGCGCGAGGCCCTCCATTTTCTTCAGCTTGGCCAGGTCTTCTTTGTGATACATAGGTTTGGCTGGTTTCGATTGGAATTGCCAGATTCAGCGTGATCGTAATTGAGTTTGTGGTCAGCGCCGTTCTGGCGGTATGGATTTGATGGATTCGGCGAACCGCATGTGAACTGTCGAATTCACGGGATGATGCTTGATTGTTGTGCTGGCGGGAAATGCGCCGAGATAGTTGCCGCCTTTCCAGTCGCGCTTCGGTCGGATGGGTCGCGGGCAAAAACCTCCGCCGCAATTCGGGCAGACGTTGTGCAGAATGTTTTCAACGCAGGATCGGCAGAAGGTACATTCAAACGTGCATATCATCGCGTCCGTGGAATTGGGCGGGAGCGGCGCGTTGCAGTGCTCGCAAGTGGGTCTTAGTTCAAGCATGGCAGTATGTTGTTGTGTGAGGGACAAGCGCACTGAGTTCACGCCGAATCCCCTGCCAGTGCCAGAGGAAACGGTGATCTTTCCAAAAGCACACCACGTGCAAGGCGACGCGGCCCGCGGACGAACCGGCAAGTTGCAGCGTGGTCTCGGGGCTCAAACGTTTGACCATCGAAGCCGCCAGGAGGCCGATGGCTTTCAACACCAAGACCGAAAGTGAATTGTTGGAACGGACCTTCATTTCATCTCTTTTCAATGCGCGTTTCCGCCCTTCGTTTTGTCTGTCCCGCGCGGGTTGTATCCGGCCAGTTTCAGTTTGAGGTTGAGGGCCAGCTTGATTTTTCTAGTTGCGCAAAGCGATCAACGGCTGGGAGTCCTTTCTCCAGTGTCCGGGGCGGGGACAAGGTCCGCCGCCCCCGGAGACGCCCCACAATTTGAGTCGCTATTTGGTGCCGCAGTTAGACTGGGCGGCTTGCGCGACGATTTCCTCCGCCTGGTCCGCGCTGATCAATCGTTGCTCCACGAACGCCGCGGCTGCTTGCGCGACTGCAGAGACGTATTGGCCGTGGTTTTTCCATGTGCCGCCAGAAGCCGGTCCGCTGCACGGCGCGATTTGCGCGATGCTGCATCCGGTGGAGTCCACCACGGCGCCAGCGGGAGTGCCCGGGCACAAATCCAAGGAGTCGCCGACGCCATCACCGTCCGCGTCGGTTTCGCCGGCGAGCGAAAACGCGGCGTTAAACGGTCCCTGGCCGGTGATGTCAGTTCCGATGCGCAACCAATCTGGCGCCAGCGCGTCGTTGCGAATCCAGCTTTGCAGGTCGGGTGCGAACGGGGTGCCGGGGGCGACGATCGGCCTGGGCGCAGACAGCCACAGGAAATCGCCGCTACTCAAGCGCACCTCAGGTCGGAAGAAATAATGATCGGCGGGCAGCGCAATCGGCGGATTGAACCGCACGGTGATCGTCACCTCTTCTCCGGTGACGGGCCCTTCGCCGTTGGTTCTTTCGTTGGGATTTTTGTGGATCCCGTTCACGACGGAATTCGACGCAGTGAAGCTCGCGTTAACCAGCGTCGCGGAAAAACTCAGCGTACCGTCGGCGCTGTCGCGCGTCGCCGAATCTATTTCGACGTCCGAGGGTGAATTGGTCCGGTTCGGGACGTTTCCGGAGGGCGGAAAGGCCGAGTCGAACGGGAAGACGTGGTAGATTTCGATTTCCGCGCCGCTGATGCTGGAGACGTCCGCGCCCGCCGGCAGCAAGCCGGTGAAGCTCGCCTGGCTGATGACGACGGCTTGCGTGGTAACGAAATCGTCGGCGGTCTCGGTCTGGAGTTTGCCCTGGCCGGAGGGACGCGAGAGGGTGGCGATTTTTCCGTCCGGTTCGCCGGTGGAAAAAGTGAAGGAGGCCGCCGAGGCTCGGGAAGCCAGCAGGAGCAAAGTCAGCGCGCCGAGGGTGATTTGGTTGATTGATTTCATACGCGTAATGGTTGTGAGTGAAAAACGGTTTAGCATTTTGTAAAAAGTTTTTGTCGTCGGCGTCATGCCCGGCGCGTGGAAGCCACACGCCGGACACGATGCGCGACTTGGTGATCAGTCGTTCGAGTGTCGGTAGAAGAAGTAATCCGCTGTGTAGGGAATGCGGGCGACTTGGCCGACGAAAGTGCCGTTCGCCGAGGGCGCCTTGCCGCCGGTGGTGTTCACGCGCTGGATGAAGGTCGTGCCGGCAAAGACGCCGGGGCCTTCCGGGTTCAGTGCCGTGAGCCGCAGCCACGGGATGGCATTAGTGTCCACGGTAACGGACAGTGGCGGAAGGGCGCCCACCACCTGGCTGCCGCTGTTGCTGACCCACGTCGGGCCTGCGAAATGATCCGCGACAACGTTTCCGTCGTCGTCGAACAGCGTGGCCTTGGGCACGGCGGCGCCCCACGTGGAACCATTCCACGTGTAGATTTGCACGCCCACCCCGAAGCCGTGAAAGTGAACCTTGTTGCCGTCCTCCACGGCGATGTCGCCCGGAACCTCGGGTGCGCGATTGTCGTTGGCCAGTGTGGAGGCGGCGGAGGCGGCGACCAGTGCGAGGCCGGCCAGCGTGCGCAGCCATGCGCCAGCGCGAACCAATTGAGTTTGATGTGTCGTATTTGTTTTCATTTCTTTTTTTCGATGTTGTGGCGCGGATGCGCCGGTTTTTTTGTTTTTGCGTTTTGTTCGTTAAAGAGTCCCTGCGCATTCAAACGCGGCAGTGACGGATTTATGATTCACACAACGCCGGACTGTTCCCGGAGGAGAGTGGAACTTAAGTCCCATTCCGTGTAACTGCGCGCCGGCACATTGCCGTTCGGCAACAAGATTTCCCTGAGCTGCGCGATGCCGCGCGCGATGCGCGACTTCACCGTGCCGACGGGCACTTCGAGAATGACGGCGATGTCTTTGTAGGAGCAGTCCTCCAGATAGAAGAGTGCCACGGCGGCCTGAAAAATTTCGTCCACCCTGGCCAGCGCGGACAGCACTTCTGGAGCGTCCGCATAATCGGCCGGTGCGGGAGTGCAGGCCGTCAACTGCTCGGCAACCTCCTCCAATTCGTAATGCGGAAATCTGCCCTGCCTTCGCTGCGCCATGAGGAATTCGCGGTGCAGCGTTGTGAACAGCCACGTCTTTACCTTCGAGATGTCGCGCAGTTGATGGCCTTTGGTCGCCCAGATGTAAAAAGTTTGCTGAGTCAGATCCCGCGCGTCGGGTTCGGCCCGCGTGAGACTCATCGCGAACCGGTAAAGCGGCTCGTAGTGTTCGCTCACAATCGTTTCAAATTGATCGGCTGCATTCATGTTTCATTTGGATTTGCGGTGTCAAAAATTGTGACGGCCATTCATTCCACGGGAAGCGAAGCGGCACAATGGGACGAAGGAGCAGGTCGAGGATGTAACGATGGGACGAAAGAGCAGTGGCATGAGTGCAGACATTTCGCCAAGCTGAACGCATCACGACTCCACCAGCATTGTTGTCCGAGATTTACAACTTCCGCGCCATTGGTGAGCGGCTTGGCACTGCGGGCCAACCCACGGCGAGTCAGCTTCGCGCGGTTCGCGAGGCTGGGTTTGAGGTCGTCATCAATCTTGCGCTGCCGACCTCCGAAAATGCGCTCGCAAACGAGGGCAGCGTTGTGACCCGCTTCGGCATGGCTTACGTGCATATCCCGGTGGATTTCAAAACACCCACGTCACAAGATTTCCACGCCTTCTGCCGGGTGATGGCGGCGTTCGATGGTCGGCGCGTGTTTGTTCACTGTGCCGCCAACAAGCGGGTTTCGGCGTTCGTGTTTCTTTATCGCGTGTTGCATCAGCGCGCCGCCCTCGCCGAGGCCGAGCAGGACTTGCACGCAATCTGGCAGCCGGATGAGGTGTGGGGTCGTTTTGTCCGGAATCAGCTTGAGCGCGGTGGACACGCGGCCGCTTGAGTGCGCAGCTACGGGACGAATCGTCCGCGGCAAAATTTCCGTGGAGAGAGATGGGTTGCCGAAGAGCCCGGATTTGTTCAATTTCGGACCGCAACGACTTCCAGATATTCGGCGGCCACCTCCGTTGTGCCGGAAGTTTTGGCAATGTTGTTCGCGGTTTGAAGCTCAACCAGGTCTCGCCGCAGCGCGGCTTGAGCCGGTGCGTCGAGCGAGGCAAACGCCCGGTGTGTCGGCCCGTAGTATCGGCGGAAGAACTCGACTGTTTCGGCGGGCGGAAACGGATAGCGCATCAGCGCGATGCGGCGCGCGAGTCGCAGGACGGCGAAGCCTCGCTGCAATCGTGAGCGCACCGTGGCTTTGTCGCCCCAGCTCATCGGCGAAGGGACGCCAGCGGGTGGTGGCGGCAGGTGCGCTTTGAAAACTTTGAACATTTTCCCGATGAACCCTTCGGGCGTCCAGTTAGCCAGGGCAACGCGCCCGCCGAACTGGGTCACGCGCAACAACTCGGCGGTGGCGATGCTGGGCCGCGGCGCGAACATTACTCCGAACATGCTCACGACGAGATCGAACTGGCAGCCAGCGAATGGCAGCGCCTCGGCATCCCCTTCCGCGAAGTGGATGCGCAAACCTTCCGCGGCCGCGCGGGCGCGGGCCTGAGCGGTGAGGTTGCCCGCGATGTCAACGCCGCTGACCACGCAACCGCGGCGCGCAGCGATGAGCGCGAGATTCCCCGTGCCGCAAGCCACGTCGAGCACGCGCGCGCCGGGCTCAATGGGCTGCCGCGCCATAAATTCCTCGGTGACGTTTTCGATGGTGCGGGCGATTTGACCGAAGTCGCCGGATTCCCAGGTCGCCTTCTGCCTGGCTTTAACCGCTTCGAGGTTTGGAATGGTTGGGGATTCGAGATGGGCGTTCATGTCGGGTCGAGGATTTTGACAATCAAAGCGTCACGGAAGAGATGTCGAACGAGTCTGGTAAAATTTCTGTGGCGAAAGAGCCGCCGCCGCGTCACTGAACCTGCCGAAGCCGAACTGGTTGGTCGCAGTGCCCAACTCGATCCAGTTCGCGAGATCAGTCGAGCCAAGGAAGGCGTAAACGCCAGGCGGCCCGATGGCCGCGAACACGAACGCCCCGTCCGCCGTCTGGCGTGGCGAGATCAACTGGACCGCCAGCGGGTAAGTAATCACGGAGACGCCTTGAGCCCGCAGCGTGGCAACCGTCCCGGCCAAATTCGTGGCCGCCAGCGGTTCGGACAGCACGAAGGTCGTGAGCGGATTGCCGTCAACGAAGAGCGCCGTCACCTTCGTCATATTAGGAGGCAAGGTGAGATTCGTAAGTTGATTGTCGCGGAGATCCAGAATGCCCAGGTTCGTCATGTCCGCCGGGAAGGTCAGGTTGGTCAGTTGATTGCCGCCGGCGTCGAGCCTGCTCAAATTGGTCAGCCATGCGGGCAAGTTGAGGACCGGGAGGTGATTGAAGTTGAGATTGATATTGCCCAAACGCGTCAGCCCCGCCGGCAGGCTCACGTTCGTCAGTTGATTGGCGAAGATGAGAACGGTGACCAAGTTCGTCATGTCCGCGCGCAGCGCGAAGCTGGTGAGTCCATTCCCCGCGAGATCAAGCTTGGTCAGCGCGGTCAGGCCCGCCGGCAGGGCGAAAGTGGTCAGGCGATTGCCTTCGAGAAAAAGCGTGTCCAAATTCGTCAGCCCACCGGGAATGGAGCACTGGACCAGCGAATTGAATCCCAGGTCGAGAAAGTTCAGCTTCGCCGATCCGTTCGGCAGGACAAAGTTGGTGAGGTGATTGTTGAAAAGAACGAGCGTATTCAAATTAGTCAACGCGCTCGCAACAGCGAAGTTCGTGAGGGAGTTGGAATCAAGATCAAGCACGCTCAAATTGCGAGCGACTTCCAGTCCTTGCACGCTGCTGATACCCCGGCCGATCGCGCTCAGGCTGGTCAGACTGAGCATGTCCTGCTCGGTCAACGAGCCGGTGGGTTTGTTCAAGGTCTCGCGGATGGCGGCGTTGAGGCCGGGGTCGGGGATGGCCACTTCCTGGGCCGAGGCCACGATGCTGGTCAGGTGCAGGATCAGGCCGAACAGTGGAATGAGCGTTCTCAAGTTTACTTTTGCAAATGTGGATGGTTTAAAGTGGCGTGTCATAATCAAGGCAAGCGGACGCGATAGAATTTCTGTGGATCGAGATGGGCTGTCACGTCCGTGAAGACGATGCTGCCCAGGTTGTTGGTCTTAAAACCCAACTCGCTCCAGACTGCGAGATCAGTTGAGCCAAGGACGGTGTAAACGCCCGGCGGCCCGGTGATGGCGAACCGAAACGCTCCAATCGGCTCTTGTCGCACCAGGATGAGCCGAACCGTCAGCGGATAAGCGAACACGGTGACGCCTTCGCTCTGCAAAGCCGCCACCGTCTCGGCCAGATTCGTGGCCGCCAACGGTTCGGACAAGACGAGCGTCGTCAGCGGATTACCATTCAGCACGAGCCAGGTCAACTGTGTCATGTCAGGCGGCAGCGTGAGCGTGGTCAGTTGGTTGCCGCTGAGGATCAGGTCCACCAGATTCGTCAAGCCCGCAGGCAAGGTGAGGTTCGCAAGCGGATTGCCGAGGACGTCGAGCGAAGTCAGATGAAACAAGTCAGGCGGCAACGTGAGGTTGGTCAGTTGGTTGAAACGAAGGAAAAGCACGCTCAAATTTGTCAGACCCGCAGGCAAGGTGAGGCTGGTGAGATTTGTATTCTCGGAAAGGCCGAGCGAGGCCAGATGATTCAGCCCCGCGGGCAGCGCGAGATTGCTGAGTTGATTGTTGCGGAGGTCGAGATATGTCAACGCCGTCATGTTGGCCGGCAGGTTGAAGTTGGTGAGTTGGTTGGCATGGAGGTGGAGATCGCTCAAGCGCGTCAGATTCGACGACAGGGTGAAACTCGTGAACCGATTGAAATCGAGATCCAGCTCGGTCAAGTTCCGCAGATCGGAGGGAAAGGTCAGGCTGGTGAGTTGATTGAAGAAAAGATTCAGGTCGAGCAGGTTCGTCAGGCCGGCGGGCAGGACGAGGCCGGCGAGTTCATTCTCCGCGAGGTAGAGATTGGTCAAGGCCGTCAAACCCGGGGGCAAAGTGATGTTGGTGAGAAAATTCCCGCCGACAAAAAACGTGGCCAGATTCGTCAGCCCGCCGGGCACGGAAAAATTCGTGAGCAGATTGAAACCGAGATCGAGCGAGACGAGGCTGGCCAGATTTGGCGGCAGGTTGACGTTGCTGAATTCATTGTTGTCGAGGTCAAGGCTCTTCAGCTTCGTCAGGCCGGCGGGAAACGTGAGATTGGTGAGTCCATTGCCTTCGAGAATGAGCGTGGTCAGATTCAGCGGCGCGCTCGGAAATGAAAACTGCGTCAGCGAATTGGCGCTGAGATCGAGGAACGTCAGGTTCGTGAACTCGCCGGGCAACGCAAAGTTGGTGAGGCGGTTGATCTGGAGATCGAGCGAGACCAGATTCCGCGCCGCTTCCAGCCCGGCGGTGCTGCGCACGCTGCGGCGGCTGGCGTCGAGGTTCGTCAGCGTGAGCAGGTCCTGCTCGCTCAACGGCCCGCTGGGTTTTTGCAGCGCGGCGCGGATCGCGGCGTTCAGGCCGGGATCGGGAATGGAAACTTCCTGTGCGTGGGCCGAGACCATGAAGCCGATCAAAATCAGCGTCGCGATGATGTAAGAGATGGTTCCCATGCGTTCATTCATTTTGCGTGATCGTTGTGAGTGGAAAGGTAGTTTTTGCTTCCCCCGGCCGAAGCCGCCTGGCTTCGACCGGGGTGTTTATCTTGGTTCAGTTGCTCGTCTGCCAGTAGAGTTTATCTGTTGCGATGCTTCTGATTGGAGCGATGAGCTGTCGAAGCTGACCTGTTGGCCCCGCAGTTGGACTGAGCGGCTTGCGCTACGATCTCCTCCGCCTGAGCCTCGCTGACCAAACGCTGTTCCACGAACGCTTCGGCCGCCTGCGCAACTGCCGAGACGTACTGGCCATGATTTTTCCATGTTCCGCCCGAAGCTGGCCCACTGCAGGGCGCGATTTGATCGATGCTGCACCCGTTTGCGTCCACAATGGCGCCAGCGGGAGTGCCCGGGCATAGATCCAAAGAGTCCGCAACTCCATCACCGTCCGCGTCGGTCTCACCGGAGAGCGAAAAAGACGCGTTAAAGGCGCCCGCGCCAACGATGTCAGCTCCGATGCGGAGCCAGTCTGGGGCAAGGTTGTCATTCCGTATCCAGCTTTGCAGGTCGCCCACAAACAGCGGAGGGGCAGTAGGCTTGGGCGCCGACAGCCACAGAAAATCCCCGCTGCTCAACAGCACTTCGGGCCGGAAGAAATAATGTCCCGGTGGAAGGGAGATCGGCGGATTGAACGTCACACTGATCAGAACTTCTTCGCCGGTCATCGGGCCTTCGCCATGGGTAGTTTGGTTGGTAGCGGCATGGATGCCATTTACGACGGAGTTCGACGCCGTGAAGCTGGCGTTCACCAGCGTGACGCTGAAACTCAAGCTGCAATCGAGGCCATCTCGCGTGGCACCGTCAATCTCGACGTCGCCGGGTGAGTTCATCCGCGTCGGTACGTGCAGCGTTCGGTTTGTATCCGAGTCATTCGGAAAAACATGATAGATCTCAATTTCAACATTCAGGGCGCTGCTCAGCGGCGCTCCGGATGGAATCAAGCCCGTGAAGGTCGCCTGACTGATGAGCGTGGTGTTCGAGACGATGATAAAATCGTCGGCGGTCTCGGTCTGGATTTTGCCCGGGCTGGACGGACGCGAGAGGGTGGCGATTTTTCCATCCGGATTGCCGGTCGAAAAAGAAAAGGAAGCCGCCGAGGCTTGAGAGACCAACAGGAGCAATCCCAGCGCGCCGGCGCTCATTTTGGTGACCCCAAGCGCCGCCAAGGCCCGCGACCTCAATGGGTGAGGGGCTGATGTTTCATTTCTCACATTCGTTTTGTTTCGTTCATTCATCATAACATGTTTCATAGTTTGTTTGTTTTTGCGCATCTGACTGGAGCGAGGAGATGTCACTGCTCCAAACGAATCAGATTCGCATCTAGGTGAGTGTGAGGAACACGCAGGAAAGCGGTTCCCCAAGGAGCGTGGAACTAAAGTCCCATTCATCGTAACCGCGTTCAGCGGCTCAGGCCGCCAACCGAGTGTGACAGCGAGGATGGGTAGGCGTGTTTTCGGGCGGCGCAGCAGGTTCGTCCGTACTGGCGGTGGCGGGGATTCCGTCCCGTTTGGAAATGAATCGCCGGCGCTATTCGACAACAGTATTTCCCTGAGCTGCGTGATGCCTCGGGCGATGCGCGATTTGACTGTGCCGATGGGCACATTGAGAGTTGCGGCGATGTTTCTGTAGGAACAGTCTTCCAAGCAGAAGAGCGCCACGGCGGCCTGATAGTTCTCGTCCACCATGGCTAACGCCCGCAGCACCTGGGAACAGTCCGCTTGATTCGCGAATTCCGTGGAAAGAACCGGTAATTGGTCCGCGACCTCCTCCAAACTGTGTTGGGGAAACCAGGTCTGCCTTCGCCGCGCTTCGAGAAACGCGCGGTGCAGCGTGGTGAATAGCCAGGTCTTGGTCTTGGAGATGTCGCGCAGTTGATGTCCTTTCGTCGCCCAGACGTAGAACGTTTGCTGGGTCAGATCGCGCGCGTCGGATTCCACCCGCGTGAGGCTCATCGCGAACTTAAACACCCGTTCGTAATGCGCGTTCACAGTTGCTTCGAATTGCTCTGTTGCATTCATGATTTGCTTTGGTATCTCAAGAATTGAGACTGCCATTCTTCCCATTGGAGGCGGACCCGCACAATGGGACTTCCGTCCCGCGTAGGATTCGGGATGGTGTTTGCTACCTACGGTCCTACAACTGCGCTTCCGACTGTCAGCAAAGACGTCAGCAGAGGTGTAGTGAAAGTGCTGGGTTGGGTGGTGCCAGTATAGTGCTTGACTCATGGACAAAATCGAGCAGTTTTAGGTCAGAAACGACGCTTGAGGCGACCGATTCCGACCTCCGCCTCCAGCTACTCGATAATTGCACCGCCTCTACACCTCAGATGCCCGATGACTGCACTGTTGACAGCCAGCCCTTTTGGGGCTCTGAGGACTGAGTGAAAATGATCGGTCACAATCAATCCTGCCGTTAACTTTTGTCGAACTGATCAACGCTGCTCGCATTATCAACACAATCACAGACGCCGGAGAGCGCAAATGCGTTCTGACATGCGGTCGTTCTCCGCTTTCGGTTGAGGCAAGCTTTACTTAGGGATCGCTTCTCTCAAAATCTTCGGAAGGGAAAACATCACACACGGCAAAGACATTTTCCCTTCCAGCTCGCCTTCCACTCATGCGGAGCGAGCGTTACAAACGAGGCGAGAATCTGTGTTCGCCCCGAGTTGCCTTCCGGGTCAAACACACTGTTCGTCAACACCGTCAAGGAGGCGCGCGGCGCGGAGATCTCGGTGGAAGCCAGCAACTGGAACGGGCTGCCTGCGAGGCCGGCGCCGGTGATACGGATGCTCCCGCCAGGCAGTCTGGCGATGCCGGTGAACTGCGGTGCCAGGACAATGCGGAAAATCGTGCCGCCGCCGCCGGGTCCACCGCGCGCGGTCGTGCCGTAGAGGTTCCCGTCGCTGCCCAGCACGAGTGGCGCAGACGGGTTTGAGCCATTTGTGCCCTGAAACAGGACCAGCGAAGTGAAAGCACCATTCGTCGTTATCCGGAACACAGTGCCGAGGCCGCTACTGTCCGAATTGCCACCTGTAGAGCCGCCGAAGCCGGTGGTTCCGTACAGGTTGCCATCGGCTCCAAAAATCATTTTGCTGGCAGGCTGTGCGCCGTC
>WNGQ01006463.1_pt1 | contig 13320 bp, 11 predicted proteins | sample 5407661 | NCBI WGS metagenome assembly WNGQ01 (sample SAMN13153382, study PRJNA577476) | soil metagenome | isolation source: 60 cm soil or saprolite under Garry oak tree replicate 2 | place: USA:California | collected 2016-06-15
TCGATACCAGCTGAGCCGCGCGAGCCCTCGCCGACATCGTCGCTGATGATTGCCGCAAAGCCCCGGCGCGTCCGCCCGCACCCTCACAGCGTGCAATGTCGAGCCCCAGACTCGCTTTCGGCGAGTCCGGCGGACAAAGTGCTCGCCGAAGCACAAATCAGGCTTCACCAAAACCCTTTCCGGTGTCAAATCGGCAGCCTACAAAAGGCAGTGTGAGATATCCGGGTTAGCGCCTTTCTTCTTTTCGCGCGTTCGCACGGCGCGCTTCACGCGCCCGCTTGAGCGGGTCGACCCGCTCGCGCAATTGCTCCATGGCAGCAATCTTTTCGCTAAATGATCGGCGGGCCAGGTCCCGCCGCCCCGCAGCCTTGCGCGCGAGGATATCGGACACATCGGGATAGATCGTGATTTGCGGCCGTTTCATGCGTTAGTCCGTTTCATATCAACATTCTAACGCGCCTGGATCATTGATGCCAGTTCGACTGCAAAACGACCGCCACGCATCTAATAAGTGGTGGCGACTGAGGACGCCGCGCAGTGCTGTGGAATCAACGGCCTGCTCTTCGAGAAATTGTGCGACTCGGATGAAGTCCTTAGGCCGCCCTACCCGTAGCGCGATTGCCACAATGTGTTCCGGCCTGAGGACACGCGTTTTGATCGTGCCTTCGATTTCGCTGTCTCGAACTTCCACCTCTTCGGCGTTGGCTAGCGCTTCCTCATCGAGGCCATTCGCGACCGGGAGAAATTGAACAGGCCAGCCTTCAATTATGAGACCTTCCTTTCGGTACTCAACATAGCCGTGGTCCTTCAGATACGAGAAAATCGTTGAGAGAGCGACGAGTCCCGATTTGACTCGATTTGGATCCTCATCGAACGAGACCAGGATGTCGATATCTTCCGTCAGTGTCGCTTCGATATAATTGTATGCGGCAACGGCGCCCGCGACGGCATAGCGCCCGATAATGCCGTCAGCTTCCATGCGGTTGATCACCGCGAGGGTTTGCTTCATTCCCATCGCATGATATCCCGCGCGGCAGACTTCGGCGCTGACAAGCTCACTCTCCGGCCAACGGACGATGCCGGCCCGCCGCAAAGCCCCAGGCCGCCACCGCCGCGAGCGCGAGCGAGATCAGCACGTTGTAGCCCGCGAGCGAGAGGCCAAGGAAGCGCCAGGCGGCCTCGTCGCAGCGCACGACGCTGATCGATTGCAGCCGATCGAGGAGATCCCCGGCCGACCCGAGACCTTCGAGCGGGCCCGAGCAATCCTGCGGGCCCTGCCACCATTTCCATTCCACGCCGGCGTGGTAGGTGCCGAGCCCGGCATTCCAGAGCATCAGCGCCGCAAGGGCGACGAGCGCGCCGAGCAGCACCTTGCGCGAAGCGCCGGCCGAGACCCCGATCGCGACCAGGACCGCGAGCGGGATCGCGAAGTAGTAGGGATAGCGCTGCTCGAGACAGAGCGGGCAGGGCCTGAGCCCGAGGCCGTATTGGAAGAACCAGGCGCCGAGGATGGCGAGCGCGCCGCCAACCGCGACCGCGATCGCCGCCGCCTCGATCGGGCGGGACCGGGCGAGGTCGAGCCAGCTGCCGCCCCGCGCGCGATCCTGAAATCTTGCGTCCATGCTAGCCTCGGACCTCTCCTGCCGCCCCTGCCGGGGTAGATATAGCGCGCGGACATTGACCCCGCACCACCCCCCGTTATGATCCGCCTGCCTGCCCCTGTGGCGGAAGTGGTAGACGCGCCTGACTCAAAATCAGGTGGTGGAAACATCGTGCTGGTTCGAGTCCGGCCAGGGGCACCAAGCCAAGCCGTTTGGTGAGCGGCCCGCATTGGTGGGCCTCCCGCGTCACTCTTGCCGCAAAACTGGCGATCTGAGCTGGATGCGCCGATAAGATATCGGACGCATACCGAGAGCACGCGGCCGTCCCGGCCAGAGGCTTATTGGAACGTCCATGCGGAAACTCACTGACGTCGTTATGCCCTCGACCGAGGCGGTGGCACCCTCGCGCGGCGGCGGCATCGCGCTACGCCGGTTCGAATTCGAGCTCGTCGCGCTTGACGAGGAAGGGCGGGTGACGCAGCGTCGTCGAGGCCGCTCGCAGCAATTCATCGAAGACCTCGGCGACGGGGTGACCCTGGAGATGGCGCAGATTCCGGGCGGCGCATTCCTGATGGGCGCGCCCGAGAGCGAAGCCGGCAGCAGCAGTGTCGAGCGGCCGCAGCACCGCGTGACCGTTCCGCCTTTTTTTCTCGCTCGCTGCCAGGTGACGATCGAGCAATGGCGCGCCGTGATGGGCGATTTGCCCGAACGCATGAAGGCCGTGCAGCCGAGGTTCATGGCCAGCGAGCGGCAGCCCGTCGTGCGGGTGTCGTGCAACGAGGCGGAGGCGTTCTGCCGCCAGTTGTCGCAAACGTTCGAGCGCGACTATCGCCTGCCCACCGAAGCGGAATGGGAATATGCGTGTCGCGCTGGTACGACGACGCCCTTTGCGTTCGGCGCGACCATCACGCCGGAGGTGGCGAATTACGGCAGCGCGGCCGCCGCCCCCTCGCGCGGCCAGGAAGACGCGGCGACGATGCCGGTCGGCTGTCTCGGCGCGGCGAACGGTTTCGGCCTGTTCGACATGCACGGCAACGTCTATGAATTCTGCCAGGATCGATGGCATAGCGGCTACGCCGGCGCGCCGGTCGACGGCAGCGCATGGATCAGCGACGCCGATCAACGCACGCGCGTCTTGCGCGGCGGGTCATGGTCCCACAGCGCCAAGTTCTGCCGCGCGGCAGCCCGCAACATCGCCGGAGAGCCGACGGCCCGCAGCCGGAAGATCGGTTTCCGGTTGGCAATGACCGCGACGGCCGGCTGATGCCGCTTTGATTGAGGCTACCGCCCACTAAGGCTTGCACACTCGTTACACAGCCGCGACATGCGCCAGACGGTTGATTTACGTCAGGTATCGGAGCACTCCCGACACAGGCCAGCGGCTGGCGACGCTGGTCGCCGATGCGATTGACCCTGAGCGGACTCCCGGCTCGCTGCGATTCTCCGAATGGGTTCGCGGAGCCTTCGGTTCACTCAGGCTTGGACACACCCGATTTGGCGCTGGTGGCTGAGTAATCAAAAGCCAGGTGCACCGTTGCCCTCAGCGCCGGCAGTAGGCCAGACTCATCAATCTGAAAACGCGGCGAGTGATTGGCCGCGACAAGTGCGGCCGGTACATCCGGTGACGCGATGCCGACGCGATAGAAAAACCCCGGTATTTCCTGCGCATAGAGTGAAAAGTCCTCGGATGGAGTCAGCGGTTTGTGCTCTATGGCTTTGCCCGTGCCGACGATACGCTGCAATGTCGGCAGCATACGGTTCGTCAATGCAACATTGTTCGTCAACGGAATAAGACCATCGCTGGTCCACTGAACTGTTGCCTCACCACCACCGCTCTTTGCGATTCCTTCAGCTGTTTTCTTCACACGCTGCATAATAAAGGAGCGCATATCGCGATTGAATGTGCGCAGCGTCCCTACCAGCTCAGCCTTATCCGGGATGATGTTGGAGCGGTTGCCCGCATTGAAAATCCCGACAGTGAGTACCGAGGGATCACTGGTCACGTTTACTTGACGGCTTTCGATGGTTTGCAGGCCGAGAACGATCTGTGATGCGATGACAATGGGATCGACGCCCTGCCACGGCATCGCGCCGTGGGTCCCTCGGCCTTTGACCGTGATTTGAAAAGTATCTGCGCCCGCGTTGGTCGCGCCGGCACGGTAAAAGATAGTGCCGGTCGGTCCCGCCGCGACCACGTGCAGCCCGAAAATGGCTTCTGGCTTGGGATTCTCCAGGGCACCTTCCTTGATCATCAAGCGCGCCCCACCCTCTTCGCCCGGGGGCGGCCCTTCCTCAGCCGGTTGGAAGATGAGCTTCACGGTGCCGGGCAGTTCGCTGCGCAATTTGGCGAAAACTTCCGCCGCTGCCATCAAGATGGCAGTATGAGCGTCGTGGCCGCAGGCATGCATGACGCCGGTTTCCCGCCCTCGCCAAGTCGCCCGAACCTTCGAGGCGAAGGAAAGATCAACCTCTTCGCTCACCGGCAAGGCATCCATATCGGCGCGGAAGGCGATCACCGGCCCCGGCTTGCCGCCCTTGAGGACGGCCACAACACCCGTATGCGCGACCTTGTCGCGTACCTCGTAATCGAGCTTCCTGAGATGCTCGACCACCAAAGCCGATGTGCGGAATTCGCGGTTGCCCAACTCGGGATTCTGGTGAATGTCGCGCCGCCACGCGATCATCTTAGCTTCGACTGCTTTGGCCTGCTGATCGATTGCATCGCCAATCGTATCGGCGTGACTGGGGCTGCCCGACGTAACCACAAATATTGCAAGGGGCAAGATCGCAGATCGCGTGAGTTTCATGGTGGCTCTCCCTTCACTGCTCAAACCATTGAGGAAACGAGCGTGGGTTGGAAAATCAAGAAAGATCGCGCCCGCTGACGGCACGCGCTCTGCCGCTGAAAAGGGACTTTTGCATGCCCGATGGGCATGCTCTGCAATGAAGTCTACGCCGATTTTCCGCGCAAGGGAATGCCGTTGCGCGCGGGCGGGATGTCAGCACTTGGCCCTTCGCGTCATCCGCCGGTGCGCTGACTTTGCGTCCGCTTTCAGGGCGTTGCGGTCATCAGGCGATTTTCGGCGACCACCGAAGCTGTCGCGATTGACCCATAACTGCCATGGAGACCGTGATCTATTTGCGTCTCATTGGTTGCGCAAAAGGGGCAGCGCCGTAGGACTGGATCAGATCTTCGGCCCCGAGCAGCAGCTTGATCGACGGCATCGAAACGCCGAATGAGCCGGCTGATGCAAGCGCGTATTGAACTGAACTGCGACTTCCTCATCCTGACCGATGTATTCATTCGGCGGCCCGCAGATTTGTTTTATCCTCTAGGCTTGTCGATCTGTGTTCAGCGGAGTGAGTTTCTCCTTCTGCTTCGCGCCGGCGCAATAAGAGTTTGCAAACCGCGGGCAGCAAGAACAGTGTGAGGGCTGTTGAAGTGATAAGACCGCCAATCACCACGGTAGCAAGCGGTCTTTGAACCTCGGCTCCGGTACCGGTAGCAACGGCCATTGGCACAAAACCAAGTGAAGCAACAAGGGCTGTCATCAAGACGGGCCGGAGCCGTTCGAGTGCCCCGTTAAAGATCGCATCAGCGCCATCTTCCCCGCCTTCCAATCGGCGTCGAATAGAAGCCATGAGGACAAGCCCGTTAAGAACCGCGACGCCAGAAACAGCAATGAAGCCTACTGCGGCTGAGATTGAGAACGGGATTCCGCGTAGCGCGATGGCAAAAATGCCACCCGCCAGCGCGAGCGGCACCGCGGTAAAAACTGTCAGAGCTAGAGACATGCTGCCAAGCGCCATGTACAGGGCGCCAAAAATTAAGATCATGCAGACCGGAACGACGATCTCCAGCCGGCGGATCGCTTGCTGAAGATTCTTGAATTGCCCACCCCATTCGAGCCAAGAGCCAGGCGGGACGCGCACGTTTCGGACGATTGCCGATTGAGCATCAGCGACGAAAGACGCGATGTCGCGCCCGCGCACATTGATTTCCACAAAGATGCGTCGCTTGCCGTTGTCTCGATTGATCTCATTCAATCCTTCCGAAAAACCAAAGCTGGCCAACTGCCTCAACGGTACCGAACTACGGGCTGAGCCGCCGGCACCGGGCAGCATAATTGGCAGAGCCCCTACTGCTTCAATGTCATTCCGTTGGTCGCCGGGCACACGCACAACGATCTGGTATCGTCGGTCGCCATTGAAGAGGAGGCCCGCTGGTCGGCCACCGAGCGCAGCCGCAACAGTATCCGCAATGTCTTCCATGGTTAGGCCGTAACGAGCGATGCTATCTCGGTCGAATTTGATATCGAAGCTGGGAAAGCCGCGGGTCTGTCCGACATGGACCTCCGCGGCACCGCGAACTTTTGCAACCGCGGCTGCAACTTGCTTGGCCGTCGCGTCCATTGAATTGAGGTCATCGCCATAAACCGCAACCGTCACGTCGCTGCGCGCGCCGCTGATAAGCTCGTTGAACCGCATCTGGATCGGCTGGGTCATCTCATAGAAATTTCCAACGATGGGTGCTGTAGCCTCTCGAATACGGTTCTCTACGTCCTCTTTTGTGTGGACCTCGGGCGGCCACTGGTCTTTCGGCTTCAGCATAACGTAATTGTCGGAATTGTTAGATGGCATTGCGTCGAAGACTAAGTTGGCCGTTCCCGCTTTTGAGAACACAAGGCTGATTTCGGGAAGCGCAAGAAGTGCTCGTTCGACTCTGAAGTCGAGGTTCTTCGACTGCTCCATGGAGATCGACGGAATTCGGACCGCCGCCAAGTCGATATTGATCTCATCGAGTGTTGGCATGAAAACACGTCCGAGAGAGAAAAACACAATGAGCGCGGCGCCGAAGGTCACAATGCCACTGAGGATCACGGAAAAGGGACGAGCGAGAGCCGTTCGCAGCATCGGTGCGTAAAGACGCTTGGCGGCACGAATAACGGGAACCTCACGCTCCGCGACTTTGCCACGAACGAGAATCGCCGCCATGGCCGGGACAAACGTTAGAGACAACAAGAATGCCGAACTGAGCGCCAGCATCAGCGTGATGACCATAGGCGAGAACATTTTTCCTTCCACGCCCTGAAATGAAAGGCAGGGTACGAACACAAGGAAAATGACGATCTGCCCATAGACGGTTGGGCGGACCATCTCTACGGAAGCTTCCAACGCTTCGTGAAGTCGCTCATCACGATCAAGCGCCCTTCCCAGCCGCTTCTGTCGTTCGGCGATACGGCGCAACGTGTTTTCCACAATGATTACGGCACCGTCGATGATAAGGCCAAAATCAAGAGCCCCGAGGCTCATCAAATTAGCCGGGACCCCCAATGCATTCATTCCGGTTGCTGCCATGACGAATGACAGCGGGATGACCAAAGTCGCGATGATCGCGGCGCGGGCATTGCCGAGAAGAAAGAACAGCGCGGCTGTCACGAGGAGCGCGCCGATCGCAAGGTTCTCTCCTACTGTGGTGATGGTGGCATTGACTAGCTGCGAGCGATCAAGCAGCACGTTGGCGGCGATCCCAGGCGGTAGATTGTTCCGAATTTCCAGGAATTTTTCCTTAACCGACGTGGCTACCGTCCGGCTGTTTTCGCCGGTCAGCATCAATGCGGTGCCGATCACGATCTCTTGTCCATTCTTACTCGCTGCACCCGTGCGGAATTGCCCCCCAATTCGCAAAGTCGCCACTTGATTTATCGTGACGGGGACACTGCCGCGCGTCGCAATCACCGCGCGACCTATTTCATCCAAAGAATGGATGCGGGCGTCCGCACGAACGAGGTAAGCTTCGCCGCTGCGCTGGATGTAATTCGCCCCCACTGCAAGGTTAGCGGCTTGCAAGGCCTTCGCGATGTCGGAATAGGAAAGCCCATAGCTAACAAGTTTTCTCATATCCGGCTCAACAACATATTGCTTTTCATAGCCGCCGAGAGAGTCAATGTCGGCCACTCCGGGGACTGTCTTCAACTGCGGTTTTAGTATCCAATCTTGCACTGTCCTGAGATACGCCAGACGCGCAACATCGTCGCTCAGACGTTCGCTGTCATCCGTCAAATACGAGCCATCACTCTGCCATCCCGGTACGCCATCGCGAACGCTTGCGCTGTTTCCGTCAGCGTCGGTGTATTCGACGCTGTACATAAACACCTCACCAAGGCCAGTGGATACAGGTCCTAGCTGCGGCTCTATACCCGGCGGCAGATTAGGCTTAGCCTGTGCAAGCCTTTCGGCAACTTGCTGTCGCATGAAGTACAGATTGGCGCTTTCCCGAAAAATGGCCGTTACTTGGCCATAGCCATTGCGCGAGAAAGATCGCGTACTTTCAACACCGGCCAGACCCGAAATTGCAGTTTCAATTGGGAAGGTGATGCGTTTTTCCACATCCTCTGGCCCAAGCGATGGGGCCGCATAGTTGATCATGACCTGCTTGTTCGTAATGTCGGGAAGTGCATCGAGTGGCAGGCGTGTCAATTCATAAGAGCCGTAGACGGCGACGATGATAGTCAGGAAAACAATGGGCCAGTGAGCCCGAATAGAAAAGGAAAGGAGGCTGTTGATCATTTGTTTTTCTCCCGCGCCATTCAAGTCACTCTTCGGCGGCCCCTTTCAGCATCTCCGCTTTGAGCAAGAACGTGTTGCTGACTGCAATCGTCTCGCCCAGACTAAGGCCCGAGATGACTTCGGCGGCACGTTCGTCCTTTTGTCCGAGGACGACTTGCCGTTTCTGAAATCCGTCTGATGTCCGGAGGAATGCAACGGGTCCACCTTCCATAGTCTGAATGGCGGCGACCGGCACCGCGACTGGGACTGGCCGTTCTTCAACTACGATTGCGGCGGTAACGAACGAGCCGGGACGCCAGACACCGTCGTGATTGTCGATCTCGGCTACCACGCGCGCTGAGCGGGTGTCCTTGTCCAACATCGGGCCGATGAATATCAGCTTGCCCTTCGCCCTTTCCGCGGTACCCCTAGCCGTGACCAACACCGTCTGACCAATCCGGACCAGCGGTACATCTTCCGGGCTGACCGCAAGCTCCACCCAGACACGATCAAGATCGGCGATTACGAACAACTCAGTCTCAAGATTGTCGCGACCCACTGCCACGCCGAGTTCAACTTTGCGCTCGACGACGTGTCCCGAGATCGGTGACCGAACTTCCTGACGGCGCAATAGTGGCTCTGGCTGGTTGGGAAGGCCCGCAATTTCTGTCTCTGTAAGACCAAGAGCGAACAGCTTCTGCCGCGTAATGTCGTTCCTCATCTTTGTCCGCGCGGCCTCGTTACGCGAGCGAAGGAACTGCTGTTCGCTAGATACTCTCTTGTCCCAAAGAGCCTTGTCCCTCTCGAATAACTCTTGCTGCAATTCGTTCGTCAGCCGCGCCGCAAGATATTCGCTTTTTGCCTCCGCAACCTCACGACTTTCCAGGACGGCTACAACCTCGTTCTTCTCTACCAGGTCGCCGATATTTTTTCTCAACTCGGCAACGATGCTCGACAGCTTCACAGCGACATGCGCAATGCGATCACCCTCTGGGATGATTGTGCCAGGAACGGCAATTTTACGGGCTATGGTGCCGCTCTGGACCGTTGCCACCTCTATACCAGCCGCCTCAATGGCTTCGGCGCTGAGTTTCGCTACGCCCTGCTGTTCCTCGCTAGAACCAGCACCCGCAGCGGACTTTGGTTCCGGCGATGGCGGCCCGGACCACAACGCAGTTGCAGACAGCAATTGCGGTAATTCAGGCAGGCCCCAAGCAAGCCCAAGGCCGATCACTAGGCCAATGGCCAAAACAGGCAGACGACCAAGCATGGCGTGTATTCCCTCTGCGCCCGACGCTCTGATTACCGCGGGGTCCTGAGGGAGATCGCCATCGCCAAACTGGGTCTGCCGAAATCGCTTCATTGACGTGTCCGCCAATGAGCGCGAGATTTCGGCGTGACGCCGAACCAAAGACCTGGGATGACATTGCGCGACCCACAAAATCCGCACGGCACCGCCCGCGCGGCCAGGGGCCACGCGCGGCTAGGCTATGCTGGAGGGTCTTGGAGGTCGCCTGAGCCCGCCGATGTCGGCGACCGGGAGACGCCGAGCCTTTTGAATTGCCAGCTTACAACCTGCAATCTCGGTAAATGCAGTCACGTCCGGGCAAGGAAGAACGCAAATCACAAGCGCCATATTCCAGCCCGGCTCTTTGACATGTTTGGCAAGTGCGTCGTCGTCGTCATCGATGGCATGCTGGTGAATTGTTCCGTCCGCATGCCTATGGGTGACAGCATGACTGTGGTTCCCGCCATGCGGGCCGAAAACAAAGCCAAGATAATAATGGCTAGTGTCGCCGGTCGCCGCTTCCGATGCCGCAACAAATATACACTGAAGCGCAAAAGCGACCGCGGCCGTCATCATCATCGCGACAGCCACATGCTGCAAAAATGGTCGCCTTGCGGAGCGCAACGCATCGCCTCCTGGGTCTCTCCCAACGGACAAAATACGCTACGGGACTATGGTATGCCAAGTCCCCCCGATTTGCCGAGCGGCCCGTCCGTCCTGACCCACAAGCGACATGCGGCGACTCGATCATCCCATCCGCACCGGAGAGCAAATGGGGAACTTCGGAGCAAAACGCGGATGACCTGCTCTGGACATTCCTCTGGGATGGTCGGACTCCGTGGTGTCATTCCGCCTTAATGCCGGCAATTGGCCCACTGCGTAACTCACGGAAATGGCTGACGATTTCCGGTTACTGAGGCATAGCTGCCGTGCCGGCGATCAGCGAATGATGACGGCCCGTGTGCAGGGTTTCGGATGACGGCCCATCGCGACGATGCGGCTGGCACCCGGGGCCGTCGTCCGAAAGCCTGCAGGGAAGGAACCCGCGGGAAGTTAGGACGGTGGCTGCCGCGCGCTATGGCGATTTGATCGCGGCGATGGGGGTGGCGGAAGGTGGCGAGGGGTGGGGATCAAGTGATTGTGCGTGCTGGTTTGGCCGATCGGCTTTGATTGAGCACCGCTGACGATGGGTTTTGGGGCTGCGCGCGGTGTGGCATGCAATGCCGGGCCCCGGTATGGCCGAGCACCGGCGTGGTCGGTCGATGACCAGTGAGGAACGCGTTCGGCGCTGCGGGTTCGGGATGTGGCGATCGTGCTCATGAGGTGTCGATCCTGATTGCCCTGAGAGGCGGGGTGGGCTTGTGGCGTGGTTGGCAGCCGGCGGCGAAGGTCTCGATAACGATCATGCGTCCGCCGCAGCAGGGGCATGGGTGGGCGAGCGCCTGCGCCGCCGCCGGGTCGATCTCGGCCGCCTGCTCGGGGACGGACGGGGCCAGGCCCAAGAGCTCGCGCGCCCGCGCGATCGTCTCGGCGCAATGACTGCTGGCGAACAGGCCGTAGTGGCGGATGCGGTGGAAGCCCTTGGGCAGGACATGGATGAGGAACCGGCGGATGAACTCGGCGATGTCGAGCGTCATCGTGGTGTACCGGCCGGGGCCCTCGATCCGGTAGTCCTTGACCTTGAACGTGACACTGCGCTCGTCGGCCGCGATCAGGCGGCGGTTTGAGATGGCGACGCGGTGGGTATAGCGCGACAGATAGAGATAGGCGAGCACGGCCTTTGGGCCGGCGAAGGGGCGCTTGGAGTAAACGAACCAGCGCGTCGTCCTGAGCGGGGCGAGGAAGGCCGCGAACGCCTTCGCGCCGGCCAGGTGCGCGTGGGTGCCGAAGAACTGCAGCCTGCCTGTTTGGTGTGCCGCCAGAAGCTTCTCCAACATCAACCGCCGAAACAGCTTCGAGAGAACGCGCACGGGCAGCAAGAAGTTGGGTTTGCATGAGATCCAACGGCGGCCATCCATGGAGAGCCCGCCGCCCGGTACGATCATGTGCACGTGCGGATGGTGGGTCATCGCCGAGCCCCAGCTGTGCAACACCGAAGTGATGCCGATGCGGGCTCCGAGGTGCTTGGGGTCCGCCGCGATGGTGAGCATCGTCTGTGCCGAGGCCTTGAAGAGGAGATCATAGATCACCGCCTTGTTCTGGTAGGCGATGTCGCCAATCGCCGACGGCAGCGTGAAGACGACGTGGAAGTAAGGCACCGGCAGCAGCTCAGCCTCGCGCGCCGCCATCCATTCGCGCGCTGCCGCGCCTTGGCACTTCGGGCAATGCCGATTGCGGCAGCTGTTGTAGGCGATCGTCGTGTGGGCGCAGTCCTCGCAGCGTGCGACATGCCCGCCCAGCGCCGCCGTGCGGCAGCTCTCGATCGCGCTCATCACCTTGAGCTGATCGAGCCTCACGTGACCGCAATTGGCATGACGCCACGCGGCCCCGTGGTCGCGGAAGATGTCCGCGACCTCCAGAGCTGGCCAGGCCATGGAGGCCCGTTATGCCGGCGGCGCCTCTGTCCTCTTCGGCACCAGTGGCGTGAGCCGGTCCAGAGGGCTCATGACCTCACGAATGATGTTGGTGGCCACTTGGGTGTAACGCGCCGTGGTGTCGAGCTTGGCATGGCCGAGCAAGACCTGGATCACGCGGATGTCGATGTTCTGCTCAAGCAGATGCGTGGCGAAGCTGTGTCTCAGCGTGTGCGGCGCAACCCATTTGGGCAGCCCAGCCAATTCGGCAGCCATGTGGCAGACGCGATTGAGTTGGCGCGTGGTCATCGGTTGATGCGGTCGCGGCCGGGAAACATCCATACCGCGGGATGCGCGATGCGCCACCAGTCGCGCAGGAGCTCCAACAGCTGCGGCGAAAGCATGGCAAAGCGATCCTTGCGGCCTTTGCCCTGCTCCACCCGGAGCATCATGCGCTTGGAATCAATGTCGGAGACCTTCAGCGCGACAACCTCCATGGCCCGCAGACCAGCCCCATAGGCAACGCTGAGCGCCGCCTTAGGCTTGGGACCAGGGGCCGCCTCCAGGAGCCGCAGCACCTCCTCGGGCGAGAGCACACGCGGCAGCTTGCGCGGCTCATAGACGAACACGAGACGCCGCGTCGTCTCCGGCCGGTCGAGCGTCACCTTGAACAAGAACCGCAGCGCCGTCACGGTCGCGTTGATGGTCGGTGGTCGCACACCGGTGTCGGTTAGATGCAGCTGGAACGCGCGCAGTTCTTCCGGTGTCGCAGTGTCGGGGGACCGGCCGAGGAAGGCCGCGAGCCTCTTGACCGCACGGATATACTCGCGTTGCGTATCGGGCGTGAACCTGCGCACGCTCATGTCCTCGAGCATGCGGCGGCGCAACGGGCTGATGGGCTTCTCGCTCATTGGGGGCTCCTGTCTTGAGGTTGGAGTGCTTGACCCCTCGATCCTCAAGACGGAGCGCCCGCCCCGTCATCCTCGCGCTCAATCAACTTTGGTTACTACGCACGAGGCCCGCGCCCAATGGTGCGGCGGCACCCTCCCGCGAGAGCGGGTTCGTTCCGTCGCTTTCGGGGCTTTGCGGACGTGGCTGGACCTTCAGCTTGCCCGGCCCAGTCGCGATTGACAGATGGCAACCACAGGGCGGTACCGTCAAAAAGGGCTTGCATCCGCCCACGCTCAACGCAATTATTCCTATTCTCACGGCCACCGGCTCTCATCCTGATTGCCGCGCCGTTCTCATCCAGATTGTCGCGCTATAGGGCGCTCATGACCAGCCGAAGCACGGCGTTTAGCCTAGTACAGCCGAGCGAAAGTTATGACTCCGCTGTTCACAGAGGTACGAAGGTACGCTGAACGAAGGT